>Ga0157379_10006164_pt1 | contig 10325 bp, 8 predicted proteins | sample S25metaG_FD_121802 | JGI IMG/M metagenome (GOLD analysis project Ga0157379, IMG submission 121802) | Switchgrass rhizosphere microbial communities from Kellogg Biological Station, Michigan, USA - S2-5 metaG | ecosystem: Host-associated > Plants > Roots > Rhizosphere > Soil | place: USA: Michigan... | reverse complement strand
GGCGCGGACGTCAACGCCCCCGCAACAGTAAATGAAGTCGGCGGGCAAACAGCAATCTTCCATGCGGTATCGCAGTTCGACGATGACGGCGTGCCGGTAACGCAGTTGCTCATTGAACGCGGCGCGGACCTCACCCTGCGCGCCAAACTTCCCGGAGACTACGAGCGGCCCGATGAGGTCGTGGAATGCACACCCCTCGGCTACGCGCTCCTGTTTGGTGGCGCAAGCGACAGACGAACCGTGACGCTACTCCAGGAACGAGGCGCCGTGAAATAATGCCGATGAGGCGCCGCATCATGAAACAATATCTTCCTCTCGATGAGCTCCGCTACGATCTGCGATACGCACTCCGGTCTCTCCGCAAGAGTCCGGCCTTCACCACCGTCGCCGTGTTGTCCCTCGCCCTCGGAGTCGCCGCCAACACGATCATCTTCAGCGCCGTGAACCAGGTCCTTCTGCGTCCTCTCCCCTACCCGCAGTCTGACAAGCTCTTCGCCGTCTCAGGACGCTCCGCCGCCCACGGCGTCGAACCTATGCACATCTCGCCCGCGGACTTCTACGATTGGCGCGCGCAATCTCGCACGTTCGAATCCTTATCCGCCTACGCCAATTGGCCAATGAATCTCACGAATGTCGACGAGCCTCGACGCCTGGAATCGGAACTCGTCTCCGCCAGCCTCTTCTCGACCCTCGGAGTCAACGCCCAAATCGGCCGCACCTTCCTCCCCTCCGAGGATGACGAGCAAAGCCCCGCCGTCGTCGTCATCAGCCATCGCCTCTGGAGGTCGCTCGGCGAGTCACCCCAAATCATCGGACGCCAACTCACGCTCAACGGCTCTCCGGCAACAATCATCGGAGTGCTGCCCGCCAGCTTCGCCTTTCCCACACTTGAGATCGACGCCTGGGTCCCGCTCTCTCTCAGCGCCAAAAATCGTGCCAGCCGTGAAGGACGATGGCTCCAAGTCATCGGACGGTTGAAGCCCACCAGCAGCCGCATCGACGCGGCAACCGAGATGGATGTCATCGCGCGCCGCCTCGCTGCCGCATATCCAGCAACCAATGCCGGCTGGACTTCCGCGCTCACACCTCTCCAAGATCAACTAGTCGGCAACACCCGCCCGATTCTCCTCACACTGCAAGCCGGCGCTCTTCTCCTCCTCTTGATCACCTGCGCCAATCTCGCGAATCTTCTGCTCGCAAAAGGCACCTCCCGCACGCGCGAAATCGGCGTACGAGCTGCTCTCGGAGCAGGCCGCGCCCGCATCCTTCGACAATTGATGGTCGAAAGCGCAACACTCGCTGCCCTCGGCGGCGGCCTCGGACTCCTGCTCGCCACACAAGGCATCACCCTCGTACGAACGCTCGCCGACGGACTCATCCCACGAGCCAGCGAAATCAACTTGAGCGCCCCAGTCGCCGTATTCGCAATAGCGACAACGCTCCTCACCGTCCTCATCTTTGGCCTCACACCCGCGATGCACGTCTCGCGCGTCGACCTCCGCGAACAACTCGGTTCCGGATCCCGCGGCACGCCACGCAACGTCGAGCGCAAGCGCGGACTCCTCGTCGCAATCGAAGTCGGATTAGCATCGCTCCTCCTAGTCGGCGCCGGACTCCTAGGCACAAGTCTCTTCCGCCTGCTCTCAACCGCCCCCGGACTCCGAACCGACCACCTCCTCACCCTCCGCCTCACGCTCTCGCGATCGCAGTATCCAACAAACACGGCACAAATCGCCTTCTTCGATCAAATTCTCGATCGCGTCAAGAGTCTCCCCGGAGTCGTGGCCGCCGCTGAAATCAGCGATACGCCGCTCAAAGGCAACAACCCAACGTTCGAATTCGCGCTCGATGGAATCACGCGCGGACCCTCCGAGGCGCCCATTCAAGCAGGACTCCGCGCCGTCAGCCCTGGCTACCTACAGACCGCCGGCATCCCCATCCTCAACGGGCGCGGCTTCACGCCACACGATCGCGCCGACGGCGTGCCCGTCGCCATCATCAATCAAACGATGGCCCGTCGCTATTGGCCCGGCGCCGATCCCGTCGGACGCAGAGTGCGCCTCAAGGAAGAACAACGCTGGATGCTCGTCGCCGGCGTAATCCCCGACATCAAACACATGGGCCTCAAAGCCGATGAAGGGCCGGTCGTCTACGTCCCCTACGCGCAAAAAACGCAGGACTGGCTTGCATGGACCACGCTCATCATCAGAACATCCGGCGAGCCCATGGACTTCGTCGCCTCCGTGCGCGCCGCCATCCGCGGACTCGACCGAAACCAACCCCTCGCCGAAATCGGCACGCTCGAGGAGTTCCTCACTCGCTCAACCGCCATGCCTCGCTTCATCACCACCGTGATCGCAAGCGTCTCCGGCTTCGCGCTCCTGATCGCATTGATCGGCATCTATGGATTGCTCGCCTACACGGTCGCCCAACGCATGCCCGAACTCGGCATCCGCCTCGCCCTCGGAGCATCGCCGTTCCAAGTCGCGTGGTTGCTGCTACGGCAAGCCATGCTCCGCGTGATCGCCGGAGTCGCCGCAGGACTCCTCGGCGCTTGGTGGCTCGCACGCGGACTCGAGAGCCAGCTCTTCGGCGTGCGCCCCGACGATCCAGCGACATTCACAGGAGTCGCCAGCCTCCTGATTCTGGCTTCGCTATTAGCAGTCATGATCCCCGCGCTCCGCGCTACGAAGATCGATCCGACGACTGCTCTCCGCGCGGACTGACGCTCGCATCCAGCAACTCGACTATGCCGGAATGGCCCATCTTCTCCGCCCATGCCCGAGGCCGCGCCCACGCTTCGCCATCGGCCTCGACTGGATCTGCGCCCGCCTGCAACATGGCCCGCACAACACCGGTTCGTCCCCATCGGCAAGCCCAACCAAGCGGTGTGCTCTTCAGGATTTCGTCGCGCAAGTCCGTCCTCGCACCAGCCTCCAGCAGTGCCAACGCGAACGCCTCCGCTTCTCCGTCGGTCACGTGATCGCCCATCGCAGCAACTTCATGCAGCGCCGTTCGCCCGAAACCAGCGACGAGATTAGGCCCGCATCGCTCCAGAATCATCCGGAAGCACGTCAGATACGTTCCCCGGTCGAACTCCCGATTCCCCGCGTAAAGCCAGGGAATGTGATGCCAGAAAGAGAGCGGTTCCGTCAGCCATCGAAACCATCGCAGATCGTCCGGCGGCAGCGCAATCCGCTCCAGAGCCATGCGGACAATCTCAGGATCCCCGCCCCTCATCAGTTCCTCCGCAAGCGGCCTGCCCGGCTCGACGACTCCTTCTTGCAGCGCGCCGCGCGCGTCATCAGCCAGCATCTGGCGCACGAGATCCGTCTGCCTGTAGATTGCCGCGATATCCGCGCTCACCACGCCGCCATGCCGGCGCAACAATTCCACCATCTCCCATTGCCTGTGGCTGTAGGCGCTATAGACCGCCGAACCGCTCGAATCCACATGGACGTTCGGACTCGCGCCGCGCTCAAGCAGCAACTCCGCCATCGCCTTCTTGCCCAGCGCCGCCGCCCGCCACAGCGGATAGCCTTGTGAATAGGCAACCCAATCGCCCTCACCGGAAGAGACTCGCTCATCAGGATCAAAACCGAAATCAAGAAGCAGACGCAGGATCTCCAACCGGTCCGCTCCAACCGCAGCAGTAAGCAATCCGCCATCACTCCACCGGATCGGATTCGCAAGCGTCCCCGCCGCATGCCGCGCCCGCAACCGCTCGACATCCCCGGAGGACACCGCCGCACGCGCCTCCTCATCCCCAAGCGAAACCGCCACCACCTCTTCAACAGCGGCCGGCTCCCGCCGTCCCTCCTCTTCTTCGATAACAGCAACAATGTCCGCGAAACCGCGCTCCTTCGCGATCGTCCACGCCGCGGTCGCGTCCCGATGCGGATCTATGCCATGACGCGCATTCGCCCCGTGACGCATCAGCAGGCGCACCATCTCGACCGAGCGGTTCATCACCGCGAAGTGGATAGGCCGGTGCTCATCTCCATAGGACATCGTAAGGTCGGCGAGTTCCGGCCTCGCCCTCAGCATCGCGCGCACTCGCGCCAGATCGCCTGCCTTGATGGCATCAGCAAGGCGCCTCACGGTCACGCCATCGACGTAAGCCCTCAGCTTCGCCCACGTGTCGAATCCATATGCGCGTGCTAGCGTAAGTTGCGCATCATGCAGCGCGAATTTCGAACGGTCAGCCGCGCGATAATGCGCGTTGACTTCGGCCACAGGGGCCGTCTCACCATCGGCAAAACCGCGCAGCAATTCCTTGGCCTGCCTTTTCAGTTGTTCAAGATCCGGCTGCTTCCGCATCCGGCGCGTGGGTAGTTTTTGGTTCATATGAGCCCTTTCCATAGCGCCCGGTGTCCGCATGCTCGGGCAGAAAAGAGTTCATCCAACAAGGTCGGCAGAACGAATAGTTTCAGGGGGACGCAGTCCTTTCCGCGGACACAGAGGCGCCCTGAAATGCGCCTCGAACATCATAACAAAAGGAACAATCCGCCGCCGCCGCGCGTATCGTCTAAAGTGACCACCGCTCAGAAACCACTCCGTCTATGGCCAGGTCTCGTCGCCGTCGCGGTCCAACTCCTGGCTAGATATGTCATCCCCATCTTCTTGCCGGAAGCCCTCCCTCTCGGCGTCCTCGGCGGACTCCTCTGCGCGCTCGCCGTCCTCATCTGGTGGGCCTTCTTCAGCCGCGCGGCACGCTTCGAGCGCTGGAGCGCCATACTCCTCATAATCGTCTCCCTACTCGTGGAGTCGCGCTTTATTGACAAGTCGATCGCCACCGGAATGATGGGCTTCATGTTCCCCGTCTTCGCATTTCCCGCCGTCACTCTCGCGTTCGTAGCCTGGGCGGTCGTAACGAAAAATCTCTCGACGCCAGTTCGCCGCGCCACGATGCTCGCCACCATCCTGCTTGCCTGCGGCGCATTTTCCCTCATACGCACGAACGGCATCACCGGTGATGCCTCCTCGGACTTCGCTTTTCGCTGGACCAAGACTGCTGAAGAACGGCTCGTCGAACAAGTCAAAAGCCAGCCCGCAATCCTGACGCCGGTCGCCGCGCCCCCGATACTCACTCCGAAGGAAGAACCGGCAATCTCACCCACACCAGTGGAAGCACCCAAGCCAATCGTCGTCGCCGTCGCCCCCGCCTGGCCCGGCTTCCGTGGACCCCACCGCGACAGCATCATCCCCAACACGCACATCAAGACCGATTGGTCCGCGTCACCGCCAGTGCAGTTATGGCGCCGTCCCGTCGGCCCCGGCTGGTCGTCCTTCGCCGTCAGCGGAGACCTCCTCTACACACAGGAACAGCTCGGCGAAGAAGAAGTCGTCGCCTGTTACAACGCCACCACCGGCAATCCCGTATGGGCGCACCGCGACACAGCCCGCTTCTGGGAATCGAACGCCGGCGCAGGCCCACGTGGGACGCCCACTCTCCACAACGGCCACATCTACACCTTCGGCGCAACTGGGATTTTGAACGCGCTCAACGCCGCTGACGGAAGCGTTATCTGGACGCGCAACGCCGCCTCCGACACTAAAACAAAGCTACCCGGCTGGGGCTTCTCGAGTTCGCCCCTCATTATTGGCGGCACCCTGATCATCGCCACCGGCGGCGAGCTCGCCGCGTACGACTTGGCTACCGGAGCCCCACGCTGGACCGGTCCCGCCGGCGGCGGAGGCTACAGCTCTCCTCACCTCGCGACGATCGCCGGAGTCCAGCAGATCCTCTTGACTAGCTATCAAGGCGTCACCAGTGTCGCCCCCGCGGACGGCACCCTCCTTTGGAAATACTCCTGGCCCGGCAACACCCGCATCGTGCAACCTGCCGTGATGGAAGACGGCGATCTCTTGATCGAAGGCGGCGAGTCCAGCAACCTGCGCCGCATCGGTGTCACCCACTCGGCTACCGGATGGAACGTCGAAGAGCGCTGGACCACTACCGCCTTGAAGCCCTACTTCAACGACTTCATCATCCACGACGGCCACGTCTTCGGCTTCGACGGAGCCATCCTCGCCTGCGTCGACCTCAAAGACGGCACGCGCAAATGGAAGGGCGGACGCTACGGGCACGGCCAAATGGTATTGCTCGAAAATCAAGGGGTTTTCCTCGTGCTCTCTGAGGAAGGCGAACTCGCGCTAGTGAAAGCCGATACCGGCAAGTTCACAGAGCTCGCGAAGTTCCCCGCCATGTCGGACAAGACCTGGAACCATCCGGTACTCGTCGCTGACCGCCTCTTCGTACGCAACGGCGTCGAGATGGTCGCGTTCCGCCTTCCCCTTGAAGCCCGTTAGCCGCGTCTAAAATAGAAGCATGGGTGGAGCACTAAGACAAAGCACCCGAGCCCTGGCCTTCTCAATGGCCTTTCTTCTGGCGCACCCGCTCCCCGCCTGGCAAAACGCTCCGCCCGGCCTTCAGAAAATCAAAGACCAGGTACATGCGATCCCCATCGGCGGCAAGCTTACCGTCCGCCAGACGGATGGGACGGAATATCACGGAAGCCTCCAAGCGATCGAGTCCGACACGTTCTCCATTCGCGAAGTGGATCTCAAGCAGACGCTCACAATTCCATACTCCAGCGTTGATCGAGTCCGCAAGAATTACGGCCGCAAAGGATTCGCCGGTCATCGCGTGGACCCCAAACGCAGCCTCATCGTCGGCCTGGTCTTCGTCGGAGTACTTCTCACCGTCGTGTTCGTTGCTGTCGCACACGACAAGTAGCGCATGATAGGATCGCCCTCCAGGAGATCCACATGCAACAAATCGCACGCAAGCTGCTCTTCAGCGCGGCATCACTAACGCTGGCCCTGGCCGCCCAGGAAACCAAACCCACCTGCCAGCACTGCTCCGCAACCTACATCAGCGCCAGCGAATTATTGGCCTACCTGCAGCGCGCACCCTCCCGGATCGAAGCCAATGACGTCTCCGACCAACAGGTCCGCGCCGTGGACATCGGCAAAAGCAACGTCGACATCGGTGTCGTCTATCGCCGGAAACTCACAGCCGTCTCACCTGTCGCCGAGCACGACCTCGTCAGCGAGGTCTACTACATCATGGAAGGCACGGCAACGCTAGTCACCGGTCCGGACATTGAGGGCATGAAACGCCGCCCCTTGACCAACGAGAATGTCCGCATGTTGAATGGTCCGGGAAGCAACGGCACGTCCATTCAAAATGGCGTCACTCATGAACTCAAGCCCGGCGACGTGATCGTCATCCCCGCCGGTGTTGGACACTGGTTCACCAAAATCGACGACCACATTCGCTACTTGATGGTGCGCATCGACCCTGACAAAGTAACGCCCCTCAAGGACGAAGCCGCCGCGAAGGCCGACCTGGCCGCGCCGCGACGATAATACTGACCGCCTTTCTGATACCCTCCCTGAAGCATGCAAGATCAACCCCGCAAGCGCCTCCGCAGTGAACTCTGGTTCAACGACATGAACGAAATCGGCGAAACCGCCGTTTACCTGGAGCGCTTCTACAACTACGGAATCTCACGCAAGGAACTCCAAGCCGGGCGGCCCGTCATCGGCATCGCGCAGACCGGCAGCGATCTCGTTCCCTGCAATCGCATTCATATGACGCTCGTCGACCGCGTTAAAGATGGCATTCGCGATGCCGGCGGAATCCCCTTCGAATTCCCCGTCCATCCCATGCAGGAGACCTGCCGCCGCCCCACCGCCGCGCTCGACCGCAATCTCGCCTACCTCGGGATCGTCGAAGTGCTCTGCGGCTATCCCCTAGACGGAGTCATCCTCATGACTGGCTGCGACAAGACGACGCCCGCCTGCATTATGGCGGCCGCCACGGTCAATCTCCCCGCTATCGTCCTCTCCGGTGGACCCATGATCGACGCCTATGTTAACGGCAAACTCGCGGGCTCCGGCATGGCTTTATGGGCTGCACGCCGCGCGATCTCCGCAGGCGAAATCGATCGCGAAGAACTGCTCGACATCGTCTGCAACGCCGTGCCGAGCGCCGGCCACTGCAACACCATGGGCACAGCTCTCTCCATGAACTCGCTCGCCGAAGCGCTCGGCCTGTCCCTTCCCGGATGCGCCGCCATTCCCGCACCTTTTGGCGAACGCGGCCGGATCGCCTACGACACCGGACTCCGTTCGGTCAGCATGGTTCATGAGGATCTCACGCCCGAACGAATCCTCACTCGCGATGCCTTCGAAAACGCGATCGTCGTCTGCTCCGCCATCGGTGGCTCGACCAACTGTCCACCTCACATCAACGCCATCGCACGCCACATCGGAGTCGACCTCGACATTGAAGATTGGGAACAGATCGGCCACGAAATCCCGCTCCTCGCGAACGTCCAGCCCGCGGGTGAATTCCTTGGCCAAGGCTTCCACCGCGGCGGCGGAGTGCCCGCCATTTTCTCGGAACTCCTTCGCGCCGGGAAGGCCCACCCAAATCCCCTCACAGTGACTGGCAAGACGATCGGAGAGAATTACAAGAACTCGAAGATCCTCGACGAACAAATCATCCGCCGTTATAAAACCCCGCTCAAGCCCCACGCCGGATTCGTGGTGGTCACCGGCAATCTCTTCAATTCCGCGCTCGTCAAGACTTCGGTAATCAGCGAAAACTTCCGCAAGCGTTATCTCTCGACGCCGGGCGACGAGGATTGCTTCACCTCACGCGTGATCGTCTTCGATGGTCCCGAGGACTACCGCACGCGCATTAATGATCCCGCCCTCGCCATCGACGACACCTGCATGCTGGTAGTTCGCGGAGCGGGACCCATCGCCTACCCAGGCTCCGCCGAAGTCGTAAACATGACACCGCCGGATTACCTGGTGAAGCAGGGAGTCCGCATGCTGCCCTGCATGGGCGACGGCCGCCAGAGCGGAACCTCCGACAGCCCCTCGATCCTGAACGCTTCCCCCGAGTCCGCCGCCGGCGGCGGCCTTCTGATCCTGCGCACCGGCGACCTCGTGAAAGTCGATCTAAAGAATCGCCGCGTGGACGCCCTTCTCAGCGACGACGAGATCGCCAGACGCAAAGCCGAAACGCCACTGCCTGCGTTGCGCCACGACTCCCCTTGGCAGGAGCTTTACCGCGCCCACGTGGGCCAGCTCGAAACGGGAGCGGTTCTGGAATTCGCCGTCAAATACCGCGATCTTCGCAAGACGGTCCCGCGTCATTCACACTAAGCGATATCGGCGGATGCCTGGCAACCACACTTGCAATTTGTCGCCGCGCACGTGCATTCGCCTGCGGGGCATCCACAGGAACAATCGCCGCAGTCACACGCACCGCGGCAGGTCGCAACATTCTCATGGTTAGTCATCGTATTCTCCTTTTTCTCGAGCGCTCATGCGCTTTCAAAAGGGCTGACGTTCATCCCCCGAAAACCTTACACAGGAAACTTTGTGAACGTAGGATCACAGTGTAATGATCAAACTTGGTATCAATTCGACCGACTTGGACACAGTCGCGCAGAAAGTAGGAGTCGCCTTAGATCTCCGCTTCTCTAGAAACGACAGCACCTATCGCGGGGGCGATTACTTTCGTCTCGAGCATCCGGCTGGCACACTTTTCATTCAACACGACCTCGATGTGATTGACGGAGAACCCTTTGAGACGACTTGGCCAATAGGCGAGGTTATTCTTTATCTCGACGGGCCTCTAGATGATGACGCGTGGATGGAGATCGTCCGGCTGATTTGCGGGTGCCTCGACATCAAGGCCACTCAAATCGGCGCCAGGACGTGATCAGACTCGCAGTTGCTTCCCCCAGCCTCTCCGTCTACACCCATCGCCGGACGCTCGCGCAGTACAGCGGATACTCACGAGCGAACACCAAACCAAGCATCCGTTCCTCAGGACCAATCTGGAATCGGTTCATGTACATCACAAAGACCGGCAGCAAAACCAGAGCCGTCAGATTCGCTAGGAACGCCGCCCACCCAAGCAATATCAACAGGAATCCCAGATACATCGGATTCCGCGTGTATTTGTAGATCCCCGAAACCACCAAAGCCGATATGGACTCGACCTTCATTGGATTGACCGTCGTCTTGGCACGGCGGAACGACGCCACTCCAAAGATGCAGATGGTCGCTCCAACAAGCCAGAGGCCAACCGCCACGACCACGTTCCAGGCAGACGGAAAGTTCAACCCGGCCGTCGCCCTCGCAGCACACCACATCAGCCCCGCCACGATCACGACGAGCGCCACCGGCGGGACTTTCAACGCAAGGCCGCTCTGATTATGAGTTCGCATGCAAAAAGCTGACGGATGCCGGCCTCGTTCCTTACACTGCCGCTGGTTCGCAACGCGACGCGCCAT
>Ga0157379_10006162_pt1 | contig 10326 bp, 7 predicted proteins | sample S25metaG_FD_121802 | JGI IMG/M metagenome (GOLD analysis project Ga0157379, IMG submission 121802) | Switchgrass rhizosphere microbial communities from Kellogg Biological Station, Michigan, USA - S2-5 metaG | ecosystem: Host-associated > Plants > Roots > Rhizosphere > Soil | place: USA: Michigan... | reverse complement strand
GAGATCGTGGAGCGGCTGTGGCAGGAAGATCACTTCTCGTATGCAGGAAAGTACTATCGAGTTGACGATGCAGTACTGCAGCCAAAGCCTCAGACGCGTCCGCGGCCCACGATTTACGCCGGTGGCGAATCAGAAGCTGCGAAGGAACTGATCTCGCGTTGGTGTGATGCGTACGTAATGCACGGTGATGAACCGTCACGAGTGCGCGAGAAGATCGAGGATATGTCGAGGCGCAGGGAGCGGTTGCGGTTGCCGCCGATGAAGTTTGGTGTGGCCGCGTATGCCATCGTCCGTAAGGACGAAGCTGAAGCCAGACGTGAGCTGCAACGAGTTACCAATGTCAGGCAACATGCCGCGGGTTATCAGAACTATCAGCAATGGCTGGCCGGAACTAAGCTGGAGCAGCAGGTGTCGCTGGAGGATTACAGTGTCTCGAATCGTGGTTTGCGTTCGGGCTTGGTGGGCACACCTGATGAAGTTGCAGCACGCGTCGGTGAGTTTGAGGAGGCAGGAGTTGATTTGTTGCTGTTGCAGTGCAGCCCGCAGTTGGAGGAGATGGAGCGTTTTGCGGAGGCGGTGATTCCGGCCGAATTGCACGCTGTTGCGAGCCACGCGTGAGCCGGTTAAATTTGATTTGTGCGACGCAGAACACGACCGTTACTCATAGTTGCCGTTCTCTTAGCGGTGCTCATCGGACTCTGCCTGCTGCTGGCGCTGAAGTGTCCCAGCGCCGGCATTGCGCTTACGAGCAATGCCAGAAATCTGCACCGCCTCAAGAACAGGACGGCGATTCCGCAAGCGGCCGATTTCGACTCTAGTATAACGCTCGACGCGATACTTCAGCCCGGTGACGATCGTAACCGCTGGTCCACAGATCGCGCGGCCAGGATTCAGGGAGAAGTAATCGACGTTGCCTATTCGCGTCCCGAAGCAACGAACTGCTACAGCCCGTGTCGCCGCGACATCCACATCGTGATTTCGAACCGAAAAGGCGCTCCTAAAACAGAGCAGGTCATATTGGAGGTCACCCCCAACCTACGCGACTGGGCTACGCAACAGGGAATCGACTGGTCGGAACAAACTCTACAAGCGCAGTTGGTAGGCCAATGGGTCGAATTCGAAGGCTGGTTGTACTTCGACCTCGGCCACGCCGCAGAATCCGAAAACACCAACCCTCACACCGCCGGAAACTGGCGCGCAACCGCCTGGGAGATTCATCCAGTAACGAAGATCACCGTCATTAGGTAAGCACAGTTTCACCCAACTTTCTTGCTTCGGCGTTCGAAAAGCAGCGTGTCACGCCAGACGCCGTTGTGCATCGCAATTCGTTCTCGCCGGCCGACTTCACGAAACCCACAATGAAGATGTAGCTTGATGCTGGCTATGTTCTCAGGGAAGATGGACGCTTGTAGAGACCAGATCTCATGCTTCTCTGATTCGTCGATGAGAGCCTGCAGGAGCGCGCGACCAATCCCCTGCCCTTGCGCACTTTCAGTCACGTACACGGTTACTTCTGCGACGCCGCGATACACGGCGCGCTTCGACACCGGACTCAACGCCGCCCAGCCTGACACTCGATCGCCATCTCGCGTCACCAAACGCGCGATATGCAGATGTGCCTTGTCCCAGTTCTCCCAGCTTGGCGCGTCGGTTTCAAAAGTACTATCTCCATTACGAATACCTTCGAGATAGATGGAGCGAACCTCCTCCCAATCACTGGCGGTCATTTGATCGATCATCGATAAACGATGCCACTAAAAAAGCACCAAATGTTTCTGGAAAATCTTTGTGCCTTTTGTGGCTTCCTTTTGTGCCTCTTTGCGGCTACTTTTTGCGGCGCGCGATCACCCCGGAGTCGATCGTCTCTCCGGTTCGTGAGATCGCCTGAAAGTACATCTGATCTCCCGCAACCTCGAACAACATGAAGTGCATATCGCGATCGTACGACTTCTCAATCAAAGGCGAAGTCTCTTTGACATCTCCGGTGCGAAGCTGACCGCCCGCTCCGGAAACAAAATAGTAGATCCCCTTCTGCGGCTTAATCCTTTCGTACACGTGATCGTGGCCAGTCAGAACCACATCTACGCCATACTTCACAAATATCGGTTCCACCACATCTCGAAGTTGCGAATCAGAGCCATGTTTCTTAGCAGACGAATAAGGCGGATGATGGAAGAAGCACACTTTCCACTCTGAAGTGTCTCGCGACAGCTCGTCTTCCAGCCACTGCACTTGTTTCTTGTCCATGTAGTTGCTGTTCAGAGAATAAAAAGCGACGTTCCCCTTTTTGAAACGGTAATACTCCTTGCCGTTCATATTGAAGTTTTCATAATGAGTCTGGAGGGCGAGATCGTGATTTCCCAACGTCGCATAAAACTTAATTTTCTGATCCAACAACGCCTTGTAAGGCTCTGCAAACTTCTTCTCGAAATCCTGCGGCGCCTCACCTCCGTATAAGTTATCACCCATCATCAATACAAACTCGAAAGGGAAAGCCTGATGATACTGGACCATCATGTCGCCGACCTCGCGCTGTTTTGCGGAGCCGGAACCGGTGTCACCCATCACAGCAAAACGCAGCGAACCGTCTTTCAACGGCAGTGTCAGTTTTGGCGCCGCACCGTGCGCGTTATTGGTAGCGCGCTGCTGTGCGAATGCCGGGCACGAAAGAGCTGAACTAATAAGCAGTGCAATTAAGAATTTGTGAATATAAAGTCGTCGCATGTTTCCCTCACTCTCCGGCTCACCTCACGGCAGTGCGTCAGGCATGAAATCGATAATCACGTTACTCTCGCGATCAACCAGCAGCATGTTTCGTCCGACGAATCGATATCTGACTTCTTTTGGCAATTGAGGGAGCTTTGCCAGCAGCGTCGCCGGCATCTCCGACAACTCAGCAGATTGGGCGTAAGGATAATTTACGCGCAGAACCACGCCCTGAGTCTCAGTCTCAAGCACGGTCTCGCGCAGCTCCTTTCGATCCTGGCCCTGGAATTCATTCTTCAGTGTGCGCCGAATGTAGTCGGCAGCTTCGGGCCGAAAGACGTCACCACGCTTAGCGTTGGGCCGCGCGTTTCGGACTGATAGCTCGAGCGCTGTTCGGTAAGCCTGAATTTGCTCGGGCGTGCTGTCTTTGGAAAGTTTTGGTGCGTTCTCTCTCACTTTATTGCGTAGCGCCACATAGTCTTTGACTTGCTTCTCGAATACCTGAATCGCTGTTTTATCAGCAGGCGATACAACGGCGGGCGGAGCCAGCGCTGCCTTTGCGGTGTCCTGCGCAGTCGCTGCACTGATAGTGCCAACAGAGAGTATGGCGCACCACGCCACCAGTAATCTTTTCTGTCTCATGGCGTACGGACCAGCAAGGAAAGTGCCAGCGCTGATCTCGCGCAGTGTTGTCAGGTGGCAGAGGCAGTGAGGAGCGTCGAGCGTGTTTGATCAGCGTTCATCTGTGTATGAAGTTCGGTCATGTAGCGGTTTGACTAAGGCGCGCCAAGCTTTTTCAACTGTTGAGCAGCATTCGTGTTTTTTGGATCCAACTCGAGTGAACGTTTGTAATTGCTGATCGCGAGCTCACGGTTGCCGTTGTTTGCATATGCTTCGGCAACGCTGTCATAGACGTTCGCACTGTTCGGATAAAGAAAGACGTTGAGCTTGAAGATTTCGAGAGCTTCCGTAGGCTTTCCGCCGCCGTTCATCATGCGATACGCCCAATCGTTGAGATCATTTTCGAGCGGCTGGAAATCAGCGTCCTTATTCTTCAGTTCCTGAAAGACAGCGATGGCGTGTTCGAAGCCACGCTTTCGCAATTGGATTCGCAGCGCTGTCACAGGATCAAATGCCGCAATCTCAGGCTTGTAATAACCAGCAAGCTCATCGACGAATTCTTCCGGAAACGCGCCTGCAAGATTCGTCAGAACCACAATCGCGAGATCGTCTTCAGGGTAAACGAATAATGCAGCACGGCTACCACCTGTCGCTATCACGGCACGATGCTTCGGTCGAGGTTTAGTCATCCACCCTATGGCCCATTGCGTCGGCTGTCCGTTGTTGAAAGTTCCTGCGGTCCAGAGTGTGTTCAGGGCAGAATTTGTGTGGAGAAGTTTGCGTTGCTGAAGGGCGATGAGCCACCTCGCCAGGTCTTCAGCCGTGCTGTTCATTCCCGAGGCGGTGCGGCGGAATGTCGGAAACTCCGCGTAGTCTTTGACGAGCGTTTCTTTATCCAGCCTTACACCATCGCGGCTCCTGATATAGCGGTACGTCGGCGTCGCGCCCGGAAGAATGTCGCGCGAATCACCGAATCCGGTGCTTTGCATACCGGCGATCTGAAACTGGCCTTCGTTGAATACCTGAGCGAATGGTTTGCCGCTAAATTTATCGATGATCTTTCCGAGCAGCGCGTAGTTGGTTTGGTTGTAGCTGAATCGTTCTCCAGGTTGAGCGAGCGCGGGCAAAGATTTCAACTTTGTCCAAAGCGCCTCCTCACTCGTTCCACGCGGAAGTCCAAAGGTCACCGGATCGAGCAGGTCAAGGATATTTGGAAGTCCCGAGACGTGCGTTAAGAGTTGTCGAACTGTAATCGGCTGCCATGACGGCGGTAAGCCCTCGAGATAACGTGAAATTGGCGCTGCGAGATCGACCTTTCCCCGCTCAACCAACTGCATAACGGCAACGCCTGTAAACGCTTTCGTGCAGGAATAGATCGGGAATACGGTCTTGTTGGTTACGGGAACGGAATGTTGCAGATCGGCTATGCCGAAGGCCCTGAGCAGAACGATCTTGCCGTTCCTTACCACCGCGATCTGCAGGCCAGGAATTCGACGCTCCAGCATCTCACGCTGCAACAGCGTCTCAACGTTCTTTGTTGCGGGTTGAGCAAAGCCAACGGTGTGCAGGCCGACGACGAGAAGCAGAAGCACGAATAGTCGCATCACTCGTAATAACACCGCCGCTGTCGATTTTGTGATCCTCGTTCATCCGCGTGTATCTGCGGCTAAAACTCTGTCCTTCGCCAGTTGCTGAAGAATCTCAGCCAGCATTTGCAGATTCAGCGGTTTCGTGATGTGGGCGTAGAAGCCGGCGGCGCGTGCGCGTGCGATATCGACGCTCTGGCCGAAGCCGGTTATGGCTATCACCGGAACATCCTGACGTCCATCGATCTTTCGCAGTCGTGCGAGAAACTCAAACCCATCCATCTCAGGCATAGAGATATCTGACAGGATCACGTCAAAGTCACTCTCCGCCGCAATTCGCAGCGCTTCCACGCCGTTCGATGCCGTCCGAACATTGGCTCCGGCAATTGTCAGCAAATCCTTGAGCATCGCGATCGTGTCTTCGGAGTCGTCGACTATCAAAAAACTTGTTTGTGCAAAACTCGCGAGATCGACAGAACTAGTGGACGCAGGAGCCGGCGTCGCAGGTTCGTGCAACAACGGTAGGCGCACAGTAAAAGTCGAACCATTGTTTGATCCACCAGACTCCGCGCTGATGGAGCCTCCATGAAGCTGCACAAGCTGCCGCACCAGTGCGAGGCCAATACCCAAACCACCATGCCGCCGCCGATTACTTCCATCCGCCTGGCGAAACATCTCGAACACATGCGGCAGAAAGTCAGCCTCAATTCCCTGCCCCGTATCCGCAACCCGCACGACGCCGCTGTCGCCATCATTATCCAGGCTAATCTCGATGCTTCCGCCTGCGGGAGTAAACTTCACTGCATTGTTCAAAATGTTCCACGCGATCTGCTGTAACCGCAGGCGATCGCCGTCAACAAGCAGCAGATGATCCGTGACATCCAGTCGAATGTCGATGCCTTTGGCCGCGGCGTCGGTGCGAACAGTTTCCACAGCGTTATCGATAATCGCCGCCAGCGATACGGTTTCGTGATTCAGCGAGATCTTGCCACGCTGCAAACGCGAAAGATCGAGCAGGTCGTTAATCAACTGCGACTGTGACTGCGCGTTTCGTCTCAGCGCTTCTCCCATCTGCACGAGCCGTCGCGATTGTTCGATCTCAGGCATGCGCAACAACAACTCCGAATAGCCGAGAATGACGTTCAATGGATTGCGGAGCTCGTGCGAGAGGGTGGCAAGAAACTCGTCTTTAAGCTGGTTCGCCTTTTCCGCTGTGTCGCGTGCTTCCTCTACATTCTTCAATAACCGTTCGCGCTCGGCTTCAGCCCGCAGCTTTTCAACCGCCGTCCAGGTACGCTCTGCGACCGTTTGCAGTAGCGACACTTCCTCTTTAGTCCATTCGCGAGGCTGGTCGACGCTGGCCCACAAAGAGGCCACCCAACGTCCTTCGCGCATCAACGGCACCGCTACATACGCGCGCTCCCCCGTTATTTCATAACTCCGATGATAGTCGCCCGCTGTGCGCGGATCAGTCTTTGAATCAAAATTGACGACGGTCCTTCCCGCTTCCATTTCCTTTGTGGTGAGGCTGCTGTACTCAGAAATCTTGTGCTCGCCGGCAACTGAGTCTGCGTTATCGCAGTAATCACGATGCACAATTTCCAGGTCACGTTCGAGATCGGTCTCGTTGAATAAACACCGGCGCACGTTTAGATGTGTACCGATGGTGGTGGCAACCGCGAATGACAACTCGTAAGGCTCGTGCAGCGTGCGGATAAGTTCGCTGACGCGAAAAAGCACGTCGAGCCGGTTCTCGGCGCGTATCTGTTCATCGATGTTCTGAACCACCACGATCACGCCGCTTAACTCACCCGCCTGGTCGCGAAACGGCACACTCAACACGCGTGTCCACATCGGTTTTCCATCCGCCGCGGTGTAAAGCATCTCAATACCGGGACTCACTACTTCACCTCGCAATGCGCGCGCACTGGGCCACTCTGGCGGCTCGAGCAGCCGGCCATTCTCGTCCCAGGCGGACCAACGCGCCGCAGCTACCGGATCGAGCGACGACAGCCGGTCGCCCACGAAGTTGTTCAATAGTGAATTCCGAATCAGGAAACATCCGTCTCGATCGGTGAGACCGATGCCGACTGGAAGCTGCTCGAGCAGCGCCGCCAAACGCGCTTCGCTGTCGCGCAGTGCGGCATCGGCGAGACGCCGCTCCTTGTCCGTGCGATTGAGCGATAAGGCGGTCAACCAGATCAAAACGGCGAGGAGCAACAGCACGGCCATGACAAAAGCCGCGGTGGCAAAACCCGGACTTAACAGGTTCGAATTACGTGTGATCGTGCGGATCCAGCCCAGCAGTATTACAACCAGAAACGCCGGCAACATTCGCCGCGCGACCATGGCGCCGGGACTGTTTCCCAAAAGCGTCGCCACCACCCCGGTTTCAGGCCGCGCCAAAAGAATCGCCGCCGACAGACTCACAAACGCGACCACAGTGTGCAAAGCGATCGTGAAATAGAGCCCGATCGTTTCTGTTCTTTCAATACCGTAGAAATAGTAGAGAAAGACGAGGGCGGTGACCGTTACCACTAGCAGCACTGCGACATTTGAAACTCGAGACCAGCGTCTTGATTCGGCGTTGACGAACGAAAGGGCAATCCCGAAAAACGCAAAGTTAAGCGATGCAGCCACCCCCATGCGGCCGGGAAACGACTGGCCGGCTTCCTGCAGCGATTCGTGAAAGAGCAGTTGATCGAGGCCCGTGTTCCAGCCAAAGATGTGTTCGCTTAGGGTAATTAAGCCGACGAGCGCAACGACGACTGCAAACAAATACACGACGTTCTGCTTGCTCCTGGAGAGCGCTCGACTGTTTACCAGCAACGCCGAGACGGAGACCAGAATCAGGCAAACCGATGTGTTTGCCTTCATTGTTACCAGGGTCGGGTCAACACGTTTGAGAAGTTCGTTATCGAAGATCCAGCCCAGCAGCGCCGCGGCGCCGATACACAGCGCCAGCAGCGCAAAGCCTATCGAGAAGGCTCGGCAACGCGCGAGGAGCTGCTGCGGAAAAGGCGAATACTCGTTCATCGAATGGCATCAATTCTGCCACAACAACGAATAGCCACAAAAAGGCACAGGAGCTTCCTAAAATTTGTGCTTTTTGCGCTTACCTTTCAAGGTGGTAAGGGACGCTCGTCACGATGACGCCCTTTTTGAAGAGCAACGAGCCCTTGAGTAAGAGCGAGCTTTGGTTGTGCAATGCATGTTGCCACCAGCGCGCGGGAATGAACTCAGGCAGAACGACGGTAATGATGTCGTCCTGATTCTCCCTCGCGAGGCGATGGATGTGTCGCAACAGCGGCCGCGTCAATTCACGGTAAGGCGACGGCAGCACGACGAGCTGCACACCGGCGCCCCAACGCTCCCACTTCTCTTTCAGCGCCGCTGTCGCTTCCTCTTCAAAATCGACATACACAGCCTGCACTTTATCCGAGGCGATCGAGCGCGCATACTGCAACGCAGTAACTACACCGCGATGAATCCCCGAGATCGGGACGATCACAGTGTGCTTTATCGGCCGCAATTGCTCGAGTCCTTCGGTTGAGAGTTGCCTCGCCACCAGCACGTAGTGGTTATGAATGGCACGGAAGAGCACGACCAGCATCGGAATCACGACGACTACGATCCAGGCGCCATGAATGAACTTGGTGGCAATGAAAACGCAGAGCACGACAAACGTCGCGAGTGCACCGACGGCATTGATAATCAGCGACTTCTTCCAGTTTGCCGGAGCCGTCACTTCGTCAGTAACAAAATAGGACCGATGAATCTCCTCGTTTTCGAGCGCCATATCAGGGAGTGGACCATTGCTGATGGGACCGGACTCTTCGCGACGGGCCTCTTCCTCTTTTCGCTTGGCGCGCAGCTTCGCTCGTTCGCGTAACCAGTGCACGACCATTCCCGACTGCGACAGTGTGAACGAAAGAAAAACTCCCACTGCGTACAGCGGAATCAGGCGAGACGTGTCGCCGCCGAACGCAATCACCAGCACTCCGGAGAAGATTGCCAGGATCACGATCCCGTTCGAAAACACGAGGCGGTCGCCGCGATTGGCAAACTGCCGCGGCAGAAATCGATCCCGGGCCAATAAACTCGAGAGCCGCGGGAAGTCAGCGAAGGCTGTATTCGCGGCGAGCACGAGGATCGCCGCTGTCGCGGCCTGAACCACGTAATAGAACCATCCCAATGGTCCGGTGAACATGATGCGCGCGAACTGCGAGATTACCGTCTCAGTCGATCTCGGATGCACGTGGTAGAGATAAGCCATCACACTCGTGCCCAGGAACATCGTCGTCAACAGTATCGCCATCCAGATCAACGTCGTCGCGGCATTATGCGCTTCGGGTTTCTTGAACGCCTGGATGCCATTCGAAATCGCTTCGATACCCGTCAGCGCCGCACAACCATTTGAGAAAGCACCAAGCAACAGAAATAACGTGAGCGGTTGCAAGTGGTAGCCTTCGGCGGTCTTCAATTCTTCCGCACTCGGAACCGCGGCCGCGCCGCCATAAGTGAAATAGTGAAATAATCCGAACGCGATCATGAAGAGAAAGCTGACAACGAAGACGTAGGTCGGAGTGGCGAAGAGTGCGCCTGACTCGCGCACACCACGCAGGTTCGCGATCGCGATGAACGCGATGAACATGAGACAGAGAATAACCTTGTGCTCGTCGAGCCACGCGTAACGTGTGCCCTGCACCGCCGACGTAATAGCTGCGACGCCCGCCGCGATCGACACTGACACGGTCAAAACGTAATCGACAAGCAGCGCCGCGCCCGCGACCAGGCCCGGTGTAGAGCCGAGATTCTCTTTCGCGACGATGTATGCGCCGCCGCCCGAAGGATAGGCATGTATTGTTTGGCGATAACTCGTCGCCACGATGGCGAGCAAGACGGCTATCCCGACTGACACCGGGACCACATAAGCAAACGATCCGCCGGACGTAGCGGCAGCAGCCACTGCGAGAACAAGTAAAATTTCTTCCGTGGCGTAAGCCGTCGATGAAAGCGCGTCCGAGGAAAAAACAGCCAGCGCAGTTTTCTTGGTAAGACGTTCGTGCGCCGCCTGTTCCGTGCGCAGCGCTCTGCCGACAAGTAACCGCTTGATCGCAGTTGCCATTAGTTACCTTTCATCCCTTCCGCTCGCCAACGTGCAGCAACAGGCAGCTTGTCGGGATCGAGATTTTTCAAAACCAGTCGTCGCATGGGCGGCACTCCCCGTTCATTCCATAAAAAGTCGCTCAGCAAACGCCGCGATTGCTCCGTCCAGAAAGAATTTGACGGCGGCAGGTGGCGGCCCGTCATTCGCTCGACGTACTCAATTGCCTCGGGCTCGATTTGGATCACCACGTCGTGGTTCTGACCTTCAGGACTGATCACGACGAAGCGACGCTGAAACTCATCG
>Ga0157379_10006161_pt1 | contig 10327 bp, 9 predicted proteins | sample S25metaG_FD_121802 | JGI IMG/M metagenome (GOLD analysis project Ga0157379, IMG submission 121802) | Switchgrass rhizosphere microbial communities from Kellogg Biological Station, Michigan, USA - S2-5 metaG | ecosystem: Host-associated > Plants > Roots > Rhizosphere > Soil | place: USA: Michigan... | reverse complement strand
AGAAAACATGATGATCATGCACCCCGATGTGGTGGAGGTGGCGGTGTTCGGCGTGCCGAATCCGGATTTCGGCGAAGAGGTAAAGGCCGTCGTGCAGCCTCGAGACTGGTCGCAGGCCACGCCTGCCCTCGCGAACGAACTGATCGCCTGGTGCCGCGAGCGAATGTCCGACCTCAAATGCCCGCGCAGCATCGACTTTGAAAAGACGCTGGTACGCACCGACAGCGGCAAGCTGCTCAAAAAGGAATTGCGGGCCCGCTACTGGCAATGAGCGGCGGCGGGCCGTTAATTAAGTTCGCGGCGATGATGAGCGGGAGGTGCAATTGGTCAGGACCATATCTCATTCAGGTTGGAGCACGACTGCGATCAAGACCGTGTTCGGCTGTTTCCTCGCCAATAACGCCGTCATGGGCATTGCGTTTGGATCATTCGGCCCTTTGCTCATCGCCAATGAAGCGCATCTTGGCGTAGGCAGAGGAACCGCGGCAATCGGCATGAGCCTGATCACCATTGCCGCCGCTCTGGTCGCGGCCGTGACGGGTGGCATGATGCAGCGGTTCCGGGCGCGCGACGTGATGGTGGGGGGCGTGGTCCTGAACGCCATCGCCTATTTCGCCCTGGCGTTCACCGACAGCTTCACCTTGTTTTTATGCAGTTACACATTGGTCGGCGCCGGCGCCGCCTTGTCAGGCATCCTCGCGCCGCTGACGCTGGTTAGTCGCTGGGCTCCGCAACAGCGCGGCAAGGCCTTAAGCGCGGTCAACATCCCGGTGGTCATGTTTGCCTGCCCCTTCCTTGTCGGAATCGCGCTGCCGGAGATCGGTCGAGCCGCACTGCTCGTGATCTTCGCATGCCTCTTCGTCGCGCTTGTGCCCCTGTTGCTCCTTCTTGTGAAAGAGCGACCTGCGCCGAATGCCGACGGAGTCCTGCCGGTCGCGCCTGCGGTCGCCAACGATGGCGAGCCGGCAAGGCAGCATATCTTGGGAACAGCGCCATTCTGGCTCATATCCCTGAGCGTCGGTATCCTGGCCGGTTGCGGCACGGTTTTCGTCGTGCATATTGCTCCCTTCGGCGGGATGAGGGGCTTGTCCGCTGTCACTGCCACGGCGCTGCTATCGATCTATGCCGGTGCCGGCCTGATCGGCACGCCGCTTTTCGGCTGGGCCGCAGACCGTTTCCACCCCGCGAACGCGCTCGTCATGTGCAGCGGGATCCAGGCGCTGCTCTGGTTGATGCTGCTGATGGTGGAAGGGCCGATACTGCTCATTGTCGCGGCGCTGATGGGCGTGTGCAGCACGCCGCTTGTGGCGCTACACGGAGCCGCCCTCTCCTTCTACTTCGACGCGGCGACGGTGGCGCGGGCCATGGGCTACAGCTATATCTTCAAGATGCCCATGGCATTTGCGCTTGCCCCCACTGCGGGAGCTCTGTTCGAGATGACGGGAGACTATCGCCTTCCGTTTCTTTTGTGCTCGGTGCTGACCACAGGGGCCGCCCTCGGCTTCCTTGGATTGGCCATGCGGAGAAGCCGCCCCGCGCGATCATGAAATGAATGACGGACCGGCGGACCGGGGATCGCAACAGCTTTGACGAGCGGGGTATAGCCGATCACGCCAGAATCATGACCGACCGAACATTCCCCTGCAGGCTCACAGCTAGAGTGCTGCCTGCAACAGAGCCTGACCGTCTTCGCGCCCGGTACTCCTTGATGTCCGCTTCAGCACCTGCCAGCTTTGCCCTCGCTTCACCAGTTCCCAGCACTGATAGGACTGTCGCCAGACCTTCACGTCGCCATCGCTCCTGACGAAGACGGTTGCATACCCGCTTGCCGTTGCCCGCTCGCCTTCGATCCGAATGACGTAGGGCCCCATGATGTGAGCGCAATTCGGCAAGATGGATTGATGCACATCGTTGGTGACGATGGTTTTCGTTCCCTCCCGGCCGTTGGCGAACCATGTGCCGTCTATGTCCACCTGACAATCGTCGGAATAGATCAACGATGTCTTCTCCGGATCATTGCTGTCGACCGCGGGCCCGTAGCGATTAAGAACGTCTCGGATATGCTTCTCGTCCTCGAGTTCCATGATGCGTTTTTTCAGCGCCATGATCTCGTTATTGATATCCATGCAGGTTCCTCTCTCTGGCAGAATGCTGTGCGGTCAATCGGCAGGACCCCCGCACGCTCGGCTAAATGCCGCATCTAATGCGGCCATAGCGCATACACTATGACGGCCTTGCCAACAATGGTTAACGGATATAGTTGATGCCGGACGAGGTCGGTCCGGCGCGCAAGGCGGCTTGACGATTTCGCGAAGACTTGCCTACGTCCGCGCGGATTCAGGCTTTACGGGGCATCGCAATGGCAGCCAGCGAAGCGACAGCAGGAAATCTCACGATCCGGCAACTTCAGATATTTCTGGTAGCAAGCCGGTCGGAAAGCTTCAGTTCGGCCGCCCAAAAGCTGGGCATCGCTCAGCCGACCCTGAGCGCGAGCATATTGCGGATCGAACGACAGCTTGGCGTTTCTGTCTTCGACCGGTCGAGCCGACACATGCGGCTCACGAGAGCGGGAGGACGGCTGGCCGTCGCGGCGGCGGACCTCGTGCATATCTACCAATCGACGATCCGCAACCTGCGTGAGGAAAAGGATGCGAAATCCCGCATCCGCTTCGCCATGGTGCCGGCGATAAACGGGGCCATCGCGCCGGCTGCGATCGCCCAGTTCAAGAAAATGCATCCGGACCAGGAAATTTCGCTTCATGAAGTTGATGCCGAAGACGCCATTTCCCTGGTGCTGGATGCGACGGTCGATTTCGCGATCTTGAGCAACCTCCCGCCAATGTCGGATTTGCAGCATGAGGTTATCGGGCAGACGCGGATCGATGTGGTAATTTCTGCGGAATCCGAGCTGGCACGTCGAACGTCGGTCGGATGGGACGATCTGTCCGAATTGCCTCTCATCCTGGCCGGCTCCTTGAAGCGCCGTGGTCACCTGCAGGCCATATGGGAAGATGCGGGCTACGAGCTGCGGGCCACCTATGAGGTGAATGATATTGCGACCGGCGTAGCGCTCGCGGCCGAAGGATTGGGATACATCCTCCTGACCAACACCTATTTGCCACGCCCCCTCAATCCGGCGTTGGCAGCGATCCCACTCACATCGGGCTCCATGCCGCGTCCGCTTCATGTCGCCTACTTGGAGCAGCGCCAGATCTCCGCCGCGGCACGCGCACTCATCGACTGCCTGAAGGAGCAGCTCAACTTAGCCAATGACAATGGGGCATGAATGCCTTGGACCCGGGGTGACAGCAGCCGCCAATTTGATATATAGCTATTTATAAATGCTGAAGGCTTATCATTTGTCATAACCTATTCATGATAACAGCGGAGAGACCCATGGGTGAGATGTCTGGAAAGGTTGCGATCGTCACGGGCGCAAGCCAAGGGCTTGGCCAGGGAATGGCTATCGCATTTGGCGAAGCGGGCGCGTCGGTGGTTTGCGCTGCCCGAAATGTGGAAAAATTACGCGAGACATGCGCGGCTGTCGAAAACGCGGGTGGCAAAGCCGTCGCAGTCGCCTGCGATGTCCGTAAGCTGGAAGACGTGGAAAATTGCGTTGCAAAGGCGGTCGAGGCCTTTGGAGCGATCGATGTCGTCGTCAACAATGCGCAGACGATCCAATATGTCTATCTCGATGACGCAAGCGATCAGACGATGCTGGACACGCTTCATTCGGGTCCACTGGCAAGTTACCGGTTCATGCAGTGCGCGCGTCCATATCTCAAGGCGCGTGGCGGCGGCGTGATCGTGAATGTCGGCTCCCCGGCGCAGAATCTTCCCGTGACCGCGCGCTATGCGTGCTACAATGCGGCCAAATGCGGTATCGAAGCGCTGACCCGGGCCGCGTCCGATGAATGGAAGAGCGACAACATCTACACGTTCATGATCTCGCCCACGGCAGAGACAGCGATGACCCTCGCGATGAAGGCCCGCGAGCCGGAAAGATATGCACGGGAAGTCGCCGCGTTTCCCAAAGGACGCTACGGTGATCCGCTGGAGGATATTGGCCGCCCGCTCGTGCGGCTGATCACCCATGCCGAGCGATTTACTGGCAAGTCCATCAGCATCAACTCCAAGGGGGTGGGCGATATCATCAAGGCGGTTGAAGACGTTCCATTCGCCCTGCCATAACGATTCCTGGGCAAAAGGGGCGCGGGGCACCTGTATTGGCGGCTGATGTCTCACCGTGATCCTCGCAGATAATTGCCTCTCTGGCGTCGCCAAGCCTCTGCTGGCCAGGGATTGCAACAGCGCGGGCGGGAATGATAGCAGGATGGAAAGAGGGAGCGGCGATGGCTGACGAGCAATTGGTGATCGAACGCGAGGAAGGCCTTGCAGTGGTCAGGTTCAACCGCCCGGAAGCTATGAATTCCCTCTCGATGAACCTGCTGGAACAACTCGGCAAGACCATCCCCGTCCTCGTTGCCGACCAAGCGGTGCGCGCGATTATGCTTACCGGGACCGGAACCCGGGCGTTCTGCGCCGGCGCGGACGTGGGGATCATGGGTGGCCAATTCGATTACGAGCATACGCTTGCGGGACTGAAATCCTGGCATCCCTGGATGATTGCCTTGCGGGTCGCGGAGAAGCCGGTGATCTCCGCAGTCAACGGCGCCGCGGCGGGCGGCGGCTTCGGCATCGCGATGGTGTCCGACCTGATCGTCGCAGCGAACAGCGCATTTTTCAAGGGCGCCTTCGCCACGCTCGGCGTCGCTGCCGATTTCGGCCTGGGCTACACCCTGCCGCGCGCGATCGGGGACAAGCGGGCGATGGAACTGATCGCGTCCGATCGGCGCGTTACCGCTGCCGAGGCCAAGGCGCTGGGGATGGTGGCGGAGGTGTTTCCGACTGCGACATTCGCCCAGGATGCGCGGGCCTGGGCGCTCGCTCACGCGCGGGGGCCGCGTGGGATACAGCTGACAAAGCGCCTGCTGAGGCACGGCGAGCGAGAGGCGTTTGCCGCTTACCTGGAGGTAGAAGCCCATGCCCAAGCCGAAGCTTTGGGAAGCGAGGATGCCGCCGAAGGCGTGCGCGCGTTCCAGGAGCGGCGGTCACCGGCATTTGCCGGGCGCTAAAGGGATCGGCTCACTTCAGGTTCGATCGGCCAATGCAGAGCCACCTCCGACGTCCCCGTCGGCCGACTATCAGCTTGGCGATACCAGGCCGATGCGTCGTGAAGCCCTGCGATGCTCGCGATAGAAGAGCGCACTTATGACAGATGGCACGCAGGTGAGGGCGAGGACAGTGGCACCAAGCGTATATGTCCCGGTCTGCTCATAGGCCCAGGCAAGAGCCGGGGGCGAGAAGTTGGCCACCACCGTCACGATATTTGCCAGCCCATACGCGCGCGGAAAGCCGATCTGGCCAAACTCCGCCACGATACAGGATGAAAGCATCACCCAAGCCGATTGGGAGATGCCAAGGCAAATCAGGGCGATCGCGATCACCTCGAAAGACCTGACATGCCCCATCATCAAAGCGCCCAATGTCGCCAAGAGGGCTACCGCAATCAAGGGAAGCTTGTTGCCGATCCGGTCGCACACCATGCCTACGCTCAGCTTTCCCAGGGTGGCGGCGACATTGAAGATGGCCAGTAGCGCCGCGGCGCGTTCGGGCGTCAGGCCCTTCGATTGTATCAGCGGCGCGAAATTCGCCTGGATGCCCGCGCTCGCCGTGATGACCGGCGCGAAAACGAGGAGCACGAGCCAGAAATTGCGCGTGGTCAGGATTTGGCCGGTCGTGGGCATCTCGCGCTGTGGCATAGGCTCAAGCTCCAGGCCGTCCGGTCCGGAGGGCAGGCTGTCCTCTGGACGATCCCGCAGGACGAGGCCGGCAACCCCCGCGACGACCAGGACGATGACGCCGAAGGTCCACCAGGTCGCCCGCCAGCCGGCGGCGCCCAGCAGCCAGACTACGATAGGAGGGAATATGATGCCGGGCAGCACCAAACCGGTCGCGGCGAGGCTGAAGGCAAGTCCCCGATGCTTGACGAACCACCGGGTCACCAGCGTGTTCGTGGGAATGCCGGTTGCGAACGTGATGGGAACCGGCAGCAGGGCATATAGCAGGATGATCTGCCATCCGGCGGTCGCGAAGCCGACCAGCATATGGAGAAGGGCCAGACCGATTAAAGCGATGACGACGACCTTTCGCGCGGAGAACCGCTCGAGCACCTGACCGACCAGGGGCGCGAGAGCCGAAGCGCAAAAGCCGAACAGCACAAGCCCCAGGATCAGATGACTCGGCGGCATGCCAAAGGCGGCTGACCAATCCTTCAGAAAAAACGAGAAGCAACTGGTCGTGACGCCGAGGGCCACGCACTGGTTGGCGATGCACATCGCGACGATTTCCCAGCGCTTATGCCAGCGCCGGATGGAAAAATCAGAAATCGCGGCTCTCCTGAAATATTCTCGTTGCGATCAGGTAGGCCCGGCTTTCCCGGGCGCGCAAGCGGAAACGCGGTCGAAGACCATGCGTTAGCGCGTCGGCGCCAGCGATGCGCGGCTTGGGACATCAGCGTTGCGCCGGGACAAGTGCGATAGCCTATGGTGGAGGCAGCGTTACGAGGCCGGACGCAGAACCATATCAGCGATGGTGACCTTCTCGCCCGCCATGTTGTTGGCCCATAAACCCAGCTCAGCCTTGTCATCGTGCACATCTTCGACGAGGCCGCCGCAGGAGACCGGGCCCGGATAAAGAGGACGCAGATATCGGATCCGGTAAGATTCGATGGTCGCGACGGTCGGGGCAGCCCAGTTTGTCACGCAACGGCACATGTGCGCGAAGCACAGCCAGCCATGCACCACTACGTCGTCAAATCCCGCTGCAAGCATCATCTGCTGATCCCAATGCTGGGCGACATAGTCATCGGAGGCGCCGGCATAGCGGACGAGGTCGGCGCGCGTGATCGTCACGTCGAGCGGAGGCAGAACGACGCCTTTCGCGATTTGCGCGAAGCTATCCAGTGCTCGGACTTCAATCATTTCCGCTTCTCGTCGCAATTGTGCTGAAACTGCGCATTTCGACTTCCACGGTGGAAACCGTTCGGCCATGCTGATTGGTGAGGGTCACCATGCCGCGTTGCACTGCGGTCGGTCCGCGAGATCCGATCTTGCGCGCAATGTCGCTCAGTTCCGCCGTCGCCGTGATCGTGTCACCGGGGCGGATGGGTTCATAATTGACCACCGCATCCGCGCTATGGAGGAACATGTCGTGTTCCGGGGGCTGTGCAAAGACTCCCGCAAGCGCTTCGCAGAAGGTGGCCACATAAGTGGGGGGCGCAACCAGATGCGCCGCATTTCCGGGCCTGCCTTCGGCGTCGGTGAACATAGGATCAGTCTCGCCGGTCGCGCGCGCAAACTTCAGGAGAGCGCCGGCTTCTATATGCCGTGTCAGCGTTCTTCGCGGACCCATTTTGTCTTGACCTTCGCCTGTGGGCATCCCCTTGGCCGATCCCGAACAGGACCGCGTCCCCGATGTGGCAGCTTCGCTCGCGACACGGTCCGGTTCGTTTCCATCGTTAAGAACGGGATCGGGCTTGTACGATTTCCGCAACTCGTGTTTGGCGAGTTTGCCAGTGGCCAAACGCGGCAGCGAGCGGATGAAATCGACGCTTCGCGGACAGTTCAGGGGCGAGATGAGAGCGCGGCAGTGATCAATGAGCGCACGCTCCAGTTCTGGCGATGCCTCCGCCCAATCCTTTGGTTCCACGATCGCCTTAACTGATTCGCCGAATTCCGGATCCGGCACACCGATTACCGCGACATCCGCAACGGCCGGATGGCGGATCAGGGCATCCTCTGTGGCCCGGGGATAGATGTTCACTCCGCCGGAGATGATGGTGAAATCCCTACGGTCCGTCAAAAACAGGTAGCCGTCCTCATCGACCCGGCCGATGTCTCCGATGGTCGACCAGCTGGGGTGATGCGGATGAAGGGCTGCGGCCGTACGCTCCGGGTCGTTCAGATATTCGAATGGGCGATCATTTTCGAAATAGATCAGGCCTTCGGCGCCGGCGGGCAATTCCTCGCCATCCTCGTCACAGATGTGGATCGTGCCCTGAAGCGCGCGCCCGACCGAACCAGGCTTGCGTAGCCATTCCTCCGGAGAGATGAAGCAAAGCCCGTTCGCCTCGGTCCCGCTGTAATATTCGTGGATGATCGGGCCGAACCAGTCGAGCATGCGCCGCTTGACCGAGATCGGACACGGCGCCGCGGCATGATGCACCCGCCGGAGCGACGAAAGGTCGAATGATGCGCGCACCGCGTCGGGCAGCGCCAGCATCCTGACAAACATCGTTGGAACGAACTGGGCGAAGGTGACGCGCCACTGTTCGATTGCCCGCAATGCGACAACGGCGTCGAACTTGCGCAGGAACACCGCAGTCCCGCCGGCCCGCAACGTCGTGATCATGGAGACGAGGGCCGCCCCATGATAGAGAGGCGCGGCATTGAATGTCACCAGCGGTTCCAGATTCCCAAGGCTCAGGCGCGATGCCTCCTCGATCCTGGATTCCTCCTCGATCGGCCCGGACTTGTGAGGCAGGACGATGCCTTTCGGCCTGCCGGTCGTCCCGCTGGAATAGATCATGTAATAGCCCGAGACCTGGTCCGCGATCGGCGTGACCGGGAGGGAAGAAATGGCTTCATCCCAGGACATCGCTCCGGCCAACCGCTCTGGTCCCATCGAAATGACGTGCGCCAGATCCGGCGCGAATTGCTCGTGATCACGAGCCAGAATCTCGGCCGTCTCTCCCACGTCAGCGGATGTGATCAGCAATTTGGCTTGGCAATTGGAGATGATGTAGCTCGCTTCCAAAGCCTTGAGATGCGTTGAAATCAGCGTCACGATCAGACCGGCCCGCTGACCGGCCCAATAGGCCACGGGAAAGGCCGCGCAATTTTTGAGCAGAAGGCCGATCCGGTCGCCCGGCTTAAGGCCAAGCTTGCGGAACAGATGGGCGCCCTGATTTGTCAGATCATCGAGGCGGCGATATGTAAGCTTTTCGCCCGTATCGGCAACGACAACGGCAAGTCGCTCAGGATGTTTCAATGCGTGCTGATAAGGATGCATAATATAATCCACTGAATTAATAGAATTACAAACGGTGAAAGACTGAATTAAGTAAACAGTCCAAGCCTTATCCAGTTTTATTCGCCGGGAGCGCGGATCGGGGTTGGCGATCGTAGCGTAACTATCTGACTTGGTTTAGAGAAAGGTTGCTGACACCAATCCTCGAGACCGGACAGAAAGTGCCACGACCGCCATGGCTGACGATAGCGGCTTTGCCTTCACCTTCCCAGCCATTCGTGGCCGGAAAATAACCACCGGGTTCGACGGCGGCCGCCTGACGTCGGATGGCGGGGTGCTGCTGCTGGCACAGGCCGAGCGGCGGCTGGGGATTGCGGATCGGCTCGCCGGCTGCATCGCCGATCCGCGCGATCAGGGCCGCGTGATCCATCGCGTCGCCGACATCCTGCGCGCGCGCATGCTGGCGATCGCCTGCGGCTATGAGGACGCCGACGATCTTGACGCGCGCCGCCACGATCCGGGGTTCAAAAAGGCGATGGGGAAGCTGCCGGGAGACCCGTTCGGCTTGGCCAGCCAGCCGACGATGAGCCGGTGGGAGAATGCGCCCACCACGCGTGAGCTCATTCGGCTGACCGGCACATTGATCGATCTCTATTGCGCGAGCTATCCCGCAGCCCCGGCGGCGGTCACGCTCGACATCGACGATACCGTCGATGTGGTCCACGGCACCCAGCAGCTGTCGTTCTGGAACGCTCACCATGGCGAGCGCTGCTTCCTGCCGATCCATGTCTACGACACTGCGACCGGCCGGCCGGTGGCCATGCTCTTGCGCACCGGGAAGACGCCGTCGGGCGCCGAGGTCGCCGGCCATGTCCGCCGGCTAGTCCGGCGCATCCGCCGCCACTGGCCCGAGACCCGGATCACGCTGCGCGGCGACGGTCATTACGGCCGCCCGAGCCGATGGCGTGGTGCGAGGCGAACGGCGTCGACTATATCTTCGGCCTGCCCGGCAACGCCACACTGCACGCCGATCCCGTCATCGTCCGGGAAGGCGATGCCTTGGCCACCGACCGGGCGTTGCAGGGCCTGGTCGAGCTGCGCCGCTATGCCGAAAGTAAGCGGTAAAAATCCCCCACAGGCTGGCTGAGCGACCACGGCGAGGTCGGCGGTGTAATTTCGGCGATCAGGCGGCGCTGACGAGATTGCTCATCTCGAACGCGGTTTGTCCGGCGTTTGT
>Ga0157379_10006159_pt1 | contig 10329 bp, 11 predicted proteins | sample S25metaG_FD_121802 | JGI IMG/M metagenome (GOLD analysis project Ga0157379, IMG submission 121802) | Switchgrass rhizosphere microbial communities from Kellogg Biological Station, Michigan, USA - S2-5 metaG | ecosystem: Host-associated > Plants > Roots > Rhizosphere > Soil | place: USA... | reverse complement strand
CACTCTGAGTAACAGAGCACACCTCCCAGTCAGTTTCACGGAAAAGTGAAATACCAACGCTTCCGCAGTTTTGCTACACTGGCAACTTCTACCATGCATTACCCTCTGACTCCTTAGTGGTACCATCGGCTCCTGAGACCTCTTTCGGGGCGGGAGTGGTCGTTATCGACGGGGGAATGGTGAAGCTAATGGGGCTTGATCCGACTGGAATCATTCCTTGCCAGGACGCCCGACTCTCCCACTTCCGCGCCTTTGGTCTTCCGTGAGCATCTAGCACGGCTCTCAGGGAATCCCTATTTGCACTTGTGGCGTTGCTGGGAGCTGGGCTTGGCGCGTCTGAACGGGACGTAGAAGACGACGATGTCGTCGTAGAACCGGGTGAGAATAGCGGGGAGTTGGATAACGTGGAACCTGTCTTCAGTAGCGGGAAGCTTGAAGAGCCTGATGACACGGATGTCGTGGCAGATTGCGCACTGGGAATCGACACTTGAGGTAACTCCGTGTGTGAAGTGTGATGATACTTGAATAACGCGATGTCCACATCGGTGACAATTGGTGACGAGGGTTCCGAATGTGGGATATGGCCATTAGTGGAACCTAAGGGAAGATGGCCGGATGAAGACTTTTCAGAATCCGACCCGGATGACGAAGCAGGTGGCCATGATATTTGGGGAGCTGGCATCTGCAACACCGGCGGCACTGCAAGAGGAAACATCGTTGAGGTATCTGGCGGTAACGTCCCATGGAAATAAAATGGAAATCGTGAAACAGGAGACTCATTCACGCAGGTTGACGTAGGGTCTACGAACTCAGACACCAAATCCGCCTGTTTCGCTAGCCACATAGTAAGGTTCTTGTCGCATTGGTCCACAAAATCGACCATTACTATAAGAATTCATGAGTTTAGTGGATCGGAGTTCAACATCAACGTACCAGGGATAATTGGTTTAGTATTTTGATACAATGGCAGAGTGAAGTGCTTCGTAAAGCCGATCTGGCTCGCGAGAACCGCTTTGGGGTCGCCAGTGTCACCAAACGATTGTTCTAACGAAAGCTGCTTCTCCAGTTCTCGTTGGTTCGACCACTCCGCGATTAAGGACATAGACCAGTGCTCGCAAGTTGGCGGTGGCCGACTCTATTAACAAACGCATTAGAAGGAAACACGGGGAGTTAGCTGTATAATACTTACCGGATTACTGATATCCGCACATTTGATCAAGGCCTGGCAAAGGAGGGTCCTCGTCTTCTGCTCAGCCTCCTTCTTCTCTTTCTCCGTCAGACCTTTGGATTCAGTTGAGTGTGGAGCCCGATCCTGGGATTCGATAAAATCATTCAGCTCCTTCAACCATTTGGAATGCACGCCCATATCGGTTGCCAGAATGATATCTGACAGTAGCGTTCTGAAGTCAGTTCCTGGTTTATCTGCACCGTCAGCAGAGGATCCTTGGTTCAGCGAAGTACTCTTCTTCAAGGTAGGCCTTAGAGAGGAGGAGTAGCTCGACGATGTCGAGCCATAGGAGGGCGTCTCCGGCACATCTGAGGTCGTAGAGATAATGGACTTCTCGTCACGAGTTATAACGCCAGGATCGGATTCAAGCCTCTGTCGCGTGTGAGAGGAAGAAGAGAATAGACTAGCGCGCGACGCAGGACGATCCAAGAGGTGACCCATGCCATGTTGTCGCAAGACTTGGAGAAGAAGAGTGCAGTGCATCCTCTCAAGGACGGACTTGTCGCCGAACAACTCCGAAACGGGAGTCTTGGTTTTGTTCTACAGGAACGGTCAGCTTTGGCACCCTGCGATACAAGGGAGCTTACCAGAAAGGCATTGTTAAGCCCTGGGTGGCCAATATCGTGTCCGATGGCGGCAACAAATAAAGCAAATATATCCTCGTTTCTCAATATCCTTTGGAGCAAAGAATCGACCGCACCACGCTGACGGTGCCAAATGTTCCGCTGTTGTGATAGTGGTGCCAACGGTTTCCCTCCAGTTACGCCCTGAGACAAACTGGTTTCCGATCCAGAGTCTGGTCCTCGTACATTCAGGATGGCGAGGTGTGGGACGCAACCTGCACTATATAGGTAATAGTAGGTGGCTTGAAGGACATCGAGAGCGTGTTGGAAATTATGATAGTTGGATTGCTCTCGATACAGACGCGATACGTGAGCCAAGAACAGAGCGATGTGGTCTAAGCGTCGATATTTCATATTAGAAAAGGTCTATGAAACACAGATGTTCCAACTCACCTAGTGACAGACCGATATCCCGTTCCATTCCTTCGATTGAGAACAACAACTCAAACAGCATAATCGAGCAAAACAGAACATCATCCATCGACAGATTTGTACAATCAAAGCCCCATTCCGAAAGTTCTTCGATATATTTTGCTCTCCGAGGATCTGTGGGTGGAATAGAAGGTGAAGTCGGATGCTTCCCCGGATGGGCTTGGGCAATCATGGTTGTCGTCTCCTCCCGCCAGGCAATAACAAGCTCTGCAACTCCAGTCGCTGCTGGATTTTCGCCATCTTGTTCAACCCATCCTCCATATCCGCGACCAGAACCGCTCCCAGTGGTGTCGTTGACAACGAGATTGAGTCCGCCAGTATCGACGCTGCGCCTGCGGAGAGATGTCGATAAGACGGAGCCTGGGTGTAGCGTAGAGTTGGATGTCGATGATGTTGACAAAGAGGTCGTGGATGTCGACACCGACGACGCAGTGGGAGACAGGTTCATGGCGTTGAACGGAAGAGGAAGGTGGGCGGGTATATAAAGCAATTGCACGTGGGCGCGTCTCGCGTGGTGGGGGAAATTCCCGTGAGGCATTTGTTCGACTTGAACGCTCATTCTCATTCTCTTTCTCTTTCTCCTTATAACTTCTTCTTTATCTCTATATTCATTATTTTATTCATTTGAAAATGATAAGGGGGATTCTAGCAAATATTTCTTGTCTAAATTCCTTAACCTTATGAACACTATTAAAACCCTTTGTTGTGTTAAGTCAATGGTGCGTAATTCTTCCCTTTTCATCCTATCGCAGTCCCAATCCTAGCTCCCTTCTCACTTTTCAGAAAATGCGACAATCTATTGTCTTTATTAATCCCGCTGCGCAGTTGGTCTACTATCACAGCCTCTTGGTTTAGGGCACCCTATAAGCCCAGCCACCTAACCCATCTGGCTTTCCAGTTTTTTTCTCTCTAGACTCTCCGCATCCACCGGAGTCACCGAAAGCTATCAGTAAAGCCTCTACCCGTGACAACCACCCTTTGTGGTCCAATCCCTGCAGAAATAGTATTCCAACAATGTGACATATCACCTCAGGAAATATGTTCAGTCTTCATCACCTTATTTCCTCACTACCATTCACCCCTAGCAGACACCGCAGTGGTGATGCGAGCCTACTCGTGGAACCTGCATAAGTATTTCCAAGTCAGTGGTACCTTTATTCCAGTCGATATCTCCTTTTCTTACGCACCTTTCAGGCACCCAAGACGTATGGTTTGACAATGGCACACTGCACTCCTCCACTGAATATGTATTTCTCTTTGCATCTATTGCTCCGGGCTTGTTTTCTCACCGGCGCCATACCTATAGGTCAGTATCACTACCGGGCCTATTAATATTCTCTTAGAACAGATCTGTATACCAAAGGTGGACGATCGACTCCTCAAGACCCTAGGCTCCGGCATACTCATCGATTTGAAGGTCAAGTAACCCAGCCACATGTGTCATCAGTTTGGCTTACGATGTCCAACCCCTTGCCGACGTATGTTGGAACAACTCACAACAGAGTTCGCCTAATTCGGAGCCCAGTCATGAACTACAGCATATTATTGGATGCAGTGCGTTTTCATCTGAATTCACAAAGATTCTCTATACCTTTTGTTACTGGCCACCGTATTCTCAACAAACCCTCAAGCAATGCCGCAAAGGTTTCTTGGGCTTCTCACCCCTACCATTTTTGTCTACAGTTTCGACCAATACTCTCAACTTCACTTAGCACTCCGCCATGGCTTCCCTGCCGTAAAACATTGTGGCCTATTCCACCCGTACCATGTGATGCATTGAATCCTGTCTCGTTCGACTGATCCTATCCATTGAGAACCTCCTTAACCCATTTTCAATATCACAAACGTGATGTCGCTACTCGTTAGTATCTAAAGACCCCTCCTTTCTCGGTTCGGACCGAGACCAGACAAAAGTCTACGAAATATGTTGACTGTCCAATGTGACTATGAAGGAAAAAGAGCTCAGTCAAGAGACTCGAGGCGGGACATTCGGACAAAAGACCGTAACTTCGAGTTCTTCAGCTTCTAGTGGGGAATTAAACTTTAAACCGCTAAACAACTTAACAATGAATGTTGCAAATTAATTCTATCTTAAAGAGCTAAAACAAATTTCCAGTCACTATTCCTCCAGACAAATTTGGCTACATGCTTATGGGCTCTACTTCCGAAGTCCGCGTGACATTCACTCAATCTCTTCTCGCCTTCTCAGGCGACTCACCTTCCCGAAAGACCGGTTGACAAATGCATATCGTTCGTTGATTAGCCTCTTCAATCCGAACCTCGCAGGCTCGTTTGGTTGAACCTTAGTAACTTCTCGTCTCTAAGTCTAACTCTATCTTTGTTGCTTTGTTTCTATACAGCTATGGCCGAAAGTGCAAACTCACAAGCGACCGCTCGCGTAGCTATCATCACTGGGGCAGCACAAGGTATAGGCAAGGCTATTTCACTTCGTCTGGCAGAGGACGGCCTGGATATTGTCGTTAATGATATACCGTCCAAACAAAATCTTCTTGATGAGGTCGTCAAAGAGATTGAAGCCAGGGGAAGGAGGTCTATCTCAGTTACTGGAGATGTGACTAAAGAGGAGGACGTCCAGAATCTAGTCAATATTACGGTCGATAAATTGGGCAGTCTGGATGTGGTAAGTTATCTTCCACCATAACCAGTAATTTCAATATTTATTGACGAGATTCACGTGGAAAGATGGTCGCCAATGCTGGAAAGGGGCATAGCGCACCACTCCTTTCAAGTGAGTCCCTGAATGTCCTTCTAGTCTAGAGAGAATCAAGGGGTGAAGACTCACCGCCCTTCAGCCACAGTGGAAGAGTGGGATTTTATTCAGGACCTTAATGTTAAGGGTGTATTTTTATGCTATCGGGAAGCCGCAAAGCAAATGATTAAACAGGGCCGGGGAGGGAGAATTATCGGTGCGTAGACGCCGTGGGTCGTTATGTTGAGGGTCCATATACAAACACGAGCGATTATCTTCAGGTGCTGCATCAATTGCTGGGAAGAGAGGTACGCTCAGAAAATTCGATGGATTAACCATCACGACGATGAGAAAATTGTACCCATAGGATCACCGCTCTGGGGAGCTTATTGTACTAGCAAGTTTGCTGTCAGGGGGCTGACCCAGTCCGCCGGTACGTCAACATATCTAAGAGACTGTTGTCTTTCCACTGAGAATAATTGAAATGCTATCTGAAGCCGCCGAGTTCTGGCCCCATGGAATAACGGTAAATGCGTATGCCCCCGGGCCAGTCAGAACAAGTCTTTGTCAGTCCGTAATATCCCTTTCCTTATCTGCCACTGAACTTGAGAACGGCATATAGGGAGCGATGTTGACAATGTCCGCAGCAATCATGGTTCGCTCTATATATATTTCTTCTGATTACGTCCGATCTAAGCAAGGAGAAAGGTCTTCAAAGCCTTACTGACAAGATTATCACCACTGAAACGGCGGCAATGCCGGTAATGAATCCCGAAGATATTGCAGGATTGGTATCTTACATTGTGAGGCCTGAGTCGAAATATGTAACTGGTGCGTTCTTATTGGGTAACCATTTGGTGCATAATACTCATGATTTTCCAGGTCAATCCTTGAATATTAACGGAGGGACCTTCTTTGACTGAATGCTCTGACATTCATCATTTCACCAATTCGTACAATGAATCATCTATATAAGAACTATTCCGCCTGACAGAAGTTCCACCTGCGTTCGTACAACTATAGGCTGAATGTATGTGAAGGTTTTTTGCTATTCGCTGTCTATTCGTGTGCATCTTCAATATGCTCGAATTATGTGGCCTATCTTGGGGTGTCAAGACAATCAACCATTCGCTCATCTCCTCGTCCGAATCTTTATCTGCCGTACGTCATTGACCGCTTGAATTGCGCGATGGTTGGAGATCCACACATACCATCTTCACCTATACGATCCCGCGAACGTATATTATAGTATACGTATATCCTACAGTTCGAGCCGCTCGTTTCTGGCAACTGAACGCCCATGGTCTTTACTCCCTTTATTGGAGCTCGGCAAACACAACTATAAAGTGTAGTGGAAAAGACACTAATTTAGCATGGTCAATATACCGACCCCCCTCCCCTCGTTCGATAATTTGGGGTACTGGCACCAGAATCGCCAATATAGTAGTATATATGACTATGTAATGGCACGTCAAGTCCAACTTAGGCTTTGGGAGCTACCGTTGGTCTCGCAAGCCATCAGAAATGCTTTTTTTGATGCAGTAAAAGGCCTTTATATAACTATGGAGACTAGAAAGAATAAACCTGAATAAATTTCTATAAAATTTTGGTCCAAAAATTTGTGCGGACGCTTACATTTCAAAAAGGGAGGTATATCTCTATCTCGGATAGGGTCATACTAAGAATTCAGTTCTATTGTCGATCTTTGTGTCTGAGGCGCCTTCTCCTCTACTTACGTATACATACCAATATACCAAGATACCAATATAGAAGCGAACCGACTGAAGAGGATAAGTGGAGTTAAGTTTTAAAGCCAGCGATGGATCTTTCGAATTGACAGGTTCAAGTGCAAAGCTCTGGAGGAGCTCCAAAGGCCGTTCTCCTTCGCATGTTGCAGGGCAACAGAGGTTCCGAGGACAGGGATCAAGACGTTATTCTACTGAGCTTGGATCTTCCCAACGTCGTTCTCAGAAAACAGCTTCAAGACCGGACTAGATGGCTATCAGGCTGTCTGCAAATAACCTTCTTTCTTCCGGAAATGTCATGGCAGCCACCGATTTCTGGGAGCATGGAATACCCGGGAACCCAGGTCCATAAGGACACTGAAAAAAACTGGTTTATGTATATCTCTACCTTTAATTTGTTCTCTGTCTTAGGTCTTCATAATGGTTTCTTGCTACCGAGATATTGTTATAGGACCTGAAGTTGTTGCAGGAACAGTGTCAGCACTGAGTCGATGCGTATCGCCAGTGAGTCATACTTTGGCCTCGTTCTAAATCCGATTCGAGAGGCAGTTGAAACATTAAATGATGTAGGGTTCAAGTTCTTCTGTAGACTCAAACTGAATCCGACCCTGAAAGGATCTGAACCTATGGAACCTGCAGGAGGGAAGGAGTCTACGCTGTTCCAAATTTCGGTACGTATATTCCTGTAAAGATCTGATTTGTCAAGAAAGTAAAATCGGGAGGAGGGGAATTTTTTAGAATGGTTGACAAAGGCTCCGACATGTGCACATTTTCATATTTAGGCATAAAATTGGAGGTATCTCCCCGATCTATTAACTCAGAAAAATACGTCTTATCAACGATTTAAACTGATGGCTTAAAGAGACATATTTTCACAGACCTTCGGAATCCATACCTAGGGATTGTAGATTAGGAACAATGTTCCACCCTCTTCTCGTCTTATGAGGCCTTCCTTCCCTAGGATAGCATGCATTAGGTTCCGGTGTGTAAATACTGTAGTCTTAATAATAATCTGACCCTTTCTGCCCCCGAAATCTGGAAAGAGAAACAGTCGCGTGGTCTCACGTGGCTTCCGAGTGCAATCAGCCACTCGATCAATTTCATTTCCTCGATCGCATTTACAGCCCGTTCCACGTGTCGCACCCATTTAGTGAAGTTTAGGAACCGGTAAGACAAGAAATACATATTCTACAAATACAGTTGAATATATTTGAAAGTGAAAACAGCCTAATGCAAGAAAACGTGAATATGCAATGTCCTGAAAAATGCTTGAAATAAGTTCCTTCCAATTCATACCTTAACCAAGTGTCTAATCGTCATGATCTGCCATGATCACTACACACCAGAACATCCTTTCATCGTCGTCGTCATCTTCTCCGCTCGATGCCTCGTCTGAACCCTGCTCAGACTGCCTTTCAACACAAACGAAGCGAACAGGTTGCCCGTCCCAATACTTTCGCAAATCGAAACTAATTCCTCCTGGCAGGCTGAGAGCCAAATTGGGGAATGTCAAAAAGCCATAGCAGAAATCGGTTGTCAGAATGTCCTGTATGAAGACATGATTAACACTCAGGGTTTAACCAGAGCCAGGAATAGGAAACGGAGAACTAACCTTCGAACCCAAAGTAACTTCATGGCGATTCCTGGCATTGGCAAAATATTTTCGCCGTTTCGCTGCTTTCTCGAATTGCAATCCAATATCTGAGTTTCCACTGCTGCTGCTGCTGCTGCTTCCACTGCTAGTGGAATATCTACGACCGACTGGTGGTCTAAGCGTCGCGGACGATTTTTGGGATTCTGTTATCCGTTGACATAGTTGTTTCGTATCATCCTTAATGGATCTTGGTGCAGGCGGAGGAAATGTGGGTAGACGTGCGTCTTTGGAGGAGAGTTCTGTGTGCATAAGATGTGGCATAGTGGTTATCAGAGGCGACCTAAAGGCAAAGGTATATAATTAGCTAGATTAACCTCAGTTAATAATCAGGAAACGCACAGTGCCCATGGCTTTGGTCCACTCAAATCATGCTCCAATGTTGGATCTATAAAGCTGAAGGGACCTGATAAAGTGTCCAATAACGTCACAGCAAAATAACCACATACTGCATGAATTTTAACGCAGCCGTCGAACCCCATGGTAACTTCAGAGGGCGGTCAAAGGTGTTTCCGAACAAAATATCATCTGCTGAATGTTCTTGCAAAAATCGGCCTATACGGTACGACATAAGCCAAGGATTTTCCAACAGTTCTTGGCACTCACCCTGCATCTGGATACTCCAAGTTATGCCTTTCCTATCCTCTCGTTCGAAATATTCCGATTCAGGTGCTCCGGGAAAGCCTTTAATATGCACTACAAGACGACCTTGGAATCTATCTGACTTAATGGTATGCGGTCGAGCAGTATTGACAAAATCGGAGATGTCGCTAAGTTGAGATGGCGATGGACCTGCCAGAACGCGTAATCGAGGTATTGGGGCGACTGACATTTTACTGGAATTGTTAGAGGGAAGCGAGGAGGGCCGTGAAAACTGTTTGGAAGAGTATTGGGATGGTGGAGGTGGTGGCCAACTATAAGGTCATCTCGGGGAATGGAGTTGGACAGTAGTTCACACTGCGGAGGTTGGAACTCCGATGCGCCTCTCACGTCGTCACTGTGGTGCCACGAGCATAATTGTCTCCTACTCCTATTACGAGCTTCTATGGCCCTAAATTATAAAGTTCTCTCGTGAAGCAGTACGTAGACCTAACGTATCCGTATATTCCTGACAGATTTTGCAGAAGTCAAGAATTCCGGCGGGAGTATTTTTGGCGGCATCAGATGCTCCTGGGAAGTGAAACTGCATCCGGCGTGCAAACGCCCCGAGTGTCACAAAGCAGCATGTATTTTGCTCGTTAAAGTCAGAGTTGCGTTGCGCTGCTTGATTCTTGTTATGATCAAAAGGCTTATTCGGATATCCACAGAATTTGCCGCTCTTGACAGAATGATTCATTTACCAAGTAATATGGCTGCTTGACTTGATCCTCGTGGGGAGATTCGGACGAGTAAATTTGCAGTTGAGAAAGTATCTTCGTCAATGCAAAATTAGGTGGCATAAACTGAGGCCGAACATAACAAACGGAGGGACGTTCCGAACTTGCTGTGAAGACCGCTTGCTTTACGTTAGTTGCCAAACTGCGAGGCGGCCTCCTTCTTTCGGTTTATTATTGGAATCTGGACAAGTTCGCTATAAATACGAGTTTTCGGTCAACACTGGACATATACCCAATCAGGGTAGCTCTAGCATCTCAGTCCCCATGTATGTGAATGTCGGGCCTCCGCAGTGAACGTTTTCCTCCCGGGACGGCCTTCTATCTTCTATCTTTGGGGACCCCTGGATGAAGAAGTGCTCAAGATACGAGAGCAAGTTTGGATGTTGATCCTTCGGTTATGATAGCGAGCGAGAAGCTTTGCAGGTGGGATGGGAAGCAACTATGGAAGGTCATATGTCTTCAGCCTTCTGCAACCCGAAAGTAAGGAAAAAATCAATTACCCGGGGAGAGATAGATTACCCCACACGCTCTTTCAACGTGTTTTCCATCAGCTAGCGTCTGTTG
>Ga0157379_10006158_pt1 | contig 10331 bp, 11 predicted proteins | sample S25metaG_FD_121802 | JGI IMG/M metagenome (GOLD analysis project Ga0157379, IMG submission 121802) | Switchgrass rhizosphere microbial communities from Kellogg Biological Station, Michigan, USA - S2-5 metaG | ecosystem: Host-associated > Plants > Roots > Rhizosphere > Soil | place: USA... | reverse complement strand
TTCGAGTGCTCCTGTCACTCCTCTCAGTCCCGCCCTGGCAGAAATTGTGGACGCTGTGTCAAAGGTGACGGTCACGACTGTTACATCATCAGGGCATCTCTCAAGACAGACATCTATTCGCTCAATACATGAAACTTCCGTATCAGAGGAGCGACCCTCTATGGAGTCTGGTACATCCGATAACCACCCACACCCAAATCTCGCGCATTTCCCCGTGCCTCCAGCGAAAGACGCCAGCATCCAGCAGAAGCTTCTGAAGATCAAGACGAGCTTGAGCAATATTTCGGAGATGGAGAATACTACTTCTCCAGTTTGGTACAAGCAACGTGAGGAGGAATTCGTCAACGTGCAGTCGCCTTCCGAGAGTATCATCAGTTTCGACATGCTCAAGATTGGCGGGTCTTCACGATCATTGAGCCGCAAAAGCTCTTCTGACATGTTGACGAATTCAGAACGGACCACCCCTGTACCTCAATCTGGAACTGGCGGCACACTCTCTCGTCTCCTTAGGAGTAGACGTAGTAGCTCAACACTCGATAAGGATAGTACGAAGGCACGGGCGAAGGCTGAGAAGCTTGAACTCAAGATCAACGACCGTGTCGACCGCGAGCGCACCCGAAGCATGTCAGACAAGGAAGCCCCCTCATTCGGCATTCTTTCTGGGTTGTGGTCGCCGTTGAGTCCAAGGAACGGCAGGTCAGAAGAAAAGAGACGCAAAAAGGAGCTGGAAAAGGAGAAGTTGAGGGAGGTTATGGCAGTTTCCAAGGCGCGGGTAGCCGAAACCAAAACGACACCAGGTGATACATGGGCATTGGCCACTCACATGTCCACCTTATAGAGCGAACTTTTTTTCATTTCTGTTTTATCTGTGTTGCTATGGGATTAGGATGTACCACACTCGTTTCTCTCTCTATATCCCTCTATATCTCTGATCAGACTGTCTCCTACTAGTACACTCCTTTCCTCTCCTCTATCTTGCATTACATCTCAAGTCTTTTTCTTGTCTACATCTGCCTGTATATCTATTATCTAGAATCATCGTTGTCCAATAGTCTTAACAAATCTAAAGCAAATACATATCAAAGAAAAATATTTTCAAACTATTGACATGCTGTGACTTTTGTTTGTGACACCAGAACTTTACGCAGTGTCTCTCACTTCTCAGGACGTCCTTCTCATGGGAACGTTGTGGATATCCATTTTATTAAGGTAGGCCTCATGATCAAGCGGTCCGTTTATTTTCTTCAGGAACCTACTTTACTGGCCTTCTGGACCCGCTGCGCCTCGAATTGTAGTCAAAGTTTCGACACTCGTTTCATCTTTCTAGGTCGAAGAAGAGGTCTTTCCCGACAAACATCCGTCTTCATATTTGTTTTACAGCTTCCTAACCAGTAGAAAGTGGTCAAGGCCTCTAATGAAACCCACTCCTGTGCTCAGAATCGATTTACCGTGACGTTAACCGTCAAAATTCTACGTGGCTTGAGGTTATAGATTTCGGAACGTTCTCCATCTTTCTGATATTTCTATCGGGAGTAATGCAATAACAGTATAAAATGTAACTGAAACTCGAAGGCTAGGCACTGTCGATTCGTTCAAAACTTCGTTTCTGAACCTGAACTCAAAATGCATCCCTCTCTTCTCGCCGTAGCGGTCTTTCTTCTTCCACTAGTCAAGGCAGCGGATGAAGCTCGACCCCTTCCGCCCGTGAAAAATTTCGTCATATTTGGTGATTCGTATACAGGTAAGTCCAACATAATGCACCTTATCCAAGTTAATGTTATTAATCTTTATAACTCAGACAACTGTAACTTCTTCCGCATTGCATCACCCCCCAATCAAACCGCACCGTTCCCTTTCCCAAATTGTCCTGTAAGATTTGCTTTTTGAACGATAGAAATCCCTTTTCAAAATCGTCATGTAGCCACCTCCAACTGGAAGGGCCGACAACGGTGCTACTTGGGCGGTAAGTGAGCTGGCTTATTCCGTTTTTCGTAGACTTAGTTACCCGATTTTACAAGGAAACAATTGCGAATATATCGAATATTAGGGTTGTTAATCTAGCATTCGGGTAGAGTATTCTGCATATATACCTTTAGTCATTCTCCCAGGCTTAATTCTACACATAGTGGTGCAACATGCAACGTAAATATCTTTCCAACATAATAGATACAGTCATTGACGACTGAAATCAGAACACGGACTTTCCACGAACTCACCAAGGTAAGATAATATCTGCGTGCTTCATCTCCCTCTGTCACTAATGGATTGCTAGGGAGCTTCAACGGCACTGTTGTCGACCCTGTGCGTTATATCCCACTCCATGCTTGAATTTCAGGCGTTTACTAGCCATGTAGGATGTAACATCCCAAATTCAAATGTACTTAAACCTTAAAGATCCCTCCATAAGAACACCTGCTGAGACGGTGGCTGGCATATTCATTGGAACCAACGATCTGGGGTTCTTCTTGCGTAGGTAACCAATCCACGTCTTTCCCATTTCTCATATTCTTTCAGAGGTATTCCGGAACAATAAAACTTCTGACATCCTTCCCCCTGGCGTTACGATCACCAATGAGGCAAATTGTATTCTTAAGCAAGTCGAGACCCTTTATAACCATGGTTTACGTCGTTTCCTGGTCTTTGAGACCATCCCATTGCAAGCCACTGGACAATATTCAGCGGATATTGATAATGGACGAGCACAACCGGTTTGTTCGGTCCTTCTTGTTATATTAATATATAACTTATCCGATTACAGGGAGCATTCTTATCTGCGTTCATGACACAACTGGTTTCTGCCAACAATGCCCTGCAGGCTCAAGGACTGGCTGCTTTGCAGAGTCGCCTCCCTGGCAGCAACATTCAAATTTTCCCAACCTTTGACTTTTATGCGCAGAGGATCGCCAATCCTAAAGCCTTTTTAGGACCAAATGGAACGGCCATTGGATGGTGTAACACAAATCTTGGAGCTTGTTCGGACCCACAGGATTTCCTTTTCTGGGACGATGTAATTCCTTTTCTACTCTTTCTTAACTACACCGGGTTGTAACACACCGCTTTTACAGCTTCATCCAGGGCTTGTGGCGAATAACCAGCTGGCAGCGGCTGTGGTCGCTTTTCTCAACGGAAAAAAGGTTTAGCAGACGTATGTATTTAAATTAAGCGAAAATGCTGGTAAATGTGCTCCTTCAGGAGCTGTATATTCAATTTTTAGTATGACTAAATGTTGTTGTCGTTGCTTTTGCTCGTGCCTGTTTTCCTGCAGCGACAACCTAACGCTTCATTAATCTATACCTAAGTAAAGGCAACCCACTCTCCCTCTACTTCATGTCGACCCTCAATACCTCCTGTAAAGTAATCATACATTCCACAGCCATTCTGGGTCATATTAGTTTCATACTACTTGAAATATGGAAAGCCACAATTCACCCGCCGTTCCCTCATCTTTGGGAAGTTTCTTCTTACAAATATAAGAAGATAGTTGGTTAAAGGAAGGGCGTGTGATCATATTGCACAGGAAGATATAAGAGTATAGTTCATCAAATACATTACAGCTAATTGCTTACGTCTGGTATTTTTGAGGGCAATACAGTTGAATATAATAATGCATAAGGTCGGGAACACCCCAAACCTATGCATTATGGGAATTAGGTATTATGAGATGGGATTTTAAGGGAGAAATGACATTTGGGGATGACCCAAACCTGTGCATTATGAGATATTCAACTGCATTGCAGCCGGGACATCTGCGGATCAGTGCATGACCTTTCACAGTTGTTAACAGAGGTCAGAATTGAACTTGAACTTGAACTTGAAACTGAGTTACTAACCCATAACTTCTTCAACAGTATGTTCTTGACTTCGCCGTTGTGTGTCTAAGAGAGAGTTCAATCACACGAATTTTGACACCATTATTAGACAGGTCACCTTCTTTCGACACCTCTGACAGCTCGAGACCTGACAACCAGCACTGAAAATCTGGGACCTCGAGCAAAGGGTAGGAAATGATTATCGCAAAAACACAGAAAGGACATTCCTCCAGGTCTTCCGTTTCCGCATCCCTAATGTGCTTCTTCTGCTTCAGTTTTTCCCAAAGTTGAAGAGTATGGATATTGACACCCCGAGTCAGTTCCCTATCGCTGACATGAAGCTTGCATCCATTTGTATCCATGCAAAGGATTTCCTATAGAATGAGAGACAGCTCAGCAGGTACGAAGCTTTAAGCTAAGATACTCGGTCCACCGTCTTGTCATCGCCCACTACTGTGGAAACATAAGCTTGAATACATTGACCATGGAACAAGTTTCCATCCGGTCACTGTGTCATTTCCTTGAAAGGAGTGGTCTCCTGTTGAAGATTCCAGAAGGACCAAGTGATTGGTTCCCACCCCGTTCCATCCCGTTTCACTGCAAGTCATGCAGATCTCGGCTTTGCCTCTCTTCAAGACTTCGTTTTGAGTGAGAGTCTGCGGGCCCTAAGATGAATTTTGAATTCGAAGGAGACCATGGCATTGAGGTAGCCGTAGAGGGATTCACTGGTTGTTTGACAATAGGTTGCGCGAGTTTGTGAAAACACGACACGAAACGATCGAGCAGAAGTACTGTTCTGCATTCTAATACTGTCGTTACGATGAAAAACAATCAGGAGTGTTGTGATGAGAGACGTGTTGAATGACCCGGATGCGCCACAAACTTTAACCTAAAGACAAATGGCTTTCGGGGTAAATGCAATAGCCCATACAAAGTTCCTTTGACAGGCGATCTTGCTTCAAACTTTGTATAAATATTGATTGAAGGGGAAGAAAAGATATATCTAAGTCTACTATTAGTTGGTACTCATTGCGGATAATCTCCGATCTGCCACGTACACCAACCGCGAAATGTCGGCTTTCACTTCAGGATAAAGGGGACTCGAGCCAGTGCTGCTGTTCGTTCCGCTAGCGCCTTTTGTTCCGCAGCCTTGACCTAAGAGGGTTGGGGTTGACTCATTACTCCAGAACAAAATAATACTGTGAGCTCAACTGACTTCTGCTTCATGTCGGCCATCAGTGCCCTTTTCAAATTCTGTGTCAAATAGCTGACACATTTTGGTATTTTTCTTATCCTGAAGATAAAGGAAGGTAAGCGTATTGTGACTAAGGTGAAGAGAATGTACTCGCCCGTTTAAAATGCTTATATGCCTCTTTGTTGTCTGCAGGTAGCTCCTTTCGACAAAGGTAACAGGATTGGTGATTACAATCGGTGCATCGTATCCTATTACACTACCAGTGGAGGTCATGGAAAGATCTTAGATATATAAAGAAGCACTTGCAGATTCTATTTTGATGAAGGGGGCATCGCAATTAGGACAGTTGCGGACTAATGCACGACCTACTTGGGTTGGCAATGGAATTCTTACACTAATGAAAATTACTCACTCATGGCTTCTTCAACTGTATGAGCCTGGTCAGCACACAGTTCTCCCTTATGCGACTAATAAAGAGTCAATCCAGGGGAGTATAAAATAGGACATTCAAAGATTAGTACCTTCTTTCGACACCTTCGACAACTCGCGACCTCACAGACAATGCATCGAAATTCCTCGTCCTCCTCCCAATCCCTCAATATTTCCATCGCGTAGCTGCAGAAGGGGCACTCTTCTAGTTTCTCGATCTTTGCTTCTCTGATGTCCTTCCTTCGTTGAAGTCTTTCCCAGAGCTGAAGAGTCCGCTCTTCGACACAACTCGCTAATTCCCCATAAGTGAATGGGAGATTACATCCGCTTGCATCCATACACATAATTTCCTACCAAAGTATAAAATACTAGATTAGCACAGTAACTATAAGGTGGAAACGACGCATACTGTCCCGTTGTCACCTACTACCGTTTCGACAAGGTGTTGGACACAAGCAGGACAGAACAAATGTCCGTCTGGGCACTGTACCATTTCCTCAAACGGAGTCGCATCATCAAAGCAGCAACCACACTCCTCGGATGGTTCTCCCCCGCCATAGATGTCGTCGTCGACATTGACGAATTCGGCCAGAAGCACCTCATTGTCTATCGGTGCGGGTTCCTCCTGATTCCTATTTCCCAGCTGATCGAGTATCCCTACCTTGATTTGATCATCTAGGGGTCTGAAAACAATCCAGGATGGAGCTTTTCGAGGTTCTGGAACGGATATGAACTGTGGTATCCAAGCTGGTTTAGTATTCGGAGCTGGAAGTCCAGGATCAGGTTGTTGAGCTGGGAGCTCAGATTCAGGAGTAAGATTAAGAGCTGCTGGATTTTCTTTTTTCTTGTTCTTCGGTTGTTTTGTGACGTTTTTCCTGCGAAATAGCTCCAGGAGTGACCTGACGAGAGACATGGTAATGCAAGATCATAGCATGGAGGGTAAACCCTGGCAATTATGTGGAACCGTAACCCCCATAATTCGTGATAAGAGGCTCGAACTTTCATTAAAAAACAAATAAACCTCTTATTCCAAGCGCTGTGTACTAGGGGTCAGTCGTGACTCATCCATACATACATAAGTGGTGTAAGTTAATAAAGCAAAACCTGTCTCCTTTTAGTCTAATTAAATTGTTTAAAGACCAGTGCTACAATTTAAATAGTTGATCAAATTGATAGCTTTTTGAGACTTAGATTTTATTGGCGTTTGCACGTTCAGCGAAAAGATTTCGTAACTTAACCGACTAAACCGAAAATTCTGTTGCAAAATCGAAAAGTTCATACCAAACGATGCTTTTGCATCACTGAAAGGTATTTGTGGTGTTAAAAAAGCTGTAAATTTTTTCTCCCAATGTCAAATTAGAAGAGGAGATAAGAAAAACAATAGCAAGAATTGTTTACGAACTGGAACTCCGGAGGTGGTGGCTCGGTACAACCTCGTCGGGAGCGTTACAGCGAAGAAAAAACTGCATTAAAGGGGAATTGAACCCCTGGCTAGTCGAAGCAGCTTCTGGCAACGACTAAGGTTACCACTACCCCATTAATGCCTAGTGGCAACTTCTCTTATTTAACATCATCACCTCCCCCTTCACAGGAACGGAAGAACATTACCCCGACTAAGTGAACTGCAACCTATCGTTTCAATTCAAATAAGAGACCAAGAATTCTTGAGTTAAAAAACGGGATGATCATATTTAATTAGAGAACATGACAGAGAAATGACACAAGAGACGAGCGAAGGAGGGGGAAACCCAGAAGGTTCAATGTGGTTGTTGTATGATACAATTACGACACGATGAAGGGAGAGAAATAACAGATGCAAGGATGACGAGAAAACGGATACTAGGGCATACACTTAGACACTTTAAGCAACATACGCGAAAGTATCCCTTGTTCCTTCAACACGCTCAATATACTCCTTCTCGAGAAGGGTATCGATTGCCTGTGAAAAGATTCCAGGATGAGAATAACACTGAGAACAGGCATTGATGAACGTGCCTTTTTGATATCAGGAATCTTGGGTGTAAAACGGTGCGAGATTTGAGCGATGACTTCCTGGATTAGCGGCTGGTTCTTCATAGTCTGTTATTCCAAACGTTAGCACCCGTGCATGGAACCCGAATACTTAGCACAATTACCTTACGAGACTTCATGACACTGGAGATACATCAGTATTAGAAAGTTTATTTTCAACATAGTACTCACCGAACAATGGATGCCTGAATAACATACTTACGATCTTCATCAACAGTCTTGAGAACATCCGTAGACTCGGCCTTGACTTCGGCCTTGATAGGTTGATTGAGATTAACACGGATCTTCTTTGACTTGAAGTCTAATCATTGGATATCAATAGGGGACTGATATTCAAAACAGAAGAGAACATACTAGGGTTCAGATCGTACTGGTCGGTGTCATCACTAATGAGAATCTTCGCCTTTGTGAGCAAGCCAAGAACCTGGCTGAGGATCTCCTTGCTGATGGCAGTCGCCGTAACAATCTCATCAAACGATAACGTATCGTGATCATTATACAACACTAAGACTGCCATCTGGTACGAACTCGTCATGAGAATGTACTTCTGGTTGAGGTAGTTCGTGCGGAGCTCATTCTTGGAGTAGTTCCAAAGCCAGGTAAGCTTGCGTCCCGAGTGCTTCGCCTGGTAGTACCGCGTGAACCGTTCGTAAGTGGGTAAGATCTCACGTGGGATGGTGTATTCGTGTGTCGGAGCGTTCAACGGCCAGAAATTGGTACCGAGAACCATAACGCTGAAAGACACATCCAAGTCCGCTGCGTCGTGCGTTTGCGCCATGCGTTCTCTGAATTGGTCGGTCAAGTCCTTGCTCAAGCTCATGTCTATGCGCAAGAGTCAATAAGCTACCCGACCGTATGAAGTGGGTGCGAACTTACCAGTAAACATGCGCTGCAGCTTGTTCGTATATTCGAAACCACAGGCTTCCTTGAGCTTCGAAATCATACTGGCCTCACTTTCATCAGAAGCAGAAACACCATGGATCAAACGCTTGGATAGTTTGGTGGTGTAGAATGTCTGGAAAACGTCCTTGTCTTCAATGTACTTGAAAAGGATCATCTGGGCATAACATTAAGACAGAGACAAGGGAGATAGATCGTGAGTACGTACGACTTGGTTTAGAGCCTCCTCCAAATCACCCTCCTCGGCAAGCTTGTTGTTCTTACGGAGTAAGGCATCAGCGTGCTTGGCCAACAATTCGGGTGACTTGGTCGTCGAGGTTCCAGTGGCAGCATTGCGGTTAACGAATTCTCGGCATGCCTAAAATGGATAGGTAAGGTGGCTACAAGAATTACGAATAAACAAGAGCTTACCTTATCCAAACTGGCGACGAAACCTGCTTCGCCCTTGAAACTCCTGTTGACGGTCTCCTGGTTCTTCTTGTGCACTTCAAGCAATGCATCGACATAGGCTTTAGGATCCTAAGAAGGGTTGATAGGGCATTAGGGAAGGAAAATCAGGCATAAAAATAGAGTATTCTCACTATGGAGTCTATAGCACTACCGTCACCAGCGAGTTTAGCAACCGCGGTGAGACCCGCCTGCTTGACATGCTCCTCGAACTTCTTTCGCAGTGGCTCTAAGCCATCGGGGATACGAGCCAAAAGCGCATACATGCGTTGCAGATCCTCATCCTTATCGTAGTCCAAAAGCTTCTGGAACTCTTCCCACATAATCTCAGCATGGTCTCGGATAAGAACAACCTCGCATCGAGTGATCAACTATTCAAAAGGGGTTAATGACGAGATTGGCCGTGTGCATGAAAAGACACAAACAGTTTTCCTTGTGCTGGTGTTTAAGAAGCGTTCGACACGGTCTTCCTCCTCTCGCAGACGTTCTTCTGCCTTCTTCAAGTATTCGGAAACACTATTCTCTGCTAAGAACGCGTCGGATTCCTGCTTATAGTACTTTTCGGTAGCTGCAATGAACGGAGTTTCCAAATGCTCGCGATACACCTCCAGGGAAGCTTTATTGGAATCAGTTTCGTCCAAACCGAGTGAAACTAATCCATCAACATTAGTTTACAAAGCGGTCTCCATTATGCATCAACTAACCGAAGGAATCGACTACTTTCTTCACAAGACCTTGGTCGATGTTTTCTCCATTCCGTTGTCGCTCGATGAGTTTCAAGATGGCACCAGCCAATTTGTGGTTCTTGGATTGGATGTGACTGAAGAAATTCTGCTTCCATTGTACAAGTGCAAGCTATTAGAGATATATAAGTAATGATCGAAGCTAATGAGACGACTCGGCGGACGTACAGTGTAAACTGTGTAAACCCCCTTTCGGCCTTCGTCCTTTTCTCGCTTGACCCAGTGGCGATTAAGATAAGTGAAGAGTCGGTTGATATAGTTGGCTCCAGTAGTATAACGATCCCACTCCTGTGCGTAATAGCGAAGGAGAGCTTCGTCAACGAGTGGGTCAGATATCTGTGGCAAGGCGAGTCAACATGGGACGCGCGACAACAACCGTAAACCCTACATGGAGCAAACCCTTCAGATGCTCAGCAAAATACTTGATCAAGTTATTGTAAAGATCTGAACCCATCAAATTTGCGCCGGCTACGGAAAGAGAAAACCAGTGAGTCGCGTGGCTTACCGCAGAAAGAAAGTGAGTGGCACGTACTTCGTCCGCCCAATCCAGGTTGTTCCATATTACCATGAAGGCGTGAAGATGTACAATAATTGTACGAAACAGTATACAAACTCATGTACTTAGAGTATGAGACACCAGTATGAAGTTTAGTCATGATATGGTCAACGCCTTCTTCCAAAAATGCCCAAGTGGTGGCCAGATCTGAGTTAGCGGGCGGCATTGGAGCCTCACTCGCCACAGTTGTCGATGAGGAGGAGGCAGACATGGCGAATTGT
>Ga0157379_10006156_pt1 | contig 10331 bp, 11 predicted proteins | sample S25metaG_FD_121802 | JGI IMG/M metagenome (GOLD analysis project Ga0157379, IMG submission 121802) | Switchgrass rhizosphere microbial communities from Kellogg Biological Station, Michigan, USA - S2-5 metaG | ecosystem: Host-associated > Plants > Roots > Rhizosphere > Soil | place: USA... | reverse complement strand
TGTTCGTGTTATGCGGCGGTCGAGATCAAAGGTATTGGGAAAGCAAGAGGGCGATGAAGAGGAGGAGAGAGAAGAAAGGAGGAACCGAGATTAGTTGGGAACGTGCTTTGAGAAGCGCTTTGGCTTAAAGCTGTGTGAAGACAGCTGCGAGTGACTGGTCACAACCAGTTTTTATGGGATCCGTGAAGGAACGACAAGTCGGACGTGGCGGAGAAGTTTGGGTGTTGAGCCTGGACTTGCAACCCAACCTCCAAATACCTAGATTGAAGATGAGGAAGATAAGTTGAAAGGAAAACCAAGTAAAACCAAGGTAGAGCGTGGCAAGAAGCGAGAGTCACCCGTCCCTTGTCAGGGACGAGAATGCACAACTGGAATTCGGCACCCATTAGCTGACAAGACGCCGATGAAGGCCGTGTCGCCATTTGGGGCAGATGTCAAATGCCAATGCCCATCTAGCTCATCTTTGGCAACGAAGAGATGATCTGTGTCGCTGTTCTGGTTGGCAGAGCTCAGATCCCAGCAAGATGCAAGAAAATCCGCTGAAATGCCGCAAATAAAATGGCGTCTCTTTTTATTTAATAAGATCAGAGTCGTTTATTGTCCTTCGGGGCATGGTAGACATTAATCCTTCATATTGTGTTGTTGTCTGCATAGCTTCGAATGTCCGACATCCACATGAAAAAATGGCGCCTTATTCGGGAGCGGTTGGAAAAAAATAATAGTTGGAGATGGAAGCCGGCGACGACGAGGGGCCGGCCTGCATTGAGATCTGTGAAGATCCTGGAAGGCGGAGTGGAGACTCGGTTCGTAAGGAATTGGGCTGGGTGGTGGATTCAGGTCTGTCGTCGATGGGCCTGGCAGCGAAAGTTCCGGTCCACATTATTTGCCGTGACAGCCGTGACAACACATGTCTAACCTTGATGCTCTGCTCATCGCAGCTGAATACCGAGGTACGTCTATCAAGGAGCCAAAATAAAAATAAAGGGTTATTAATGATTGTCGCGACAGATTTAAATGGCACCTCATTCGAACAATGGGATTTCCCTCCCTCCGCACTGGAATTCTCCCGACTGGTCCACATTTCGAGGCCAGTGCTAATCAAAGGTCGATCGAGTGCTGTAAAGTACGAACACTCCACAATAATATTATGCTATAGGCTGTGACCATGTTAACTATGCACAATGGAACAACGATCGTCTTATTGCCACTATGGGGACTTGCGAAATGTCTGTCGCCGTGACTCCGCGGGGTCAAGGTGCAGATGCACTTGTCAGAGGCATGTCCCGAACGGCCTGCAAAGTTTCAATAGTAATTTGACGGGATTCCCCTAAAGGCGAGGATGGAGAAACATATTTCGCTGAGCCTCATACGCAGAAAATGACGATGAAGACATTCCTGGAATACCTTGGACCACATAGTGTGGTGAGCCCTACAAATTTCCCTCGGAGCATGTGAATTAATTGTGACTCAATAGAAAAATACGGGGGAGGTGTATTATTTACAATCTCAGAACGGGAACCTATATCCCAACCCAGACTCGGAATTTGAACCACTCCTCCCCGACGTACCTAATGAAATTCCTTGGGCAAGTGAAGCTCTCGGTTCGTTTATTATTTAATTTATAGTCTCCGAAATTTTATCTTGAACATCCCCAGGACGCTCGCCCGACGCGGTAAACCTGTGGATCGGTGATAGCCAAAGCACAACCAGCGTCCACTCCGGTAATTCACAGAATTATTTTTATTACATTATATTAATCCCTCTCTAGATCCCTATGAAAATCTATACACAGTTGTCAGAGGAGCAAAACATTTCACCCTCTTCCCGCCTACAGAAGCTCAGTTTCTTCAAGGCAAGCTTCCAAAGTGCATCCCCCGGAACTTCCTCTCATCCGCCTCACAGAGCGATCATATAAACATGCCCAATATTCTCGAGACAGCTCTTCTTCACAGCTCACTTTAATACCATCTTCCTCCGGAACAGTTCGCTGGTCCTCAATCATTAATCCATCACAACCTGGAGCAGTCCCAGGGGGTTCGCCAATCCACATTACCATTCGCGCTGGGGAGACTCTCTACCTTCCCCCAGGATGGTGGCACCACGTCAAACAATCAGGAGACGAATCAGGAGTCTGTATTGCCCTAAACTGGTGGTATGACATGGAGATGCGGGGTATGCACTGGGTTTGGCTACAATATTTACGCGGTACACTTGGAGAGCGCGGAGACGATGGAGGGTCTGAATCTGATCCAGAATAAGATAAACGCTGATAAATACAGCAGGGGGGTTTTATACTTGTTTATTGATTTCTGTGGAACCACTTGAGGAGATTGGTTTGCCCCCGTTGCTCCACTGCAGTTCTGATATCTTCCCGAGTCGGTACACAACGGTACTTGGCGAATTCTTTGGTTATATGAATAGCGGGTGCCGCGACAGGTCTGAATATCTGGTACGCAACCAAATCTTCAAAAGCCTGAAAAAGACGTCAATCGATATCCTGAAAAAGGTAAATGGATTTCTTACCCCAAACATGACAGGTTTCGCAACGTTCATCATCCCCAATCCCATTCGCTCCGTTTGCATAGGCGCAGAAGCAACGACGCGTACATGCGTCATAAAACGGTCGTATAACATCTCGAAATTGAAGCCGTCTTGGCCGGCGGTCTGCGTATGGGCAGCTGAGATTAATAGGGCCATGTGAGGATAAGCAACATCTGCGAACGCGTCAGATCATGAAAGGAGTTTGATCTATTTAAACGTACTGATTAGGAAGGGAAATTGCTTCGAACAGCGCTGGGATTTGATACTGTTTGAAAGACGACTATATGTTAACCATGGTGAATCCGGAGATAATTTAAGGATGGGAGATATCTAGAGAGTGTTTAGATAAATCTTTAGAAGGGTGGAAAAGTTTACCATTAGCCGGGTTAAAGCCCGAAGATCTTTTCCAAACGCAAATGTCTCATTTAGTAGATCTTGAACATCTGAGTCCTCCAAAAATTCCTGAAAGGAAATTAAGTTTTAAAATCGTGAAACGCAATACAATCAAAACTGACTTACCTCCACACTCTTTTTCCACAACGCCGACCAATCCTCCGCCACATCTTGAGGTTCGACGCTCAACATTGATTCCAACACAGAGCAGAAAGCTTCCAATTTCGGAGGAGCACCCACTCGAATGACCCTATGTGAGAAACGACTTTTGACGCGCTTTTCGAGAATTGTTAAACAATCCACTCTAGAGGTGACGCCAATCACAAGAAGACCATGTTCGCCTTTAGTATCTGTCGATGAATGTCCGTTTACACCGTTCGTCTTGGTTCCAGTTCCGGTGTCCATGTCGTCTGCAAAAATTTCTGGGACAGCTTCACTATCAGCATCGGTTTGGACCGGTGCCGCTCCCCCCCGGCAGGACTGCACAGTATCAAGCAGGCAATAAAGCAATGCTTGTCTAGCATGCCCAGCAAACCCGTCAAAAGCATCCAGAATAATAATCACTGGTCGTCCCAAGCAAGGTAAAGCACCAATAATTGAGGGAAGATGTGCTGGGACAAGAATATTTCCGTCTAAAGCTCCTTCTTCCTCTCCCTCGTCCACCATATCGTCTTCTCCGAGAAGGGCATTCGGGCCTATTTGCTCTTGGACTTGCCAAGCGATCTCTCGCATTGCGAGCCGATCGTTAGTTTGAGCGTATGCAGATAATCGGATGATGACGGGAGAAGTTTTCGAGGTGGAAGGGATGGAGGATATGAATTCTTCGACCAACTATGAAAAATAAATAGAGATAAAAGAACATAATAAAAGAGGCTCACTCGAGTTTTACCACTCCCACGAGGCCCGAGAATAAGACAACTATTTCCTTCATGTCTCTGAATCGTTCCGGTACCAAGCTCCTTGAGTTGATTGAGGGCTCCCGGGTAAGGAGAACCTTCGTATTTCACCAATGGAGGACGTTGAAGAGTCCGTAGCACGACAGCTTTCTGGGCTTGTAGGCTGGGTATGAGACGAGGGGGAAGAGTTTTCGGTAATTTGACCTTTGTAGGAGATGGATTGGGCGTTGGTGTTGGGGCAGCTAGCTTCTTTGTGGGCGTGATGGGTGTGGAGGGCTTCATTAGAGAGGGAGGAGCTATGGGACGCCGAGAGAGAGGCGAAGGAGAGGTGGAGGTGCGTTTCTGAACTAGCTTAGATACTTGGGGTTTGGGCCTCAGTGGAGTTTTCTGAATAAGGACGGCTTCCAGGACTTGGTGTCCTGCTCTATCATTTGGTCGACGAGGGGATACTCTCGCCATTGGTGATGCTTCTTCTTCTTCTTCTGCTCCCATATTGACCTCATTCTCTTTGGCCTCCGCCTCTTCTTGACTATCTTCGACAATATCCTCCTGCTCCTGCTCTGGTGCTTTCTTCCCCCTAGTCGACTTCCCTCCATATGTCCGTGGCTTCTTGGGAGATGGTGCTTGAGGAGTAACAGGACCAGAATCTGCTTCGTCCTGACTCTTTTCCTCGACCTGCTTTCTCCTAGTTGATCTCCGCGCTGCCGATTTCGTAGGCTTTTTCTTTGCAAACGGTGCTGGAGGAGTGGGAACGTCCGCTTCTTCTTGACTATCCTCCTCAACATTATCCTCCTCCATTACCTTCTTCCCCCTGGTTGACTTCTGTCCATACGCCCGTATGTTCTTGGGACGTGGTGCTGGAGGAGTCGCGGGGCAAGCATCCGCTTCTTCATGACTATCTTCAACATTATCCTCCTCGACTAATTTCTTCCCTCTGATTGACTTTCGTCCATATATCTGTACCTTCTTGGGAGGTGGCGCCGGAGGAGAGGCAGGGCGTGCGTTCACTTCATCTTGGTTGTCTTCTACAACCTCCTCCTCTGCTGCCTTGTTTCCCCTAGTTGACTTTCGCGCTGTACGTGCCTTCTTACGGGGTGGTCCTGTAGGAGTCTCCGGGAGTTCTTTGGCTTTTGAACGCGTTTGTCGTCCTTCAGGAGCTTGCTTAGCAGGAGACTCTTCAATTCTTTTCCGTTTTGGGGGCATATCTGGGCGAAAGATTGCAAGAGATCGCGTCGCGTAACGCCATGTCACATTTTCTAAGCGTCACCTTCCTGATGATATTATGGGCTTTACAGGGTGAGCGAAGATCCTATCTTCACCTTTTCCATTTGAATTTATAGTCTTTGGCAGGCTTGCTCGATGGATCAATGCTCCAGCGAAGGGGCTTGAAATGATAAATGAGAACATCACACGGAACCATGGGGTGAGTTGGCCAAGTTTCATTGTTCAGGCTGTAAGCTCACATACCCATAGGGCACATTTCGCGGTAAATGGAGTCTTTCAATAAAGGCCTATAGGTCAATACCACCGCAGAGCGATATACCTGGTTTGGTCCATGGCGCTGGAGAACGGATTATGTGTGCCGTAACGATGAACGACAATGTTTATGTATGGATCGAGGATGCTACAGCACCTGCTCGAGCTGAATGGCTTGCTACTGAAGCTGAAGCTGCACAGAACTCTGCACAATCAAATGGAGAAACCACCTCTTTGCCAATCATCCAGCCTCCACATTACCGAACGACCTACATCACAGCTACCCCTCCCCAATCTTTCGACTTGCTGTTAACCCAGCTAAGAGCGCAGTGGCAATCGACCAGGCAAAGTGGAGGTCCAGGTAAGGCAAATATTCCTACCATAGGTGGTCCCCAACTGGTAATCGAAGGGAACATTTTTGCCATTGGGACGGATTGGATTGTTAGAGCTGGCAATGTCATACAAGTTCTCGGAGGAAACGTTAAAGGTATGGTGCTCGAGGTGGGTGTCCACTATTATCCTCATTATACGTTTACTTATTGTCCACTTAGGCGGAATATCTTCCCTATCATTCCATGCCCCAACCAGCTGGAGACGGCACCACTGAGCTTCTTTCTAATCTTCTTACCTCTCTACTTCCACGGATCCCAGACGCGAAAACTGTGGCAGTGACCATTCCTCCAGGTCAATGGGATGAAATGTTATACATGGGTGATCCACCTGATATTTACGATGAAAAGGATGGTAACAAAGAGGAGGAAATAGTTAATGATATTTTCGTCCATGGTCTTCCTTCTGTGACGCCTAAAAAGGGCGATTGGACAGGTATCGACAGAGACCGAAAAGCAGCCTTTTTGATTAGTGGTGCTCTCAGGTCGGAAGGGTTGATATGATGAGTTTGATTCATTGTTACATGTTTTGTAATTATTCTATCGACTTTATCTCGGATCGTAGTGTATTCTATGTAATAAGAAGATAGTTAAAATTGCATCCCAATTATTCCTAATCCAACATACTAGATAGATCTTGCTCCTTTGAATGCTTGCCTACGAAAATTATTCCGGTACACCCTCCAAAACACCTCGTATAACAGCGTATACCCCGTTGTAAATACATTAATCATAAAGTAAATATAGTAGCTCCACAAATAACGGCCACCCACATAATCCCCGACATATTAAGGAATTTCGGACTGGGAGCGTGGTTTGTGACCTCCGGAATATCACTGCTAGATAGCTGTATTACTCCACTTGGATCGGATAAAATAATGGCATTAGTCGGTGCGGCGACCGTAGGTTGTACTGAGAGCTTTGCGGTGGTGCTAGAATCGATCGGGACAGTAGTGCCGTTGATTACTGTGCTCTGTGATGACACTGCAGGACCGCTTGACGAAGTTGAGCTAGAACTGGAGGAAGTCGAACTAGATCCAGAGGAAGTCGAATGAGTTGAAGTCTCGGAGCTGTGGGTTTGAGTTTGAGTTTGCGACTGTGACTGGGTTTGTGATGTTGGCTTGGAAGTTGTTGAAGGAGGATTCGTCGTAGGCGGTGGTTTTGAAGACGTGGAATCGGCAGCTTTGATAGTGAACCGTGCAGAGATGTTGGAGGTGCTACCTAACAGCACAACAATATATGTGAAGCGTGGTGTGACATTTGGGACGGTGATTTGGAGTTTTCCATCAGTCAACAGAACATTGGTCCCCAGCGGATTGTCTTCAAATACATGATTAGCCAATAGTAGAAATAGATGGTGATGAGCTTACCGAAGTCTAGATGTTCATTAGTATCTTCATCGAAATAGCCCAAAATGAAATCGGCTGTGGTCGTGGGGCTTGGAGGTGGTACCGCAATGGGATCCCTAATTACCGTCGCCTTCAGAAGTACTACATCTTTAGAGGAAAAGCTCACCATTCAATCGTCACCTGCGTCCCAATGACCCACACAGTCCCTACACCTGGATTTGTTACTGGGGGCCAGTTGAAAGCTGAGCTGCTATGAATGAGGAAAAGGAAGGAGAGGATGGTGTAGAGACCAAAAAGAGAGGCCATCGAGTTGGCTACAAACAATCCCCAACAGATCTCTTCGCGTCTCGGAAAATCCGGGAACGAGGGACTATCACCTTAAGACTGGAAAATGTCGGTGAAGGTCGAAGACAAAAGGTAACTGTATTGTGTTGAGCATAAGCGAGGGTTCGACCTCAAAGAGGAATTTACACCGAATGCGCCCTAGTACTTACGCATCTTTGATCGGTAAGTATCTTCGTCGGTCGGCAATGCGAATGGCATGCCGCACCAAAAAGTTATCTTTTATTCAACACACGGCATAGTGGCTTACCTGTAGTTGCTTGGTGAAGATATAAAGCATTAATATTGGAGGTGCGTCAATTGGCAGAGATTGGTCGGACTGTACTCGCGACCTTACTTCTGTGGCGGATTGGCCTATAACTAAAGGAAAATTATTCGAGCTCAATGAGCAAAAGTTCTGTTCATGGAAATGGAAATCGATTTCTTCATTAGTCTGGAGATTGCAATAACATTGACATTGGGAATGCCATCCTGGCCAATTGGATTGGATGGTGCGGAACCAATTAATTCACGTGTTCAGCACGGCGCCGTGAGCCAAACGGCAGGGACGCGACCCACCTTTGACTCGTTACAGTTCATGGCCTTCCATCCATGCTGTTCTCATCCAGGGCTGGTCGGAGTGGACGGGTAGTATCGTTCGCTAAATACTCTTCAGTGGCAGCGACTCAATCGTCTTCACAAAAATCGCCCTATGGACCTCTTCATTTTTATCAGAATAAGCAGCTAGAACTGTATGCCGCACGGAAAGCCAATCCTCTGACGCTAAGGCAATTGGTGAGTTTAGGATACAGTTATTTAAGAATAAATTACTAGATCATATTATAATAAAGGTGTTCTTTGGCAAATCGATGAACGATGACCGTCTCATCAAGGTTAGCATTGTTGGATCCAAGGCTGCTACCTTTTGATTAACATCACCGATTAGAGTGCAAACTATGTCCGGACAGAACTACCTGTACGGATAGCTCATCGACTGAGGTTATTCCAGTTTAATTGGTGTTTATTCCATTTATGACGTGGCATTCCAGGGATATGCAAGCCCTACCGTATGTGGTGGTCACGTCCGAAGGAGTTGCAACTGTTTATGAGGTATTCTCGTGCACGAAACCACATGGGTCCCACTAAACCTTTGACAGTTATATTGGTCAGCGTTTGAGAAGTCAGTGATGCCACTCCGTCTGTGCAGTGTAATACTTCATGATATTACAGGTTCCGTCGATATCCCCAAATACACACCTTGGAAGAGAATGTGACATTTTGCAAATTTGTCAAAGGTCTTTTGGATGAACAGTAAGTCATTTACAATTTTCATTTTATTTGAACAATAATAGAAATGATTTTGTCGTCATAGTCTCCCTGTTATACCGAATTTATATCTCGGTCTTTCATTGGCATCGCATCACCTTTCAGCAGACCAACTAGACTCATTTATGCGACGAATGTTAGTGTCGCGGATCTCACGACGTGTTCTTGCAGAGCATCACTTGGCCTTGTCAACATCCTTTAGAAGCAATCCGTCTGACCCCAATACCCCTAGTTCTGAAAATGTCGGAATAATTTATACGAACTTGTCGGTCAAGTCGAGTATTGAACATTGCCTTAACCTCCTCAGAACTGTCCCTCACCATGTCGACGAGGTTGATGAAGAGATTTCGGAGAAAGGCGGTAATCCCGTTGACGTGTGGCCGGAAGTTATCATCGACGGTCACCAAGATACGCGATTCTCATATATCAAAGAACATCTCGACTATATTGTCTTCGAAATCCTCAAGAATGTAAATGCGATGTATTGTTGTTGTAATAATCCGACCTTCTGACATCTTGATTGTACTAGGCTTTACGATTCACCATCCTTCATCACAGAAACACTGGTTCCACACAGCAGGCTATTGTTAGAGCAACAATAGTAGCAGGTCCGGATGATATATCTCTTCGAATATCCGACCAAGGTGAGTTCTCTTCTCACGTCAGACATTCAACCAATCATTACGAATCTCAAGGCGGGGGACTCTTAATGAACCCCTACGTTCTGAATCCTGCAGACCTATTTTCATTTTCACACCATCGGAATGCTGGAAGGCTGGAAGACGATCGGCTGGGTGCACTGCGGCAGGCTATTTCGAGTGCGAAAGGAATTAAGGGGACGGTGGGCGAACAGATAGATCCCAGGCTTGATTCAGTCGATGTGGGGTCGGAAGTCCGCGAGAGGGCCAGATCGTACAAAATTCCACCACGTATTGGCATTGGGCTTCCTATGAGCAATATTTACGCCGGGTGAGCTTCTTGTCAAAGTAATTAAATGTACGAAGATTTACCTCATTTCCCAGTTATTTTGGAGGTTCCTTACAGCTGGTCCCCATGGATGGATTGGGTAGGTCATCTCCCCACACATCCTCTCAGATCTAGACTTCTCAATAACTAGGGACTGACGTTTATGTACGATTACCCAAACTGGTGCGCAGTTCAATATCTCACTTTTTCGGTAATTTCTGACATTTCTTATTCAAGGGAACGAATTTGGAAGGCATTGAGGTGTGAAGTGATCATTCTATTTCCACGTTTCATAACATTTGTATTATCATTGCATTAAATTCCATCTCTACAATCTGCTCTGGCTAAATATAGACGTTAATTGATTGTCTGACTTTGGCCATGTAAGCGTCTATGGACGCGTCACGGTCTCAACAACCTTCACGTATGATACCCAAGTATACCACCGAAAAGTCATGAGAAGGCAAAGGAATGAAACCACAAAGTCTTCTTCGAGTTCCAAAAAAATTGTACGCGTTTCCGACCTTTTCAGCCTCTGGTCGCGCCAAACCTTTGTTGTAGGCCACCACCAAACAAGCTAATTTATTTCAATATTATCGGAAGCAGGCGATACCTGTAGCTGAGAAACAAAATGAGGCACCTTTGGGACTACGTGAGTGTTTAATCCTTACACA
>Ga0157379_10006155_pt1 | contig 10332 bp, 6 predicted proteins | sample S25metaG_FD_121802 | JGI IMG/M metagenome (GOLD analysis project Ga0157379, IMG submission 121802) | Switchgrass rhizosphere microbial communities from Kellogg Biological Station, Michigan, USA - S2-5 metaG | ecosystem: Host-associated > Plants > Roots > Rhizosphere > Soil | place: USA: Michigan... | reverse complement strand
GGGCAGCTGGAGCCGGCCGGAACGGTCCAGCACCGCGTACTCCTCGGCCACCGTGCCGCTACCGCCCGCCTGGCCGGCCTCGCGCAGCACCTCGGTGCTGGTCCGGCCGTCCCGGATGGCGATAGTCCGGCGCACCTGGCCGGACACTGCCTCGTCGTGGGTCACCACCAGCACGGTCACCCCGGACTCGGCGTTGACCGTGCGCAGCGCCTCGAAGACCTGTCCCGCGGTGACGCTGTCCAGCTCACCCGTGGGCTCGTCGGCCAGGATGACCCGGGGCTGGTTGGCCATGGCCACCGCAACGGCCACGCACTGCTGCTCCCCGCCGGACATCTGCGCCGGGTAGCGGTCCGCGCACCGGGACACGCCCAGCACGCCCATCAGCTCAGTGGCCCGGGCCCGGCGCTGCCGTGCCCCGGTGCCGGCCAGCCGCATCGGCAGGATCACGTTCTCCTCGCCGGTCAGGTACGGCATCAGATTGCGGGTGGTCTGCTGCCAGACGAACCCCACGGTCTGCCGCCGGTAGGCCAGCCGTTCGGCGGCCTTCATCGTCAGCAGGTCGTGCCCGTCCACGATGACCTGGCCCGCGGTCGGCCGGTCCAGCCCGGACAGGATGTTCAGCAGCGTGGACTTGCCGCTGCCGGACGCGCCCACCAGCGCGGTCAGCTCACCGGGGCGGATCATCAGATCCAGTCCCTGCAGGGCCTGGATCTCGATGCCCTCGACGGTGTAGATCCGCACCAGCCGGTCGCAGGTGATCACCGCGTCCGGGCCGGGCCGGCGTGTGCCGGGGCCGGCCGTGGCCGCCTGCTCCAGCTGCGCCAGGCTGTCGGGGGTCCGGCGGATCTCGGTCACTGTGCATTCCCTTCCCGGAGGGCCCGGCCGAGGTGCCGCCCGGACACCGCGGACTCGCCCGCCGCCGTGAGCAGGACCAGTACCGCCGCGCCCGCCGCCGCGACGAGCAGCGGCAGCAGGCCGGGCTTCACGGGCACCGGCTGGCCCGTGCCCACGAACACTGCCAGGTTAACCGCCGGGCCCACCGCGGCCGGCAGGGCCAGCGCCGACAGCAGGCCGCCCGCCACAGAAACGATCAGCAGCGGCAGCAGGTCCAGGGCCACCACCAGCCGGGCCTGCCGGCCTCGCACCCCCAGGGCGGCCAGGGTGGCCAGCTCGCTGCGGCGGGAGGCGGCCGACAGCGTGATGCCCAGCGCCACGCCCGCCGCGGCCAGTACGGCCGCCGCGGCCAGGCCGAGCAGGAAGACCTGCTGGGAGGCCCGGGCCAGCGGCTGGCCCTGGCTGCTCTGCCGCAGCACGGCGGCGCGCAGCCGCAGGCTGGCGTGCGGAGCCGTGCGGGCCGCGATCGCGTGCAGCGCGGCGCTGTCCAGCGAGCCGCCGGACAGCAGCACCATGTTCCGCGGCCACGGGCCGTCCCCCTGGCTGGCCAGCGACTGCGGCACGATCACGAACGACCCGGTGGGCACCGCCGGGGTGGCGCTCAGCACGCCGGCGACCCGGATCCGCAGCGGGCGGTCCACGCCGGTGGTCAGCACCGAGATACGCCCGGACAGCCGGGCCAGGTCAGGGGAGACCAGTACCGGGATCGCCCCGCCGCCCCGCCGGGCCAGCACCGACGGCGCGAAGCTGCCGAACGGCGCGGCCGAGCTGACCGCCGCGTAGGCGGCCAGCGGCGCGGACACCGCGGTGGTGTTCACGGTGCGGCCCCCGCCGGCCACCTGGCTGCTCTCGGTGGATACGGTCACGGCGTGCCGCACACCGGGGGCGGCAGCGAGCTGGCGGCTCGCCGCAGCAGGGATCGGGTGCAGGTCGCCGCCGGTCAGCACCGCGTCGGCACCGGTCTCCCGCCAGGCCGCGGCGGCCCGGGCGGCCATTACCGAGCTGAGCACCATGCCGCCGAACCCGGCCAGCGCCATGGCCAGGATCAGGGCCAGGGCCGGCAGCAGCGCGGCCGGGGCGGCCCGCGCGGCCCGGGCCAGGCCGAGGTAGACCGCGGCGCCGCGGCGCCGGGCGGCCAGCCGCAGCAGCAGCCGCAGCGGCACCGGGTAGATCCGCAGCACCAGCAGCGCGGCGAGCAGCGCGACCAGCTGCGGGCCAAGACCGGTGAGCAAGTCCAGGCCACCGCCGCCCCCGCCGCTGCCGCGGAACCGCAGGCCGAACACGGCCCCGGCGGTCAGCAGCACCGCGGCGCCCTCCAGCACCAGGCGGCGCGGCGACCGGCGACGGATGGTGACGTCGGCCCTGGCCAGGCGGCGCCGGGTGGCACTGTCCCGGCACCAGGACAGCGCCAGCAGCGGCGGCCCGGCCAGCCCGGCCACGGCCAGCACCGCGGTCAGCTCCCAGGACAGCGCACTGCCCTGGCCGGGGCTGATCGCGATCGCGGCGCCGGTGCCGACGGCCAGTGCCAGCATCAGCAGCGGGGCGGTGTCGGCCAGCACCTGCCGCGCGACCGCGCCCAGCGTCCCGCCGCGAGCCCGCAGCGTGGCCAGCTCCCCGCCGCGGCGCAGCACCAGCAGGCGGCCCGCCAGCAGGGTCAGCACTAGCCCGATCAGGAACAGCCCGAAGACGATCAGCGACAGCACCCGGTTGGCGGCGGCCTGCTCACTGGCGAACAGGGCCAGCGGCCCGCCGCCGGGCGCGCTGACGGTCAGCGCGGAGGGAAACCGGGAACTGACCCCTGTCGGCCCGGCCGCCACCTCGGCACGCAGCGCAGCCTGAGCGGCGGGCACCTGCCCGGCCTTCAGCCCGGTGAGGTCCAGGCCCACGTTCCAGATCAGGCCCAGCTGCTGGGAGGCGTATACGTGCTGCAGAACGCCAAGCTCGCCCGGGCCCACCAGCGCGCCCCCGGCGTAATACAAGCTGGGCTTGTTGGGGTCCTGCAGGCTCGGCGCGGCCAGCAGCGCGTCGTCCGCCCAGAACGCGGCACCGGGGTCGGTGGGCCGGTAGACGCCGGTGACCTGAAGCACCGCGGAGACCGGCGCCAGCTCATAGGTCACGGGGGAGAATATGGCCAGCCGCAGCCGGGACCCGGGCCGCAGCTCGAACCGGTCCGCGGTGGCCGAGCTCACCGCCACCTGGATGAGCGGGACGGTCCGGTGGGCGAGCCGCACCCGCCCAGCCCGGGCCGGCCGGGTGCCCGAGAGCATCCGCAGGTTGCCGCCCAGCGGGTCCCGGTAGCCCAGCTCGAGCTTGGGCAAATTGGATCCGGGCCGGGCCCGGGGGGCCGGGTTCACCACGGTCATCAGCGGCGTGCTCAGGCCGGCCCAGCTGGTGCTGGGCTGCGGGCGGAGCGGCGGCCGCTGGCCCGCTTCCAGCCGCTTGGTGGTGCTGGCCAGCAGCGCCGGGTCCGGGCCGGAACCCGGGCTGGTCACCCAGCCGGTCTGCACCTCGACCGCATCCAGCGGGCCCGCGCGGGTCACGGTCTGCCGCAGCACCCGGGTCTGCACGGTGCCCAGGACCCGCGGCGCGGCGGCCGCCAGGAAGCAGCTCACCAGCAGCACGGCCGCCAGGACCCAGCTCGGCCCGGGCACCGGGCCGCCGGTGAGCCGGCGCAGCGCGGCCCTCATTCCTGCGCTCCCCGGCGCAGGGCCAGCGCGGCACTGCCGTGGCGGCCGGCCAGCGGCGCGATCAGCACCGGAACGGCCGCCACCGCGGCCGTCACCAGCCCGGCGGCCAGCCACGGGATGGGCACCCGGGCGGGCAGCGGCGGCACCGCCCCCGTGGGGGTCAGGGTCAGCGCCGGGACCAGCAGCCGGGCCAGCACCGCGCCCAGCAGCAGGCCGGCGACCGCGCTGGGCAGCACAACCAGCAGCTGCTCGGTGCGCAGCATCCGGGCCAGCTGCCGGCGGGGCATGCCCAGTGCGTCCAGCAGGGCCCGTTCCAGGGTGCGGCCCCGGGCCGCGGACATGCTGACCACGAAGCCCGCCAGGGCCAGCACGATCGCGGCCACCGCGATCCCGGCCAGCCCGTTCCGGACGCTGACCACCAGGGGGGACCGGCTCAGCGCGGCGGTCAGGGCGGCCCGGCTGGTGACCTGGAGGCCCGGCGCGATGCCGCGGAAGTCCAGCGGGCGGCTGGCCCTGAGCCACCATTCCTGTACCGGCAGCGGCGCGGTGCCCGCGGCCAGCAGCGTCCGCTGCAGCGCGCCCTGGTCGATGATCAGCCCGCCGACTCCGGCCGGGATGCTAGGGAAGTCAGACACGGTGCCGGCCACCCGCATCCGGACGGGGGTGTTGCTGACCGGCACGGTGATCACCGAGCCGACGTGCTGGCCGGCCTGGGCCAGGAACGAGCTGGTGGCCAGCACGGGCAGCGTCCCTGGCGAGTGCAGCCAGCTGATCACCGCGCTGTCCGCGCCGGTGGGGGTGCCGTTCGGCCCGGCCGGGAAACGGGTGACGCGGGCAGGCAGCGCGTGCGGTACCGGTGCGGCACCCGCCGGGAACGGCCCGCCGGCCGTACTGGCCACCCGCACCCTGGCCACGGTGAGCACGTCGTGCTCGACCTGGACCGGAGCCACGAACGACAGCGAGGTCCCGGCCAGCCGCAGCGGGTAGGCGGCCCGCCGGCCCGCGTCCAGGCTGCCCGTCAGCGTGTGCGAGCGGCCGTCGGCGGGCAGGATGCCCAGGCTGACCGCGTAATACAGCCCGGCCGCATCCTGCAGCTGGACCGACAGCGTGGGCTGGTCGATGGCGCTGCGTGCGGGCCGGCCCCCGGCGGTGGCCACCCGGCGGACGGTAGCGGTCACGGAGATCCGTTCCGGCCGTCCTGGGAGCACCGTGCCGGCCGCCGCAGCGCCCGTCCCGGCGGCCGGGGTGATGGCCGTGGCCAGCTGCCGGAACGGCCGGGCCGCCAGGTCCCTGCGGAGCAGGACCACGTTCCCGGCCTGGGCGGCGGGCAGCCCGACCACGGTGACGGTGGCCTGGCTGCCGCCAACGATCAGGTCTTCGGCCCGGACCGCGGGCAGCGCCGCGGTCACCCCGGCCAGCCGGGTCATCCGGGTCACCTGGCCCAGCGTCAGCGGGCCGAACGGCAGGTCGGCCCGGTAGTCCGCGCCGGCCTCGAACGCGGCCTGGTCCCGCGCGGACTGCTGGCTGGCCTGGTTCTGGCTCAGCGCCAGCACCACCGTGGCCAGCGACAGCACAGTCATCAGCAGCGGCCCGGCCAGCTGCAGCGGCCGGCGGCTGACCGACCAGGACGCCAGCGGGAGCACGGCCCGGCGGCCGGCCCGGGCGGCGGTGTCGGCCAGCCGGCTGGCCAGCGGCAGCAGCCGGAGGATCAGCACGGCGCAGGCCGGCCCGGCCAGCACCGGGGCGGCCAGCAGCACCGGGTCCACGCTGAGCCGGCCGGTGGCCGTGACGGTCAGCGCGTGGCTGGTGGTGGCCACCTGCCAGCAGGCCACCGCGGCCAGCGCGACCAGGGCCAGGTCGGCCCCGGCCCGGCTGATCGCGCCCAGATTCCGCTGGCGGCCGCCCAGGGTGGCGGCGCTGGCCGCGGCCAGCGCCGAGCCAGCAGAGGGCAGCAGCAGGACCGGTATCGCGGCTACGGCGGCCACGACGGCGGCCAGCCACAGGCCCAGGCCGACGCCGTCCGGCGATGCGGAGCCCAGTGGCGCGGGCCAGCCGCTTGCCACGCCGTGCGCCAGCCAGCTGCCCAGCAGCGGCCCGGCCACCACGGCCGGCGCGATGACCAGGGCGCTCTCGGCCACCCCCAAGCCGGTCAGCTGCCGCTCGGCCGCGCCGCGGGCGCGCAGCAGCGCGGTCTCGCTGCGCCGGGCGCTGGCCAGCGCCCGGGCCATCAGGATGAGCGTGGCCACGCTCAGCACCAGCAGTTCGAGCAGGCCGATGAGCAGCAGCGTGCGGCTGGCCAGCACCCGGGCGGCCAGCCCGAGCAGCAGCACGGGCAGCGGGGAGGAGGCCTGCGGGCTGCCGGTCACGCTGGCCGTCCTGATGTGGCTCAGTGCGGCCTGGAGCCGGGCGGCCAGCGCCTGCATGGACCCGGCGGACAGGTTGCTGACCCGGGCCGGGATCGCCACCCAGGCGGCCAGGTTGGCGGACAGCGGGCCGGACCCGGACCGGAGCCAGCTCGCGTCGGTGAACAGCGGCCCGTAGGTGGTGAACCCGCTGGACCGGCCGATCCCGGTCAGGTGCAGGGGGTCAAGGTGCCAGTACGGGCTGCCCCGGTCCGCGGGCCGGAACACGCCGGTCACCCGGACCCGGACGGTGCCGGAGGTGCCGGGCAGGCCCAGGGTCAGCACCGACCCGGTCCGCACGCCCAGCTCGGCCGCGGCCACGGCCGGGATGGCCACCGGCACCGGCCCGCGGGGATGGCTGGCCTGGCCGGCGCTGGCCCGGCCCGGCCACCGGCCGCTGATCAGCACGGCCTGCCTGGCCAGCTGGTCCGCGCCGATGACCGTGGTGATCCGGTGCCGGGCCGGGTCCGGGCCGTGCAGGGCGGGCGCGCCACGGCGCACCGCCAGCCCGTCCGCGCCCAGCGACCCGTACAGCGTGAACGGCAGCGGGCCCAGCGCCCGGCGGAGCTGACCGTCGATGGCCGCGGTGGCCTGGCCCTGCTGCTGCGGCCCAAGCGAGCCGGATATCGTGACGGTCCGGCTGGCGGGCTGGGCCAGGGCAGCGCTGATCGCCGACGCGGTCTGGCGCTGGGTAAAAGCCAGCAGCGCCACGATGAAGGCCACGGTGATCAGGCTGGTGATGATCCCCGTGGTGAGCGCGCCGCGGACCGGTCGCATGCGCTTCAGCGTGAGTGGCTTGCGCCAGCTCCTCATGCAGCTTCGCCCACGATTTCTTTGTACGTGCTAAGTATCACCGTTCGGTTACCCGCTTGCGAAGGCCCGGTTACGATGCTAGCCCGCCCGCTCCCGGATAAGCAGAGCGCTGTCGCCGAACTCGTGCCACAGGTAGCCGTGCCTGATCGCCTCGGCGTAGGCGGCGGCCACCAGGTCCGGTCCGGCCACCGCGGTGAGCAGGGCCAGGTGCGACGCGCCGGGCGCGTGCCAGCCGGTGACGATGCCGTCGACCACCCGGGCCGGCCGGCCCGGGCCGAGTATCAGCTCGGTCCAGCCGGAGGCGGGCCCGAGGCCGTCCCGGCCGGCCGCGGCGGACCGGTCCGCCGCGGTCTCCAGCGCCCGGGTCACGGTGGTGCCCACCGCGATCACCCGGCGGCCCGCGGCCCGGGTCATCGTGACCAGTTCGGCGGTGGCCGCGGGCACCGTGAACCGCTCGGGCAGCGGCGGCTCGCCGGCCTCCAGCGACGACACCCCGGTGTGCAGGGTGATCGGCGCGATCACGATCCCGGCGGTGACCAGGCCGGTGACCAGAGCGGTGCTGAACGGCCGCCCGGCGCTGGGCATCTCGGCGCTGCCCGGGTCGCGGGCGAACACCGTCTGGTAGTCCCGCAGCGGCCAGCGCCGGTGCAGGTAGGCGTAGCTGATCGGGCGGCCGTGCGCGGCCAGGTACGCGTGCGGCTCTGCCTCGGCGGCCAGCCGGGCCCGCCACAGCCGGGTCCCGGCCGCGGCCTCCAGCACCAGCGACGCCCCGGCGGGCAGGGTGATCCGCTCCCCGGCCGTCGCGTCGGTGACGGGCCCGGTCGCGCGGCCCGGCGGGCGCAGCTCAGCCAGCCAGTGGCCGTTATCGAGCTGGGTAGAGAAATGCACCACGACAGGCCGGCCGCCGGGCCGCTGGCCGTCGATCGCGGCGGCCAGCGTCGCCGAGGTGTTGACCACCAGCAGGTCGCCAGGCGACAGGAAGCGGCCGAGCGCGGCGAACGTGGCGTGCGCCAGCCCGTCCTGGCCGGCCGCCAGCAGCCGGACCTGGTCCCTGGCCACGCCGCGGGCCTCGGGCGGCTCGGCGGCCTCCAGGCCCGGCGGCAGCTCGAAGTCCGGGCCCGGCCCGGCCGGGTCGTAGGGCAGTGGGTCGGGGACGCGGAAGTCCGGACGGTGCGGGGCGGTCGTCATGAAGCCACCGCCGGGATCAGGCGCGACGCCCGGTAGCGGCCGCTGGGCAGCCGCTCGTCCAGCAGCCGCTCGATGGCCGGCACCGAGGCGGCCGGTTCCGGCCGGTCCGAGATGTCCTCCCCGGGGAAGGCCAGCTGGTGCAGTTCGGTCCGCATGTCGCCCGGGTCCAGCGCGTAGACCGCCAGCTCCGGGTGCTCGGCGGCGAAGATCACGGTGAGCTGGTCCAGGGCCGCCTTGGATGAGCCGTAGCCGCCCCAGCCCGGGTACGGCTCGACCGCGGCGTCCGAGCTGACGTTGATGACCGTGCCGCCGGCCGCCAGCAGGTCGCCGGTGACCAGCTGGGTCAGCGCCAGTGGGGCCAGCACGTTGACCGCGTAGACCCGGGCCAGCTCGGCCTCCGGGTAGTCGGCCAGCGCCGGCTGCGGGCTCGGGCCCAGCGCGCTGGCGTTGTTGATGAGCAGTGTCACCGGGCCCAGCGCCCGCGCGGCGGCGACCAGCGCGGCCCGGTGCCCGGGGTCGGTGACGTCGCCGGGCACCGCGGCGACCTGCCCGGCTGGCAGTTCCGCGGCGGCCTGGCGCAACGGTCCCTCCCGGCGGGCGTCGATGGCCACCGCCCAGCCGCGGCTGGTCAGTGCCCGGGCCGTGGCCAGGCCGAGGCCCTGGGACGCGCCGGTGATGATGGCAACGTTCATGGTGCTCGCTCCTCCTTGCCCCTGCTGGCCGTGCGGCCCCGGGTTTGCCCGGCGCAGGGCTGGTGCCCATACTTGATGTTGAAGTCAACTTGAAGTCAAGGCAGGCGGGAGCGGGCCGGTCATGAAGACCACCGATCTGCTGACGGTCAGCGAGGTGGCGGCGCGCAGCGGGTTCGCCCCGTCCGCGCTGCGGTTCTACGAGGCGCAGGGGCTGCTGTCGGCGACCCGTACGTCCGGCGGCCAGCGCCGGTACGAGCGCAGCGTGCTGCGCCGGCTGGCGTTCATCCGCGCCGCCCGCAACATCGGCCTGTCGCTGGAGGAGATCGCCGAGGCGCTGGCCGCGCTGCCGGCCACCAGGACGCCGACCAAGGCGGACTGGACCCGGCTGTCGCGCTCCTGGCGGCAGCGGCTGAACGACCAGATCAGCGCCCTGATCAAGCTGCGCGACGGGCTCGATTCCTGCATCGGCTGCGGCTGCCTGTCGCTGCGCCGGTGCGCGCTGTCCAACCCGGCCGACGTTGCCGCCGGGGGCGGGCCGGGCGCCGCGTACTTTCCGTGGCAGATCCGACGCGGCGAGCACACGAGCCGCTCCCGGTAATGCTAAATTTCCGGCTTCGGAAGTTGGTCCTAGTGGGAGAGAAAGTTCATGGCTCAGGGCACCGTGAAGTGGTTCAACGCCGACAAGGGGTATGGCTTCATCGCCCCTGACGACGGCTCGGCTGACGTCTTCGTGCACCACTCCGCGATCGAGATGGACGGGTTCCGCACCCTCCAGGAGAACCAGCGGGTGGACTTCACCGCCGGCGCCGGCCCGAAGGGGCCGCAGGCGGAGCAGGTCCGCGCGCTCTAGGGATAGATCAGGGCCGGGCCGGGGCCGGCTGTGGGGCGGGCGGTCGCGGGGCAGGCCGCCCGGCCTCGTGCAGGTGCCGCACGGCCAGCACGTAGGAGCGGACCAGGCTGGTCTCGGTGTAGGGCACGCCCTGCTGCCGGCAGAACGCCGCCACGATGGCCTTCGAGCGGCGCAGGTTCGGCCGCGGCATGGACGGGAACAGATGGTGCTCGATCTGGTAGTTCAGCCCGCCCAGGGCCAGGTCGGTCAGCCAGTTGCCGCGAACGTTGCGTGAGGTCAGCACCTGGCGGCGGAGGAAGTCGGACCGGTCCCCGGCCGACAGCATGGCCATGCCCTTGTGGTTGGGCGCGAACGAGCAGCCCAGGTACAGCCCGAACAGGCCCTGCTGGGTGGCGATGAACACGACGGCCTTCACCGGCGACAGCACCAGCAGGACGATGCCCAGGTAGCCGATCATGTGGGTGGCCAGCAGCAGGATCTCGGCCGGGCCGTGCCGGGACGCCCGGGTGGTCACCGCCTTGATACTGGCCGCGTGCAGCTGGATCGCCTCGCCCAGCAGCAGCGGGAAGAACAGGAAGGCCTGGTAGCGCATCATCAGGCGGCGCACCCGGCCCCGGCCGCGGTGCCGGGCCTGGTCGGCGCTGAACGCTATCGCGGAGATGTTGATGTCCGGGTCCGCGCCCTCGGTGTTGGGGTGCGCGTGATGCCGGTTGTGCTTGTCCACCCACCAGCCGTAGCTCAGCCCGATGCCCAGGTTGCCGTGCAGTAGGCCGAGCAGGTAGTTGGCCCGCCGTGAGCCGGAGATC
>Ga0157379_10006154_pt1 | contig 10333 bp, 5 predicted proteins | sample S25metaG_FD_121802 | JGI IMG/M metagenome (GOLD analysis project Ga0157379, IMG submission 121802) | Switchgrass rhizosphere microbial communities from Kellogg Biological Station, Michigan, USA - S2-5 metaG | ecosystem: Host-associated > Plants > Roots > Rhizosphere > Soil | place: USA: Michigan... | reverse complement strand
TGATGACGGCAACGATCATCTGAGGGCGACGGCCGCGCACGACGGTGCGTGGGTCCGTGATCATGAAGAACACGAACAGCTGATACATGGGCCCCGTAATCGGCGCGATCTCGGGCAAGATCGGCTGGCCGAGCATGAGGCTCCGCAGCGTGTTCAGCGCGAAGAAGCTGGCGACGTACGTAAGCGTGATATGGAGGACGCGAACCCGCGATGCGATCACGAGCCCGAATGTCCAGATCACGAGGTTCGTCGCGAGGTCGTTGCCCCACTGGTGGCTCAAAACCGAGATGCGCTCCGGAGCAACCAGCAGCAGCGTGACGATCGCGAAGTTCGTCGGGTTCCAGAGGTGATTTTCGCGATAGCGCAGGACGTACTTGGAGGAGATCGCCAGCCAGCCGCCTAACGCAATCGGCCACAGCGCCGCCCCCTGTGGCTTCTCCAGCAGTGTCAAGCTAATGCCGCTGATGTACGCGCTCTGGAGGTTGACGACCTTACCGCGATCGAACCACGAGAGCAGGGCTTCGGTCGCCGTGCATGCGAGCAACGCGACGGCGAGCCGCTCGTAGCCGCCGACGATGTGGTAGCGCAACTGCGCGAGAACCAGCACCAGCGTGATGAGAAACGCGATGAGGTACCGCGGATCGATGCGCCGAGCGCGGTCTTTCCAAGACAGAGGCGTGGAGGCTGCTGCGGCAAGTTCCGTCATCGGGATGCTTCGGTGATCGTGAGCATCCGGTCGATAAGCGGATGCTGCAGCACCTGCTCGGTGCCAGACGGCCAATGAATTACGACGCGGTCGACCCACTCGCGCTGGCCAAGTCCGAAGTGCAACCGACGATCGTTCTGGCTCGCGAAACCCATTCCGCCGTCGACAATCCGGCGCTGCTTCAGATCACCCGACTCCACGATCACCTCGGCGCCAATTGCGCTGCGGTTGCTGCGCGTGCCGACGAGGTGAAACCCGACCCAGTGATTAGCCGAGTCGGCCGTCGTACGGTAGAGTGTCACCGGTTGGTTCTGATTTGCGACTATTACGTCGATCACGCCGCGGTTCCCGAGGTCGGCGAGCGCGACGGCGCGGCCGTCGTACGTGTCGGTGGCTCCAACGCGGGCAGCCACGTCGGTCCAGCCGGCAGCCCCGCGATTGAGATACACGCGTGACCGCTCGTAGCCGGACAGGCTCGCGTTGCCGAACGCCGGCCAGGTCGCCGCGTCCTCGAACAGGCGCCCGTTAGCGCCAGCGATCTTCGACATGGCGTACCAGTAGCTCGTATTGCGGTCGGCGGAAATGAAGCCGTTCGCGACGAAGAGCTCGTTCATGCCGTCGTTGTTGAGATCTCCGAACTGCGCGCCCCACGCCCAACCGGCATCGGCAACCGCGCCCTCGGCCACGTTGACGAAACGCTTCGAGTCCACGAGGCGGTTGAGGCGAAGGTTGTTGTTCTGGAAGAGGTAGCCCCGCTCCGAGATGTTCGTGACGAAGGCGTCCAGGCGTCCGCGGTTGAACGCGTCACCTAACGCGACAGACATGCCGCTCTTGGACTCACTCGACAGACCTGCCTTCACCGGCACGAACCGTTGGCCATGGTCGTTGAGGAACAGTTCCTCGGGGCCATAGTCGTTCGCGAGGTAGAGATCCGGCCAGCCATCCTCGTCAAAGTCAGCGGACGCCGCCGCGAGCGTCCATCGCGTGCTACCGACGCCGAGTTTGTCGGTCACGTCCTCGAACCTGCCACCGCCGACGTTGTGGAAGAGGAGGTTCTTCCCGCCGTTGTCCGCGAACTCGAAGCTGTTGTGCATGATCCGCGTGGTCGTGAGGTGCCACAGATCAATGTCGCTTCGGAAATACGCGGTGACGTACAGGTCGAGCAGGCCGTCGCGGTCGTAGTCGAACCAGATTGCACCATTGCTGTTCACCCAGCGATGCAGTCCGGCGGCCTGGGTGACGTCCTCGAATCGCTTGCCGTCCACGTTCTTCAGCAGTGCGAGGTAGCCGTAGCGGTAGACGAGCAGGTCTTCACGGCCGTCGTTGTCGAAGTCGCCCCAAACGCCGCCCATGGAGACGCCTTCTCCGGGGCGGTTCAGATCAGCGACGCCGGCGGTCGCTGCCACGTCCTCGAACGTGCCATCGCCTTTATTCCGGTACAGTGCGTTAGGCTCGCCGAAGCGGCTGTTCGTGAAGTAAAGGTCGGGCCAGCCGTCGCTGTCGAAGTCCGCGACAGAAACGGACGCGCCGAGTGCGGCGACGTGGGGTTCGACGTTCGCGATCTTCGGGTCGAATGATGGACGCTTATGGACGAACGTGATCCCGGCGGCTTTGGTCGCATCGGTGAGGACAAAGCCGGGATTGGCGGCATCCGCTGGTGCGCCGATCGGGCCGCTGTTCAGGCGGAAGGCCAGGGCAATCGCGGCGAAGAACGGGACCGCAATGATTGCACGCCTAACGGTTTGGCTTGGTCTACGCGGCACTACCACAGGTAATTGGTTACTGGAATTGGTAATTGGTTACTGGAACTGGTTACTGGTTATTCAACTACGCAACCGCCTAGCGTTGCATTATCCGAGTGTTGTACTCACGCGTAAAACGCTGGTGCGCCGAGTCCGTTGGGTATGCCTCGCCGGGGGCGTAGGGGTACTCCTTCATACCATGAAATGGGAGCGGGGCGACCGTGGTGCCGAACGCCGTGTTCAAGTCAGAGTCCTTGATCCAGCCGTCCGTATAGAGAAGAAAGTCTCGCGTCCATCCTTTCGGCAACGACTCAGCGGACCTCGCGTCGAACTCGACGGTCGCCTCATCACCGGGCGCCATGATGATGTACATGTCGTCCGAGCGATCGAGCAGAGGCAGGACATTACCGAAGCGCGTGAAGGCGCCCTCGATCGTGCGCCACGGCGACTCCTTGCTCACGTGCGAGTAGTCGAACCAGTGCGGACCGTAACGGCCGCCCTTGCGATACGTCTTCGAGAATCCGCGGAAGTGCAAGTCGGCGGAGAGCGGCGCCAGCGTGTCGACCTTCGCCGCCACGGCTGGTGCTTCACGCGCGACGATCGCCTGGTCCCAATAGATCTGCATGTTCGTCCGAATGCGGACGTGATGGTCGCTCGTGAGGAACTTCCCTGCGAGGTCGACGACGATCGTCTTGTTCTTGCCGGACGGGAATCCGAGATCGGGCTTCACCGGCGTCCATTGGCCGTTCGCGTCGCGTACCTCGAGCACGGGTGACATCGGCTTCAGCGCGGACTGCTGCGACACCGCGACGTTGATGCTCGCGTCGGTCGGGTAGATCCAACCGCGCAGGATGAGCAACGAACCCGGCCCACCGGCGTCAGGGCCCAGATCGAGCGTCAGGTCGTGCGGCTCGACGAGTCCTTGGTAGCGGAGCGGCGTCAGGTTCGAGACGAATACGTCGTCGTGCTCCCGCAGCGCTGCGAGGACATCATTGCCGCGATCGTCGATGGCGGAAACCGGCGAATGCTGCCCGACCACGTGGTAGAGACGGAGCCTGACGGGCGCCGGCGGCATGAAGCGCTCGTCGACGAAGACATCTACCGAATCCGGGTGATCGACTGTGAGCAGCTTCATTTCATCGGTGTAGGCCGTCTCCCAGAGCTCCTCGGTGAGCTGCATGACGTAGCGACCATTCCTCGGCTTCAGGGCAGCGCCGGGAATCCGCAGGAACTCCCGCGACGCCCCGGCGGGTGCGTACATGGTCGCGCCATCCTCATCACTGCCCATGAGCCCGACGGGCATGCCTAACGCGCTCCGCCACATGACGTCAGTCACGAACCGGAAGCCTTGCCCATCCCAGGTGTAGAGGAAGGCGCAGGAACCCTTGAGCGTCTCGAGCTCGAGGACGTCCTGGTCGGAACCCGGGAAGTAAATCGTCTGTGGGACGCCGTTGGGCCACTGGATGCGGAGGACGTCGGCTTTGAGGTGCGAGCCCAGGCCGAAGTGCGTGAGGCGGCTCGTGACGACGCGCGTCTGGTGCAGCTCACCGGCTCGAAGATCAAGTCTGGCGCCAAGGCCGAAGTCGTTGTTCTTCCCGCTCCCGGTGCGAAGTCCTGTCAGCGCGACCTGGGCGGAGAGACGAGTATTGCCCCCCTCGTTCGCGAGCAGATGGACGCCGCGCTCATCACCGACGACGAGATCCATATCACCGTCGTTGTCCACGTCCAGGGTCGCAATCGATGCACCGACACCTAACGTCGCCGGCAACAGGTTCGCCGCATCCTTGAACACGCCCTTGCCATCGTTGCGCAGGAGATAGGCGCCGTGCCGGCCGGCACCGGCGTTCCCAGCCAGCACGATGTCGAGCCAACCGTCGTTGTTGACGTCCACGAACCTGGCGTGCAAGCCGGACACCGCGGCGAGCGCACCTAACGCCTGACGCGATCGATCGTCGCGAGCGAATTTCCCGGTTCCATCGTTCCGCCATAGCTCGGGAACGCCACCGCGACGAGTCACCAACAGGTCGAGCGTGCCATCGTTGTCGTAGTCGGCGACCGTGACCGTGCTCCATTCGCCAGTCGCGGGTAGCCCGCTGGCTGCGGTCCCATCCTCGAAGCGGCGAGGGGTGGTGGCGTTCCGGTACAGCGTGATCCCACTGTCCGTGGCCATCACGACGTCGATGCGGCCGTCGTTGTCGAAATCTGCGAACGCCGCGTCGTGCGCGGGCGCGCGGCCGGCGAGCCCCATGGTCTCTCCGACCTCGGTGAACGTGCCGTCGAGATTGTTGCGGTAGACGAGATTCCGTGTACCGCCGACGAGCAGGAGGTCGAGATCGCCGTCGTGGTCGAGATCCACGAACAGCGCCCTGCCCGAACCGCGAATGTCCGCGACGCCTGACTTCGCCGATACATCCTCGAACACCGCGTTACCCTTGTTGCGGAGCAGGTGGCCGCGCGCGTCGGTACCGACGACGAACACGTCGAGCCAGCCGTCGTTGTCAAAGTCAGCGACCGCTGCATCGAGGGCTCCCACGGTGAGCCCGAGAGCCGACTTGTCGGTGATGTCCTGGGAGCGCCACCGTTCGACGAGGTAGAGGCGCGTCACAAACCGGCGTTCGGTTGGCGACCAGACAGAGGCGAACAGATCATCGGCGCCGTCGCCATTGAAGTCTCCGGTCGCGACTGTGGTGGACGTACCTAACGAATCAGGTGGCCCTTCACCGGCCGGTTTGCCACCGACATCGGGAAGACCGGCGTCTCCCGTCGCATCAACGAAATGGGTCGAGTCATCCGTCAGCAGAATGCCGGAACTGCGGAGCTGGATCACCGACTGCGGACCGAAAGTGAGCGTCGGCCGCCCAACGATCGGGTCGTCGAACCACTTCACGTCGGCGAGGGATGCCTGGTACGGCGCCGTGAGCTGCATCATGTGCACGAAGCGATCAACCACGGGGCGAGCGTCGGCGACCTTTCCAGCGCGCAGGAGGTCGATGGACGTGGCCAGCAGTGACGTTACTTCGGCAGGAGGCTCGGGCGGCAGCCTCCGGATCTCCTCGAGCTGTCGTACGGCGCTGTCGGATTCTCCGCGGCGGACGAACACGTTCACTAACTGGAGGCGGACGGCAACGTTCGCGGGCGCGAGGGTCAGCGTCTCTCGCAATCGTGGTTCGGCTTTAACGCCAGTTGTGTCCTCCTGCGCGTCGAGCGTGGCGAGTGCGTACAGCACCTTCGCGTCACGTGGCTGCGCGCGCTGGAGGTCCTCGAGTGTCTTGCGGGCGTCGGCGTCGCGGTTGGTGAGCGCGTAGAGCTTCGCGATCATGCGACCCACGTCGGCGTTCGCGGGATCGAGCTCGCGGGCGCGCTTCAGTTGCTTTTCGGCGTCAGCGAAGCGGCCAGCCTGGAGGTAAGTGAGGCCGAGGTTCGCGTAGCCGAATGGGTCCTTCGGCGCGAGTGCAACGAGCTTCTTGAACTGCTCCTCGGCCTCGGGCAAGCGGTTGCGATCGAGGTAGCCGACGCCGAGCGAGCGGGCGGCGAGCACTTCCTCGGGGTTGGCTGGTTTTGATTGACAACCCTCTATGGCTGCGATGATACCGAGCCAGGCGCAGACGTGGCGCCAGACGATCCGGGACATCCAGGTTCCTCGAAGCATGCACGGGTAACGTGCTACTCCGCGCGCATGGAAGCCAGCGTTGGTCCGGCTTCGTTTCGCCTGGCTGGCATCGGTGTTGGACGAGACTCCGCAACAGCGAGGAAACGGATCAGACGGATCTTGGAACGGCGATCTGACGGATCGCTCCCAGCGGGCCTTGAGCTCCTCGCCCAAGCGGTCGGGATTCTTTGTTCAACGGCCTCAGGAAGCTCAGGGCGCCCGAGCTGTTTTTCATTCTCATTCACGGCTTGTTGTGAATGGGGACTGAGATGTGGGAGGAGTCGATCCGCCCAGATCAGCTGTTTCCGTCGAATCCGTTCATAACCTCTGTCTGGATGCCAGACGCGCTGACATCACTCGGCACGAATCGCCAGCAGCGGGTCGACCCGACTCGCGCGTCTCGCGGGCAGCCAGGCGGCGGCAGCGGTGACGAGCAGCAGGATCAGCATCGTGGCGGCGAGCATCAGTGGATCACGGGCGCGGACACTACCGGCGACGAACGCGCGCAGGTAGTGCGCGGAGCCATAGGCCAACACCGCGCCGAGGAGGATGCCGAGCCCGCCGAGTCGGAGGGCGTCGGCGAGGATGTGCACGCGCACGCGGCTGGCGGCTTCGCCGAGCGCCATTCGGATGCCGATCTCGCGTGTGCGACGGCCGACGACCCATGCGACCAGGCCGTAGATGCCTAACACGGACAGGAGCAGTGCGAGACTCGCCAGGGTCCCGACGAGAATCGCGCGGAAGCGCTCGGGCGCCATCGAGCGTCGCACGCGCTCGTCGAATGGGCGAACGTTGAGTGTGGGGATCAGCGGATCGAGCGAGCGAACGATCTTTCGCACACTCGCCTCGGCGGAGTGCAACTCGGCGGTCGTGCGCAGGAACACTGTCCCACCGCGCCAGCCCCACTGCTCGATAGGCACATAGAGCTCCGGGCTCGGTGGCGTCCACAGGCTCTGGCTCCGGATGTCGCCGATTACCCCCACGATCTCGAGTGTCCGCTTCTGAAACGTGATGCGTTTGCCAACGGGGCTCGTACCGGCGTAGTACCTCGCCGCGAGTGCCGCGTTCACGAGCGCCACATCCGGAGTCCCAGTGCGATCCTTTCGCTCGATCGGCCGACCCGCGAGCAGCGGGATGCGAAGCGCGCTCGCGTACCCGGGCGAGACCATCTTCACCTGCATCGCTGGCAGGTTGGGCGCCGCGTCCGCCGTTCCCTCTCGTACGAACGTATCACCCCACCCACCGCCCGCGAGCGGTGTGAACATCCCCCACCCGACGTCCTGCACGCCCGCAGTCGTGCGGAGCGAATCGAATAGCGCGTCGTAGAACGCGCTTTGTCGCTCCGGTGTAGGGTACGGCTGTGATGAGATGGCGATGTCGAAGGTGAGCAGATTTCGCGCGTCGAAGCCGGGGTTGATCGCGGTCATGTCGAGGAACGTCCGGAGGAGGACACCCGCGGCAAAGAGGAGCGCGACTGAGGTTGCCACCTGGCCGACGACGAGGCCATCGAGGACATGACGCCGGCGTCGGCTGCCGAGCCCGCGCTCGATTTCACGGAGATCGCGGGACAGGTCGAGGCGCCTGACCTGTCGCGCCAGCGGCATGCCGGCGAGCCAGCCCGCGAGCAGTGTAGCGCCTAACGCGACGATGAGCACGCGCGCGTCGAGACCGATCTCGTTCGCGCGTGGCAGCTGTGTCGGATAGACCGCGACGAGCCCCTTGACCAGGGTGTTCGCGAGCCAGATGCCACCGATACCGCCCATCGCGGCGAGCGCAAGGCTCTCGACGAGCAGCTGTCGCGCGATGCGGCTCGACGCAGCGCCCATGGCCGAGCGGACGGCAAACTCGCGGACGCGGGACTGGGAGTGCGCGAGGAGGAGGCTACCGAGGTTGGCGCAGGCGATGAGCAACACAGCGCCGACGGCTGCGGCAAGGAGGAGGAGCATCGGCCGGACCGGACCGACGATCGTGTCGCGGAGCGGCACAGCCTGGAGCGTGCGGTTGGTGTTCGTTCCGGGATACTCGATGGCGAGGCCGCGCGCGAACGCTGCGAGCTCGGTGTTTGCGCGCTCGAGGGTGACACCGGTCCGGAGCCGCGCGATCGCGCTCAGCTGCATCACGACGCGATCGCGGAGGAACGAGGATTCCGGGATCACCAGCGGGAGCCAGATGTCGAAGTCGCCTGATGGGTAGACGCCCGCGGGGTACGCAGACTCGAGCGGCGGCAACACTCCGACGATCGTCCTCGGCTTACCGGAGATCGTCATCGACTGTCCGATCACATCGTGATGGCCGGCGAAGTGCGACGCCCAGAAGGCATGCGTGAGGATGACGGGTGACGGGCCGGTCTCGAGGTATTCATCGGGCTGGAACAGGCGGCCTAACGCGGGCCGCAGGGCGAGGGTCTCACCGAACCCCGGCCCAGCGAGCACAGCGCCAAGGCGTTCGGGCTCGGCGCCAACCTGTCCGGCGACCGTTCGCGCGTCATAGAAGCCTAACGATGCGATCGAATGCGACGTCCGCTGCAGGTCGGTGACGTCCGGCACGCTCACGACCATCGCGGCCGGAGCGTCGGGCACGGGCGAGGCGAGGCGAACGAGCTGCTCGGGCGCGGGGAACGACAACGGGCGAAGCAGGAGAGCATCGACGATGCTGAACACGGCGGTCGTGGTCCCGACGCCGAGGGCCATGGTGGCGATGATGGTGAGCGACAGCCACGGGCGCCGGGCGGCGACACGGAACGAATAGCGCAGGTCGTCGTGCAGCTGGGTAAGCATGGGATCCCCCGAGGTGAGCGTGGCACGCTCGGCGCGGCGAGCGCGGAGGCGCGCCATGGCGAGCGGGCCTAACGAGCGGGTGGTCTGGGAGTAGAGCCAGAACGTGGCTCGGGGGTGGGTCGTGGTTCGCGAGCGGATGTTGAATTCCTCGCTCAGGTCGTCGAGCAGGTAGGGGAGCTCGGCCGGCGGCGTGACGAGTTTCAGGAGCGCACGAATCGGTGCGGGAAGGGTGTTCATGAGCGGCGCGGCTCCGGCGTTAGGCCGAGTCCCTCGAGCATGCCAGCGAGGGAGGTGGCGGCGCTCTTGAGGGCGCGTTCGCCGAGAGGGGTGAGCTCCCAATGTTTACGGGCGCGTCCGCCCCGGACGGGGAGTGGGTCGGAGAGCCAGGGGACGACGAAGCGTTTTTCCTGGAGCCGGGCGAGTGTGGCGTAGACGGCGCCGATGGCGACGTCGTGTCCCGAGCGGCGTTCGATTTCCTGGCGGATGGAGATGCCGTAGGCGTCGTGGCCGAGGTGGACGAGGGCGAGCATGACGAGGAGCTCGAGTTCGCCGAGGCGGGCTTTAGGCATGGATCGCGGAGGGGACAGCGGGAACGGGGAACCGGGAACAGGGCTAGTTCTTCGTGAAAGTTGAAGAAATAGACACGGGGCGGTGGTGGAGGGTTTGCTTCGGCTTGCGCTGGGTTGCTTCCACGGCGCCGGGTAATCCGATAAGCGTCGGCGGCGGAATGGGTTGAACGGGGTGTGGGGGCCGGTTAGCTTACGTGGCTCGCGGCTAGGTAGCTCAGTTGGTAGAGCAGCGGACTGAAAATCCGCGTGTCGGCGGTTCGATTCCGTCCCTAGCCATCCGCCAACTAATTGCAGGCGTGTCAGATACAACCGATCGCGGACGGCCCTCTGGGTTGTCCGCGATTCTCTGTTACGGATTCTGTTACGGATCGGGCGCGAAATCATGGATTTACGCCTGCCGCTCGAGTCGGACTAGTGCGGATACGAGCCCCATGTGGCTCGCCACCCGAGGACATCCATCGGGCCCTCGAGGCCGGCGCGATGGGCTACCTCGTGAAGGACATGTTGGCCGCCGAGGTGCTCAGAGTCATCCGGTCCGTGATGGCGGGACGGCGCGGCATCCCGCCGGCGGTGGCCGCGACGCTGGCCGAGCACACGCCGCGCATCGCGCTGACGCCTCGCGAGACGGAAGTGACGGCGCTCATGGCGACCGGCCTAACGAACGCGCAGATCGCCGAGCGAATCGGGCGGACCGAGGAAACCGTCAAGGTCCACGTCAAGAACATCCTGCAGAAGCTCGACGTTCGGGACCGGACCGAAGCGGTGGCTGTCGCTGCTCGACGCGGTTTCATTCGACTCGGGTAGCAGATCGAGCGCCTAACGACGCGGCGAATGTCTCCCTCGACCGAGTGAGCCGAAGATCACTGTCGTTAGGGACGCGGCCAACCACC
>Ga0157379_10006152_pt1 | contig 10333 bp, 8 predicted proteins | sample S25metaG_FD_121802 | JGI IMG/M metagenome (GOLD analysis project Ga0157379, IMG submission 121802) | Switchgrass rhizosphere microbial communities from Kellogg Biological Station, Michigan, USA - S2-5 metaG | ecosystem: Host-associated > Plants > Roots > Rhizosphere > Soil | place: USA: Michigan... | reverse complement strand
GCGGTGCTCGAGGCGCTCGCGGCGGGTCAGGGCGCGCGCGGCGCGTAGAGGAAGCGCTCGGGGCGGGTGCCGCCGTCGCCGAGGCCGATGACCACCCAGGACTCGATGCCGTCCGCCGTGCGCCGGTAGGTGAGCCCGTCGAAGTAGAGCGCCGAGCGTGCGGTGCGGACGGCCGGGAACTCCACGGCCCGCTCGGGAGATTCCCAGCCGCGGAGGTCGGGGGCGAAGTGCTTGAGCCGGAAGCTCAGCGAGCCTCCCGCCTCGACCACGGTCATCAGCTCGTAGAAGGTCACCTGACCGCCGCGGCTGCCCCGGTAGACGCCGGCGAGCGAGCCCGCCGCGGGGAGGAGCCAGGCCTCCTCGGAGACGCCGCCGAGGCCCTGGCCAACCCAGTCTCCGGCGAGCCATCCGACGGAGGAGGCGCGGGCGGGGGGGAGGTCCGCGCCGGCGCCGGCCTGGAGGACCGGGGGGCTCTCGGCGGTGGAGGGCGGGACGGAGGGGCGCTTGCGGACGACGTGGGTGAGGCGGACCTGTTCGGGCCGCTCGCCGGGGCGGTCGAGCTCGAGGACGATGGAGTCGGACGAGCGATGGAGGCGGAGCCCCTCGAAGGCGACGTCGGTGTCGGAGATCGAGAGCAGGCGGCGAGGAGTGGGTGGATCCTGCGACTCACGTCCGGCGAGGCGCGCGTCGAAGCGCTTGAAGCGGAGGAGGAGCGAGCGGTCGTTCTCGGTCACGGTGGCGATGGCGAAGCCGAGAACGCGGCCCTCGCGGATGCGGCGAAGGACGCCGACGAGCGTGCCGCCGGCGGGAGGGAGCCAGAAGGCCTCGACGCGGCCGGTGGGACCGTCTCCCTGCCACTCGCCGGCGGCCCAGCGAAGCGCCTCGACGTCGCTCCGCGGAGAGGCGCCGAGCGCGGTCGACGCGGCGAGCGTCAGGCAGAGAAGGAGGCGGAACGTCACTGGGGGGAAGGAGGAGGTCTTGCATCGATCGGGCCGACGCGCCACCTCGGAGTGGTCCGGGCGGGTGACCGCGGAGCGGAACGGGCTCGGCGGCACCTCGAGGTATCGCCTCTCGAGGTGTCCGCCTCTCGAGGTGTCAGACACCTCGTAATGGACACCTCCGAGTGGGCGCGTGAACGCGAAGCGGCACCGGCGCCGGGGCTTGGGCCCTCACCTTCTCGGGGTGTCTTCTCCAGGTGTCAGAGACCTCGTAATGGCCACCTCGTCACGGGGGAGGCCTCGCCCCGCGGGACTGTACGAAGGGGCATGCACGAAGGGCTGACTCCGCACCTCGAGGTGCCAGACACCTCGTCATCTGGCCGGTGGGGAGCGAGGTGGCGCGCGGGCGCTTTCGCGTGCGCGCGCTTCACACTCACTCCGAAAGATCAGCAACGGCGAAATCGATGTCGCTGTCCCGTTTTCCAGGGTACGCGCGTTGCGTACGCGAGGAGGCCCGAGACGCGCACACACGGCCGACGACAGCTCGGGGACGGTCGTTCAAGTGGTTCACACTCGTCGCACTGCGCGCGCGCCGAGCGGCCCGGGCCACGGCATTGTCCGCGCGGATTGGACGGGGTCCGGGGCCAAGACGCTCCGGTCCCCTGCGTGAGGCGAGTTTGACCACCGAGGAAGGACACAAGCTTCGGCTGGCACTCCGTCTCGCGGGCGTGACGCAGGCACGAGCGGCGAGAGTGCTCGACGCGAGGCAGACCCAGCTCTCGGCGTGGATGGCGCTGGGCAAGGGTCCCGATGACGTGCTCCAGCGGTTGGAGACGGCCTTCGGCTTCCAGACCGACTCGCTGGTCGATCCCTGCGCGGGACGCGGCGGGAACGTCCTCTGCCACCGCTACAAGGCTCGGGGCTCGGACACGTGCGCGGCCTGTGCGATGCCTGGCCCATCGTCGAACGTCTTGGCGACGGACGGGGACGGAGCGGCCGAGCAGCGGACGCCCAGCTGCGTCAGCTGTGGCAAGTCCGAGGCCGACCAAGTCCGCCTTCGTCCGGCGCGCATGCTGTCGGGAGGCACGAGGATGCCGCTCACGTCGGTGAGCGCGTCGGCGGTATTCATCTGCACGCAGTGTCGGAACGCGCACCGTCACCAGCTCCGTCGCTGCCCCGTCTGTGGCGGATGGATGCGGGCCGGGAGAGACCGATGTCATCGCTGTGCGATGAGGTCCTAGGCGAGCGGGGACGGTTCGAGCCGCTCAGGGACTCCGGGATGAGTGGAGGGCAACGGAATTGCCCTCGCTGTCGCGGAACACCGCGATGAACCCGGGGTCGCCGATGTCGGTCTTCGGCATGAGCAGCGTGCCGCCGGCGTCGCGGATGCGCTCGACGCAGACGTCGAGCTTCCCGGCGGCGTCGAGGTAGATGAGGGTGCCCTCGATCGAGGGCTTCCGGCGGCCGTCCTGGATGAGGGCGCCCCCGGCGTCGCTCTGACCCGCCGGGAACATGGCGTGAGGGACGCCGCCGAAGACCTCACGCTTCAGGCGGACTCCGAGAACTGTCTCGTAGAACCGGACCGCGCGGTCCAGGTCCAGGGTGGGGATCTCGAACCAGGTGAGTGCGTTTGCCATGACCGACTCCGTTTCCATTTCGGGTGTCCATTACGAGGTGCCCATTACGAGGTGTGTGACACCTCGATGGGCTGTGCGGTCTCGCGACAATCGCGAGTGCGGCCGGGAAGATGGCTTGCGGCGATGTCAGGTGTCTGTCAGGTTTGTTGTGGATGCGCCGACAGGCACGGCTGTTTGCACTGGCAGACCACCTCCGAGCCCGGCGGACGGGGGTGACCGCGGCGGAACTCGCCGACCGTTTCGGGGTGACGCTGCGAACCATCTACCGGGACCTCGACGCGCTGCGTGAGGCCGAGCTCCCCATCTCGGCCGAACGGGGGCGCGGGGGCGGCTACGCGCTGGACCGGACGTATTCGCTGCCGCCGGTGAACTTCACGGCGAGGGAAGCGGCCCTGCTGTCGGCGCTCGGGGACTGGGCGATCCGGATGCGGCTCGTGCCGTTCACGCGGACGTTGCAGGGGAGCATCGACAAGGTCCGTGGGGCGCTGGCGGCATCCGCGCAGCGGGAGCTCCTGGAGCTGATGCGCGAGCTCAGCATCGTCGGCATCCCGGCCCATCCGGCGGCGCCAGGCGTCCGGGAGGCGGTCGAGGACGCGTGGTTCGAGCGCCGGGTGACGCGGATCCGGTACCGGGCCTCGGACGGGACAGTGAGCGAGCGGCAGGTGCGAGTGCGCGGGCTCACGATGGAGCGCTCGCTCACCATGGTGCACTGCGATGACCTGGGCCGGGGGGAGAAGCGGACGCTGCGGCTGGATCGGATCGAGCGGGCGACGCTCGAAGGGTGATCAGCGCGCCGGCGGGTTGAACGGAGAGGCCTGGCCACGGGACCAGCGGAGAGGAATGGCGCCCGGGCGCTCGACGATCTGCTCGATGCTGAAGCGCAGGACTCGCTCGGCACCGGGGATGGTGGCGGCTGCCTCGGGGGACCAATCGATCTCGAGTGTGCCGGTCAGCTGGAGCGTCGATCCGGTCTCCGGGTCGAGGAAGAGCAGGCCCGCGGGTGGATGGACGGCCGTGTTGCCGAGCGACTGGAACAGGCGGTTCCCCGAGTAGTCGCCCCAGACGAGCTGACGCGGGCCGGTGACCCGGACGAAGCCGGGAGCGCCTCCGCGATGGGAGGCATCGGCGCCGGCATCGGGGTGGGTGGTCCCGATGAAGAGGGTCTCGGCCTGCTCGATCCACCGTCGCTGGTGGTCGTCGAGTCGGTCGGAGGTCCGCGGGGGCTCGGGCGACAGGGGCCCGTCCGGCAGCGGTGTGTAGGCGTGGATGTACTTGGGACAGTTTCCGAAGGCCTCCCGGACGTCGAGCGAGATGCCCGTGCCGTCGGAGCGGACGGTCCCGTTCACGCGATACCGACGCCGCGCCGCGAAGTCGATGGCGAGAACGCCGACAGAGGTCCCGATCGAGACCAACCCAGCGATGGGATCTCCTGGCGCCGGGCGGATGGAGACGTCGAGCTGCGTCCCATCTTCGGAACTGCGAGCGAGCCCGGGAGGGCCCGCAAGGATGCTGACCCACACCGCACCGCTGGCGGCCTCGGCGGCGAGGACGACGAAGGGTCTCTCCGCGAGCCACGGTCGCGCGTCCGGACGAATCACCACCCGGAGCATCTGCCCGACACGTCGTGCTTCTCCGCGCACCCCGGCGCGGTCCTGGACCAGCAGCTCGCCTTCGTGAAACGTCACGTGCGGCTGGTAGTGCCGCGGGGGAACCGGTTCAACTGAATTGCCGTGATCGGCGCTTCAGGGGCAGGACTGGATCGGTGTCGTCGGGTTGCCGGTATTCCGGACGTCGTGCTGGTACTTGGGCCAGGGGGCGGTGGAGTCGAGGCCGGGGCTGTCGACGACCAGAGCGTAGAGGCTTCCACCGGTCGTCCCGACATAGAGCGGACCCGTGGCCGACCCCGCCGCTACTCCTGAGTCCCGTGCACAGTCCATCGTAGGCGAGGCCACGAAGTCTTGGACTCCATCGATCAATGCAGACCACATGAGTGCGCCCTCTGGTGATCTGAATGTGATTCGACCGTCCGTGGAAAAGACAACCACGACGCCGCCCGCGGAAATGGTCGGAGAGTCAATCGCTCCGGCGCTTACAGCCTCTTTCACGTAGGAAGTCAGCCCCAGCGGAGCTCGGTAGAAGCCGCTCTCTGCACCCGAGCTCTCGTTGAAGAAGAGCTGGTTCGATCCAATGACGAGGCCGCCAGGCTCATTCATCAAGCCGCCATCAGGCGCATTCGCGATCAGGACGCCGTCCGATACTCGAGCAGAGAAGGCGCCTCGAAGCTTCGCGGTACCGTAGATTCTGTCCGTAAGCGCAAGGGGTCCGATTGAACCATCCGCAATCGGTGAGAACCCTGCGCCGGCACTCCAGCCCGAGTTCTTCGTCCAATTCCCCGAATCAAAATTGAACGCACGGATAGCCCCGTCGCTCGTACCAAAGAAGAGGCTCGAGTCCGTCGCGACCAGATTCTGACCAGGCGACTGCGTGGCATTCGAGATCAGGTTTAGGCAAACCTGATCTGGTGACTGGGCGCCGGGCCGGATGGTCACTAGACCTTGCTGAGATGCGAAGGCCGTCGCGCTCTCGTACGTTCCCGACAGCCCAACACTCGCAAAAACTGCAGCCGTGGATAAAATTTCTCCCCCCGGCTTCGTGTCCGTTGACGCTGGGCAGCTTCCGGCATCCGAGCCATCAGCCAAGTACCTTGCATGCAAAGCACTCGGTCTGGACGCGGTGGCGACGTAGACGATTTGAGCCCCGGATTGCATTGAGCCAACGCTCGGACTTCCAAGAAGCGGTCCTAGCGGCAGAACCCACCTCTCCGTTCCCGTATCTGCGAGCGCGTACACGCTCCCGCTCCCCCCGTCGCTCGTCCCGAACACGATCGTCCCATCGTCCGCGATCGCGGGCGTCGTGTAGATCGGTGCCCCGGCCGAGTACCGCCACTTCCACCGCGTCACGTTCAGCCCGGCGTCCGCGGTCCCCACGTTGTTGCTGAGGTCCGTCCCCGAGACCTCGAGCGGCACCACCGCCCGGAACGCCTCGAACGGAAGCGACGCCAGCGGAACCGTTCCCTCTCGACAGAACGGGTTCGACGCCGCCGGATTCGCCGACCCGCACGGGGCCAGCGGCACGTCGAGAGCCGTCCCGGCGCTTGCCGCGATACCGTGCGCCAGCAGCTTCACCGACCCGGCGCTCACGTCCTGATCGTGCGAGGTGACCGTCACCTGCACGCTCTCGTCGCGGCGGAACGCGTCGTGCCCTCCGTCCGGCGCGCCCGGGTCGTACCCGGTGAGCTTCGCCGTGTCTGGTCGCGGTGATGGGCCCGTCACCACGATCGAGAACACCGGCGGATTCTTGTCGTTTGGATTTCCGGCAGCGACGCAGGTCTTCGTCCCCGGATCGCACGTCCCGCCGTTCACGCAGTCGGCGTCGGTGCTGCAGGCGCGCGTCGGGTCGAAGCACGCCCCCGCGAGGAGCAGCGCGGCCAGCACCCCCAACAGCGAGATCGCGGTCCGCATCGCGCCTCCTCAGAACCTTCCCGCCATCACCAGCGTTCCCCCACCCGGCCCGGGTCGCAGCTCGACGTGCGCCGTCTCGGGCTTGCTCCCATCGAGCACCCAGAGCGTCACCCCGGTCGCGACCAGCGCCGCACCCGCGACCAGCGCGATGGTCACCGGCGTCGACTTGCTCCGCAGCGAGTCCTGCGCAGCAGCAGCCTCGGGCGTCGGCGGGCGCTGCCCGTGCGGGTCGAGCGTCTGCCGGTAGGCATCCTCGTCGCTCTTTCCCCCGAAGAAGAGCGCCGTCCCCACCGCCAGCGCCACCGCCCCGACCCCCACGCAGGCGTACGCCGCGATCCGCTGTCCCGAGGCGCCACGCGACGCGACCGGAGCGACGGCCGCCAGCGGGACCTCGGCCCGCGGCTCGGCCGGCACGCTTGGCGCAGGTGTCTCCGTCGCCGCTGCCACCGGAGCGGCCACCAGAGGCTGAAGATCCAGGGTCTCCACCCGGAGGCCCTCGGTCAGCACCTTCTCGATTCCTGGACGGATCATCTCCGGACGGAGACGACCCTTTGGCCGGGTCACCTCGAGATTGGAGACGCTTCGCTCGAGCAACCCGTCCGAGCGCACCAGCTTCCCCACGAAGACCATCTGCGGCCGGAACGGGTAGACGCTCACGTAGAGCGCGCGCTGCCCGCCGCAGGCACGGGCGAGCTCGGCGAGGCACTGCTCGTCACCGCTGCAGCTCCCACCGGGACGGGCCGCCACGAACTGGCGCGCGCACTGCTGGCCGACCACCTTCACGTCGTGACGGGAGAGCTCGGCGTCGAGCTGCGGACCCAAGCGCGCCGCGTCATCGTCGCTGCCGCCGACGACCACGAGCGGGTGCGGAACGACCGCCGGGGCCAGGGTCGCCGCCGGAGCCGCCAGCGAGGTCAGGGCCGTCAGCAACGACCCGCACAGCGCAGTCCGCCGCAAGCCGTTCAACCCCCCTCCTTCGGATCGGCCGAGAAAGGTCATACCATCGCCCGCCGTGGGCCGGCACTTTCGTTGCTAGCCTTTTGCGAGCTGCATGCCAGGGCTTGCAGGTGTCGGGCAGCGGGGGGTTCACGTGGTTTCGATTCGCGGCGGGATGCTCGCGGTGGTGCTCGCCTCCACGGGTGCGGTGGCCGCACCCCGGATGGCGCTGGTCGCCCTCGGTGACTGCCGCGATCCGGACCTGCTGCGCTACGAGCGACAGTTCGAGGAGCGGCTGTCGGAGCGCGTCGGCACTCAGCTCCTGCCGGTCGAGCAGTTTCAGGCGCGCGTGGGCCCTCCGCCCACGCACACGCTCGACGAGGTGCGCCGGCAGGTGTCGACCGCGGAGAACCTCTTCTACAACGACCGCATCGCCGACTCGCTCGCCCTGCTCGACCAGACGCTGGCCGAGCTCGAGCGACTCCCGCCCGGACCGGACCGGGCGAAGACCTTCGGCGACGCCCAGCTGATCCGCGGAATGACGCTCAGCGCGCAGCGACGCCGGGAGGCCTCGGACGACGCCTTCCGCGCCGTGCTCCGGGTCGATCCGCGGCACGTCATGAGCCCGGACGCCTTCTCGCCCACGTTCCGGCAGCGGTTCGACAAGCTTCGCGCCGAGCTGGCGCGGGCACGCAAGGTCCGGCTGTCGGTGCAGTCACAGCCCGCGGGGGCGACGGTCTACGTGGACGGGTTCGCGCTCGGACACACGCCGGCGAGCCTCGACCTGGTTCCCGGGAGCTACCAGATCCTGGTCGGGCGCCCGGAGTCGTACTCCTTCCCGCATCTCGTGCAGCTCCGGGAGGACACCGCTCTGCGCGTCGACCTCGCCTTCGAGCAAACCATCCCGCCCTCGCGCGCTCCCTGCCTCCAGCAACCCCGGGACGGGCACGAGACGCCGCTGGGCAACGCCCTGAAGCTCGCGCTGCTCCTCGAGGTGGACCAGCTGGTGATCCTCCGGCTCGACCGACCGGCGGCCGGCCCGAGCTGGCTGTCCGCCGCGGTGCTCAACGCGCAGACCGCCCAGCGGACCCGCGAGGGAGGGATCCAGCTCGGGAGCGCGAAGAGCGGCGGTGACGACCTCGGTGAGCTGGCCCGCTTCGTCGTCACCGGCGAGACCGGCGAGCGGGTCGTGGCCGTGAATCCATCCACCGGCCAGGCCTCGGTGCTCGCACTTCCACCACCCGCGGCGGTCAGCCAGACACATCCGGCCTCGACCCGGACCTGGCGCACCCCCACCGGCATCGCGCTGACGGCGACCGGCGCCGTGGCACTCGGCGTTGGCGTGCTCTTCCAGCTGAAGGCGAACGACTCCGCGTCGAAATTCAACGCCGCCTACGCGGGCGGGACGGCCCCGCTCCCCTCGCAGGTCGGGACCGTGGACGGCTACCGCAGCGACGCGCACACCCAGCAGACCATCGCCTACGTCGGCTATGCGGTCGGCGCGGTCGCCCTCGGGACCGGGCTGTGGCTCTGGCTCACGGACGGGAAGGCGCCGAGCACGACGGTGGTCGCCGGGCCCGGCTCGGTCGCCGTGGCCGGTCGATTCTGACGGCCTCAGGGGACGTAGAGCCGGACGTCGCCCGGTGTGCTGTAGATGAGCCCCGGCTTCCGTCCGAACATCGCCGGCTGCCACGCGACGGCCGCGCTGCTGTCCGGCGCGGTTGCGAGCACCATCCACGGCGAGCCGCAATCGGTGGAGAGATCCCGCTCGACCAGCTCGAGGAGATTGCTCGCGTTCAGGCGCGCCCCGATGACCCGCGCACCATCGTGACGAGAGGCCACGGTGAGCCCCCCGGTCGCGCTGCGATCGGACGACGCGGGGCAGACCCCTCCGTCGGCACCGGACTCGCAGCTCCGACACGACTCGATTCGCGTCCCGGTCTGCGTGTCGAAGACCACGAGGCTCCGGTCGGCTCGGGCCAGCGCCACGGAGAAGCGCGGATCGTCGGCGAGGTCCGTCCGCACCGGTGGCTCCACGTGGATCTCCTGTGTGGGGGTCGGCCCGCAACTTGCCCGGAACCAGGCTCGCAGCAGCCGGTGCTGCGCGTCGGTGGCCACGACCTCCCAGAACTGCTCGGACCGGATGGCCAGCCTGTCCGGAACGAAGCCGATGTCGAGCGAGTACGGTCCGCGCGAGTACGTACCCGAGACGTTCACGAGGCCCACCGTTCCGAGCAACACTCCTGATTCGGCGCAGGACGGCCCGGTCGGAACGGCGTACACCGCGGACGGCGTCGAGAACGCAGTGCCGGTCCGGACGTCCAGCCGATCCGTGGTGTCGCGCTGGACGATGGCGGTCACGCGGAGCGGATCGCCCCCGTCCGACTGGAACGCCGCGGCGGTGCGCAGTTCCGCGAGCGGAGGGGCGGCGACGTCGAGCAGGGTCAGCTGGGTGAACGCCCCGCTCGCGGGATCGAACCAGCCCCAGACCACCTTGCTCGCCGTCTCGATGGCGAGTGTCACGACGCCGTCCTCGTCCGAGGCCGCGTCGAACGAGACCACCGAGTCCAGCCCACCGATGGTCCCCGACTGCGCGGGGCGCGCCGACGTCCAGAAGCGCGCGGAACCGGCCTGGTTCGGATTTCCGAGCGCATCGAACACGACGCCGGCATCGACACTGACCTGGTAGCCCGTGGCGTAGCCCAGGCCGTTGAAGACGAACCGCCGGTGCTCGGAGTCGTAGGCACCGGTGGCCCCGCCGGGGACGAGCACGGCAGGCTCGGCGGCGCCCGTCACCACCTCTCCGAAGTCGACCGTCAGCTGGATGTCCGCACCCCGCTCGCCCTCCGCAGGCGCGAAGCGTGGACTCGGCGGGACGTCGTCCACCCGGAACGGAACCGAGACCCGGCGCTCCCGGTCCTGGCTGTCGCGGGCGAGGAGCACGAGCTCGACGTCCTCGCCGTCGATCGCCGGCAGGGGAATGACGAGCGAGAACAGGCCACCGTCGACCGGAATGGCTCCCGCCGCCCCCGAGTCGACCAGCTGGTAGCTCACCCCCATCAGGGTCGCGTCCGACCAGGTGGTGACTGTTCCCCGCACGTCGAGGGCCGGGTCCGTCACGGCGGCATCCGGTCTCGGAGAGAGCACGGTGATCTGGGGCCCCAGGTCCAGGACGCAGAGCCGCGTCGCGGGGTCGCACGTCTGACCCTGGGGGCAGGCCGAGCTCTCGCAGTCCGCGCTGGGAGTGAGCGACGTGCACGCGGCGCTCGCGACCAGCAGCAATCCTGCGGCGATCGGTCTC
>Ga0157379_10006150_pt1 | contig 10334 bp, 8 predicted proteins | sample S25metaG_FD_121802 | JGI IMG/M metagenome (GOLD analysis project Ga0157379, IMG submission 121802) | Switchgrass rhizosphere microbial communities from Kellogg Biological Station, Michigan, USA - S2-5 metaG | ecosystem: Host-associated > Plants > Roots > Rhizosphere > Soil | place: USA: Michigan... | reverse complement strand
TCGGTCGCGATTATCTGTTGGAAGTGGGCTACGTGGGAACCAGATCTCTGCACGTTGCGGGCTGCACGGAATTTAACCAGGCACAGCTGGCAAGCCCAACGAACCCCGTAAACGGAGAGACAACGAATTCAGCGGCAAATGTGATTCAACGTTTGCCCTATGCCGGCGTCAGTCCCGGCTCTCTTCTATGCGAATCTGCGTTCAACATCAATTACAACTCCCTCCAGACAAGCCTCACAAAACGATTGAGTCACGGCCTCCAGTTCCTCGCCAGCTACACCTGGTCACGAAACCTCGACCAGACGAGTGGATCTTCAGGGAGCGGTTTATTCGAGACGCATCTGGTTACGAACGACCAGACCAACTTCGGCCAGGCATATGGTCCAACCGATTTCGACCGCACGAATCGAGCCGTCGTCAGCTTCGTCTACAGTCCGCCAATCAGCAGCCACCTGCCAACTCTTCTGCGGTATCCGCTACGCAATTGGCAGATCTCCGGCCTGGTCGTGGCCCAGAGTGGCACGCCCATCACAATACTCGACGACAGCGCTGGAGCTGTATACGGCAACTACCCATTTGAAAATCGTGCACAGCTCAGCGGCCTTGCCAAGCCAGCGACGTCGGGTTCGCTCTACTCTCGCGTCGTGGGGAGGTATCTGAATCCTGACGCATTCACTTCCGCTCCCCAAGCGCCATTCGCGACAAATCCGGCAGACACCGACTTTGGCAACAGCGGCGAAGGTTTGGTCCGCGGCCCGGCCCAGAGGAACATTGACCTTGCGATTGAGCGTGGGTTTCCCTTTGCAGAGTCCCACAGCATCCACGTGCGGGCCGAGTTTTTCAATCTGACGAATACCGCAAACTTCAGCAACCCGAACAGCAATGTTAGTTCCGGGCCTTCCTTCGGTGTCATCACCTCGACGGCCGCAAATCCTCGAATCATCCAACTTGCACTTAAGTACCAATTCTGAATCGAGCCGAGACCCGCTAATGAACAGCCGAGCCCTTGATGTGGCGACAGAAGTCGTTTATCCCATGCTTTCGATCGAACAGATACAAGCCGCATGCGCCCGTTCCGAACCTGTCGTGCTCGGCGATCCCATGCTTGCGCGACTCAGCATGCCTCTGCGAGATCGTTTCTATCCGCTGGGATTTCCCCTGGACATCGAGACGAACAACGAGGAAGTGCTAACAGCCGCCGCAGCCAGTTGGCAGGGTTTCGTCAAGCTGTTCGACACACCGCCCGTCCGAATGAGGATCGGCGTGCGGGAGGGCCGTAGCTCGGAATGCCCGCCTACACCAACCTCTAGAGTCCATCAGCACCTTCACTCAAGTATTGCTGACGGTGAAAACTTCGCGATCTCTGACCTCTCGCAAGCATTTACAACCATGTGGTTGACCACCGCGGCGGTAGCTCATCGCAATTACATTCGCTACTTCTTCCTTGAAGGGACGGCGCAGGGTCATCTCTCCGCATCTCACACTACCGCTATTCACGCCGCGTGCGTGGAACTCGAGGGCAGCGGCATCCTGCTCTGCGGAGACTCCGGGGCCGGCAAGTCTTCGCTCGCCTACGCCTGCGCGCGCGCCGGATGGACCTACATTACAGACGATGGAAGTTATCTGGTGAACAACAGAACGGATCGGCTCGTCGTTGGCAATTTCAATCAGATGCGGTTTCGGCCCTCTGCAGTCGAGCTATTTGCAGAACTGAAGGGAAAGGAGATTATGAAGCGAGCGCAGGTGGGCAAGCCCTCCATTGAGATGAGCACCTCTGCCCTTCGTAACATCGAGGTCTCGCCCACATCTCATATCAATCACGTCGTATTTCTCAACAGGCGCAACGTGAGGCGCCAGGAGTTGGTTCGTTTCCCAACGGAGGTCGCAAAATACTCCATGCTTCAAGTGTTGTACGGCATGCCAAGTGTTCAAAAGATCCAGCGCGGAATGATCGACAATCTTCTGGATTCTGGTGCGCTGGAACTACGGTATTCAGACTTGGACTGGGCGGTTGATCGCCTTGCTCGCCTGGCAGAAGAGGGAATGTAGTGGATCCGGCCTCCAACATTCCGGAAGAAACGCATCATGGCTTCCGCATTCGGCTCGCGTCCTATGCGCGATCGCTACTGCCCGCGGAACCGTTCAGCACCGGCTTCTGGATATTTTTTACAGCAGCATTCTTCTTCGATTTTGCGATTGGTCTATATTTCTTTCTCTTTAACCTGTTTCTCGCCAATCTTCACTTCAATGAGAGGATCATCGGCCTGATCACCGGCGCCCTGACTTTGGGCAACGTCGCAGGAACGATTCCTGTCAGCATGCTGGTGAAGCGGTTTGGATTACAAAGAGTACTTCTCCTTTGCTTTTCTGTGGCCCCTCCCATCTTTGCGCTGAGAACCTTGCTCCTCTCCACGCAAGCCCAGTTGGGCTTGGCCTTTCTTGCCGGCGTAACCCTCTGCTGCTGGCCAGTCTGTTTCTCTCCGGTAGCTGCAAAGCTGACAACCGAGAACAACCGCGTCTCGGCATTCAGCATTCTATTTGCTACCGGAATCGGAACAGGAATACTCGCTGGGCTCGTAGGCGGCTATCTTCCGGCACTCATAAGAACGACCGGCACCGCAAGCAATCTTGCGAATAGCATGCGACCGGTATTGCTTCTCGCATGTGGGGTCGCGATGCTCGGTATATGGCCGACACTCAAGCTGCATCTCGGCCCAGTGGAGATCACCGAAACCGCGCGCCACAGGCTCATCCACCCAGTCCTGCTCAGATTTCTGCCGGCGTTCGCATTCTGGAGCCTCGTTACCGGATCGTTCACTCCCTTCGCCGCGATCTTTCTGCAGCAGCACCTGAAGATGCCGCTGAAGGACGTCGGGCTGATCTTCTCCGGTTCACAGCTCACACAAGTTTTTGCAGTGTTGCTTGCTCCGATTCTGTACAGACAGTTCGGAACGATTGCAGGAATCATGTGCACGCAGTTCGCAACGGGAATTGCGGTCTTTGCACTCGGCCAATCTCAGAGCGTTTCCATGGTCGTCGTGTGCTACCTGGGCTACAACGGCGCACAGTACATGAGCGGTCCCGGTTTTTACAGTATGCTCATGACTCGCTTACCGGAGAGCGAACGCAGCAAGGGGTCTGCTGTACAAAATATCGTCGGCGCATTGAGCCAGGCGGGAGCTGCTGCGCTCACCGGTAGTCTCCTAGTGCGGTATGGGTATTCGACTGTCTTGTCTGGCAACGCAGTCGCAGCCGTCGCGGCCGCTTTCCTTCTCTTCGTTTTGCTCGGGTCAAACAACAGGCAAAGGGTTACGTCTTCCGAACCCGCAAAGGCAGAAGTTCTATAGGTATTCAGGCACGTCAGCTTTCCTTCCGCGCTACATATATGCGCCGGCGATGGCGACTTGCAATTAATTTAGTGATGCAGACTCACTCGCACCCCCGTACGAGTGCGGGGGCCTTTGAAGCGCAGGCTCTCGAGAAACACCCACCATGTAATGAACCGGAGTCGAGCAATACGCGCACTCGGCAACCTGCGTCCCAAAGCCCGCCTCGTGAATATTCTCGTCAGCAAATGCTCGCAGGCATTCCGGACACGTCAGCATGATCGTCGAGGTCCCGTCATGATGACTCACGGTACGGCTTGTCTGCACGGCGTGCGGGTAGCAAGGCCGATAGTTCGTGGCGCGCGCAACCGGCGAGGCGATCAGCTCGGCGACAGTGCGCATCAATTCATCGGGATGGCAACGGCTCTTGGGATAAAACGCATCGGCTATGACTCCATCAGGTAGAGTCTCACCGTGCTCATATGCGCCGCTGATGGCGATTACTGGGATCGACGGGAAGCGACGGCGCACGACGGACAGGAACTCAAACCCCGACATGCGCGGCATGTTTAGATCGGAGATAATCAAATTCGGAGTAACAGAGCGAAGCTGAGCGAGCGCGTCCAAACCGTCAGCCGCGGTTAAAACTTTGTAGCCTTCTTCGCTAAGCAGCATTGCCACCATCTCGCGCATGCAAGGCTCATCGTCGACAAAAAGAATGCTTGCCTGTGTATCGTGCATGATCTTCGACCTCTTCGCAGCGGGGAACCGACTCGAACACTCAAGTGCCGCTCTTACAAAGCAGCGGTTACCCGAGTAATCATTACTTGCTGCGCAAACCACAGATATCCAATGAGATGCACGAAGACGCCGAGACGGATGCCCGGACAACAATGAGTTTTATTCAGGCGATGAAGGGCGTGAACAATCCAGGGCTACAGCCGCACTAATCCAGCCCTTTGCCGATATCCATCGACGGCGAAATCGGATTGCGTTCATCGATATATTCTTCGACGACCTGGTTGAGCAGGCCCTTCGCTTCGAGAATGAATTCCACGGCATCGCGCCCTGCACCGTAGCCCCCCGCATTGGGCGTAACATAATGCGCCTCAGCCTTTACCTGTGCGCGCGCGTTTGCCACCGCTACTGCAAATCCGCATTCGCGCATCACCGGCAGGTCAATCACGTCGTCTCCCACGTAGGCAATCTCGTCGAGAGTCGCGCCTTCTTTTTCCATGATCTCGCGCACCGCTTGCATCTTGAACGCCTGGCCCATGTACACGTACTCGAGTTTCAGATCGCGGGCTCGCGTAGCCACGGTCTCACTCACGCGCTTCGTGATCACGCCGCACTTCATTCCGCCGAGCCGAGCCAGCGATATGGCCGTCCCATCATGAGCGCTGTAGCCTTTGGCCTCCATCATCGTGGACGATTGAACGCCGAATCCAACGTGGTCGTTGTGCTGAGAGAGATGAGCCTGAGTCTCGGCACTACTCGAGGATGGGCTCGGAGCGGGCACGAGCCATATGGTCCCGTCCGTCAGCACTCCATCCACGTCAAAAAGGATGATCTTGATGCGGCGCGCGCGATCCTGTGCGGTCAAAGTCATACACCGATTCTAACCGCGACGCACCCTATGGTCTTTACAATGCGCCTGCTTGCAAACATGAGACTAGGAATAAACTCCGGCTTACAAATTGGAGAGTCCGCCGATGAGATCAATTCTTTGATGCGGAATGAGCCGCAGCTGCCACTGCCCCGAGCCGACTTTCGAACGTATTGCCGCCTATCCGGAAATTACCACCCAGTAAATAATTCCGCGATAGAGTATTCAACTGGTAATTTCCGGTTACTCCAACTATTCTCCCGCGACTAGCAGCAAGAGCCGAGAAGCGAGAAGCTAAGTAATCGCTGCAAGAAGGATTGGACGAGATTCTCTTGTTCATGAGGAAAGAGATATCGTTGGGATGGCGATGAGCGTTGCTGTTCGATCGAAACCGCTGGCGACGATCAAAAGCAAATCTGGAGAGCATCTTAAATGGACGTCTTGAAGCGATCCCCAAGGCAGTACTATCGCCCTGAACTGGATGTGGTTCGCTTCCTCGCGTTTTTCCTTGTGTTCCTATCCCACAACCTGCCTCGAAGTTCGACGCCACGCATTTCAGCCGCTCTGAAAGGTTTCGCTCCAATTTACTACGCCAGCGCCAATGCATGCGTACACGGCGTCAGTCTTTTCTTTACCTTAAGCGCCTTCCTCATATGCGAACTGCTGCTCCGTGAACGTGACGCCGCTGGCACTGTCGCAGTGAAGCAATTCTATATTCGCCGCATACTTCGAATTTGGCCGCTGTACTATTTGGGGCTGATCATTGGCGCGATTTTTGCAATCATGCCCGGTGGAAATCGCGGCGACCTCATTGGGATTGGATGGTTTGCCATCTTCATGGGAGCCTGGCAATCGGCAGTTTATGGTTGGCTCGATAACCCGATGTATGTTCTTTGGAGTATCTCTGTCGAAGAGCAGTTCTATTTGTTCGCACCGTGGATCGTCAAATATTTCAACCGCAAATCTCTTTATAGCTTTTGCGCGGCACTAATTCTCGCGTCTAATGCTTGGCTTTACCACTTAGCCGCAGAGCATGCAAGTGGCGATCGTATCTGGGCAGATTCGCTCGTGCAGTTTCAATGCTTCGCTGCCGGGATTCTTCTTTGCTTGGTTCTCAATGGGCGATTACCCCGAATCGCCGTATGGAAGAGACTGCTGCTTCTTGCCGGTAGTGGGCTATGTTGGGTCGCGGCTCATGCAGGGCCGCTTTCTGACTTCGCCGTCCCCTCAGAGAATCATGCTGCCAGTGGGGCCATCATCACGGGCTATGCTCTTGCCTCGCTGGGATCGGTCATGGCGCTTGTCGCATTCCTTGGACTGAATGCGAAGCTCATCCCCAGATGGGCCGCGTACTTGGGAAGATTCTCATTTGGCCTTTACGTATTTCATGCACTAGCTCAAGATTTGGTCTCTGACTTCCTCCCGAACACAGCGTCATATCACGTTCCCAATTCCCTTTCCAGAATCTGCGCGTCTTTCGGTTTGACCTTCGTGATGGCTGCGCTATCCTACCGGTACTTTGAGACGAGGTTTCTTAGGATGAAAAAGCACCATACCGTAATTCAGAGCCAACCCATCTGAGCGCATTTACTACGGTATTTTTTGTTCCTGAGGTACGAAGTTCTGTCACAGGTGGGAAAGTGCAGCAGACCGCATTGTGGAGGCCCTGTCTTAATGGTCTTGAGCGAATGACCGTCTACTCGGCAGTTACTGAGTGGAACTGACAGTTTGGCAACTATCTGCTACGCAGAATGAAGAGCCAATGCGGTCCGATCGACTGCGTATATACCGGCTCAGCAGGCTTCTGCGAGTAGCAGCCATGCACCAACCGACGACAAGCTGACTTCTCTCTGCACCACTTCAAAATAAATCCTCCCACTTTGCAGATAATTAACCCGGAATGGCGCACGATAAATACAGGAGAGCCCAGGCCGGACGGCCCCGGGCATCCGAGATTGCTTGGATCGGGGTACCACCCCTGGTCAAAAATAAATATATCTGTGGAAATTTGCAGATAATTACGCGGTTTTGTGAAACACCCGTCGCACGACCAGCAACTCAACTTTAATTTTGAGAGAATAGTGCGGTGGACCCTACACCGCCTGACATCGCCCCCAACGCAACGCCGCTCGAAGACGAGGACTACTACCTCGATGGCCCATACATGGTGTTCACCGAGGCCTTTCATCTGAAACGCGGCTATTGTTGCAACTCCGGCTGCCGGCATTGCCCCTATCGCGAAAAGGCTACAGAGGACAGCAAGTCAGCCTGAGCGGTTCGGCGCTTCGCTTACTCCGCTTTAGAGTCGCTTGCTGACGGTTCAAGGGCAGCGCCCGGATGCTCGAGGATGAACAACACCATGCGCGCAAAATCTTCAGGTTCCAGCGGCTCTGCGACTCCCGTCGCCCCACCCGGAGCAATCTCCCAGCGCGAGTGAAGTCCCGTCTTTACCAGCCCCGGCTGGATGCAGGACACATGGACCCCGGTTGAATCCACTTCTGCAGCCAACGCATCGGAGAGCATTTCAATGGCGCATTGTGTCGCGGCGTAAACAGTGGGACGCGCCCTGCTCCCCACTCCACTGGAAATGTTCACCAGGTGGCCGCTTTCTTCCGAAACAAAATGCTTCAAGAAGACGTATGCGATACGAAATGCGCCTTCGACATTCACGCGCACCATATTGCAGAGCCGCTCGATTTCAATAGTCTCGATCAGGCCGCCTTCATAGAGCGTGCCGTTGTTGAAGCAAATGTCGCAGCGGCCAAATCTATCGAGTGCCGCGTTGAGCAATGTCTCCGGGATCGACTCATCGCTTAGATTTCCAGCCACGACGGTACACGGCCCGTCCAACTGAGTCGCGAGAGCGCTAAGTTTCTCCAGCGATGGAGCAGTAAGCACAAGGGAATATCCAGCAGTCGAGAGAGCTTTTGCCACAGTGGTGCCGAGGCCACCTGTAGCTCCAGTCACTACTGCGACCCTCCCAGCTTCCTCACTCTCCATAGAACCCCTCACCGCATCAGAATACTCGCAACTGCAAGAGGTTGCCGCAGGATGTTGGCTCCATTAATTCTGCCCGGAATATGCTGCGCCACTGCCGCTCGTTGTCGTCGGTTCTGATCCAGTTGGCGCCGCCACCGGTTCACGCACAAGGACCGCGAAACGCGGAAAGGCGAAACTGCCGCCTGCGTCATCGATCACGTTTAGCTGGCAGAGGTACGGGCCCGGCTTCAGTCCAACCAGCGGCACATCCAGTTCGATCGCCACAGCGTCCCGCCCCTCCACATTCACCGATTTCGCCTCCACCAGGGGCGTCTCGTAGACCTTGGTGGACCCCTGGATTAGCTCCAGACTGCTTAAAAGATCGATACCCGGCTTGGTCCCTTTGGGTTGGTTTTGAACAGCCTTCAGCCGCGCAGGTCCGTAGACCTCATAGAGCAGGTAGAGGTGTTGGTTTTGACGAAACACGTGGCTGATATTCGGCACATATTCCTGGCCTCCCCGCACAAGAGGGGACTCCTTCTTGCTCGGCTGACGCAGAGATGCCAGCACGATCGAACTGATCCGGAGTGACTGCTTCTTCATCTCCGGCAAAGTGATGTCCGTTTCAAACGAACCCATGCGCCCGGTCTGGTTTTCCCGAACCACAAACTTGAGATGATACTTGCCTGGCGGCAGATTAAAGCTGGTCGTATATTGAATGTTCTTTTGCTTAGCCTGAAGCGAAGGATCCAGTTTCAGCTTCACCGTTTCGCGTGCGTTGCCAATGGGGCGTTTGACCTCGTCAATCACTTCGCCCGCAATGTCGAGGGTCGCCTTGTCCTTATCGCCACCCACAACAAAGGGGATTTGCGACCCGGGCACAATCAGCGACACCGGCACGAAGAATCGGTTCTCGTCGAGCCGGAAATAAAGCGCGTCGAGATACACGGCCATGTCGGTAGCCGGCAAGTCGCTTGCCAGTTGCTCTTGTAGCTCGCGCTCTCGATCCTCGCGGCCCGAGTGCTTGAAATCCGCAGGCGCATAGTAGCCCGGACGGTACTCCAGCTTCACTCCCGAACGAGTGATCTTGATCGTCAGCTTGCGATACTTGCCATCGCGAGACGGATTGGAGGAATGAAATCCAATTGCGTAATAAGCCGAAGTGTCGCGCTGTACCTGCGCAAACGCAGGTGCAAAGTCATTGGAGTCGAAGAACGCTTTGCCACCGGTGTCGGAGCTCAGCGTCGCCATCACTTCCTGCGTCGCGAAGTTCGCACTCATATTACTGGAAAGTGCGGCGCCGTTAAATGCGCCCGATCCACGCACGCTTCCTGTCGAAGCATCCCCGAGCGGAGAAATGGCCTGCAGTCCCCGCGTGTCCACGCTGTAGATAGCCAGGTTGGCGCGCACAGCAGCATTTGTCGCTGCACGAAGCGAAGACTGATTCTCAATCCCGTCGCGCGAAATTCCACCAGAGAAGTAAAGCAAAGACTTCTTCTCCGTGATCTTTTCAAGAGACTTGGCAATTGCCCGAAGCGCAAACAGTTCGCGATCCGTATTCACATCGTTGTATTCACTCTCATCCGGCGTGTAGCCGGTCGCATCCTCAACCTGGTTCGTATTCGCATTCGCTCCTTCGGCAAATCCTTGTCCCACGGTGCCGTTGTAAATGCCGACCTTATTCGCAAGCACTCGCTTGTCGGCGGTGAAGTCCTGGTCGACCTTAAGCGTATCGCCAAGCGAAACCAGGGCCACCAGGTCTGCCGCCTGCATCCTGTTGGTCAGAAAATCCCGCGCCGCCGTGACGCAGCGATCGAGATCCTCCGGCTGCATCGAAGTCAGGTCGAAGAACATCACGATCAGCCGATGATTGCGCAGATCTTCTGGTCTCGCGACGATCGCTGCTTTGCCGCCACTAGCGTTTACACCCGCAGCAAGCCCACTGACGGTCGCCTCATTCAGTGGTGTGGCCATATCCACGCTTTGAAAATCGAAGCTCGAAATCTGCTGCTTCTTTCCATTCTCGAAAATCTGGAAGTCGCCTTGGCCCAGCCCCCGCACCACTTCGCCAGTCTTCGTGTCACGCACTACGACGTTAGTCAGCACCAGTTCCGCGTTTGCCTTGAGCACAAAGCCGCCCTGATCGGAGCCAGCCTGCCCGCTCTGCGGCGCATCGGACCGTTGCGCATAGCCCGGCTGCAGACCCGGCATCGCCAACGCGAGCGATACCAGAACCGCGATCGTCTTTTGCATCCAATTCCGCATCAATGCCTTTCTCAGAACCGGAACCGCGACGTAAATTGAAACGAACGCATCGGTGCCGTTGAGACCACCTGGCCAAATGTTGGCGAAGTTACATTCGTGTCCACTCCCGAATACTGCACCGTGTTGAAAACGTTATTGAGCGTCGCGCGAATTTCCAT
>Ga0157379_10006149_pt1 | contig 10336 bp, 10 predicted proteins | sample S25metaG_FD_121802 | JGI IMG/M metagenome (GOLD analysis project Ga0157379, IMG submission 121802) | Switchgrass rhizosphere microbial communities from Kellogg Biological Station, Michigan, USA - S2-5 metaG | ecosystem: Host-associated > Plants > Roots > Rhizosphere > Soil | place: USA... | reverse complement strand
GTGGTGTGAAGGAGTACGTCTATCCCGTCGGCCGGCTCGATTACGAATCGGAAGGGCTGCTGCTGTTGATGAACGACGGCGACCTCGCCGCAAAGCTGACGCACCCGAGGCACAGCATTGCTCGCGTCTACGAAGCGAAGGTGCTCGGCATTCCAGATGCGCACGATCTCGAACGCCTGCAACGGGGGATCGTCGTCGACGGCCGGCGGATGCGCGCCTCAGAGGTCGCGCTGCTGCCGTCCAAGCGCGAGGACTCCGGTGCGACGCTGCTCATCACGCTGCGCGAAGGTCGCAATCGCCAGGTGCGGAACATGTGCGATGCCATCGGGCACCCGGTCGATCATCTGAAGCGCGTCGCCATCGGACCGCTGCGCGACCCGCGGCTTAAGACCGGGTACTGGCGCGATCTGAGTGAAGAAGAAGTGGCGCGACTCCGAAAAGCTGCCGCGCCTCCGACAGGAGACGCCCCTCGCGCAGATCAAGGACACAAAGGCGACAAAGGACACAAAAGAGCGGCTCGAGCGCCGCGAAAGTCTTAGTGTTCTCTGTTCCCCTCTGTGCCCTTGTACTGTCTCAGTGAATGGACTCCCCCGGCGGTTCCACGTCCTCGCCGTCAGGCTCGTCGAGCGGGAGCATATCCTCTGGCGGCGTCTGCTCGATCAGGATGGGCGCCTCGAGGCCGAGCGCCTCGGCCATGTCTTCCACCTTCGGCAGATCGGTCAGATCGTTCAAGCCGAACCGAATGAGGAACTCGCGGGTGGTCGCGTACATGAACGGCCGGCCGACGACCGCCTTCCGCCCGACGATCTTGATCAGGTGACGCTCGAGCAGCGTGTTCAACACACCGGACGTGTTGACGCCGCGAACCTCGGTGATCTCAGCAGCGGTGATCGGCTGCCGGTACGCAATGACCGCCAGCGTTTCCAGCGCCTGCACCGTCAGCTTCTGCGTCGTCCGCTCGTGGAACAATCGCCGGACCCACTCGTGCAGGTCCGAGCGCGTGACGATCTGGTAGCCGCCAGCCACTTCGACCAGCTGGAGCCCTCCGGGCCGCTCGTAGTCCTGCTTCAACTCGGTCAGCGCGGCCAGGACGTCCTCTTTCGGCTCGGTGTCGAGCAGCTTGCACATCGCCTTGGGCGTCATCGGATCCGGCGAGGCAAAGATCAACGCTTCGAGAATTGCCTTCAATTCGGCGGTGCCGCGCTTGGGCAGGCTCTCTTCGATCCCATCCTGCCCTTCCGGCCTATCCTGCCCCTCCTGCCGATCCAGCCGATCCTGCCCTTCCGGCCCATCCTGCCCATCCAGCCTGTCCCGCCCATCCTGCCCATCGTTCTCTTCAGCCACGATTTTCCTCCGGGTCGCCGATCGGGTGGGGCGCATCCGCAGGCCGCGACCGTTTGTAGACGCGGATCGGGCCGAAGCTGCCGGACTGGAACACCCTCACGAGCTTCAAACGAATCATTTCGAGCAGCGCCAGGAACGTGACGATCAGGCCGCGCCGGTGATCGACGTCTGAGAACAGATCGTCGAAGCCCATGGCCTCGGTCTCGGACAGCCGCGCGAGCAGCTGGTCGATGCGCTGCTCGACCGGAATCTCCTCCGGCGGGAGGATCACCTTCGGCCGCTGCTTGAGCCGCTGCACGACCGCCTGAAACGCATTCATCAGGCTGAAGAGATCGACCTCGAGCTCCGGCTCGTATTCATCACCCGCGAGCTCGGCCACGCGTCCGTCGGGCCGTAGCCACTGAGCCGCGCGCAGCTGCTCGCGTTCGTGGAGAAGACCCGCCGCTGCCTTGAACTTCTGATGCTCGAGCAGCCGGCGAACGAGCGCGTCGCGCGGATCCTCGACCTCGCCTTCGACGCCGGCGGCCGTTTCCGGCCGCGGCAGCAGCATCTTCGATTTGATGTGGATCAGCGTCGCCGCCATCACCAGGAACTCGCCGGCGACGTCCAGATCGAGCTCCTGCATCAGCGCGATCGCTTCGAGGTACTGCGCCGTGATCAGCGCGATCGGGATGTCATGGATATCGACTTCGTGCTTCCTGATCAGGTGCAGGAGGAGATCGAGCGGCCCCTCGAAGTTGGACAACTTGACCGGGAAGGCATCGGGCGCCGATTCGAAGTCGGTGTGAGATTCCATGGCTACCTATACACCGCGGAGGACACTGTGGATACGGTGGAAGGCTTTTTCGCGGTGGCCCATCTCATCATCTATAAGAAATCTTCATGGCATCGCGGACGCGGCCCATCGTTTCCGCGGCGACGACGCGTGCGCGAGCCGATCCCTGGAACAGGACGTCGCGCAGATAGCCCGGTCTCGCCAGCGCGGCGGCGCGGCGTTCGCGGATCGGCTCGAGGTATGCGTTCAACGCATTCGCCAGCTTGGTCTTCACCTCGACGTCGCCGACCTTGCCGGCACGGTAGCGCGCTTTCAGATCGTCGACCTCGGCGGTGTTCGGGTTGAACGCGTCGTGGTAGGTGAACACCGGGTTGCCTTCGACCGTCCCGGGAATGTCGGCGCGAATCCGCTTGGGATCCGTGTACATCTGCCGCACCTTTTTCATGACCTCGTCTGCGGTATCCGAGAGATGAATGGTGTTGCCGAGGCTCTTGCTCATCTTCTTGTCGCCGTCGAGTCCGGGCAGCCGGCCGAAGGACGTCAGCAGCGGCTGCGGCTCGACGAGGACATCGCCGAAGAAGTTGTTGAAGCGGCGCACGACCTCGCGCGCGAGCTCCAGGTGCGCGACCTGGTCCTCTCCGACCGGAACGAACCGCGCATCGTAAATGGCGACGTCGGCCGTCTGCAGCAGCGGATATCCGAGGAACCCGATCGCCGACAGATCCTTGTCCTTCAGATTGTCCTGCTGCTCCTTGTAGGTCGGCACGCGTTCGAGCCACGGGACCGGGACGACCATCGACAACAGCAGATAGAGCTCGGCGTGCTCGGGCACGAGCGACTGCACGAAGAACGTGCTCTTCTCGGGATCGAGACCCGCGCCGATCCAGTCGGCCACGTTTTCGTACGTGTACGACGTCAACTGACTCGTGTCGGCGTAGTCGCTCGTGAGCGCGTGCCAGTCGGCGACGAAGTAAAAGCAGTCGTACTTGTCCTGTAGCGGCACCCAGTTGCCGAGGGCGCCGACGAGATGGCCGAGATGCAGGCGGCCGGTCGGCCGCATGCCGGAAACGACGCGCGCTTTTGAGGTCACGTTTACAGCAGCCAGGAGAGGATGAACCGCGCCGGCGGAATCACGATCTGGTTGAATCCGTTCGACAGGATGAGCGCGTAGAGCAGGATGAACCCGTACGGCCGCACTTTGTTGAATTGCGAGGCCAGGTTCGGCGGCAGCAACCCGGAAAGGACGTTGCCACCGTCGAGCGGCGGAATCGGCAGCATGTTGAACACGGCGAGCAGGACGTTCAGGTTCACGAGCCTTGTCAGCAGCGTTGCAATCGGCACCGAGACGTTCGACTCGCCCAGTGTCTGCGGCGAGACGGGGACGATCGCGAGCAGGATCGCGCCGAACACCGCCAGCACCAGATTGCTCGCGGGGCCCGCGGCCGCGACGAGCATGTAATCGCGGCGCGGCTGCTGCAGCCGGCGTGTGTCGACAGGCACCGGCTTCGCCCAGCCGATGAGCGTCGCGCCGCTCACCATCGAGATCAGCGGAAACAGCACCGTTCCGATCGGATCGGCATGGACGATCGGGTTCAGCGAGACGCGGCCCAGCAGCCGCGCCGTCGGATCGCCCAGGCGATCCGCCGTCCACGCATGCGCCATTTCGTGTACCGTCAACGAAAACAGGAGAACGATAAAGCTGATGAAGATGCTCGCGAAGTCGAGGTACTGCAAGAGTGAAAGGTTAAGTCCGACTCGCGAAAAACGCAAGGACGGCATCGGCCGTTTTCGCGCCGACGGCAGCCGCGAGCTCCTCGCGCGTCGCGCGCCTGACACCCGCAAGACTCCCGAATTTCGTCAGCAGCGTCTTGCGCCGCCGCGACCCGACGCCGGGCACATCGTCGAGCTCCGAGCGAAGATCGCGCATCGAGCGCGCACGTCGATGGAAGGTGACAGCGAAACGGTGCGCCTCGTCGCGAATGCGCTGGATTAACAGCAGCGCGGAATCGTGCGCGGCCAGCATGATCGGATCGTCGTGGTCGCGCGTATAGATCAGCTCCTCTTTCTTCGCGATTCCGATCGCAACGAGATTCGACAGCCCGAGCTCCTCGAGCGCCGCGTACGCCGCTGAGAGCTGCCCCTTGCCGCCGTCGATCAGCACGAGATCGGGAAACGGTCCGCCCTGCTCCAACAGCTTGCGGTAACGGCGAAGCACGACTTCATGCATGGACGCGAAGTCGTCCTGGACGCGCTCGGGGACTGGGGGCTGGGGCCTGGGGGCTGGGGACTGGGGAATGGGGGCTAGAGGCTCGCGACTCTGTGAACTCTCCAAGACCCTGGCCCCAAGCCCCAAGCCCCTGATCCGAAACTTCCTGTACTCGGCCCGCCTCATACGACCGTCTTCGCACACCACCATCGATGCGACCGTTTCGCTGCCTTGAATCGTGGAGATGTCGAAGCACTCGATCCGGCGCGGGAGCGCGGGCAACGCGAGCACGTGCTGCAGCGTCTCGAGCGCATCGTATTGCGCGGTTTGCGCCTGGTTGAAGCGTGTCTGATACGCGAGGGCGGCATTGCGATTGGCCAGATCGACGAAGCCGCGTTTCTCGCCGCGCTGCGGAACGACGATCCGGACTTTGCGGCCCACCCGATCCGACAGCCACGTCTCGAGCTCGTCGCGATCGGCCGGTTCGGCGGGCACGTAGATTTCGGCCGGTGCTCCGCGCAGCTCGTAGAACTGCTGGATCGCGGCTTCGAGCACCTCGGCTTCGCTCGCGCCGACGATCGCCTCCTCCGTGCCGAGCTCCACGCGCTCGACGACCCTGCCGCTGCGGACCTGAAACACCTGGATGGCCACGCCTGCTGGACCGAGCTTCAGTCCGAACACATCGCGATGGCCCAGTTCGGCCGTCGCCATCTTCTGCTGTCGGTCGTGAAGCGTCTGCACGGTGCGCAGCGCATCCCGCAGCTGCGCGGCCTCTTCGTAACGCTCCTGCTCGGCGGCACTCAGCATCCGCGATCGCAGTGTCTTGACGAGCTCGTCGTTCTTCCCTTCCAGAAAGAGCCTCGTCGTCTCGACCGCGCGGCCGTACTCGTCCGGCGAACAAATCGTATCGACGCACGGCGCGATGCAGCGCTTGATGTCGTACTCGAGGCAGGGACGCCCGCGCTTTCCGGTGATGACCTCGTTGCACGATCGCATCCCGAACAGCCGATGCGTGAGCGACATCGTCTTGCGCGCGAAATGAGCCGGCATGAAGGGGCCGGCGTAGAAGCTGCCGTCGCGCTGCACCCCGCGGGCCACGAGCACGCGGGGAAACGCCTCGTTCGTGGTCAGCTGGAGGAACGGATAGTTCTTGTCGTCGCGAAGCAGGATGTTGTATTTCGGCGAGCGCTGCTTGATGAGATTGTTCTCGAGCGCGAGCGCCTCGACGACCGAGTCGGTGACGATCACCTCGAGACGGACGACCTCTTCCAGCAACGCGTCGGTCTTCGGGTCGGTGCCGTAGGCGCCCAGGTAGTTGCGGACCCGATCGCGCAATGCGCGCGCCTTGCCCACGTAAATCGTGTCGCCCTCCGCGTTGAAGTACAGATAGACTCCGGGCTGCTCGGGCAGCCGGCCGATCTGTTCCTTGAGTTCGTGGATGGGCATACGATAATATGACGCGTTTGCGGCAGGTACCTGAACCCTCCATTATAGTGCCACTTCCAACAACGACCGAGCCCACTGTCCGGAAACGGATGACGTTCACGGGGGCGATCGGCGCCGCGTGCATGCTGCCGCTGCGCGCCATCATCAACCTCTGCGTCGCCCTGCGGATTCACCCCAACACCCTCACGCTCATCGGCGTGTTGATCAACGTCGGCGCCGCGTGGGCGCTCGGCTACGGCCGGTTCCGGCTCGCGTTCGTCATCATGCTCGTCGCGAACATCTTCGACTTCATCGACGGCAAGGTGGCGCACATCCTCGGGCTGCAGTCGCAGTTCGGGGCGTTCTGGGACTCCACCCTGGATCGCTTCTCCGATCTGGCGCTGCTGACGGGGCTGATCTTCCTGTACTCGAAACTGAACCGCAGCGATTACGTCATGATCGCGGCACTGACGCTGATCTTCTCGATCATGACCAGCTACGCGCGAGCGCGAGCGGAATCACTGGTCGAGAAGTGCAAGGTCGGATTCATGGAGCGCCCCGAGCGCATCGTGCTGCTGATGATCGGCACGATCACGAACCGGATGGCGGGCGTGCTGTGGGTGGTGCTGGTGCTCTCGATCCTGGCCGTCGCCGATCGGATCTACTACACGTATCTCGCGCTGAATCGCCTGCCGATGCCGTCGAAGGAAGGAGCCGTCGGCGTCTTCAATCGCGCATTCTTCTGGACCGACGAGCGCGCGACGCTGCCGTACGACCTGTGGGTGATCGCGATTCTCGCGTTCGTCTGGTTGATCCCGCCCCAGTGGCTCGGTGACCCGATGGCTCACGATGCGGGCTTGATCGCGTGGATCGTTGAGAAAATGCAGAATTAAGAATTAGGAATATTCTTTCGTTTGTTCTTGATGATGGTCGTCACGATGGCAATCAATTCGTCCGATTCGCGGACGAGTGCTTGCGCCTCCGCGGCATGCATACAAGAACGCGCGGTCGCGCAAATCCTGCCCGCCTTCATAGTTCGACACGCTCGTAATGGAGCAGAGAACGTGCCACGCGTGAACGGTGAGGTTTCCTGGAGCGATGAATACCGTGGGCTGGAACGTACGCAAATTCCGCGTACGCATCTCTGTTTCCTAATTCTTAATTCTTAATTCCCAATTCTTAATTCCTATGCTCGCTTTCGCTTAGCGGCCGGCTTCTCCGAGACGGCCTTAGCCGTCTTCTTCTTGCCCGCGCTCACCGTGTCCAGGCTCTTCCTCAGCGCGTCCATCAGGTTGACGACCTTCGGCGGCGCCTCCGCGGTCGTGGCGACGATTTCCTCGCCGGCGACCTTCGCGTCGATGATCCGCTGCAGCCCTTCGCGGTATTCGTCCTTGTAGTCCGCGAGGTTCAGCGGCTGCTCGAATGTCTGAATCACCTGGCGCGCCAGCTTCATCTCCTCCGGCTTGACGGTCGCAGGCACCGAGCGCAGTTCGTCGATCGCGTCGATGCCGCGCATCTCGGCCGCATGATGGAGCGTGTGCATGACGATGCCGCGCTCGAAGGGGCGGACGGCAACGAGATACTCACGGCCGTACAGCGCGAGCTTGCCGATGCCGACCTTCCCCTGCATGCCCTCGCGCATCACCGCGAAGGCGTCCGCGGCGACGCCGCCGTCGGGCGCGAGGTAGTACGTGCGGTCGACGAACATCGGGTCGAGCGACGCCGCGTCCGAAAACTGCACCAGGTCGATCACGCGCGTCGACTCGGGGCGGACCTTCTCGATGTCCTCGTCGGACATGATCACGTAGCGGCCCTTGTCGAACTCGTAGCCCTTCACGATCTCCGAATTCGGCACCTCACGATTGTGGTGCGGACACCATTTCTTCTGCTGAATGCGCGTTTGACACTCGGCATGCAGCTGGTTGAAGGAGATCGACCCGCTCGATTCGGTCGCGGGGAACACCTTGATGGGGATGTTCACCAGGCTGATCTTCAGGAAACCTTTCCACGTTGATCGAACAGACATAGTCGTTAGTCCTTAGTCGTGAGTACGGAGTCGTTAGTCGCGAGTCGAGTCGCTGGTCGCGAGTCGAGTCGCTGGTCGCGAGTCGAGTCGCTGGTCGCGAGTCAGTCGTTAGTCGCAGCCAGTCGTTAGTCGCAGCCAGTCGTTAGTGTGCACGTCTATGGACTATCGACCAGACTGACGACTATCGACTCCGTACTATCGACTCAAGACTAGAGACTCCTTATGCTTCGTCCCGTTCGTCGTGTGCCCCCAGGTCCAGTCCGGTGCCGGTGAAGTGGATTTCGTGCTCCCCGATCTTGTCCCGCAGGACCCGCCGGGCCGCCCCGTACTTGTCGCCCGGGACGTTCAAGCGCCGTGCAAGATTGCGCAATCGCGAGATCACGATGAGGGAGATGCTGTGCTCGTCCTCGCGCCAGCTGATCCCACCCACCTCGTGGTACGGGATGAACGCGGTATCCGCCCAGATCCCGTCCTCGTAGAAGCCGCGTCCGATGGTCAGGCTCATCGGCGAGAGATAGGCATAGTAGACGAACATCATCAGCTCGCCGAACGCCTGCCGTTTGATGAACACGACCTTGACGAATACGAGCAATCCGAGCGCCACGCCGATGCCGAGCGAGAACGCGTACAGCGGCGGTTTCGGGATCCGCCACGTGAGAATGGCGGATCGTCGGCGCCGCAGGAATCGAATGTAGCTGTAGGCCAGCCGGGCGTTCTGAAACAGGTAGCCGAAGCCCAGCAACAGCAGGACGGCTGTGATCGGATCCACGCCTACGTCTTTGCGACCTCCGCGAGTTGAGGATCGAAACAGTGGCGGCAACGCGCCTCGTAGAGACCGGTCGCCCCGACGAGCACCCGGTCGCTGCTCGCCACGAGGCGCTGCGTGTGGTTGGCGGGATCGCCGCACACCACGCAAATCGCCAGCGTCTTGGTGATGTATTCCGCGATCGCGAGCAGCTGAGGCATCGGCTCGAACGGCCGGCCGAGATAATCCTGATCGAGTCCGGCGACGATGACGCGCTTGCCGCGATCGGCCAGCGTATTACACGCGGCCGGCAGGTTGGGATCGAAGAACTGCCCTTCGTCAATCCCCACGACTTCCGTATCTTCGGCAACCTGCTGCACCAGCTCGTCCGAATTGCGGACGTTCTGCGACGGGATGCGCATGTCGCTGTGCGACACGATGTGATCCTCGCTGTACCGGTTGTCGATGAGCGGCTTGAAAACCTGGACTTGCTGCCGGGCGATCTGGCTCCGGCGCAGCCGCCGAATCAGCTCCTCGCTCTTGCCGCTGAACATGCTCCCCGTGATCACTTCGATCCATCCGTGGTGGGGCGCTTTCCGAACGATTTCCATAGGGGACGTTATTGTAGTCGTCGCCGGGCATCCCGGACGAGCGGATCTGCGGGCGCGTCCTTTCGAAGATCGATGAACGCCTGGTAGCGGCTCCTGGCCGACGCCATCTTCAGCCCTTCTTCCGCACGTCCCGCCCAATACGCCAGCGGGGCGAGGTAACGCACCGTCGGCGCCCCGTCGAAGAACAGCGTCGCCGCCTCGCCGCGCCGCTTCTGGCAGGCATCCAGCTCCGGCAGCCCCTCCGCGAACGCGCCGCGGTCCACGTAGGCGACGCCCAGATCGAAGCGGCCGAGCCACAAGTCGGCCAGGGCCCGCGCCTGCGTCAACAGGTCGATGGCCTCCGCGTACTTTCCGGACTCCATCGCAATTTCGGCGAGGAGAATCTTCCCGTAAGCGCGATTCTGCTTCGGCAGCTGCGCCTCGAGAGACGCGGCGACCGCGCGCGCGGCCGTCATACTCCCCGCCCGAATCAGCACGCGTGCCGCGAGAACGGCGATGCCCAGCCGATCGTTCAGCTCGAGCGCGCCCTGAGCGCTCGCCACGGCCTGTGCCTTGTGTCCCGCGGCGAGCTGTTGTTCGGCGAGCGCGACCTGTTTGAGAGCGGCCGACGCCGTGTTCTTCTCTCGGCCGTCGGCAGCCATACCGGCCTGCAATTCGGATTCGGCCGCCTCGGTGCGCCCGACGTACAGCGCGAGGTCTGCCTTCCCGAGGCTGGCGATCGAGGCGCCAGCCGCGCCGGTCGCAGCCATGCTGTCGTAGACCGCGGACGCGGCGGCGATGTCGCCCTTCATCGCGGCGTCCATCGCCAGCGGAATGTCGCCGGCAGGAGCTGACACCTTCGCGTCGGTGAGCCGCTTCGATTCGGCCGCGGCCGCGGTGAAGTCTCCCGCATACATCGCAAACAGCGCCAGGTCGCGGCGCGAGTTCAGGTTCGCCGGATTTCGCTGGACCGCGCGCCGGATCTCCTCGACGGCCTTGCCGAAATCGAGCAGCTGAGCATGCGCGCGTGCGAGATTGATGAGCCCCTCTTCGTCACCGGGATAGGCCGCTACCAGGGCGGTGTAGTTCTCCGCGGCTTTCTCATAGTCGTGCGCGACATCGAGGTAGGACGCGCCCCGCAGGCGGTACTTCTCGCGATCGGTCATGCGATCGGTCAGTGAGAGAGCCGTGTCGAAGGCGTTCTTCGCCGCGTCCGCGTTACCCC
>Ga0157379_10006148_pt1 | contig 10336 bp, 13 predicted proteins | sample S25metaG_FD_121802 | JGI IMG/M metagenome (GOLD analysis project Ga0157379, IMG submission 121802) | Switchgrass rhizosphere microbial communities from Kellogg Biological Station, Michigan, USA - S2-5 metaG | ecosystem: Host-associated > Plants > Roots > Rhizosphere > Soil | place: USA... | reverse complement strand
TGTACCCGATCCTTACGACGTCGAACGCCGGCGTCACGGTACCGGTCGCCGACGCCGACGGCGGCTCGATCTACACCGACAGCTTCAACGCGTCGCTCGGCACGAGCTTTTCGGCGCCGCTCGTATCGGGTACGGTAGCGCTGATGCTGTCGGCGCAGCCGGCGCTGACCCCCGTCGCGATCGAAGCGATCCTGCGCAACACCGCGCGCGCCTTTCCTCCCGCTGCGCCACCGCTGCCGCAATGCGTCGCACCGCAGCCGGCGGCAGCCCTACAGATCGACCAGCTGGAATGCGGATGCACGACGGCGACCTGCGGTGCGGGAATGCTCGACGTAGGTGCTGCCGTGTTCGCTGCGAGAGCAGGCGCGCCACCGAATTACACGGGCCTGTTCTGGAACTCGCCAGCGGGCTCGGAGTCGGGCTGGGGCATCAACTTCGCGCACCAGGGCGACGTGATCTTCGCCACGTGGTTCACCTACGACCTGACCGGCAAAGCGTGGTGGCTCGCCATGACAGCCAACAAGACGGGCGCAGCCACGTTCGCCGGCACGCTCTATCAGACAAGCGGCCCGCCGTTCAACGTCGTGCCGTTCTTTCCTTCGGCCGTGCACGCGACGCCGGTCGGCTCCGCGACGCTGACGTTCAGCAACGTCGACAACGGTACATTCGCCTACGTCGTGAACGGCGTTGCGCAGACGAAGGCAATCACGCGGCAGGTGTTCGGCCCGGTGCCCGCGTGCGCGTGGAATGCATTGCCCATGCAGGGATCCGCCGGCAATTTCCAGGATCTATGGTGGGCTGCGCCGGCGGGCGTGGAATCCGGCTGGGGCGTCAATTTCACGCAGCAGGGCAACACGATCTTCGCCACCTGGTTCGCGTACGACGTCGACGGCACACCGCTATGGCTGTCCGTCACTGCGCAGGACACGGGGCTCGACGTCTTCAGCGGCACGCTCTATTCGACGACCGGGCCGCCGTTCAACGCCGTTCCGTTTCGTCCGGCCGACGTGACGGCGTCGCCAGTGGGAAGCGCAACGATTCGCTTCACCGATGGCGACAGCGGCATCCTTTCGTACACGGTGGGGCTGCCAGGCGGATCGTCTGCGCAGTCCAAGGCGATCACACGCGAGGTGTTCCGCGCACCCGGCACCGTCTGCCAGTGACGGTGAGGCAGCAGGCGACTCGTCACTGCATCCAGACCACCTGACCCCTGACGCCCTGGTAGAGGCACAACGCCGCCTCGATCAGCAGCACGAAGAACGTGATCGCGGCGCCTGCCACGCGGCCGAAGCGCGTGTGCCAGCCAAACGACAGTGCGAGTCCGTGCATGAGGCGCGCGACGACGAGCGCCACGCCGAGCGCGTGCAGCAGATAGATCGAATGGCGGCCGACTTCGAGATACCCCATCATCAGCAACGCAAGCGGCACGTACTCGGCAAAGTTTGCTTGCGCGCGAACGATCCGGATGACACCGACGTCGCCGTTGTCGCCGAAGATGATGCCGCGCTGGCGCAGGCCGACGACGCGCACGCTCAACAGGACGAACCACAGGGTCAGCAGGCCGGCATACAGCGGGGTGACGAACATCGTGCGAGCTCCGTTAGTTGAGTCGCGTCGGCGGCGCAAGCGCTGCCGACATGGTTGGTCCGCACGCGAGTCCCGGGTGCGTCCCTGCAATCCGCTATTCTGCCCGGCGATGCTCTGGCGCGTCCCGTGATCCCACCGGACGCCCGGCGAGGCGGCCCCGCGCGGCGCGTGCGACCGCGAATCGCCGGCGGCCCGCCTCGGCCGGCTTGCGGACTGGCGGAGTTTTCGGCATTCCACTCCCTCCTTCGTGCGGCGCGTCTCGCCGCGCTGGAGCGCCAGGACGCTCCCGCGTAGTCTCGGCGCACGACGTGTTCAGAGGGTAGCGACATCGAACCGAACCAAGGCAGTTCAGCAGCAGGCGGCGACACAGGCCAGCGGGGGACCGCCGTGCGGCGTTCCGGAATTCGGCAAACGCTGCACGAGATCCGCGACACGGGCGCCGTGATCTGGTGGCGCTTCTTCGACTGGCTCGCCGTCGTGTCGTGGAAGAAGCTGCTGCTCGTGTCCCTGCTGGCGCTGGTGCTCGCGGGAATTCTGCAGCATCCGATGCCGGTGTTGATGCTGATCATCGCGTCGTTCATCATCAAGGTCGTCGCCGGCGGCAAGCGCCGGGCCGAGCTTACCGCCGGCGAAGCGACGAAGCGCGCGGAAACCGAGCAACTCGAGCGCACGGTCGTCGAAGCACGGATGGAAGCACTGCAGGCGCAAATCGAGCCGCATTTCCTGTTCAACACGCTCGCGAGCATTGATCAACTGATCCAGACCGACCCCAAGCGGGCGTCGGAAATGCAGAAGAGCCTGATCCGCTACCTGCGCTCGGCGATGCCGCAGATGCGCGAAGGCAGTCGGCCTACACTCGGTCAGCAGTTGAACCTGTCGAGCGCGTTCCTGGAAATAATGGCCATTCGAATGGAGGAGCGCCTGCGACCGGTCGTCAACGTCCCCGAGGGCCTGAAATCGGCGGTGTTCCCACCCATGATGCTGCAGACGCTGGTCGAGAACTCGATCAAGCACGGTCTCGAGCCGAAGGCGGAAGGCGGCACACTGGAGATCAGCGCGGAGATCGTCGATGGACAGCTTGCCGTGCACGTGCGTGACGACGGCAAGGGCTTCGCGCCGAAGGCGGAGGGCGGCGTCGGACTCGCCAATATCCGCCAGCGACTGCAGGCAATGTACGAGGGCCGGGCCGAGCTGATCATCAGCGTCCCCCCGGTCGGCGGAACGTGTGCGACGATCAAGGTTCCGTACGAAGTCTCGCGCGACGCCGCGACCTGAACGAGCGAGTTCCAGCATGCCGACAAAAACCACGCCGACCGCCGTGGTTGCCGACGACGAGCGCCTGATGCGGGATCAGCTCGTCACCGCGTTGAACGACGCATGGCCCGAGCTTGCGATCGTCGGTCAGGCGAGCAACGGTCGCGAGGCGATCGCGATGGTGCGCAGTCTCGACGCCGACATCGTGTTCTTGGACATCCGGATGCCCGAGCTCGACGGCATCCAGGCCGCGCAGGCGCTCGCGGGCGCTACGCACGTGGTCTTCGTCACCGCGCACGACCAGTTCGCGATCGACGCGTTTCAGCAGGGCGCAGTCGATTACCTGCTGAAGCCGGCCGAGCCGGAGCGTGTGGCGCTCACGTGCCAGCGATTGCGCGAACGGCTGCAGCACAAGCCCGATCCGATGAATGACCTGCTGGCGCAACTGTCGCAGCGCCTCGGCAGCGGCACGGTCAAGCCGCGCGAATACATCCGCTGGGTGCAAGCAAGCGTCGGGGCCAACCTCCGCGTGATTCCGACAACGGACATCCTGTTCTTCCGTGCCGAAGACAAGTACGTTCGCGTGCAGACGAAGAGCTTCGAGGCGCTGATCCGCAAACCGATCAAGGAGCTGATCGATGAGCTCGATCCCGACGAGTTCTGGCAGATCCATCGCGCCACCGTTGTGCGCGTCGACGCCGTCGAGCAGGTCAGTCGGAACTTTCGCGGTCACCAGGTCGTGCACGTGAAGGGCAGCACCGAAAAGCTCGAAGTGAGCCGAACGTTCAACAATCTGTTCAAGCAGATGTAGCGCGCCACATCGCCCTTCCGCCCGCGATCGCGTTATCGTCGGTCGACATCCGTTGCGCCAGTCACCCGCGTCTGGTGTATGCTACAAACGCAGTGACAGGAGAACAGGATCTTCGGCTTTGCGCCCGACGGCGGCAACGGCACGCGTTACAGGAGGCGCTCATGCCCAATATCCAGGACGTGAGCGCGACGTTAGCCAACACGTCGTTCAACTCGTCATTCAACTTCGCAACGGGCCGGATACTGTCGCTCGGCGATCTGCAATCGGCGCCACGGTTCGCACCGTAGCGCCGCTTCGATGCTAGCGCGCCGGCGCCGGCGTACGCTCGAGTGCTGCACCCGACGCGGCAACCTGCGCGGCGTTCGTCGCCGGCTGTGCGGCGAGCGCCGCCTTGTCGCGTTGCGCGTAGTCCCAGTAGTACAGCCCGTACACGCCGCGCGTGCGCTCGACGTATCGGCGCAACGCGGTCTTGCCCTGCGCCGCAGCCGCGCACGCTTTCGCGTCCGGACCGGCCTGCGGGGTGTCACAGCGGCTTTCAGCGTGTGCGGACAAAAGCGGTGCCGCCGCCAGCACCAGGCCGGCGCCGATTGCGAACGTCGTCTTCAAATCGAACTTGCTCATCGCGTATCTCCTGTCAGGTCGCATTGCAGTCCGGGCAACGCATTGGACTGCACGCAGTCTAGGAGAGCCGCATGTCAGCGCAATTGCATCGGTCGATGAGATTTGTTTCGCGTGTTTCGCCAGTGCAACGAATCAACGCCTGCCGCAGTCGTGACAGGCGCCACCCCGATCAGCCCTTGGTCCAGGTCCAACCCGTGATGCGCCAGCCCGCCGTGCCCTTTGCGAGCGCCACCGTCATCTTCGAAGCTGTCTCCTTCGTCGGCTTGCCCTTTACCTTGTACGCATAGGAGACAGGTGCGACGACGTAGGCGCGATCTCCAGTCACGTCGAGATGCCGCGGCTTGCCGAGCGTGACGACGCCGTCCGTGATGCCGTTCTTCTTCGCGTCGGCGTCGAAGTCCTTCGCCCACGCTGCGCAGGCGCCTGCGCCATGCCATTCGTAGGGTGGAAACTCGTCGATGATCGAAGTCTGCTCCGCACAGGCCGCCAACGCCGTTTTGATGTCACCCTTGTTGAAGCCATTGATGAATTGATTGACGGGCGCCATCACGTCGGCACGCTCGTCGGCCGCGGCGGGTGCTGCGACCAATAGGCCGACGACAAGTGCTGCAAGGATCTTGTGCATGTTCATTTCCTCCCGTTGTCCGAATGGTGACGAGCGCCATGGCGCGCTCGTCGGAACCTGCTACAGAGCCTGCGGTCCTTTGCAGAAGGGGACCTTGCATCGATGCGTATCTTACTGACTGGCGCAACCGGCGTCATTGGCCGGCGGGTCATTCCGTTGCTGCTCGCAGAAGGACATGCGGTGACGGCACTGGCGCACGATCGGCCGGATGCGCTGCGAAAGCTCGGTGTAAACGTCATCGCGGGCGACCTGTTCGACATCGGATCGTTGAAGCGCGCGGCCGCGGGCTGCGACGCGATCGTCAACCTTGCGACGCACATGCCGTCGCCGACCTGGAAGATGCTGTTTCGCAGCGCGTGGCGACTGAACGATCGCATCCGCCGCGACGGGTCGGCCAACGTCGTTCGGGCCGCCGTCGACTGCGATGTCGATCGAGTCGTCCAGGAATCGTTCGCATTGACCTATCCCGATCGCGGCGACCGGTGGATCGATGAACGCACACCGCTCGAGCCTGCCGACTACAACAGCACCGTTGCGGATGCGGAGCGCACAGTCGAGCACTTCACACGCAGCGGCGGCATCGGCGTGGCCCTGCGATTCGCGGCCTTCTACGGACCCGATGCGATGCAATTGGAAGACTACATTCGGACGCTCCGCCTGGGCTGGGCGGCGTTACCCGGCGCGCCCGAACGATACATTTCGTCGGTCTCGCACGACGATGCCGCGGCCGCGGTGGTGGCGGCGTTAGCGCTGCCGGCGGGCGTGTACAACGTCGTCGACGACGAGCCGGTCACGCGCAGCACCTACTTCGGTTCGCTCGCCGAATGCATCGGCGTGCAACCTCCGCGATTCATGCCCAGTTGGGCGACTTCGCTGTTTGGATCCGTCGGCGAAACGATGGCTCGTTCACTTCGCATGTCGAACCGCAAACTCCGCGAAGCCTCGGACTGGAGGCCGTTGCTTCCGAGCGTTCGCGACGGATGGCCGATAACGCTCGCGCAAATGACACCCGACGCGCGCCGCTGATGCATCGGCGGAACCTGCGCGACGGCACCGCGTATCGATGCCGCCGCGATCAGGAACCGATCCAGGGGACGACGAGGCGGTCAACGCGCCCAGACGTCGAGCGGACGGCCCGTTTCGAGGAATGATTTCAGGCTGCACAGCACGCGCGGCCAGCCATACGTGATGCGCTTCCGCATCTCGGGGTCGAGCCTGTCGTGCGTGACGGTAAGCTGGACCATCGACCCGACCTTTTCGATATCCATCGCCACGCGCGTGTAGCGCGCCTGGTCGGCCGCATGCTCCGGGTTGACCCAGCTCAGGACCAGCCGCCTCTTCGGCACGTTCTCCAGCACCTCGCCCACGTGCTTGACGGTTCCCTTGCCGTCGGCGGCGACGTGTCGCCACTTCGTTCCCACCTTCCAGTCCGAATCAGACACGTTCTCGTGCGCGCCCCAATACTGGCGCGTCAGCTCGCCTTCGAGCAGCGCATCCCACACCTTCTCCGGCGTGGTGTTGATATAGGTGACGTACACGAATGCGTCGTCGCTCATGGTCGCTTCCTTTCAAGTTTGGTTTTGAAGTCGTGCAGCGCCTGCAGCCGCTGCTGCTCGAATTTGCGAATCCAGCGCTCGTAGATTTCGTGGATCGGGACGGGATTGAAGTAATGCAACTTCTCCCGTCCTTGCCGGCGAACGGCGACGAGGTTGGCTTCCTGCAGTACAGCGAGGTGCTGCGTGACCGCCTGCCGCGTCATGTCCAGCCCGGAACACAATTCGGTGAGCGTTAGCCCACTGCGCGCATGCAGGCGATCGAGCAGTTCCCGGCGGCTCGGGTCGGCGAGCGCCTTGAACACAACGTCGATTCTTGTCACGGGCACGGAAGGCGGTCCTGAAATGCAAGTATTTACTTGCATGACTGGAGTATAGGCAAGTGTTTACTTGCCTGTCAAGCGAAATAAAAAGCAGCACTTTGGACGCCGTCGATCTCGTGCGCTCGGCAGCCGGTTACGCGATCATCGGCTGCCACTTGCTCGCTGCGGGCGGCCCAGCCTGCGGCTGGCCCGGTATTCGTGCAAATATGCCGACACTGCCGCGGCGGCGATCGCGCATCCAGCACGCGCGTTGCGACATCTCACCTCCCCTGCACTTCGCACCAGGCGTAGAGTGCCTCGTACAGCGTCAGGCCGTGCCGCAGCAGCTCGTGATCGTCCGCGTAGAGTCGCGCCAGACCGACCGATACCGCGTGAAGCCCCGCCGACTGCGGCGCGAGCTCGAACCGTCCGGTATCGGCGCCGCGCACGATCGCCGCAAGTTGCGCAAGCGCCGGCTTGTCGATGAAGCACGCGATGAGCCACGGGCACGCTATCCGGTCAATCTTGGGACGTTCGCGCGTGACCCACTTCACACCGCCTCCCACGCGCAAGATCGATGATGGATCGCGCGACTCGTGCGATCGGCGCGGCGTGCCTTGCCAGCGGAAGTTTTCAAGCGGCCCTCTCTTGGGGAAATCCCCAGAACAAGGGCAGAGCTTGGACGCGGAGCGTCTTGGGAAGCGGGGAGTCTGCCTAACGTCCCCGACTGCGAGACGTATAGGCTCGAGCACGCGGCCGTTTCAAGCCGCGTTCTTCGGCCTCCGGAACGTAGCGAACAAGCTGCTGGGACACTTTTTCCGCCCAGCCTTCCTTCCCGCCAGCGCAGACGGCCGTGCCCACGCGCGGGCCGAATGAGCTACATTGGCCGGACTCACCAAGGATCACACGCTTCATGGGAGAGCCCACGCCTTCACTCGCCTTCTGGTTCGATCGTCGGTCGGAACGGACAGGCCCAACCACGGGGAGCATTCGATGATCAAGCTCGGATTTACACTGCTCGCACTGACGCTGACAGCGTGCACGACGGTGGCTCCGCCGCAGGGATCCGAGCGCGGCAGCGGCAGCGTCGTCTCCGATCGCGTGAAACAGTTGACGCGCGCCGTACAGTGGCGCCCGGTTGCCACCATACCGATTCAGTTCAACACGCATCACCCGCAAGGCATGGTGAAGATCGGCGACTTCTTCTACGTGACCGCCGTCGAGATTCGCACGCCGACCAAGCGCTTCCCGCAGTTGCAGGGCGGCTACGATCGGGACACGGGCGAGGGTCAGGGCCACGTGTTCAAGTTCGACGACAAGGGCAAGCTCGTCAGCGACCTGCTGATCGGCGAAGGCTCCGTCTATCACCCCGGCGGCATCGACTACGACGGGCGTTACATCTGGGTGCCGGTCGCCGAATATCGGCCGAACAGTCGCGCGATCATCTACCGCGTCGATCCGTCGACGATGAAGGCGCAGGAAGTATTCCGCTTTGCGGATCACGTCGGAGGCATCGTCCACAACACCGACGACGACACGCTGCACGGCGTGACGTGGGGATCGCGCCGGTTCTACCGCTGGACGATGGACAGCCAGGGACGCGTCACCAATGCCGACGTGGCGCCGGAATCGCTGCGCAAGATAAACCACTCGCACTACATCGACTACCAGGATTGCAAGTATCTCGGGCGTCGCGAGATGCTGTGCTCCGGGCTCAACAACTATCAGAGCAAGAAGGACGGTCCGCGCTTCGCGTTGGGCGGCTTCGAAGTGGTGGACCTGACGACGAACCTGCCCATCCACCAGGTTCCGGTCGAGCAATGGACCGAATCGGGACTTCCGATGACGTACAACCCGTTCTGGGTCGAGCCCACCGCCGGCGGCCTCCGCGCGTACTTCATGCCGGAGGACGAAAAGTCGACGCTCTATGTCTACGAGGCCGACATTCGCTAGCCGGCGGCGGACGCTCCCACGTCACGCGGAGGTCGCGAACTTGCCCGACTGGTAATCGCGCACCGCCTGGAAGATCTCCTCGTTCGTGTTCATCACGAACGGACCATGCTGCGCGATCGGCTCGCCGAGCGGCTTGCCGGCGATCAGCAGCACGCGCGCCGCCGAACCCGCCGTCACCACGACGCCGTCGCTGCTGGAGTCGTTCGCGAGTATCGCCATCCGCTGCACCGGAACCCGAGTGCCGCCGATTGCGGCGTCGCCGCGATAGACGTAGACGAACGCGTTGTGCGACGGCGGCAGCGGCTGCGTGAAGCTCGCGCCGGCCGGCAACTCGATGTCGAGATACAGCGGCTCGGTCGTCGCACGCTGCACGGCGCCGTCGACGCCGTGACTGCGGCCGGCGATCACGCGCACTCGCACGCCACCCGGTGTCATCAGTTCCGGGACTTCCGGGCCCTGGATATCGCGATACCAAGGATCGCGCAGCTTGTCCTTCGCGGCGAGATTGAGCCACAGCTGGAAGCCTTCCATCCGTCCGTCCTCCTGTTCGGGAAGTTCGGAATGGATCACGCCGCGGCCGGCGGTCATCCACTGCACGCCGCCGTTCTGCAGCAGCCCTTCGTGGCCTGCGCTGTCGCGATGGCGCATGCGGCCGGCGATCATGTAGGTGACTGTTTCGAAGCCGCGATGCGGGTGATCGGGGAACCCGCCGATGTAATCCTGTGGATTGTCCGTGCCGAACGCGTCGAGCATCAGAAACGGATCGAGCCGGCGCTGCAACGGCTGCGTCAGCACGCGCGTCAGCTTCACACCGGCGCCATCCGACGTCGCCTGGCCCGCGACCAGTCGTTCGACCCCGCGCGGCCGCGTGACCGTCTCGGACATCGGTGTCGTGAGCGTTGTCGTAGTCATTGCGTACTCCATTCGTTAGTCGATGTTATCTTGCGTGCTCGCAATCATCCGCCGTACCGCGATCACGCCGCTACGGCTTCCTCGATCTGCTCGTACGCTGAGGCGATCGCCGTCTGCTCGGCCGTGGCACCGAGCGAAAGTCCTTCGGCATAAACGAAATGCACGTCGGTAAGGCCGAGGAAGGTGAACACGGTCTTCAGGTAAGGAACCTGCGTATCGGCCGGCGTGTTGCGGTAGTTGCCGCCGCGCGTCAGCGCCACATAAACCTTCTTGCCCTTCAGCAACCCTTCGGGCCCCTTCTCCGTGTAGCGAAACGTGACGCCGGCGCGCGAGATCGCGTCGATCCAGTTCTTCAGCGGGGCCGGCACGCCGAAGTTGTACATCGGGACTCCGAGCACGACAACGTCGGCGGCCTGGATCTCGTCGATCAGCGCGTCGTCCAGCGCAACGCGTGTCGCCTGATCCGGCGTCCGCTGGCTGGCGGGCGTGAACAGCGCACCGAGCGCCGTCTCGTCGAGCACCGGGTGCGGTGCACGGTTAAGGTCGCGCAGGGTAAGCGTCGCTTCCGGATCGGCGTCGCGAAGCCGCTCGACGATACGGGTGGCTAGGCGCGTCGAATGGGACGCTTCGCGGCGAGCACTGGAATTGATCTGCAGGATGTTCATCGTTCGCTCCGTTGGGTGGTGTGATGCAAATATATTTGTTCCCCAACGGGCGC
>Ga0157379_10006147_pt1 | contig 10337 bp, 8 predicted proteins | sample S25metaG_FD_121802 | JGI IMG/M metagenome (GOLD analysis project Ga0157379, IMG submission 121802) | Switchgrass rhizosphere microbial communities from Kellogg Biological Station, Michigan, USA - S2-5 metaG | ecosystem: Host-associated > Plants > Roots > Rhizosphere > Soil | place: USA: Michigan... | reverse complement strand
TCGAACATGAACGTCATGATCAACGACATCAGCCACGACCTGCACACCGACGTCCAGGGCGTCCAGGTCTGCATCACCTTGTTCTTGCTGGTGATGGCCGCGCTGATGATCCCGTGCGGCAAGCTGACCGACCGCTACGGCCGCAAACGGCTGTTCCAGCTCGGGCTGCTGGTCTACGGGGTCGGCGCCATAATCAGCGCCGTCTCACCCGGGCTCGGCGTGCTGATCCTGGGCAACTCCATCTTCGAGGGCGTCGGCACCGCCTTGCTGATCCCGCCCGTCTACATCCTGACCACCCTGCTGTTCCGCGACATCAAATCCCGTGCGCAGGCGTTCGGGCTGATCAGCGGCATGGGCGGCATCGGCGCCGCCACCGGGCCGCTGATCGGCGGCCTGATCACCACGGCTATCAGCTGGCGGGCCGCGTTCGTCTTCCAGGCCCTGATCATCGTGGTCATCGTGGTGCTTGGCCGCGGCCTCGTCGACCCGGTGCCCGCCGACCCGGCCCGTCCCTTCGATACCGTCGGGGCGGTGCTGTCGGCCGTCGGCCTGGTGGTCCTGGTCGGGGGGATCCTGGCCGCCGATCAGAACCTGGTCCTGATGGCGGTCCTGCTCGTCGCGGGGGCGCTGATCCTGGCCGGGTTCTTCGCCTGGATCCGCCGCCGTGAGCGGGCCGGGAAGGAGGCGCTGCTGTCCACCGGCCTGTTCCGCAACCGCACCTCGAACCTGGCCCTGGTCACCCAGAACGTGCAATGGGCGGTGCTGCTGGGGACCTCGTTCGTCGTGTCCGTCTACCTGCAGACAGTGCGGCATTACAACGCGATCCAGACCGGCGTGATCTTCACCGCCGCCACCGTGGGCATCTTGCTCTCCTCGCTGGCCGCCGGGCGCCTGGTCCGGCGGTATCAGCAGCGGACGCTGATCATGGCCGGGTTCGTCATCACCATCATCGGCATCATCGTGCTGCTGGTCCAGGTCAAAGGCCACCCCGGCGCCTGGTACTTCGCCCCGGGGCTGTTCCTGATCGGCCTGGGCGTCGGCGTCATGCTCACCCCCTCGGTCAACGTGGTGCAATCCGCCTTCCCGGAGAATCTCCAGGGAGAAATCTCCGGCCTGTCCCGCAGCATCTCCAACCTCGGGTCATCCATCGGCACCGCGATCGCGGGCACCATCCTGGTCGCCGGTCTGGCCGACGCCAACCGGTCCTACGGGATCGCCATGATCGTCCTGGCGATCATCGGCCTGCTCGGCCTGGGAGCAGCCGTGATGCTGCCCAAGGCCCAACCGTCCCCCCAAACCGACACGCTGAGCCCGAGCGCCGGGCAACCCACCTGACGGAACCAAGGCGGCCAGGTGCAGACGCGTCGCGCAAATGACAGCAGCAGTAGCCAACGGCTAACAGCAGCGACCGGCGACAGCGGAAGGTCCGGCGGTGCGTGCACGGCCGTGTCAGCCGGGACCGCGGCAGCGGCACTGCGGGTGACTGGCCTTGGCCCAGCCAGGACCGTGAAACGTCACCCTGGCGCCGGCCAGGGGATCCCCTGGTGCTTGTGAAACGCAGCCAGGGCCGCCTCAAGCCCGTACGACCCGCGAAGCCGCTGAAGCCGCGGCGGGATCTCCAGGTAATCCAGTTCCCGATGATCGCCGCAGGCGGGGCAGATCAGCTCATACATGCTGGTGTAGCCGCCCTCGACGCGGCCGTCCACGATGCGGGCCGGCTGGCTCCGCAGGAACGCGTCACTGCCGTGGCCGGGATGACCGGCGGGCGGAGATGTCACGACCCTCTCAGCCGCGATACCCATCGCAGTGCCAGAGGCGCGGGGACTGCTCACTTGACTCACCCTCCAGGAGCAGGAAGTAGGTCCTGCCACTACCAGGGTCTGGAGCAGCGACGCTGTTACCCGCAGACGGTAACACGCAGATCACGCAGAAGATATGTCCAGCCGGGCTAGCCCACGATCGCCACCAGCAGCAACGTGCGGGCTTCACGCGTGGTCTGGGTAGGACTCGAACCGGTCAGTCTGCCCAGCTCTGGGCTCCACGTTGGCGCGGTATCAAGCCAAGGCCAGCTCTGGCGCGTGCCCGAGAGGCCGGTCAACAGCCGTGCTTCGTGGGTCCTCACGGACCAGCGGCGAGGCTATCTACCTGCAGACGAGCCGGTAAGGGCGGGCCCGGCGCTCATTCCCAAGCTGACAGTGCAAGTTCCAGTCCCCTGGCCATGATCCGGAACATACGCGGAACGATCTTCGTCGCGGGCGGCCGCCCGGTCCCGCGAGCTGGGGGCTCCTGGACGGGTGATGACCGCTCTTTCACCCCTTGAGGAGGAAGGAACTCACCCCGGTACGGGGTGGAATGGTTCCTGGCAGCGGGCGGAGACACATGGGCCAGACGGTGAGATTCCAGGAGACGTTGCGCAGGCCGACGATGATCGGCGAAGGCTTCGGCGAAGATCAGGCCGGGCTGGGACTTGGCCTGGCCGCGGCATCGGCGCTGGATCCCAAGACCGCGGCGTTGCTTCGGGTAGGGATGTCAGTGGCCCTGGGGTCGCCGGCGGCGTGCCTGGAGTGGAGCGCCGGCCGGGCGGAAGGCGGTTACACCGCCGTGTTCGAGCTCATCTGCCGCGACTGCGGTGATGATCCCGGACTGGATGACTGCGAGATCTCACCCGGGCTCCAGCGGGTCCGCGGGGCCTACCCGATCGCGGACGGTATCAGGGCATACGAGCAGCACCTTCGGCTGCACCAGCAGCTCGGGGTGACTACCGGCCGGGGACGATGGCCGGTGCTGGCTGACCGGCGATGAACGCCGAGTTCTTCGCGCTTGCGTTCTTCGCGGCGCTCAACCCCAAGCTGCTGGCCATCGATCTGCTGCTGATCGAGAACCGCCGGCCGCGGGCGATGTTCCTGTGCGTCCTGATCGGCGGCCTGACCGTGGGCCTGACGATCGGCCTGCTGGATGTACTCGTACTCCACGCCGATGCCATCAGCTCCCAGAAAACGGTGAGCGCGGGCGTCGACCTGGCCCTGGGCCTGCTGCTGCTCGCCGTCGGCGGCCTGGTCGCCACCGGCCGCCTGCACGGCCGCCGCAAGGCGGCGGTGCCCGCCGGGGACGGGCAGCCGGAGAAGCCGGAGAAGGACGGGCAGCCGGAGAAGAAGGAAGGCTGGGCGCAGCGGGTGCTGGCCGAGCCCCGGCTCGGGCTCGCCATGCTCATCGGCGCGCTGTGCGGCATCCCCGGCGCCAGCTACCTCACCGGGCTGCACATCCTGGTCACCAGCAAATCCTCCACCACCAACCAGGTCGTCGGCGTCATCCTCTTCGTCCTCATCGAGTTCCTGCTGATCATCATCCCGTTCGCGTTCCTTGAGCTGCGGCCCGAGGCCACCAAGGCGGCGCTCGAGCGCGCCCAGGGCTGGCTGCTGGGCCACACCCGCCAGCTCATGGCCTACACCGCCCTGATCCTGGGCGCCTACCTGGCCATCAGCGCCCTGGTACGACTCAGCTGACTGCCAGCGCGGGCCGCCGCGCCGCCCGAGCGTCAGGCAAACAGCAAACGGGCGCGCATGAACGACTCACCAGCCTCTGGAATGAACCTCACGAATTCCAGGATCGCCGCTGTTGCCGGACCCGGCCGCCGGGAGGCGGCGGATCCGTCACGGTGGCGGCCCCTACTCGCGGGCGAGCATGGCCTGTGCCTCGCGTTCGAGGTTGATGTAGGGATCGCCGCTGACGTCGACGGCGACGCGCTTGATGGTGCCACCGGTGAAGGCGTGCGGGTGAGCACCCGGGTAGTCGTCGGTGACGGGTTCGCCGCTGTCGCGGCCCACGCACAGGCCCTCGCCTGCGAGGGAGAACATCCCGGGCTGGGTCTTGATCCGGCCTTCGCCGACCTTTGTGTCCCCGTGGTAGAGGGTCAGGATCCCGGTAGACACGTGCGGCGGGTCCTCACCGTCTTTGCCGAAGGAGGCAGAAAGGATCAGGTTCTCGCCGGTGGGCAGGTCCTCTGTGGCGTCGATCTTCTGCTCCATCATGCCGACGAAGTTGTAGACGTAGTGCAGCCGGTTGTCCTTGACATACAGGGCATGCCCGCCGAAGCGCGAACCGTGCGCGAACAGCACACCCTGCGCGCCAGGGGCGGGTATCTCTACCAGCGCGCCGATGGTGTAGGAGCGGTTGCGGATGTTCACCGCCTGCGCCTCGGGCACCTCGGCGGTGCCGGGGAAGTAGACGTACCGGTCGCGGGGCGAGGCCAGCTGCGGCCGCGGCGTGGTGATGATTTCCACCGCGGACCGGTCATCGAGCGGGAAGCCCGCGTTGTCGCCGGCTTCGGCGTACCACAGGTTGACCAGCTCACGGAGCTTGTCCGGGTGCTCGCCGGCCAGGTCGTGCAGCTCGGCGCGGTCGGTGTCGGTGTGGTACAGCTCCCAGGTGTCGTCGTTGAAGTCGCTCCACCCGGACAGGGTCGGATGGGTGGTGACCGCCTTCCAGCCGTCGTGCCAGATCCCGCGGGAGCCGAGCATGGAGTAGAACTGGGTCTTGCGCGCCGACGGCGCTGACGGGTCGTCCACGCTGTAACGCATGCTGACCCCGTCGAAGCGGCTCTGCACGTGGCCCTTGATCGTGGCGGGCGGCTCGACGCCGAGGGTGTCCAGGATGGTCGGCACGATGTCGATCGCGTGGTGGTACTGGTGGCGCAGTTCACCTCTGCCACCGTTGCCTGCCGTGGCCGAGGGCCAGGAGATGATGCACGGGTCGGCGGTGCCGCCGTTGAACTCGTACCGCTTCCACATCTTGAACGGCGTGTTGAACGCCATCGCCCACCCGTTCGGGTAGTGGTTGTAGGTCTTGGTCCCGCCCAGCTCATCGATCATCGCCAGGTTCGCCTGGATGTTGTCGGGGATGCCGTTCGCGAACAAGTTCTCGTTGACCGAGCCGTCGGGGCCGCCTTCGCCGCTGGCCCCGTTGTCGGATACCAGGATCACCATGGTGTTTTCCCGCTGCCCGGACTCCTCCAGGTAGTCCAGCAGCCGGCCGATGTGGTGGTCGGCGTGCGCCAGGAACCCCGCGTACACCTCGGCCATCCGGCAGAACAGCCGCTTCTCCTCCGCCGACAGGGAATCCCACGGCCGGGTGACATCCAGCGGCGGGAACGGCTGGCCCTTGGGCCCCTTGCGGGTCTCAGGCGTGCCGATCGGGTTGACCGGCGGCAGCTCGGTGTCGGCCGGGACGATGCCCAGCTGCTTCTGCCGGGCCAGCGTCTGCTCGCGGATCGCCTCGTACCCCATGTCGAAGCGGCCCTTGAACTTGTCGGCCCATTCCTTCGAGACATGGTGCGGCGCATGGGCCGCGCCGGGCGCGTAGTACAGGAAGAACGGCTTGTCCGGCGCGACCGTCTTGGCGTCCGTGATGAACTCCAGCGCCTTGTCGGTGAGGTCCTCGGTCAGGTGATAGCCCTCGGCCGGGGACTTCGGCTGGTCCACTGGGTGGTTGTCATACACCAGGTCCGGATACCACTGGTTGGTCTCCGCGCCGAGGAACCCGTACCAGCGCTCGAACCCCCGCCCGGACGGCCAGTTCCGCCGCGTGGATGCGACGTTCATCTCGATCGTCGGGCACAGGTGCCACTTGCCGACCATGTAGGTGTTCCAGCCGGCCTCGCCCAGGATCTCGGGCAGCATGCCGTTCTCCGGCGGGATGGTGCCGCTGGCGTTCGGGAAGCCACTAGCCGCCTCGGTGATGCACGCCATCGAGTTGCGGGTGTGGTTGCGGCCGGTCAGCAGGCACGACCGGGTCGGCGAGCACAACGCCGTCGTGTGCCACTGCGTGTAGCGGACCCCATCAGCGGCGATCCGCTCGATGTTCGGGGTCTCAATCGGGCCGCCAAAACACGACATCGCCGAAAACCCGACATCATCCAGCACGATATACACCACGCTCGGCGCCCCAGCGGGGGCCTTCGGCGGCTCGAACGGCGCCCAATCAGGAACCGAGTCCCTGATATCGACGCTGATCGTGCCCTTGAACGGTGCGCTCATTGCTCCTCCGTGTCACTCGGCGTTCCCGGCCTGTCCAGACCTCTAACGGTCAAGGTGCGCCGCGGGTCCAGGCGAGCGCAGTCGAGGAACGGGGCGGCCAGACGGAGCGGGAGGGCCGACAGCCCGTTGTCACCAGCGCCCCGTTTCTGCCAGGTACCGTCTGGCCACATCGGCCTTCGTCATGTGACCCCGTTGCAGGCAGCGGCGTCATGGCCGAGTGACCCCCCATCCGTCTTCTACTCTGGCCGCTGCCGGGCAGGCGGGCATCACCCACCTGGGGTGAACGACGGTGCCGCGAGAGCAGCTCACCCATCCGGCCGGGACTGTGGGTCTAACGGCATGCGCCGGCAGACCGGGGCCGTGAGCGCGTTGATAGTGCCGTCTACCAGGCGAATCCGACGTATCCGCCGTCGGTCTGGAATCCGCCGCTGTTGATCGCGAGCCGCAGGGGCGCCAGGGCCACGTGCGCGAGTGGCCTGAACGTGTCCCCGGTGAGGACGCCGACCTCGTTGAGTTTCCCGCGCGGCATCTCCACGATGAGCCGGCTGCCCGAGGGACTGGACCAGACAACCGCCTGACGGGCGCGGCTGAGAATCCCGGGCCATCGCCCGCGCTGCTGCCACCGTCCGATGACCTGGAGGAGCGTTCCGGTGCGGGCTGAGTACACGCCGAAGGCGCCAGACACGGTGACCGTGCCGGCCCGGGCGGGCTGATGGCTCATTTCGCCGATCAGCTTGGTGCCGTCGGGGGTGAGGAATGGCCACGGGAACGTTCCCGCGCCGCGCAGGGTGACCAGCCTGCTGGCCGCGGCCAGGCTGCCGCCCGGCGCGGCGGTGTCGAGCAGGCGTACCTGGGTGGGGGTCCTGCGGATTCTGCCGCTGGGCTCAATGAACATCTGCCCGACAGCCAGGGTCCGCCCGTCCGACGTCCAGGCGCCGGGGCCGCCGAGCACCGGGGTCGCCGCGGGGGGCGGCGAGGTCCACTGCCGCACCTGGCCGGTGGCCAGCGTGATCACCTGGACGACTGCGGGCTTGCCGCTGCCGCCGTAGGCCACGGCGAGCTGTGCGCCGTCCGGCGACAGTGCGAGGGTCGGCGCCTGCGCCTCGGTCAGGGTGCCCGGAAGGGACAGCGGGGACAGCTGCGTGTGCCCGCCGGCGGTGATCCGCAGGATCATGAACTTCAGCGGTGTCCTCTGATCCAGCTTGTAGTACTCATCGCCGGTCTTGTTGTAGCGGTTCCGGTGAGCGGCGAACACGAACGTGCGGCCGTTGGCCGCGCCAGCGAACCCCTCGAATGCGTTGTAGGGCGCGGGCGGGCTGACCGTGCGGAGGATCTTGCCGCTGGCGGTGGCCCGGATCCTGACGTAGCGGGCGATGACGCCGTCGCCGTATTGCGTGCCGTGGATGGTATTGCTGAAGGTATCCCCCTGGACGGCGTAGGCGTAGTAGGGCGGGATACCGGAGTACGGCACCGGCCCGCCGGTCGCGGACGGACCCGGCCCTGAGCCGGAAACGATGTGCGCGAAGAAGAAGGAGCCGGCGATCACCGCCGTGACAGCGGCGGCAGCCGCCAGTGTGCTCAGCCAGGCCGGCCAGTGCCGCGGGCCCCTGCGCCGCGGCCTGCCGGGTGGGTGCGCCCGGGCGGGCAGCTGCAGCGCGGGGATGCTGCCCGGCTTGATCTGCTGCGATTCCGCCCGCAAATCCGCGCGGAGCCGCTCTTCCAGTCGGGTCACGGCTTCTCCTCCTGAAGCATGCGGGCCAGGGCGGCCAGCGCCCGCGAGGTGGTGGATTTCACCGTGCCGCGGCTGACGCCCATGGCCTCCGCGGTCTCCTGCTCGGGCAGGTCGGCGAAGTAGCGGAGCACCACCGCCTCGCGCTGCCGGGGTGGCAAGCGCCGCAGCGCCGCCACTGTTTCCCGTTGCCGCTCGCCCGCCAGCACAGTGTCTTCCGCCGACGCGGCGGCGGCCGGGGCGGCCACCGCCCGTGGCACTCGCCTGCTGCGGCGAAGCGCCGACCGGGAGCCGTTCAGCACCGATGACCGCACGTAGCCGAGGGCATGCCCGTGGTCAGCCATGCGATCCCAGGCGCGGTACAGGCCGCAGAACGCCTCCTGGACCACGTCCTCGGCCGTCTGCCTGTCCCCGAGCATGAGGAACGCGAGCCGGGTCAGCCCCAGCGCATGCCCCTCATAGAGCGCGGTGACCGCCTGGCCGGCGCCCATCTCGCGGTCCATCGGCTTGATGTCCACATATCAGAAACGCCGGCGCGGGCCAAAGGTTGCCTCGGCTCTAGCGGATAACGCGATAGTCGGCGAGCAGATAGCCAGCCGGCGAGACGTCGCTTCGTATCGGCTCGAGCTGAATCGGCGGCAAGCCGTCGAGGAGCCGCCGTCCGCGGCCGGCGATCCTCGGCGCTATCACGAGCCTCAGCTCGTCGGCAACGCCGGCGGCGAGCAGCGCCTGCGCGACCGAGATACTTCCGTGGACACCGACATCGCCGCCGCGCTGCTGCCTGAGATCCCGGGCGAATTCGGCCAGCCCGCCGTCGAGCACCGTCGCATTGGGCCAATCCCGGTCAAGGGGGGTCGAGGTCGCGACATACTTCGTGACCCCGTTGATGAATGCCGCGAACGGCTGGATCTGGCTGTCCGGCCAGAACTGCGCCCACTCGGTGTAGGTACGGCGGCCGAGAATGACCGCGTCCTGGGTCGCGATCACAGCGGCAAGATTGGCGTCCATCGCGTCGTCCCAGTCGGCGAAGAAACTATCCGGGTCCTCGGCAACCCCGTCGAGGGACAGCAGCTCATACACGACGATCTTCCGCACGCCCGGCACCTCCGATTGGTCTCGTCCCACGGGGTGACTGGTCAAGCCGCCGGAACTCATCGCTGCGACGTGCAGCGGCCCGCCTGCCGGCCTCCGGGCGGAGGGGCAGGCGGGCCGCTGGCCCAGCGGTAACTTCCGTTACTTGCTGCACATCACGTGGTCCACGAGGCCGTATTCGGCGGCCAGCACCGGGTTGTCGACGTTCGAGTTGAGCGACAGCACGACCGTCTTGCGCCCGTCCGCGCTGACCGCGCCGATCGTGTTGTAGCCGGGCACGTCGCCCTCGTGGGACCAGTAGAAGCCGCCGCAGGTCAGCGGGATCCGGAAGATGCCCAGGCCGTACCGGGAGCCGGGCACGCTGGCGGCGTCACCGGCGTCGGCCGGCACCGTCCGCTGCATCTCCCGCCGCTGCGCCGGGCCCAGCAGGGTGCCGCGCCCGATCGCCTGCCAGAACCGGGTCAGGTCGGCGGCGTTGCTGATCAGGCCCCCCGCGGAGCGGGCCCAGGACATGTTCTCGGCGGTCGTGTCGATCCGGACGTTCCTGCTGAAGAACAGATACCCGGTGGCGTGCGGCCGGGGCAGCCGGACGCTGGTCCCCGGCGCGAACGTGTGGTGCAGCCCGAGCGGTCCCGCGATCCGGCGGGCGACCACGCTCGCCCAGGGGCGGTGGGTCACCTTCTCCACGATCATCCCGAGCAGGATGTAGTTGGTGTTGGAGTAGTGCCAGCCGGTGCCGGGAGCGAAGTACGGCTTGTGGGCCAGCGCGATCTTCAGCAGGTCCATCCGGCTGAACTGCTGGAACTCCAGCTTCCTGTACGCCTTGACCGAGGTGATCTGCGCCTGCAGGTCATCGGTGTAGTTGTGCAGGCCGCTGGTGTGCTGAAGCAGCTCGCGGATGGTGATCGCGGCGCCGTCGTTGCCGTTGCCGTGCACCACGCCGGGCAGCCAGTGGCCGACGGTGTCGTTCAGCGAGAGCCGGTGCTCCGCGGCCAGCTGCAGCACGACGACCGACAGGAAGGTCTTGGTGTTGCTGCCGATCCGGAAGAACCCGTTGGCGCTGACCGGCGTGCCGCGGTCCAGGTTGGCCACGCCGCTGGTGCCGCGCAGCACGCGTGCGCCGGCGTGCACCTCGGCCAGCACGCCCGGCACTCCGGTCGCCGTGATCGCGTCGAGGTCACGCTGGAGATCCTGCTGCGTGTAGCCATGCCCGGCCGGCGCCGTGGCCGCAGCGGCGGCACTAGCAGTGGCGGCACCAGCAGTAGTGGCACTAGCGGTAGTGGTAGTAGCGGTGGCGGTCACGGCAGCCGCGGCGGCGGCCGCGAGGCTGATGGCGATCCAGTTGCGTGGGTTCATGACATCCACACTGCCGCCGCGGCCGCTCGCTGACAGTGGGGCACTCCGGCCAGCGCAGGTGGGGTTTTCCCCACCCGGCGCCGCCGCCCAGGCCGTGGCAGCAACCGGCAGGGACGGTGACCCGGTTA
>Ga0157379_10006146_pt1 | contig 10338 bp, 6 predicted proteins | sample S25metaG_FD_121802 | JGI IMG/M metagenome (GOLD analysis project Ga0157379, IMG submission 121802) | Switchgrass rhizosphere microbial communities from Kellogg Biological Station, Michigan, USA - S2-5 metaG | ecosystem: Host-associated > Plants > Roots > Rhizosphere > Soil | place: USA: Michigan... | reverse complement strand
CTCTTTGAGCAGTTTGAGTGTGATAAATATTATCACTTCTTATTGTTCACCTCTTACCTCTATCTCTCAACTCTTTTACTGTTTGGACTTCATTTCTGGTCAATGAACCACTGTGAATTAGTTGTCTAGATTGCAAAGACCACTGTGCACAGGTTTTCAGGTATATCTCCTGCAAAGCATCACAACAGTGTGCAAGAAATGTGTCCTTTTAGGAAGGAGGCTGTCCAGGGGGAACAGGATTATTCATGAAACCCCCACTTATAATGGGGCTGTAGTCTAGTAGTTCAGTGTGGTTGTTCCATTGATGTTAGGTCCAGAGTTTGATCCTCATGCTAGTGTATCTTTTTCGAAATTAACCCCTCATGCTCCTTTTTGTCAGCTTTAGCAGAAATAAGACTTTTATCACTCAGTTTGTTCAGTCAACTCCTTTTTAATCATTCAACCAAAATGTTTTATTTTACCACACAGTAGTTACTACTTGCACAAAGAAATTGTATCTCTTCCAGTCCTTGGTAAAGAGCTACCTTAAAAAATACATTGTATTGGAGATGTACAAATCTTGGGTGGTTTTACAGACAACACAAGTAGTCCTTGAACAGGAGGACTTCTTTTCCCTCAAAATTTATCTTATTAGATAGACAGTTGAAGAGAAAACTGTTTGAGGGTATAAATAAGTTCCCTTTTTTATGTTCAAAGGGAATGCTTTATTTTATCCTATGTTAAACATTATTTTTATTCTTATCCATCAAACATTCACAAGCCAGAGAGCATTTACCCTTCTCCGGCATTTTTTTTGAAGATAACACTGCAAACATCTCAAAAATTTCTGATTCAGAAATGCTCTAAAAACCTTGAAAATATGTGTAATTATGCCAGCATTTTAGAGCCCAAAAATGAAGGGAAAATATGAGATTTGTTCAAAAATTTTCAACTCAAAAAAATCTTGAGAAAAGCACAGGTTTCTTTAGCATTTTTTGATGTGGTGAATTGCAACAATGAATGTAAGCCTGGAAAACCTCAACTATCAAAAAATCATGAGAAAACTGGTGCTTTCCCTAAGATTTTTTGACCTGAGAAATTTTAAATAAATTCCATATTTTCACTCAATTTTTTGGATCAAAAAAATTGGTGGCAAAATTGGACATATTCTTAGGTTTTTTTGGAACATTTTTTGGATAAGAATATTTTGAGATGTCTGCAGTGTAAAGGGCTATTGGTTCATGCATGGGAACAGATTACATCAGTGGGCACTTGCTCTGTTTTGGGGATTTGAGCTTGCCCTGAATGGGGCCTTGATGGGTGTTGCTTTGGGGGTGACAGTTGGGACTGAGTGTTCACTACCATCAATATCACTTTAATTGACCACCCGATGAGCACCAGAGGTCGAGGCTCAGTTACCCCAAGCCTTTTGTTGAGGGAGAGTGACTATGGGGCATTGATCCCCAAGCTCTTCTTGCACATGTTTATGACAAGCCTGCTAATTGTCATGTTCCTTTTGGAGATGTTTGGCCTCTTCACAAAGTTTTTGAACCTCTGGCAGGGTCCTCTACACAGAGAGTGTTTTCTGTGGCTTCTAGTTCATGGACACTGGCTTCAGTCTGATCCAGATCTTCTGACAGGTTATCCATCCTCTCTAGTAAATTGTTATGCTCAATGCATAATCTGGGTCATTCTGTACCCACAGCTTCATGAATCTGTGCCATTTCAAAGTTGAACTGGTGGGAGTCTGCAGCTTGTGCCTCCTTTATGTGTAGCATGCATGGTGTGCAGGTGACACAGCCTTTTGGGTGGAATACCAATGGCATCCCTTCTATCCCTTGTAGGGATACTAATGTGACAGGAGCTGCAAGCTCCTCAACAATGTCATTAGCATCAATGACATCCATGGATGTATCATTGGCATTCAGCTGAGAAGCAAACATTTCATTGTGCTTGTAGTTGATGGTGGGGATAAAAAGCCAAGAGACTTTAAGCAAAATGGATTGTCACAGTAGTTATTATTTGTAGGCTACCATGACATGACAGTCACTCTGTATGCAGCTTGTATGCAAGACACATACAAGTCATATACAACCTGTTTGTCAGGCATCTGTAGTCTATAACCTATGTTTCTTATGCCTCAACTCATTGAGGCAAATATTTGGGGCACTTTATTCCTCTAAGCTCTAAGTATCTTTCTAGAACTTTGAGTTTATTGTCATTGCTCAGTGGTTCCCATGTAACATTACCAAGCATTGTAACAAATATGGACTTAACCTTTCCCTGTGCCAGATTTCTGGTGAGTCACAGCTTTAGGGCTATATGTAGAGCATGGGATTGCAGTGAAGAAGGCTATTTATTCCTGTGTTTGCTGTGGAAACACAGTAAGCACAGGAAAGCACAGTAGTTATTTGTGGATAGGAGGCTCAAAGTGTGCTTTGAGCCTCAGAAGAATCATCAATGAGATTTACAACTGATTATATTATCTTGTGAATTCTTATATTCTTATATTCTATCTATTTATAACTACTTCCTTTGAGGATTAACTAGAACTATTTAATTAACTCTAGTGAACCCTCCAAGCATCCATTGTACTTGTAATTCTAGACCATTATCAGTCCATTGATGAGCTATTATTTCATAAACAAACCACTCTTGGTTTTCATCCATCCCAAAGTCACACATTACTTTGGTGTTGCATTTCGGGAAACATTTGTCATTATTTGCTATATACAAGTGAATTAAGTTTGTGTGAACTTTAGGGTGAATTCTACATGAGGCTAGTTCCTCAGGCAATTGGAGAACAATGACTGATTCATTGTTTCTTGCCTCTAGGACTTTGAGTGGTCCTATGAATCTTGGGAGTAATTTGTGTACTCTTCCTTTTGGGAGATTCAAATTCTTTGTGCTTAAATACACTGGTTCTCCAGCATTATATAATGTGCCAGGATGCCTATGTGCATTAGTGTGGTGAGTCAGCACAACTCTGGATTGTATGATGGCATCATGCACTGCCATTCTTGTCCACATCACTTGTTGAGCAAATTGTTTGACACCTTTGTATTTAGTGTCAAAATCAACAGGTAGATTCAAGTATGGCACGAATCTGTAGTTGATTTTGAATGGTGCAAATCCCATTGATGTGCTAATGTTGCTGTTTAGCACAAGTTCAACCATTGGGCATTTTTCTGCTCAGTTCTTTTGATCGTTATCAATTATTGTCCCCAGGACTTGTCCAATAGTATAATTTGTGTGTTTGGTTGCACCATTCATTTGTAGTTGAAATGCAGTGGGCATTAACAGGTGTGTACCTGTTAATTACTGAAATTCGGGCCAGAATATGGCAGTGAATTTTGTATCTCTATCACCTACAATAGAGTCCAGAAGTCCATGCAAGCACACAACTTCCTTAAGGTATGGCCAAGCTATTCCTTTTGCAGTCACTGTACTCATTGTGCGTACTAAGTGTACTTATGAAGAAAACCTATCTATGATTACCATACAGTAATCATAATCTTCACTGTTTTACCCCAACTTGGGTAATAGGCCTATAAAGTCCATTCTGGTGGATACCCATGGGCTATTGGGTAATGGCAGTGAATGCAAAAGACTGACAGGGTTTCTGTTATCATCTTTTGTGGGTTTGCCCATACCACATGAGTGATAGAACAATACAATATCATTTGCCATGCTGGGCCACCAGTATACTTAGTGAATATATTTCACAGTTTTCAATAGTGTTAAGTCTGTTCCAGTCTTCACCTCTGATTCTATTCTGGCTTCTCTGACTTTCTTATTATTCCTTATTCCATTCCATTCCAATTCCTTATCTCTTCTCTGATCCCCTTAACTTCTTATTCCCTTTGTTCTGTATCTGTCAACCCCTGCTTTATTATTCCATTCACCCCTTCATGTTCTAGGGTTGGATTTAAAGCCTCAGACTGAAGGCTGGCGCCTATTATATAAATTTCTCCCACATGTCTCAAATTCACCAGCTGGCACTCAATCACATCATATTCAGACATGGTGCAGCTGTGGTGAGTTTCCCAGACACTAGAATGGGAAAATAAGACACAAGGGAGATGTATCAATATAACTATAATATTCAATTTATCTATTCTAGAGGAACACATCAACAGCAGGCCAAAGTAAATAAATAAAAGTAAAAATAAAAATATCCAAGCAGGGGGTATTCTCTCAAGAGGCAGTTTAATGCCAGACTTACACCCCACAGTGAACTAAAACCTCATATATCAGTTTAATTTAATACAAGTTAAGGATAACCAATGTTTCCCAGGGTAGAAATGCACTGGGACAAGAGGGTACAATAAATTCCGAGGAAAAACAACTATTATTCATACAAAAATTATATCTAAATCTGAGTAGCATAATTGGGTCAGGAGAATAGAACTTCTTTGTCAGATCCCTCAGAGATTGTGCAGCTGTGAGTAATTGAGTCAATGAGGAGTGGGAAATTGAGTCCAGAGCCTCCCCAGAGTCCACCTTCTCCAAATGTCATCTCTTGCCACATATCAGATTTCATCTTGATTTTTTTTTTCAATTAACTGCCATTTTGGGGTCTGGTGAGCCTCTATTGTCTCTTCTTCCTGTGGTTCACAACTCTGTTGGCCTAGCACAACAGTATGGCAGAGAGAAATGCTGTAAGTAATTACTCAGTGTGCCAAAAACATGTGCTTGCATGTGAAATGCAATTGTGTGGGGTGGGACAGGAACAAGACACAATTTCTTTGTCTTGCAGAATGATGGTGTAAGAGTTTTGGTCATTGGAGAAAGAAGAGACCTTCAGCTTCAAAGACAGTAAACAAGTGATCTAATGTGAGGAATAGGAGACATACCTCATTGTTTCCAAGATCCTCAACCAAAGCCTCAGCTTTGTCAAAAGGAATACTGTCAGCAATATTTTTACCTTCTTGCTCCACTCTACAGAGATGGCGATCTTTAAACCCAAGTCCACTGCAGATGTCCAAGTGCATGAAGTCTGGTTCAATATCTTCAGTGAGTATACATATGAGGTAGTCCACACATGCCAATGTAATTCCTCTTGAGATTGGAGCACCAGTTTTCAATGAATTTGTTGGTATTGATTCCATAGTGTGAATTTAATGTGAGCTGATGGAGTTAAATATGACAAAAATCACAAAAGTCTCACTTTTCTCCATGGACAAGACCAACACACCTTTTTTTAGGAAGCCACTCCTCTTCCATATACCTCAGCTAGACTTTTGATCAGCATACTCAGACTGAAAAAATTCCCATTCCTTGATAAAATCTTCTGGGGTTTCTGGTTGAAGTAACTGGCCTAAATGTGTTCACAAATCCTTGAGGAGTTCAGCATCGTCCTCTTTTCAGTGCATATGCTTGAATGAAACCTATAATTGAGTTGGTTTAGGTGGAAATACCTTTGTAGTAATGTTTTTCTCCCAGGCTTGCCAGAAGTGCCAATATCAGTGAAGAATTGAAACAGCCCTGTCAGTGAATGCCTTATTGATGCCTAAAGCCTCTATCCCCTAGGTGGGTTATACATATCCTTATCATATATTTATTTAGCTGATGCAAGAGTTGAGATATCTGTTTTCAGATTCCCCAGAAGGATGATTCTGGGTGCACCATCATGCAGAAGCACAAAATCAACCTTACAAAGAACTTTAGACAGCTTCTTGATTTCCTTTACAAAGCAATGGGGTGTCAAGATGTCAGAGAGGAGTTTCTCCCTAAGCTAGGCATCCATTTCTCGAAGGATGTGAAGAGGATAGCATTTCCCTTACAAACTCCAGAGGACTGGGACCAGATCAAGCTGGAATGGAACAATGAAGTCCTCAGGCCAAAGAAGAAGGACATACTGCTGGCAGAGCTCCGGGTTAATGAAATGGTTTGCTTCATTTATTCTACTTCCATAATTGTTGTGTATTCATCTATAATTTATTGACAGTTTCTAGAGAAGGTTCACCTCGGCAAGAAGCTTTGTAAGGCTAAGAATAAAGAGCTTGTTGGAAAGAAGAAGTCAGGGGCTCAGAATGACAAGGCTGCCAATCGAGCTCAGGCCCTGAATATGTTTATTGGATCAGATCAGGAAGATCAGGAAAAATCCATTGCTGATGATTATCTGGGGTATAATGTAGATACAAAGGAATCTAGGATGCATTGCTAGAAAGCCTCTATCTCTGTTCCAAATGCAATGGTAACAAAGATCAAGCTGATTCCATCCCTGCAAGAGCAGTCTTCATGTTCAGCTGAGCCATCAGTTAATTACTGGATGGGTCTGCACCCTTGTAAGTCATATTCTTTCTTTGCCATAGTGGTAATTAAATAATTGCATTGCAGTCTCTTAAAGAAGAGGGTGTTACTCTCAGCAATACCCCAATGTGGCCCCTGGGCTGAATTTCACCATTATGTGCCTCTTGTGAAGTTTGGCTCAGGAAAAACATGCACTGATAGGCAAGATGTTGGCCTGTCACAGACAGTACAGAATATGCCACCCAATCTGCCACCTCTGCAGCAACTGTTTCCTCAATATCCTGGCCCTGTCTCTGGACAACCCTACATGATGCACCCCCCAGCCAGATGGTATGTTCCAGATGGACCAAGTTACCACTGTCACCATTCTCATCATGCATGTGGATATGAAAGTGACTACTCCTAATCTCTCGTTTGTTCTTGCCAGAAGCATGCCTGATCCCAATCCCTGTCAAATGTTGAATTTCTCGCCAATAATGCAGCAGTCACAGTTGGAGAATGGTTACCAACACTTGCTGCAATGAACAAAGAGGAACAAAATTTGGAGTTGATTCAGAGGAAGTTTGATGATCGAATCTATCTCAAGATGAGTTTACTTCACTTATTGAAGCTTCCTTCAGCTATATGGGAGCTGAAGGATGGATTCAAATTCATGCTTGCTAAAGTTTCCCTCATACACAAGCAGTTGCAACTGGCACTTCTGCTGAAGTCTAAGAAGACTTCACAAAGGCACAAAAAATGCTCACCCTAAAGCCCATAATTTATGCCATACGCTTTATTTTGGTGGTATTGTTCTATTTTCCAAGTTTTCCACTTGCTGCTCCCTAGGCTTCAACTCCTCCCTGTAGATATCTAAAAATATAAATACAGTTCAACAGTGAATAAAGTGCATTATGAAAGACTCAAGTATATAGGTATACAAGTCTACAAGAATACAACATGACAAAAGATAACATCTAATGTACAGAGCACAGGTATCCAGAATGGCTCATCCAACCTTCTGCTTTCTCTTGAGTGATGGCTGCAAGTGCACAGTCAAATTCAAAGAAAATCAACTGTCTCTGCTTACTAGCAACTGTGCTCCGAAATAGATCTCCATCTCCACAGAGAATGGACTTCACAAATGAGAAAGCTTCTTCAATAGGGTTGAGATCATGAGAATACAGCAGGAGGTAATATAAACACACACCACTGGAACGTAAATTTAGTATGCTAGGATGAATATAGAGATATTAGCATGCTCACTATTCCACACATAAGACCAAAACATCCCGTACATGATGTATGGAGCAATTGTGCATGACTAGAACACTTTTGGGAGCAGGCCACAGGTTCATGTGTGGTAGGAGGCATTCCAAATAGTTGATAAACCCAGGCCTATCATATGTGCTTTCATGAGCATCGGAAAAGATAATTCCTTTGATGCACAAGGAAGGGAGGATAGAATATCTATACTATGTGAGCAATAGTGCAGTCTAAAGAGAAACATTCACTTACCCCTTTCCACAAACAAATTTTGCTGCAATTCATGCTCTTGTATCCCTCAGGGACCAACCATTGAGACAATAAGTCATCTGAATGTCAATCTGGCTTTCATCAATGAAAACCAGTTGTTCTGGAGACCCTGACCCAATGCTAAACTTGTGTTGTTGTTGAACTGTGTGATTCTTCTCTGCTGCTGAGTTAGAAAGCTGCAATGAAAGGCTGAGATACTGAGACATTCACAATAACATAGTTACACACCTTCTTGCAAGATAATCCCAGCTCAGTAAGGGCCTCCCAAATAATGGAAGTCCCAACTATTACTCCATGCTGCTCCACTAACATGTCTTGGAGTTTGTTCAAGTACATCCCTGGCTTCCTTTCCAGCAATGCAAGAAGGAACTAAGTGAGGATCAGCACTGGAGGGCTATTGCTCAATATAACCTGCCATATACCTCTATCTCCTCCTGATCTAACAATTGTGCCTGTTTTCCAGATCTACCTGGACCAGGTGGGGTGGCTTTGCCAGTATTGTGCCACTGCTTGAGGGTTCTCTCCACCACCTACTGAGACATGTTGAGAAGGTGTGAGATCTTGTAGATTTGGTAATTTAAATTACAGCACAGGTAGATAATCTTTTCCCAAAGATCAGGTGAGTAGGATTGCTGTTGGAGTTCATGCTTGGGGATGGGACAATGCATGGGAAGAGCAGTGAAATGTCACGTCATGATACAGTGACACTGTGAGTACTGAAGGCTTGCAAATTCCGCCAGTGAAATTCAGGTAACTGGGAGATGTTGATACATAGTAACTAAGTTTTCTATGCATGTAACATAGCATTTTAGTCTGAATAATGGGATATCTAGTACACTGCTGCAGTGCTGTTGTTCAGGCATGGGGAGCCTCATGCACCAGAATGTACCAATGTCTTAGGTTGCTATAATGATTTCTACTGACAGAAATAAATTATAGATGCATTGTGTAGGTTATATAAGAGTTTATAGCATCTGAATGGCTTTGGATGATGGGTAAACATGCATTTGCTGGGATATGTCATTTTATACACTGGAGACATGCCAAAATTTTCTGAGACACAAAAGTTACAGAATATGTTGAGACAAGAAATTGTCAAAAAATCTCCCCTTTAATGGCATTTCTTGAAACAAAAATTGAGAAAATATTTTCCTTCTCAATGGTTTTTTGAGCCAGGAAATTGATAGAAACTATACAAGTGTTCTTCCATTGTTGTGATCATACATCTGAAGAAAATATAGCTTTTAAGATGATTTTTTGATCCAGGAAAACTTCAAGAAAGTAGAACCTTGGAAATATATCTTGATGTGACAAATGGATTGGAAGAATAAATTTCTCATACAATTTTATATCAACTTTTAGCTTGATTTTTTGTGACAGTCCTCAAAAATTTTCAGAAAATTAAGAAATATACAAGAAAATAAGCAAAAAGTTAACATTCTCTCATCCTGTCATCCTGTCTACATTAAAAAATGTGTGGAATATTTAGTTTTCTTTTTTATTTATTGCATCAAAAAGTGTATCCAAATTTATACTATTTTGAAGTTTTCCTGGATCAAAAGATCATCTCAAAAGTTGTATTTTCTTCAGATGTATGATGACAACAAGGGAAGAACCATTATATAGTTTCTGCTAATTTCCTGGCTCAAAAAAACATTGGGCAGAAAAATTTTTTCTCAAATTTTTTTTTTTCAAAAAGTGTCTTTAAAAAGGGAGATTTTGGTCAATTTCTGGCCTCAATAATTTATGACCAAATATGGCATTGTTTCAACATATTCTGTATCTTTTATGCCTCAGGAAATTTTGGCATGTCTCCAGTGATAAGGACTTAGTTTAGCTTTGCTCCAATATCATATGATTATGGGGAGTGACATAGTGAATAATAATCTACATTTTTAAAGGTCTATGTGAGCCTGATATAGATATACAGGTCAAACTCTGCCAGGACACTTTTGAGAAGAAATCATGTGATTATTGCTGTCTGCCTTACATAATTGAAAGAGCTGTAAAGGTTAGCCACTGTTATTTAGGATTTTCACCAAACAAAAACAATAATTTAAAAACTTCAAAGGGTTTTCAGAACCAGACTTCAAAAACTCTGGTAAAACTCTTTAACAATCTAAGAATTCTGATACAAGGTTATGAGAATATCCAATTCCATCATGGTTTTCATCCAGTGAAAATCCTAAATAAAAGTGGCTGACCTTTAAGATTTTTCCAATATTTTCCTTGGCTGAAAACCTTTCCCTGTGTCCAGTGGTAGAAGGGATGATAATAATTCAGACAGACACAATAATGAAGGGTATGATAGAAGATGCAGGGGCGGAGGTCATGGCCAAGGATCAACTGGGATCACAAACAATTCTGCCTCAGGCTCTGGATCCAACTCCAACACCACCGACTCCATACCTTTGACAGTTACACGTGCTTCAATCATACAGGCTCCAGCAATTCAATTCCCACCACGATTGCTGCGACAGCCCCCACCCCCCTGGGTTAGTGTTGGATTCGACTAAGGATTAGTCGACCAAACTTGACTCGATCTCGACTCGACTCGACTTTTGATCGACCTCCAAGTCGAGTCGGAGT
>Ga0157379_10006145_pt1 | contig 10339 bp, 9 predicted proteins | sample S25metaG_FD_121802 | JGI IMG/M metagenome (GOLD analysis project Ga0157379, IMG submission 121802) | Switchgrass rhizosphere microbial communities from Kellogg Biological Station, Michigan, USA - S2-5 metaG | ecosystem: Host-associated > Plants > Roots > Rhizosphere > Soil | place: USA: Michigan... | reverse complement strand
GCGCTTGCCAGCGTCACGCCGTGATAGGCCTTCACGCGCGAAAGAATTTTCTTCTTCTTGGTCTGGCCGCGCGCGTTCGACGCGTACCAATGCAGCTTGATCTGCGTGTCGTTGGCTTCCGAGCCCGAATTGGCGAAGAACACCTTGCCGGTGGGAAAGGGCGAAATCTCCTTCAGCTTCTCCGCGAGTGCAATCGCCGGCTCATGGCTGCGGCCGCCAAAGAGATGGCCATAGGCCATCTTGCGCATCTGCTCGGCGGCGACATCGGCAAGCTCGTTCTCGCCCCAGCCGAGCGCCGTGCACCACAGCCCCGCCATCGCCTCGATGAAATCCTTGCCGTTCTCGTCATAGACGCGCACGCCCTTGCCTTTTTCGAGGATGAGCGGACCTGTTTCGCGAAACTTCACGAGATTGGTGTAGGGATGCAGAACACTCTGCACGTCGCGCATCTGCGCATTGGAAAGAGGCATGGCGTACTCCGAAGGCGGGTCCGGCCTTTCTATAGCAGAGGTGCTGCGGCTGAGTAGTGTTCAGCCCGCAAGGAAGCTGCGCAGCACGCGCTCGGCCTTGTCCGGCTGGTCGCGATGCACGCCATGGCCGGCGCCTTCGAAAATCTCGAGCCGCCTCACCCGTTCGGGCAGCGCCGCAAAAATCTCGCTGGCGCACAGGACGGGCGTGATCGGATCCTCGCTTCCCGCCATCACCAATGTCGGGCACGCGATCTTTGCAAGTTCGGGCAGCGCGTTCATCGTCTGGATTTCGCCGAGCGAAAAGTGGCGCATGGTTTCGAAGCGCATGATGGCGCGGCGCTGGATGGCGGCGCCGCCTTCGCTGCTGCCCGGCGGATTGTAGAGCGGCATGCACACACGCATGTAGTCGGCGAGCGAGGCGTCGCTGAAGTCGCGCCAGAAGCGTTCCGCCGCAGCGCGCGCCTCGGTTCCGCCTTTCGCCTCGAAGACGCGAAGGGTCTCCGCCATCTGCATGCGCCCCGCGGTGGAGGAGAGAATGAGCTTGGCAGGGTGATCGGGATAACGCGTCGCATAGGACATCGCCACCATGCCGCCGAAGGAGTTGCCGTAGACGACCGGCTTTTCGATACCGAGGGCTGCGCAGAACGCCTTCACGTCCTCGCCCCACTGCGCCAGCGTCCATCCGTCACGCTCGCCGCTCGAGCGCCCATTGCCGCGATGGTCGAGATAGACGACGTGATGGCTGTCGGCGAAGCGGTCGAAATAGGGCCGCATCGTCGAATGATCGAAACCCGGCCCGCCGTGCAGCACCAACAGGGTCGACCGCGTCACCATCTTGTCGTCGGCAAGCGCGAGCTCGGGGCCTGCAGCATCGAAGAAGATGCGCGCGCCGTTAACGGTGACGAACATGAAGGTTTCCTTCCCCGATGCGGTGCGGGAACATGCGTCAGGCGCAAAATCCAAGTCAACAAGCCTGCGCCGAACTGCTAGATTTCGCGCTTGCCCGCAGCTGAGGAGAGCGCTCATGGCCCGAACCCCCGATCCGGAAAAACTCAATGCGTTGATGGGAAAACTCGTCGGCGATCTTGGCGCCGCTTTGACCGGTGCGCTGGTGCTCCTGGGCGATCAGCTTGGTCTTTATAAAGCGATGGCCGACGGCACGCCGCGCACGCCCAAGGAGATCGCGAAGAAGACCAAGCTCAAGGAACGCTACGTGCGCGAATGGCTGTCGGCGCAGGCTGCCGCCGGTCTCGTCGACTATGACGCGCCAACGGCGAAGTTCAGCCTCAATCCCGAACAGGCGATGGCGCTCGCCGAGGAAGGCAGCCCCGCCTTCTTCGCCGGCGCGTTCCAGGTGGCGCAGTCGATGTGGCTCGACGAGCCGAAAATCGCGGCCGCGTTCAAATCCGGCAAAGGCGTGGGCTGGCATCAGCATTCGGTCTGCCTGTTCAAGGGCACGGAGCGTTTCTTCCGTCCGGGTTACAACGCCAATCTCGTGAGCTCGTGGATTCCCGCGCTCGACGGCGTGGAAGAAAAATTGAAGAAGGGCGCCACCGTCGCCGATGTCGGCTGCGGCCACGGCGCCTCGACCATCTTGATGGCGAAGGCCTATCCCAAGTCGCACTTCTTCGGTTTCGACTATCACGCGCCATCGATCGCGCGGGCCAAGGCGGCAGCGAAAGAAGCCGGCGTCGACAAGCGCATCACCTTCCAGAAAGCGGCGGCGAAGAATTTCCCGGCGAAGAACTACGACGTCGTCGCGATGTTCGATTGCCTGCACGACATGGGCGATCCGGTCGGCGCGGCGAAGCATGTGAAGAAGGCGCTCGCCAAGGACGGCACCTGGCTTCTGGTCGAGCCTTTCGCGCACGATGCGCTCGAGGACAATCTCAATCCTGTCGGGCGCATCTTCTATGCGGCATCGACCATGATCTGCACGCCTGCGTCGCTGTCGCAGGAAGTGGGATTGGGCCTTGGCGCGCAGGCGGGTGAAAAACGCTTGCGCGAGGTGGCGAGCAAGGCAGGCTTCACCCATTTCCGCCGCGCCACGGAGACGCCGTTCAACCTGGTGTTCGAGGGAAGAGCGTGAGAGCTGCAACTGTGACGTCTCAGTTGTCGTATTAAATGTCGTATGATCTGACACCTTGATGCAGCGCAAGCTCACCGCGATCCTCTCCGCCGACGTGGTCGGCTATAGCGGCCTGATGGAGGCCGACGAGACCGGCACGTTGGAACGGCTCAAGGCCAACCGAAGCGCGATCTTCGATCCGCAGGTCGCCGCATATGGCGGGCGGGTGTTCAAGCTCATGGGCGACGGCGCCCTCGTCGAGTTCCCGAGCGTCGTCGCCGCCGTGAATTGCGCGCTGGCGATACAGGAAGCCACCGGCAACGCCGAAAAGGATCTCGCGGAAGCCAAGCGCATCCGCTACCGCATCGGCGTCAATCTCGGCGACATCATCATCGACGGCGACGACATCTATGGCGATGGCGTGAATATCGCATCGCGGCTCCAGATGCTGGCGCCGGCGGGCGGCGTCGCGCTCTCGCGCACCGTGCGCGACAATGTGCAGGGCAAACTCCCTTGCGAATTCGACGACCTGGGCGAGCACACGGTCAAGAACATCGAGACGCCGGTGCATGTTTTTTCGGTCCGCGCCGCGGCCCGAAAGGAGCCTGAAGGCCGCAAGCCCGACACTCGCCGCAGGCTTTCCATCTGCGTGCTGCCCTTCGCCAACATGAGCGGCGACATCGAACAGGAATATTTCAGCGACGGTATCAGCGAAGACATCATCACCGACCTCAGCAAGGTGTCGGCGCTGTTCGTGAGCGCCCGCAACACCGCGTTTCAGTTCAAGGGCAAGAATGTCGATGTAGTCGACGTCGCGCGGCAGTTGCAGGTCAGCCACATCCTGGAAGGCAGCGTGCGCAAGGCCGGCGGGCGGGTCAGGATCAACGCGCAATTGATCGACGGCAACAGCGGGCGTCTTACCTGGGCCGAACGCTACGACCGTGACCTCAGCGACATCTTTGCGCTGCAGGATGAAATCTCGCAGGCGATCGTTGCGGCATTGAAGCTGAAGCTCCTGCCGGAAGAGAAAGAGGCCATCACCCAGAGAGGCACGAGCAATCTCGAGGCCTACAACCTCTACCTCATGGCGCGGCAATATTATGCCAGCAGCAACTACGGCAATGTGCAGCGCTACGAAGCCGTCGTGCGCATGTCGCGCGGCGCGACCGACATCGATCCGAACTACGCCGCGGCATGGGCGCTGATGGCGAGCGCGCAAGCTTATTTGCGCCTGTTCTCCGGCGGAACGGGCGACGGCGGGATGGCTGCCGCCGAACGCGCGCTGGCGCTCGACGACACGCTGGCCGACGCGCATGCCGCCAAGGCGCGCTTTCTGATGACGACCGGCGCCTATGCCGAGGCGCTTTCCGAAATCGAAACCGCGATGCGTCTGGGGCCTGAGTCCTACGACGTGAACCGGGCGGCGGCGTCTTTGAGTTATCTGCAACGCCGCCACAAGGACGCGATCCGCTATTTTGAAACCGCGGCCGCCATGGTGGAGACCGATTTCTATGCCGTTGGCAACCTCATTAGCTGCTATCTCGCCGTCGGCGATACGGAAAGCGCGCGGCGCGCCGCTCAACGCACGCTTGCCATCACCGAAAAGATCCTGGCGCAGGAGGCCGACAATGTTGCGGCCATGGGGAGCACGGTGCTGGCGTTCGCGGTCTTGGGCGAAGTCGCCCGCGCCAAGGCCTGGATCAGGCGCGCCACGCTGCTCGATCCGAACAACATGATGATGGTCTGGCTGTTTGCGCGCGCGCTTGCCGTCGCGCGTGAATTCGACGCGGCGCTCGACCTGCTCGGCCCTGCGTTCGAAAAGGCGCCGATCGGATTCGTCACGGTGGCCAAGATCACGTCGGACCTCGATCCGATCCGCGAGCACCCGCGCTTCAAGGCCATGCTCGCCGCCGCCGAAGCAAGGCTGGCGGCGCAGAGCGCGGCAGTGCCGCTACCGCCGCCGTAGCTTCGTTGGGTACATGTCAGCGCGTCCTCATCCTTCGACAAGCTCAGGATGAGGAATGTTTCCCGAGCCCTCATCCCGAGCTTGTCGAGGGACGAAGGGCGAGGGACAAAGGACGAGCACCGCGATTCACTTCACGCCGGGCGGCGGGGCGACATTCTTGTAGTCGAAGACCGACGTCATGACGTCGCCGCCCTGCATGCGGATCTCCGTCTTCAGAGGCAGACCGTCCGCTTTGGCAATCCAGATCCGGCTGTGCGTCACGCGTCCCGAAATCTTCGTGTCCACGGCGTAGATCGTAGCGGACTGGCCATCGACCGCTTCGTCGCCGGATTTCGTGCAGGTCATCTGCGACTTGAGATCGGCCTTGTTCGCCTTGTCGATGAGGTCCTTCGACGTCACGGCCTTCGCGGTCCAGCGATGGCGGATCTGCATGTACATCTTCTCGCCCGTCATCACGATATGGGTGACCGGCAGCCCGCTCCCGCCGGGCATCGTCACGGTCACCGCATAGGGTCTGCTGATGCCGGCAAGGCTCGCGGCCTTGACCAGCGTGCAGTCGTCCGCCCGCGCGCTCGACAAAGTCGAAAGACCGGCCAAGCCGATCACTAGGCCCATTCGAAAGGTCATGTGGCGTTTCCCCGCTTGCCAAGCCGGTAGTCTAGGGCCCGCCGGCCGACCGGCAAGGCCGGCAGCGTTTGCCCGGACGGGGCGGCGTTCCTATGATGCGCGCCATCAATCAGGGGTAAGAAGCCATGTTGGGGCTGATGCAGGACTGGCCGTTGCTGGTCCACAAGATCATCGACCATGCTGCCGAGTATCACGGCGATCGCGAAGTGGTCAGCCGCAGCGTCGAAGGACCGCTCCATCGCACCAACTATCGCGAGATCGCGATGCGCGCGCGCAAGGTCGCCGAAGCGCTCGACCGGCTCGGCATCAAGCACGGCGAGCGGGTCGCGACGCTGGCCTGGAACAGCTGGCGGCACCTGGAGTGCTGGTACGGCATCGCCGGCATCGGCGCGGTCTACCACACGCTCAACCCCAGGCTCTTTCCCGACCAGCTCGTCTACATCGCCAATCATGCCGAAGACAAAGTTCTCTTCTTCGACATCACCTTCGCCGATCTCGTGGCGCAGATCGCGCCCAAGCTGAAGAGCGTCGAGCTCTATGTCGCGATGACCGATGCGGCGCATCTTCCCAAGGCCGCCATCCCCAACCTCGTCGCCTATGAGGAATTCATCGCCGGCTCGAGCGGCACCTTCGCCTGGAAAGAGATCGACGAGAAATCGGCTTGCGGGCTTTGCTACACCTCGGGCACGACAGGAAATCCCAAGGGCGTGCTTTATTCTCATCGCTCCAACGTCATCCATGCGCTGATGGCGGCGCAGACCGACGCGCAGGGGATTTCCAGCCGCGACACGATCCTTCCCGTGGTGCCGATGTTCCACGCCAATGCCTGGGCGCTCGCCTTCAGCGCGCCGATGGTCGGCGCCAAGCTCGTCATGCCCGGCCCCAAGCTCGACGGGCCGTCGCTCTGCGAACTGCTGACCGACGAGGTGGTGACGCTGACGGCAGCGGTGCCGACGGTGTGGCTCGCGCTGCTGCAATATCTCGAGCAGACCGGCAAGACCCTGCCGCACATGAAGCGCGTCATCATCGGCGGCTCGGCCTGCCCGCGCTCGATGATCGAGACGTTCGAAAAGAAGTATGACGTGCAGGTGATCCATGCCTGGGGGATGACGGAGATGAGCCCCCTGGGCACGCTCGGCACGCTCAAGCATCATGTCGCCGAACTGCCCTACGAGCAGCAGCTCGATTTCAAGTGCAAGCAGGGTCATCCGGTGTTCGGCGTCGAGATGAAGATCGTCGACGACGCCAACAAGGAATTGCCGCGCGACGGCAAGGCGTTCGGCCGGCTCAAGGTTCGCGGACCCGCGGTCGCCAAGGGTTATTTCCGCGGCGAGGGTCTGGATGCGTTCGACGAAGACGGCTGGTTCGACACCGGCGATGTCGCAACCCTCGACCCCGACGGCTACATGACCATCACCGACCGCTCCAAGGACGTGATCAAGTCGGGCGGCGAATGGATCTCTTCGATCGAGATCGAGAACATCGCCGTTGGCCACCCCGCCGTCGCCGAAGCTGCGGTGATCGGCGTCCGTCATCCCAAATGGGACGAGCGGCCGCTTCTCATCGCCGTGCTGAAGCCGGGAAAGAAAGCGACGCGCGAGGAGCTGCTCGGCTTTCTCTCGGGCAAGATCGCCAAATGGTGGATGCCCGACGACGTACAGTTCGTCGACGAGATTCCCCACACCGCCACCGGCAAGATTCAGAAGAATGTCCTGCGCGAACGATTCGGCGCTTATCGCCTTCCCACGGCGGCGGAGTAACAGCCCTTCATGCGCTCGCAACGCTTCGCCGCGCTTTTTTCGTTCGGCTGTTTCGTGCTGGGCGCACTCATCAGTCTTGTCGCAAGCGATGGGCGAAGCCTCGGCTGGTGGGACTACGAGACCGGTCTCAAGATCATCGCACCCGGCGTCGCCCTCGCGCTTCTCGGCTCGTTGGCGGGAATCGTGTGGATCGCGCGCGCGCTCAGGCTCAACAACAGCACGGGCGGGCGCTACGGCGCCATCGGCCTTGCCGGTTCGATCGTGCTGGCGTTCCTGCCGCTCAACCAGCTTCGGCTCTATCTGATTTCGCCGCCGATCCACGATATTTCGACCGACGTGGAATTCGCGCCGCAATTCCGCGCGCTCTTGCCGCTGCGCACCGATGCGAGCAACGACGCAAATTACGACGGCATGAAGCTCGTCGAATATGGCGGGCGCAAGACCCACGTCGCCGCCGCGCAGAAGAAAGCCTATCCCGACATCAAGGCGTACCTGGCGCTCCTCAACCCGCAGCAGCGCGCCGACATCGATCCGAAGAAGATCCTGTTCTGGCGCGCCTTCGAGACCGCCAAGCGCATGAGCGACTGGAACATCGTTTCATTCGACGAGAAGCAAGGCATGATCGAGGCGACGGTGACGAGCTTCTGGTTCGGGCTGATCTCGGACGTGGCGATCCGCGTCAAGCCGGCGGGGCGGATCGGTGCGCGCCTCGACATCCGCAGCAAGAGCCGCATCGGCGAGAACGACATGGTCATCAATGCGCAGATCGTGCGCGACTATCTGAAGGCGGTCGAAGGCAAGTAAGCGCCGGCGAAAATTCGCGAGCATCATCGTGCAGAACGATCGGCAAACTCCCCTGTCATCCCCGGCGAGCGTAGCGAGGGAAGGGGACCCAGGAGTCGGAAAGCTTGGGCAGACGTCCGAAGCGGCGACTCCGAATTTCCGATTTCTTGTTCCGGCGCTTGAATCTGGTTCCCCTTCCCTCGCATTGCGCGCGCGCAATGCTCGCCGGGGATGACAGGGATGGGTGGCGTCGCGCCCAGCGAAGCGCTCCTTCATGTGTCGCGCGCCGTGCCGCGATGATATTGAAGCGCCATGCTTGCCCTGCCTCATCTTCCCGCCGACACCACCGCAAGCGAAGCCCGCCATGCGTTCGAACGCGACGGCTGGCGTCTGATCGGCACCGGCGATTGGTCATGGGTCTTCGCCGATCCGTCCGATGCCTGGGCGGCGCGGATCACGCCGTTCGATCCGGCCTACCGGATGTTCGTGGAGTTTTGTCGCGCGGGTCCGCCCAATGCGTTTCTGCCGCACATCGAAGGCATGCTGCCGCTTGCGCGTGACGGCTACATCGTGGTGATGGCGCGTCTCTTTCCTGTCGACGAAGTGGCGGCAGAGCGTTTCTGCCGCGCGCTCGGTATCGCGAACGACTCCGGTTACGCGCCGCCGCCGGGTGTGCCGATGGCGGATGCGAGCGGCGCCATCGCCGCGCTGCGCGGGCGCCTGCGTGCTTTGTTGGCGCAAGGCTCTCGGCGCTTTGCGCTCTGGGGCGGCTCCGATATCCGGCCGGGAAACATTCTGGTCGACGGCGCCGGCCAGCTGAAGCTGATCGATCCGGTCTTCGTCCGCGGCAAGGCGATCGTGGCTGCGATCGCCAGCGGCGAGCGCGAAGCGTTGCGCGATTTCTCGCGCAGTCAGCTCGAGGATTTCCTCACCATTCCCGTTTTTAAGCCCGGCGCCGAGACGGATGCGCTGCGAAGGCGCATCGCCGAAATGTTTGCGATCTAAGTACGCTTCGTCAATCACGCCATGCGAGCGGATGACGGGCCAATGCGCGGTCGAGGGTAACGAACCGCATACCTTCGACTTGGCACTGTGCCAGCAGCAGCCGGTCAAATGGGTCGCGCGTCGGTGGTAGCACCTCCAGCTCTTCGACGGCGTGGTGATGATCGACAGTGATAAGCTCGAAATTTAGCGAGAGACAAAGGTCCGGCAGTTCGTCGATCCGAATGTCGAGCTCAAGTTTTCCGAGCCGATGTTTGAGCGCAATTTCCCACAAGCTTGCAGCGCTGACGAACAGATCGTTGTCCGGTGAACGGACGAGGCGATCAACTGCCGCATTTGCTACGATAGGGTCGCGTCTCTGAAAGGCCAGAACGATATGGCTGTCGAGCAACAGCCTCATTTCTTGCGGGGCTTCTTTTTCGGCTTGTCAAAGTCTGCCGGCAGAGGCGTGATCAAAAAATCCTCTGGAAGAGGATCGTCGAAATCCGGCGAGATCCACCTCGCGATGCGGTCTACCCCGCGAGCTTTGAGAAATGCTTCACCCGCTTCCCAGTTGATGCCGCCCTTTCTCTTGACGGATTTGATTTCCGCAACAGGCGTGCCGTTGCGCGTGAGCGTGATCGTCTCCCCCTTTTCCGCAGCGCGGACGAGTTCGGACAGTTGGCTATTTGCCTGTTTGATCGATACGGTCTTCATCGGAAAAAAGTAGCTACCGGTAGCTACTTTGTCAAGACTCACGCCAACCGGTAGCGGGCGCCTTCGTGCTTCACGCGGCCCTCAGTCTCGAGCTGGATGAGATGGGCGAGCACCGAGCGCGACGCGGCGGGATGCAGCTTCTTGTCGACGGCGGCATAGATGCGCGCCACCATCGCCGGGATGGTGTCGAGCCCGTCTTTGATCGCGGCCAGAATCTGCCGCTCGCGTTCGTAGCGATGTTCGAGATAGGCGGCGAGAAAGGGTTTGGGATCGCTGACCGGCGCGCCATGTGTCGGATAGAGGATGCGATCGTCGCGCGTCTGCAGCTTCTTCACGCTTGCGATGTATTCCGCCATGTCGCCGTCGGGCGGCGTCACCACCGTCGTCGACCAGCCCATGACGTGATCGCCCGTGAAAAGCGCCTTCTCTTCCTTGAGCGCGAAACACATATGGTTCGAGGTATGTCCGGGTGTGTGCACGCATTCGAAGGTGAAGCCGTTGCCTTGAATGATCTCGCCGTCCTTGACGCGGATGTCGGGCATGAAATCCATGTCGCCGCCGGCCTCGACCTTGGCTTCGAATTCGTCGCGCTCCCTGCCGTGCGGGCCGAAGGCGTATGTCTTGGCGCCTGACCATTCCTTGAGCGGCTTGGCGGCCGGCGAATGATCGCTGTGGCAATGGGTGACGAGAATGTGCGTGACGCGTTTGCCCGCGAGTGCGCGCTTCAACGCCGCGACATGCTCGCCGAGATCGGGTCCGGGATCGATCACCGCCACGTCCTTGCCGCCGACGATGTAGACGCCGGTGCCCTTGAAGGTGAAGGGTCCCGGATTGTTGGCGACGACGCGGCTGATCAAGGGCGTGACGGCGACAAGCTCGCCATAGTGCGGCTCGAATTCCTTGACGAAGGGGATGGCCATCAGTTGTCGCTTTCGCTGTCGGTGGGCGCGCGCGCCTGCAACCGCTC
>Ga0157379_10006144_pt1 | contig 10341 bp, 10 predicted proteins | sample S25metaG_FD_121802 | JGI IMG/M metagenome (GOLD analysis project Ga0157379, IMG submission 121802) | Switchgrass rhizosphere microbial communities from Kellogg Biological Station, Michigan, USA - S2-5 metaG | ecosystem: Host-associated > Plants > Roots > Rhizosphere > Soil | place: USA... | reverse complement strand
TTCTCCTACCCGTTGTCGACCGTTATGCGGCCTGGAAGGGCTCATCGGCACTGCCGCCATAGATCGACGGAACTTTCGAACCCATCGCCCGGAGGTACGTCATCAACTGGCCACGGTGGTGGATGCTATGGTTGTTGGCCAACCCCAGAAACCAGATCGACGGTTGCGTGGTCGTGCCGAAGAAGTCAACCTCCTTCGCGAGCTGCTCGCCCGGGGTAGAGCGAAGGCGTTGGATTCGTTTCGGGTACTCACGCTTGTAAAACTCGACAATGTCGTCGATCGTGTTGAGCCCTGCGGTCCTCTTGTTCTCGATCTCCGGGTCGTAGACGAACACCGCGTCGCAGACGCTATCCAGGAACCAGAGATCCGAGCCCGCGAGGTGCGTCGCCAGCTCCCACGCCGTCCGAGATTTTTCATCCGGCTTGTAGTCGCGGCGATCGTTAGGAACCGCGCGTAGCACCTTCAAGGTGTTCACGCTTTCCTGATCCAACATTGCGGCAAAGTAATCGGCGATGGCTTTGGCGTGATCTGCTGTCATAATCACCTCATTAGCTTCCTGTGCCCGATCGGTTGTGGAGTATCGATATCCGCGCTGATTCGACGGTTGCAATCCGCTTCGTAGTCCCGTCGCGCGCAACTCTTGATTGCCAATGGTACACGGCGACGATAGTCTCGCAAAGTGTCGCAGCGGAGGATTTAGGCGTTGTAATTCGCGTGTCGTCTTTCACGTTTTATCGATCCCGTGGATATCAGTCAGCGCGGCCAGTTCCATCCGTCAGATGTGCGTTTCAAATTGCGGACTCTTGAGCATGTTGATCACGTGAGGCGGGTTTCCCGTTCAGCGCGAAATAACCGTTGTCCCACCGTACCGCCAAGCAGTCCTAGCGCGATGCCAAAAAAAATTGCTATCCCAAGCAGCACGGACATGATCACGAAGATAAACGGCTTCTGAAGCGGAGCCAGTAGAAGGCTCGGAATACTGATGGCTGCATAAACGAGAAACGTCATGAAGCCGAATAAACTTGTGGTACCGGCAGTCACGATACTCGTGCTGAGTCGACCAGTGCGCTGTGCACCGTAAAAACCCGCCAACAATAAGATCAGGGCATCCAGTAACGACACCCCAGGCGCGGGAACCAGGCTGGGATTCCACCCACTGGGAAGAAGGAACGAGAAAATTCTTAACGCGATAACCGCAACGATGAACGGCCACACAGCCCGCCAGAGCATGCTGAGTACGTGCTTGACATACCAGACGTCAGCGCGCATCCGGCGTAGCGAAGGCAGTCTGACTTCTCGATACTCTTCGAGCAAGTCGCCCGGAATAGATTCGGTGTCCATTGGCCTCAACAATGTTCGCAAAAGGCTCTGGGCTAAACGTGGTGGACTCGGCTGGTCATCGGTCATATGCGCACCTTCAGCGGCCAGGCAAGGCCGCGCCATAAAAAGTCACTCGCGCGCTTCGCATCATTGAGCGCTTGAACGCCCGCAGCAGTAGGGGCGAAGTATCGCCGCGCACGCCCGCCGCGAATTGCAGTCCCCGGCGCAAGTCGGGACGACACCAACCCCTTGGCTTCCAGGCGTTCGAGCGTTGCGTAGACGGCGCCGGCTGATACCTCGCGATCTAAACGGCTTTGAACGTCCTTCAGAATTGCTCGTCCGTAGGCGTCCGCACCCAATCGGACCAGCGCCACCAGGACAGCCTGCTCAAATTGTCCGACGGTGTTCATGGTTAGTGTATACAGTGTAGACATAGCCTTGATCATGTCAAGCACTAAGGGCGAACATTAAGGGCGAACAACGCAGCGCGGCAACTGCTCGCTACATCGCGTCGATTCGCTCCTCCTCGAAGCGTGCGCAAACTATTCGACGTGGCTGAACTTCGCAAGGTAGTCGCTCTGTGCGGCGTTGAGAACAGCGCGAGCTTCAATGGCGTTGTATACAGGATCGACCGTTATGGTTGCGGCAGATTCGCCAGGAATCGTTTTGTAGGTGAGAAAATAATGCCGCAACCGGTCAATCACCGGACGCGGAATTTCCGACACATCATCGATGTCGCCATAAGTCGGATCTCCGATCAATACTGCGATGATCTTGTCATCGGCCTCAGAGCGTTCAACCATACGCAATCCGCCCACCGGCCTGGCCTCCAGAAGAATCTCTCCGCGAAACACAGGGCGATCGGTGAGCACGCAGATGTCGAGCGGGTCGTTGTCTCCACGATCCACGAATGGCGCCCCGGCAATCGTGTGCGCGGCTACTTGTTCACCGCAATACGTCCGTGGCACAAAGCCGTACAGCGTAGGGCAAAAATTAGAGAAGCGTTGCGGGCGGTCAACTTTCAAGTAGCCGGAGGGCTTGTCGATCTCATACTTGACCCCGTCCGTTGGCGTCAGTTCGATGTAAGCCTGGACGATCTCCGGAAAACGCGGACCTGGACTGAGTCCGTGCCATGGATGTGGCCTGAACCTCAGATACTTCATAGGACTCTTGGAACTTAGCGCGCCGCCAGCGCGGCTTTCATCCGCTCCGGCGTAAACGGGACTTGCCGCAGCCGCGCGCCTGTTGCATCAAAGACGGCATTGGCGATTGCAGCAGGAACAACAGTCACGGCGGTTTCGCCGGCGCCCATAGCACGGCCTTCGGCATTGATCAACTGCGTACGAATCACAGGCACTTCAGCACCGAGATACAGTGGCCGATAGGTCTTCCAGTCCACCGACGTCACCTTCTCATCATCCCACGTCACTTCTTCAAGAAGCGCGCGGCTGATGCCCTGTATCGCTCCGCCTTCCAGCTGATTGCTGAGTCCATCGGGATTTGATATTGGGCCACAGTCGTTGGCAATGCAGAGACTCTTCACAACAATTGCACCGGAATCTTGATTGACATCGACCTCCGCAACAACAGCGCAATAGCCGTTGTTGCCCTCGTAGAGCACGCAGGAAATGCCACGGCCCGATGCCGTTCCCGAGCGAGCGTTGCCCGATCGTGGTGACGAGCGTTTCTCCCACTTTGCAAGCTTTGCCGCTTCCTGTACGACGCGAACCAGCCGCGGGTCGGCCAGATGACGCAGACGGTAATCTACGGGATCCACTTTCAGACTTGCGGCGATCTCGTCCATAAAAGACTCATGCGCGAATGTGTTCTGAAGGCGTTCGGGTGAACGCAGCGGACCCGTGAAGAAAGGGGATCGGACGTTGTGCGTGAGTACGCGCTGGCTTGCGACAGCCCCCGTGCCGCCACAACGTGATCCGACGCAACCGGTAACATACGAGGGAACAGCGTTGCTCATATTGGCGAAGTTCGCCGGGTCCGGCGCCGGCGAGCGAGCTGCGAACGCCGCAGGTTCGAATCCCGCGAGCATTCCCGAAGCAACATTTCCCGGATTGCCGCCGCCCGGTCTTCCGCCCATCACGGGAGACCACGACTCGTGATCCCACGCAATGATATTGCCCGCAGCATCCAGTCCTACACGCTGATCGATGACGAAGGCGTAGCCATAGTTTTCCCACGCCATCTCGTCTTTTCGGGAAAGCTGCACACGAACGGGCTTTCCCACGGCCTGAGAAAGCAGCGCCGCATCATAAGAGACTGGATCGGCGCCATTGCACCCGTAGCATCCTGAAGCCATCCGGAAAATGACGCGAACGTTGTCCGGGCGAAGCCCCAGTACCAGCGCGGCGCTGTCTCGAAGAGGATAAACAGCCTGAGTGGCAGACCAGATTGTCGCTCGTTCGCCCTGCACGTCTGCGACGGCGCACGAACTCGCGAACGATCCATGCATCTGGTACGGATAAAGGTATGTTGCCTTCACTACCTTTGCTGCGCCGGCGATCTTCTCTTCGACATCCTTCGAGTTCACTGTGAAAGTGTCGCGCGTCGGTTTTTGCGTTCGCAGCGTTTCATGGAAGGTGTCGTGTTTGGGAAGAGCTGGCCCGCGCGACCAGGTGGTGGTTAATTTCGCTGCAATCTGGATCGCCTGCCAGGGTTTTTCCGCGACGACGCCGACGAAGTTCTGCTTCGTTACGACCTTCACAAATCCCGGCATGCTTCGCACCGAGCTTTCGTCCACCCGTTCGAGCGTTGCTCCCACATAGGGGGGACGCACGACCTGCCCATACAACATTCCGGGAACCCGAACATTGTGCACATACTCGAACTGTCCCGTTACGATCGCAGGTATCTCAGGACGTCGAACCAGTGTTCCAAGAACAGTCCATTCACTCTGAGGTTTTCGTGTCGCGTTGGCGTTGAGCGCAATTCCAAACTTTGCTCCCATGACGAGTTCGCCGTACGTGACGCGTTTGGAATTATCCGTTCTCGACATCACAATGCCGTCGCGAACCACGAGCTGTTGAACCGGAAGATTCAGCCGTGCCGCGGCGCGTTGCGTGAGAACTTCTCGTGCGGTTGCTCCGGCAAGCGCGAGATTTGCCTGATTGAAATTCGTCGGATGGGATTGCGCCCCCGACGTGGTTCCCTGGTCCGGCGTAACGCCGGTGTCGCACTGCAACAGAGTCACTCGATCGAAGGGCACAGAGAGTTCTTCCGCGATCAGTTGCGTCTGCGCCGTGTGGAGGCCATGGCCGAGTTCGCATTTCCCGGTGTACGCAGTAACCTTCCCGTCGCCCGCAATGGCGATCCACGAATCAAGCTGATTGCTTGGCGCACCATTGATGCCCTGCGCGGTGGATGTGGAGGGAGCTAATCCGAAGCGAGCAATCAGGCCGGTAGCTCCGAAGCCCACCACTAGGGCGGCAGAGCCTTTCACGAATTCGCGGCGTGAGACTTTTGCCTGAGGCTTCATTGTCGGCCTCCCTGGGCGTATTGACGGATGGCCTGCATCATTCGCGTGTGTGCGCCACAACGGCAAAGAACTCCGGACAAGGCTTGCCGGATGCTGGTATCCGAAGCTCGGGAGTTTTTGTCTAGATATGCCTTAGCCGTCATGATGACGCCATTTACACAGAATCCACACTGCATGGCTTGTGCGTCGATGAATGCCTGTTGGAGTGGATGAGTCTTTCCGAGAGTGCCGAGCCCTTCCAGCGTGGTGATATCCGAATTCCCGACGGTGCTTACGGGAGTGATGCAGGAACGAACCGCGTCACCTTTAAGCAGGACCGTGCACGATCCGCACTGCCCGAGCCCGCAACCAAACTTCGGGCCGCGGAGAGCAAGATCGTCGCTCAGGACAAAGAGCAGGGGGGTGTCGGGTTCGACATCCACACGATGGTTCTGGCCGTTGACGCGAAGCGTGAACGTCGCCATGGATTTACTCCAATCCGAACGCCAGCATCACATTTCCGCCGCTGCCCTGGCCGTTGTACCCCGATCCGATGAACAGCATCCCGCCAACAATGGTGGAACCGGACTGCCCGAAAGCGGCGCCGCGTGCCGGCACTTCATTTACGGTTTGAAATTCTTTAGCCGTAGCGTATTCAAACAGAAGCTTCCCATCGCCTGTGGACATTGCCCGAAGAGTTCCGTCTGACGCGTGGCTGAAGACAACTCCGGGGATCAACGTGTTTGCTGCTGCGATGCCTCGCGCGCCGGCGATGGGAGCGCTCGTCCACTTGCGAGAACCATCGGCAAGATTGACAGCGGCGACGACGGCGCCATTCTGATTTAATCCGTAATAAGCAGTCTGATCGTCCGCGGCGCCGCCGAAGACGATAAGGCCTGCTGCGTTTGGCGGGCGTTCCGCAAGGTTGGTTTTCCAAAGAACTGCGCCGTTTTTGTCGAGGTCAAAGGCCATCGCAAATCCGCCCTTGCTTCCGGCCACCAGGATGTCGCGTCCATCGGCAAGGGTGTGCAGAATCATCGAGGAGCCACCGAAGTCATAGTCGGGGCCTAGAGTTTCGGGACAATTATCTCCGCCGCGGCTCGTGGCGCTGCAATTGTTGATGAAGGCATCGCCTTTCACTTCCTGGTGCTGCCATAGGATCTTCCCGGTATCCATATCCATCGCAATGACAGAGTCTGTTCCGACGGCCGCCGGGAAGGTGTAGGCGTTCCCGGTGCCCACGTACACGCGTTTGCGCTTCGTATCGACAGTAGGTACGTTCCACACCGAACCGCCTGAAGGACCGTATAAGGTCACGCCCTGTGCGTTCTTTCCGCGAGGCTTCGGTTCTTCCGCGATAACGAAAGTAGTCCAGAGTTTTTTGCCGGTATTAGCGTCCAGAGCAGCGACGTGGCCCCGAAAAGAACAGCATTCGTAAGTGGTGACGGCGCCGGTGGTGGTTTCCATCGAGGAGAACCCTGCAAAGACCTTCCCGTCTGCCACAGCAACGCCATTGCTGCTCTTTGCACGCGGATGCTCGCCCGCCTTTGTTTTCCACAACAGTTTTCCGGTTTGCGCATCGACGGCGTACACCCTCGTCAGAACGTCTGTGAAGTAAACGGCGTATTGTGTGCTGCCCTGGCCGGTGATCGGCGCGATAACGGGCGTGGCTCGAATTCCTGCATCGGCGCCGAATGACCAGTAGATGCACCCGGTCTTCGCATCCAGCGAATAGAGCCATGCGGCATCGCTTCCGAAGAAGACACGGCCGGAAACAATAGTCGGCTGCGAATACATCTCAGTCGCGTTAGGCACGCCAAAAGCCCACTTCAGTTTTAGATTCGGTACCTGTTGCGCGGTAAGGCCCGCATTCGCTGCCGTCTGAAACCGCGCGTTGGAAGTGCGCGGGCTCCATCCATTCCACGAAGGTCCGCTGGCAGGATTCGCCAGCGTCGGGTTGGACGTGCATCTATTGGTCATGCTCTTTGAATCGCCCGCAGCGCTGTTCATTGGCCGTCCTGAAAGAAATTCAGCGAACTGCCGCTTTTGAAGATCGGAGAACGTTGCAAGACTCGCATGGGCAGCGACACTCCCACCGTTGAGGACGGCATACACGCGTTCCGGGGAAAAGTCCTGCAGCTCACCAATCGATGGCGCTTTCTTGCCGTCTGTGACCGTGCCCTGGGTGCCGTGACAAGTCCCGCAGCTCTGCTGATATGTGGGTGGTGCGACACGAAAACCGAGGCGCGGTGGTCCTGCTGCAGCGCCTCCGCGCTGTTGTGCCTGAATTAGCGAGTAAGAGAATGGGCTGATCGAAACGAAAGCAATCGCGAGCCCGATTAGGCGTGTCTTCATCAATCCTCCGGAGGTAACGTCGCTGTGGCACCACTCCGCGGTGCACACAAGCCAGAAACCGACACTATCCCAACTGTTTTACAAAAGCAGCAAAATCAGGTTTCGTTTCCTGAAGGATCTGGAGGATCGCCTTGCGATCGGCGGATGATAGATGGTTGAAGCTCGGGCTCGTGTCCTGCCCACTGAGGACCTCCCAGAACCGTCGATAGATGTAGGTCTTCGCAACCTGCGGGAGCGCATCGAAAGATTTCGAATAGACGAGATAGGACAGCGGATAGCGCAGCAGTCGTGTTTTCAAATCCAGTTGGTGCAGCGAGCGTCCTTGACTGTCGCGAGGACCGCGCGCAGAAAACTCCGCCGCGAACTTCGTTGTCCCGGTGACGGGCTCGGTCAGAGGCGCTGCGTCCACAAACAGCATCGGATTGATCAGCCGCTCCGACTCTTCTTTCACGGTACTCTCGTCTGGATTTCCTCGCAGGTTCGTGCCGACCACCGTGATGAGATTGTGAATATGCGTTTGATGCCCGAGGACCATCAACGCGACGATATCGCTGTCTGGTGTCAGATACTCCTTTTTATCGAATCGTTTCGATAGATCCGTGACGTTCGAGTTTGCGGTCAGATCGGCACGTTTGCTGTAATCGCGGATCGGACCCAGCGACTCGGCAGGCTCTCTCACCAAATGGTTGCCCATATGCCGTTGATTGCCCGAATTTCCTGTCACGTACCAGCCGCCCCACCGTTCGAGAAAAGGACTCTTGTCGTTCGTCACTATCGACGCGCGGTTCAATGCAACGCCGGTCGGATCCGACAGGACCGAAAGCATCAGTAAGCGTGGCACCGGTTTCTCGGACTCGAACGTGTCATGACATGCAAGACAGTCGTTCGGCTGCAGCGTGAACTTCGGCTTATCCATCTTCACTTGGTCGAGCGTGTAGAAGACGGGCCCGGCAACAGGATCCACGGACGCGATTTCCATGTGCGGCGCTCCCTGGACATAGCCGACATACACGTCGTCATTGAAGTAAAGAGCGCGGGGCGCTTCAGGCGAAATAAGGAAGAGTTGCGCGCTCGACTTCGAGAACACCAGAGATTGCGAGGAGGCGGGAATGTCGAGCTTCTCGAGCAGGGAATGGAGATACCCGAGCGGCTCGTCGAAATCGAGTTTCGACTTTCCGCTGTCGATCTTGCGCTGAAGGTTGGCAATCGCTTCGGGCAGCGCATCTGGGTCTGGTTCCGCAGCTACTTGACCCGGACTGCGAGAGCTTTCTGCCCGCATCCGGAGTAGCGCAAATGCCAGCAGCGGCACCATCACCATAAAGCCGCTCATCGCCAGGAATCGTTTCGACATCACTGAAGATTATATGGAGGAAAATCCGGGCCAGACCACCGGTTTCCCTAATTTTTTATGAAAACGGGGGCTTTGTTATTGATTAATTGTTAATTGTTATTTGTGAACTTTTGAGAACTGCAATCCCTGTGCGGGTGCACCCCTGCTTTCATCTCACAAATAACAATTCACAATTAATCAATGACAAAGCCCCCGTTTTTCTCTACGCCCTCTTGATGATCACAAAGCTGATATCGTCGGTACGTTCGCCGAATCCCAGCAAGTGGGCCTTGATGCTTTCGAAGATTTCGCGGGCTGAGAGATGTTTGACCTCCCGGACTTTCGCTTCAAGAAATCGGGGAAAGTAGGGTTCCGGCCCGTTGGAGTGTTCCAGCAGTCCATCGGTATACAGGAGGAGGATATCTCCGGTTCCCATGAGCTTCCACTCATTGAGCTGGTACCGCTCCTTGAACCCAAGCACGCTCTGTGTAGCGTTCCGGTCGATCACGTCGAGAGACGGAAGCGTTCCGATGGGGGGAAACGATGTGCAGAAATCCTGGCTGACCTCCATGAAACGGTTGTGCTGATTCGAAAACACCACGGGCGGGGGATGGGCTGCAGAAAGAAACCGGAACGTCGTGTCTTCTGAGATCTCGCCGTAAATCATGGTCACAAACTTGTTCAGGCTCGACGAATGATAAAAGCGTGTGTTCAGGTTTTCGAAAAGCCGCTTGGTGATATTGCCGTAGATGTCGAGCTCGTAGATCGAGCCGAGAAGGAATGCCTGATGCATCATTGCGGCTAGCAGCCCATCGGTCGCGTGATGGCCGGAGACGTCGAGTATCGCGATCCCCGCCTTTCGCTTGCAGCGCTCGAGATGGTTGACAACTTCTGTACGCCCTTCGGCGCATGCCTGGCGAATTCTCGCGTTGAGGTCATAACGTTTCTTGAAGTCTACGTAGATGATGTGATCCCCGCCGACGCTTCCGTTAAGCGGGATCGTCCCCCCGTAGACGTCGATTCCTTGAAGCGTTGGAACCTCGCCAGGCAAAGGCATGATGTTTTTGGCGATGTCCTGAAAATTTTTCAGCTCGCTCAAAAGACGTTCAATCGGATCAGAATGCCGAGTCATCGTTCGGATTGTAGCGTCAAGGCCTCTAGACCTCTACTGCGGACAGGCCGCGGGTGCAGCGGCTGACTTCCAATCCGCTGCCGACACGAAGGAGGAGAGACTGCATATCTGCTTGTGAACGCACATGTTGCCGGTAAACCGACGCATGCGTTTGCGCGCTTTCGGGAAAGATCATGTTGTCGGCAACGACGACCGCCCCGGGGTTGAGTTTAGGATGGAATAGCTTGAAGCACGGAACGTACAGGTCCTTCCATAAATCCAGGAGAATGAAGTCGACGTTCGTCTGCAGGTTCGCAAGAGACTGCAAAGCGTCACCGAGACGGAAGTCGACAAAGGCTGCCAGCCCGGCTTGCTTCATCCGGTCTCGCGCGTATTGCTGTTTCTCGGCATGGAGCTCCAACGTGATGACCCGGCCGCCAGTTTCTCGAGCTGCCTCAGCCAGCCACAGCGTTGAATAGCCATAAGACGTCCCGATTTCCAGGATGACTTTGGACTCCGCTTCCTTGATGAGCAGGTTCATGAGCTGACCTGTAGCGGGTCCGACAGCCAGGAGAAACTGATCCCGCTCGATGACGAAGTTGTTCCACTCCAGCTCGTGCCATCGTTTTTCTTCGGCGGCCGAGCGGGCCTCGTATTCGTCGAGTACCTGCTGCACTGCGCGATCCATTGGAGCCATTTGTCCCCTCCCGAGTCTCTATTGTCATATAGCATGAGCTCCATGAAACAGATATCCAC
>Ga0157379_10006141_pt1 | contig 10343 bp, 16 predicted proteins | sample S25metaG_FD_121802 | JGI IMG/M metagenome (GOLD analysis project Ga0157379, IMG submission 121802) | Switchgrass rhizosphere microbial communities from Kellogg Biological Station, Michigan, USA - S2-5 metaG | ecosystem: Host-associated > Plants > Roots > Rhizosphere > Soil | place: USA... | reverse complement strand
GTTGCTCTCGGAGCCCATTGGTCAATAACTCAGAATTACAATCGTAAGCGGCTCCCTATATTAAAACCGAGAGATTTTCCGACGCTTGACATGCAGTCTTCCGCGAATATGGAAGGGATAACATTAGTTTTGTGGGTCATGATTTTTTATTATTATCTAAAGACGATCCTTATACAGATGGGAGTGTAGGTCACTTTCTTTCCGAGACTCCAATACGGCTATCTTCTTGCAGATCCAGTCACAATCAAGGTCCGTAAACCAAGTGATATCCGAATGATTGTTACGTTCAATTTTGCATCAGGAAGTAACAATGCAGCACACGCGATTCCCCAAACCCATCGAGGCGTACAAAGTCCTGTCTTTCTTTGGCAGTAATATCGTTATTACAGAAGGTGCCGAATGGAAGAAGCATAGGAAAGTTGCAGCACCGACATTTACGGATGTAAGACTTTTACTTTTTATTATTATTATTATTATTTAACCGACATCATTGCAGAGAAATAATCGTCTCGTTTGGGATGAAACCTGTCGAGTCCTAAGTGAGCTTACGGAAGGTTGGGGGACCAAATCTGAAATTATAGTGGATGATGTGAACATGATAGCTATTCCCGTGAGTGCACCTTTTAATGGTCTAAAATGCCGTATAATGACGTGTAGACTACCTAGCTTGCACTCAAGGTTATTAGCTCCGCCGGTACGTTCTCTCTTGTTCTGAACCTCTGCATCTAACACCTTGCCTCTCTCAATTAGGATTTGGTCGTCAGCTATCGTGGTCCGATGACGCAATAGTACCGCCCGGCCACGCCCTTTCCTTCGCAGACGCTATAACAACTGTTTCAAGTGATCTCATAATCAAGCTTGTGGCACCTAACTGGGCATATAGGTATTTTAAACGGCTGAAGAAGATCCAACTAGCTCACAACGAGTTGCAAGTGAGTTTAATCATGTGTAACTTAATTCTCGAGCTTCTTATCACTATGCAGCAATATTTGGAAGAAATGATCGTTGACCGTCGCAGCTCTTCGGACCAGGCGGAGCGCCATGACCTCTTCTCTGCATTGATAGAGAGCAGCGAGAAGGATGACGAGGCCCATAGATTAACAGACGAGGAACTGATTGGTAGCCCGGTATATTTTAGAAGAATTAGATTATTTTATCTGATGTCTTTCCTAGGGAATATTTTTATGTTCCTTGTCGCCGGCCATGAGGTTCGAATTGTTTATAAACTGATGTTCACCTTCTTATATCTGATACCCTTTTATTCAGACAACAGCGCACACCCTGACCTTCGCTCTAGGCCTTTTAGCCCTGCATCCAGAAGTACAGGAAACATTATATCAGCATATTAAGTCAACTGTTCCTGATGGAGAGACTCCTGTATGTCTTGTATAGATCCTTCAGATGAAGTCAATCCAACTATTCCCTGCAGACCTACCAATTGATGAACTCCCTCACTTACCCCCTGGCCATTATATATGAAACGCTGCGTCTGTTCCCTTCAGTGAGAATAACCCCGATGTTCTTGCTTTCTGTGATTAATATTATTTTGGAAAGGTCCCCAATATTCCGAAGTCCACCAGTAAAGACGCCACTTTGCCTGCAGTTGGTCCAGATGGCAGCCCGACCTCTTTTGTAGCTCCAGCTGGCTCATATCTGTTGATTTGTGTTCCTGCATTGCATCACAATTGTATGTTTATCTTGCGAAGTGGGATATGACAGGATGCTTATCTTGCGCTTTGCTCTCCAAGCTCGGTACTGGCCACATCCAGATACCTTTAACCCATCTCGATTCCTAGGGGACTACAACAAGGATGCGTTTGTGCCATTCTCAGCGGGTATGTAAAGTTATCAGGCTATTTATGCCAGGTGTCGAGATTTTGATTTTTCTTCTTTGACAGCTCACAGGTCCTGCATCGGAAGAAGGTAATGGTCGTCTCTCTTCCTGGAAACCACTTACTAATATTCTTATTTGTCTAGATTTTCTGAGACAGAGGTGACTTCGGTTTACCCTGATATTCCAAAAAAACAAAAAAAAAGTAACACATTGTCTTGCGGTTGCTTTCTTAGACTGTAGCCGTTCTCACCTTGCTGTGTCGCAACTACAAGATTGAACTAAAAAATCCGTCGGAATATCAGCATCTCACCATGCTCGAAAAGCGCCAAAAACTTTTACGAAGCAGACCCGAAATTACCACTACGTATGTTCTCTATTCTCATCAATGGAACACCGGAAGTTAATTATTTGGGAAATAGGCCTATGAAGGTTCCTCTTATATTCAAGAGACGAACGTGATTTCCATAATATGAGGCTCTAGCTGTCCGTTTCGATAAAGTAAACAGTCCGTCGTTGTAATGTGTAATTACGTACATAAAGATCGTAGCGGTGAAGCTGACTAGCTACATGCCAACGAATCAAAATCCAACCAATGCAAAGGCCTCTTCTACTAAAGATAGTTGTTGTTCAGTGAATGAACATCCTGCATCAAACGGTATGCTAGATGAGAATACTGCACCACTAGGGTTAGCACCTCCTAGCTCCACTAAACTTGCTGTGGAAGGATTATAAGTAGGCCAACCAAAACTGTTAAGACCATTGACGGGATCCCGCGCAAAGGCAACCCAGGCAGTCTGCATATAGCTAGAGAGAGCAACCTCAGCAGCCGTCGGGGCAAATGGAAAGACAGAGGAATTATAAGTTCCGAAAACGATCGGAACTTCTGAAAAGTGGTATGCGCGCATGTCGGGTCGTTTGTTGTTTATGTTTGGGAATATTGCTGCTCTGGGTTTAGAAGAGCTGGATAAGAGGTTGAATATGAAACAGACCCTCATATCGGTATCTCCAGGTTGGCACACCGGCTTTCACGCGGTCTGAAGCGGTAATGCTCCCCGGACAGTTAAACATAAGCTGTATCAAATGTCAATGTTGATTTTATTTTTCCATAAATTTGAAATATCTGACCTCCGTGACATCGTCAGAACCTTGCTGTGTCAACCCAGGGATAGTGCCACCAAGTTCCAGTTGTTCGAGCGCAACAACGAAGAGATCGCCTTCTTGAGCATTTGAGCCAATAAGTAAAGGTACCTTCAGGAATTTTCCGGCAGACGATCGGGAGTTGATATCAGAAAAATAAGTCACCCCTTCATAAATTACAGATGAGCGAGAAAGAGAGGATGGAGTGACTGTCGGTACTACCATCTGGCACTGGTGCGAAAGCAGCATTCAGAGTAATGATAACATTCTCGAGTTCCTGAAATGGGATAAGTTGCATGCAAGCGAACTGGAAAGGAGTCGCGACTTTGATAGACTAAGTGAGCAGGGTACCAGGATCTTAAGAATAAGGCCTACATGCAGTGCAGCCCACGCTGGTTGCTACTTCTGCCCAGGAAGCCACGGTGGATATATTACCTTGAGGAACCAACAAGGAGTTCCCAGCGAGACTTGCTGACTCCTGAATGACGCCTACCGGGAGGGATTCCAGTGAGTCCAGTAGAGGGCAAAGTCTTGAAATTCATTACTGACCTTTTACAACGGTGTCGGCGGGGTTTGCGTATGTATATGCGTCGACAGATATTGAGCCTGCACTTTCACCAAAGAGTATAATGCGGTTTGGATCACCACCGAAAGCAGCGATATTGGCATGGACCCATTGGATAGCTGCCTTTTGATCCAGCAGTCCAAAGTTCTGAGATGTACGGGACCCGAAAAGTTGTGGAGCGTTGGGTTGACCAAATATATTGAGCCGATAATTTATGGTGACCAGGGTGATATCATCATGATCTCGAACAAAGTTAGAACCATTATAATAGGGAAAATTGGACTTCTCTGTGTGTAAGTGTATTGTAGGAGAATACAAGTCATGACCTCACCGATCCATAAGCAAAGGATCCCCCATAGATCCAAATCATGACGGCAGTTTCTTGCTTCCGACTGACGCTAGGTGTCCATATGTTGAGGCTAAGACAATTCTCCGACTGCCTTACACTACTCTGAGAGCCAGCCCCCAAGAGTGATATAACTTCATTAAAGTTTGCAGTGAGTGATTGCGGACAGGTATCTCCAAAGTTTGTGGCCTTAAATGCGGTTGTCCTGTTTGCAGGTGGTCGCGGGGCTTCCCATCGGTTTGCTATCGCATAAGGTATTCCAAGGAATTGCCGTACAGAGGGACTGACCAGGGTGCCAGCCACAGATCCTTGTTGCGTTTGTACCGTTGTGCCATCTCCCTGAGCTTGGGCTTTGAAAACGAGGTAATTTGCAAAGAGTATATAGACGAGCCTCATTGTAGTTCGAGAATGTGCGGACCATCCAAACGACCGAGGGAGGATGTGACTAAACTTTTGCGAATCTCATTCTGTCTCCCAGTGACCATGGTAAACATGTGCTCGATCTAAAATTGTTTAAAGAGTAGTCCCGTGTGCTACTAATAATGAATTCATCTGCTAAAAGAGTCCTTGTCGGCTCCTCTGACGTTCGTAGCGTCTCACGTCTGTCAACCTCTCCACTGAGAGACTGTTGGAATCAAAAGTGAAGGAATTCCCAAGAAAAGAAAGCCAGTAACTGTTGGGATATATCAGGAGCGAGTTAAGAGCAAATGGCAGCGCATAAGAAGCAGAAGATAGAGTATCTCAATGATACCCAAATGATGCCATGATGGCAGGAAGAAAATGCGTCACAATACTGGAAGCGCCCACCGGTAATTGGGATAACTGTGTTCCGACGATCTCTGTCACCCGCTCTCTCCCGACTCCCTTCGCCATGAAAATTCCTTTAAAAAATAATTCCGCTGATAAAGCTGTAATTTTAACTATGCTACATTATTTTTTTGTCAGTCTATTACTAGTCAAAAGGACAAAACAACGAGCCACCTTGCTGAAATTTTACACAGGCTCACTATCATCTTCATAGTCTCAGCAGGGACCAGATGGAATATTATTGTCAATGAAGCATACACGGGATTCTAGGAGATCCCCAGCGGTAGCATAAGTTAATACCGAACATACACTTCAAGTTCACAATAGAACATTCAGAAGCTCGACAACCACGACAACAGCATCGATGAGAACATCGGCCAGGGGACATCCTAAGTCTAACAGTGTTCCCAACCCAAAGAGAACGCCCGTCTGGTTGAAGACATTCCCAAGCTGTGCGACGCTCACAGTTGTGGGATTATATAGTGGCCAACCATAGTTTACCAATCCCTTTTGAGGATCACGCGCAAATGCAACCCAAGCCCCTTGAACATATTTCGAAAAAATGATTTCATTGGCGGTAGGGGGAGCGAATGTGGAGGAATTGTAGGTCCCAAAGATAATTGGTATTTCAGATGCGTGATAAGCACGGAGATCAGGCCTAGAGGAGATGTCTGGAAAGATGGCTGAAATCCATAATATGTGAGAGCTAATGGTCTTTCCGCCGATTCTACCTACCTTGATATTGGTATCTCCAAGTTGGAACACCAGCTTTGACTCGATCATTCGCAGTTGTCGCTGCTGGACAAGCAAAAACAAGCTAGTGTTACAACCGTTAATAGGTGAATAAAATAATGGAAATTTATTTGTCTCACCTCTGTTAGAGCATCGCTGACTACTTGTGTGACCACAGGAATGGACCCTCCAAATTGTAGTAATTGGGTCTCAACGATGAATATATCGCTTTCTTGGGCAGTATTTCCAACAAGGAGGGGGACTTCGAGGAATTTTCCAGAGGCGGAAAGACTTGCTATATCTCCAGGTACCGTGATACCTAAAATCACTCTTGTGAGTATATTACTGTACAAAAAATCTTAGCAAAGAGGGCTTACCATCAGTAACCGGTGAGAATGTCAGATTATTGGCAATTACGGCATCTTCCATGGTCCTGAATGGAACAGATTTCATGCAAGAAAGCTGTTCAGGTGTTGTGTCTACACAGGTGCTGTCAAAAAGTTGTGGAAACCTATAAACCTATACCCACTATTTCCGCATCCGAGAATGAAACCGAGAGTATTCCAAGGGGTAGGGTCGAGAGACGAAGTTGTGGCGTTGCCCAAAGTGATAGCTAGCTGTCCTGCGATGCTGAGTCGAAATGAGTAAGAGAAATTGGAGCTACCGCTTGAGTAGTTTACCTCCCGGATTGTTCAATAATCCCTTCAATAATATACACGTTTATTGACTCTCAGACTTCCCAGGAACTTACTAACCTTTTACGATCTTGTCGTTAGGGTGCGTGTATGCGTATAAGTCGACAGCGACACTACCCGCTGACTGCCCAAATATTACGATACGCTCTGGGTCACCACCAAACATGGCAATGTTGTCATGCACCCATTGAATAGCAAAATCGACATCGAGGAGTCCAAAGTTCTGGGAGACCGTTTTGCTGACCAGCTGCGGTGCGTTAGGTTGACCGAATATATTTGTGCGGTAATTTAGGGTGACCAGCAGAACATCGTCATTGTCTTTGACAAGGTTTTGTCCATCGTAGTAAATTGTGTTACTCTCCAAGGACGAATATCAGCAACGGGAATATGTATTGGTTTTCAGAGAAGGGCTCAACTTACTGTTCCGAATTGGTCCGATCCACCATAGATCCATATCATAACAGCAGTCCCCTGCTTCCGACTGAGGCTCGGCGCCCAAATATTAACACTGAGGCAGTTCTCCGATTCGGGAACTTGGGGATTAGTTATTCCTATCAACTTCAGAAATTCCAAAGAGCTCGGAGAGAGTAATTGAACGCAGGAATCTCCAAAGGAGTTGGCTTGAAAAGGAGCCGAGCGAACAGGTGGAGTATGCGGAGCTTCCCATCGATTCGCTATGCCATAGGGTATACCCAGAAATCGACGAACTCCAGCAGTAGGGGATGTACCCTTAATAGGTCCTTGCTGAGTATTCACGGTTAGACCATCGTCCTGAGCAATGACAGTGAATGCAGCTAAACCAGCAGCCAGAAGGTGAAGAAAGGTCATTGTACGACTAGGAAAATATCGAATGGCCTCTTTAATACAAAAGATCGCAGTTACTACTTTCTCTACTTTTTCTAGGGCGGAAACTCGGAGATCGCAAAGGTTAGGTGGTTCAACAACGGACTGTGCGGCAATCCACTTAATACGTGATAGATGTTCAGATCCTATCGTACCACCGATTGGATGTCTAACTGTAAGGGTTCGCCTGAGCAATCGAACCGTTGATGAATTATGGTCAATGGACGGCATCACCCTGCCGTGTTGTATGTGATTTTAAAGTTTTCAACTATACAATGGTCTGGACAGCTTATGATACTTGATGGGCGGAATCGTGAGACCAAGCCTATGTTCGACAGGGTTGCAAATCTGTTAGGATAATTCAAAAGATGTTCAATCTGTTGATAGAAAGATACCGACCACCTAGGAGACTCCGTAGTTGCGAGATCGGAAGATAACACCTGGCGAATACTAGCGAAAAAGGAATAGATTAACCTCGTTCAAGAACAAAGCTGGGAATATTGTGACCTTAAGGTTTAGTGTACTGTGGTATTTATCCGCTGAAAAGCCCTATTCAAATAAATGATAACCCAAATATATTGCATTATAGTACTAATAAGGCTATCTCTAAAAGACACTGCCTAGAAGGTTAATGAGAATCAAAGCGAGACTCCCTCCTGCTTCACTCGCAACACATCCTAGGTCGTATGTAGCTCCATTTTCAAAAATCACACCGGATTGATTGACAGAATTTCCAAGAACGGCGAGGCTGTTTGTGAGCGGGTTGTACCTCGGCCATCCATAATTGACAAGCCCGTTTTGCGGATCTTTCGCAAAAGCCACCCAAGCAGCTTGAACGTACTTTGAAAGTGCTATTTCGTTATTGGTGGGAGGGCCGAACGGAGAGAAACCGTATGTCCCGAAGACAATAGGGATGTCGGCTGCGTGGAAGGCACGGAGATCAGGTTGGTGGGAGATGTCTGAGAATATACCTGACAGAAGAAACTTAGTCTGAGCAGCCAATGAGAATGTATAGTTGAAATAATTTACCATCGTAGCGATATCTGAAGACAGGAACACCAGCTTTGACATGGTCTGCAGTCGTAGTACCTGCAGGACATGAGAATACCACCTGTAATGCAGAGTTATAGTCCACTCTCTGGTAATTAGTGACGCAATTGACCTTTGTGACAACGTCTCCACCAATTTCTGTGAGACCCGGAACATCGGTGCCTAAATCCATCTGCTCAGCGGCAACTACGAAGATATCTCCTTCTTGCCTGGTATTCCCAACGAGCAATGGTATTTTCAAAAAATTTCCAGCGGCAGAGCGTTGAGTAAGATCCGAGAAAAAGGTAATTCCTGTTAACAGCATCAGTTCCTAAGACTTTAAAGCACGTCAACAAGGAGCTGCCCCGTACCATCTTGCACGGGTACAAAGTCATTTCCGGCGGCCTCAACGGCATCCTCAAGTGTTCTAAAGGGGACTGTTTTCATGCAGGTAAACTGAACAGCATTCGCGGCTGAATTTGTAAACCAATTAGCGATCATTTGCTACTAAAGGCCGAGATAGCGCACTTTTTCCACACCCAACAGCAGCGGCGACTGTGTTCCAAACTGAGGGATCCAGTGGTCCACCGAATGCATGAAGCTCGGGTGTCAAACCGGCTAAACTATGGGTGAATCTAAGCCATGGGAAAATATCTTTCAAAGTATTTGTACCTTCCAGATTGCTGTATTCCGCCCTTTACTCTGGTGTCTGTCGGATGGGAAAAAGTGTATGCTGCAACCAACCCACTTCCAGCACTCTGACCGAAAATGCTAATTCTCTCAGGATCTCCTCCAAAGCTTGCAATGTTATCGTGAACCCATTGTATCGCGGCATCTACATCCAATGCCCCAAAGTTTTGTGATTGGCTTGTGTTGGAGAGCTGAGGAGCCCCAGGAAAACCGAAGATATTGGTGCGATAATTAATGGTGACAAGAGTGATATCGTCGTTATTGGCGATGAAGGTTTCTCCGTCATAAAATTCGGTATTACTCTACATATAAAGGCGAAATATGAGAATGTCTCTCTTAGCGATACAGTAATAAGTCCTTACGGTTCCAAAGGCATATCCCCCGCCATAGATCCAGATCAGTACCGCAGTGCTCTGTTTCCTGGCAGGGCTCGGAGCCCAAATGTTCAGCGACAAACATGCTTCAGATTCTGAAACCTGAGTACCCCCCATGCCGAGAAGCACCAGGAACTCTTCATGGCTGCCTGAGAGTGCTTGCACACAAGAATCGCCAAATTGAGTCGCCTGAAAAGTGGAGGTGTGTACTGGAGGAGGTCGGGGGGGTTGCCACCGATTGACAGTCGCGTAAGGAATTCCAAGGAATCGGCGTACACTAGGGGAGACTAACGTTCCGGACACTGATCCTTGTTGAGTTTGCACCGTTAACCCATCATCTAGACAGTGGACTAGAAAATTGAGCGATAAAATGCTCATGGAGAGGAAAAGCGACTTCATTCCTGGAGAAGAGGGTCTAGAGGAACAGCGACTTCTTCGTGAAACTGTTCTCATCGAACCTCTATTTTATCCTCTACGTCTAGCAGACATCAATGTCTTTGATATCTATCAAAGTTCCATTAATTACCGGAACTCCCTGCTCCAAAAAGAAGGCACACAACACTGAAAGGAGGACTAACATGCGACGGCAGGAAGGAACCTGTTGTGTCACATGTACGCCGCAGGGTTGATCCACTTTCTTTCCCATTCCAATATCCATACCAAAACACAAAAAATCTCGGTAAGCTACTCAACAGAGTTTAAAAGAACAAGTTCTGTCGCCTTACCTATGCATGCTTGGTCCCTTTGAACTTTCCCCTTATAGTGACTAATTGTTGAATCTATATATGTATTAGGCGATGTAAGGCTAAACTAAAATTTGCATTCTTTAGCTATGACGCAGAATATATAAGTGAGAGATTTTGGAACTAAATGGTTAGAGCCCAAGAAGACAGAAGCTGTTGTGATTTGACGAAAGCAAAATGCGCACACTGTTCACAGGGGGAGGCGGTTTGAAGCGAGTGATTACGCCACATGACATATGTCACTTAGGACTAAAACATCCGTTATTGAATATGTTGCTTTTAACCCTTGTTAACCTTTATACGCTCGTATCATGAAATAAACATTTTGGACAATCTGAAGAACTATATAGTCGTCCGTGGCATAATTTACGTCGATTGTGGACGAAACCTCAGCATTGCACACTACCACATGACCATCTAGAGGAGGCGTACGTAGGGCAATAAGTATTCTGGACAGATAAATATCATACTCTCCTACGCAGTCCTTCAATTGGATCATTACTATGGAACGCGTCAAGCTCCTTCCTCACTTGATCGATAGTTGGGCG
>Ga0157379_10006139_pt1 | contig 10344 bp, 6 predicted proteins | sample S25metaG_FD_121802 | JGI IMG/M metagenome (GOLD analysis project Ga0157379, IMG submission 121802) | Switchgrass rhizosphere microbial communities from Kellogg Biological Station, Michigan, USA - S2-5 metaG | ecosystem: Host-associated > Plants > Roots > Rhizosphere > Soil | place: USA: Michigan... | reverse complement strand
GAGGATATCCAATTGGCAATATCTATTGATAGAACGTGTCGAGGATTATATGGGAAAATTGCATCCTGCCGTGCACGCATTTTTATGATGGAGTGGTAATGGAATGATATGTAAATTCCCAATGAGTCTAAGCTGATTGAGAAGCTATCGGGGAAGAGAAAATCCAAGAGGTTGTATATTCCCAGTTTCAGCGTAAAGGGACAAAATAATGTACATAAAGACAACTTAGGGCTGGTTGCATGTTCGCAGTTCGCCGGACGGAGCGAAAAATCGGTGGGCCGGACCGCCTCAAAGTCAAGACATTTGCGAAGAAGGCGATATATAAGAGGCCGAAGTCCTTGCTTCCCTCTCACACGCACAGTTCCTGAGATATTCAAATAGCTACTATCTTTGCGTCCATGGGGTCATTGAGTTATTTTTTACACCATTCGTGATTCCCAAATTAGAGCATATTTAAGAACTGATTCCTTAGCCGTTCGCACCCCCTAGAGCTCTCTCAGTCTACCGCAATGGCCACCTCCCCATACAACACTGCTATATCGGAGTCTGTTCACAAGCCTTTCACGTCGGTAAAGGAAAAGAATGCTGAGCGAGACGATTGGGTATCACACGAGTATTCAGGTGCTGGTGACCTCTTTCATCCAGTGTTTGAGGACTATCTGCACTATGCGGCTATACAGAGGCTCAAGGAAGATGGGATAGAAGTTGAAAGGGTAACTCCCGAGATGATCAAGGAGAAACGAAATTGGTTCTCTCGTTTATCGGAGCATAAGGGACCTAATGTGAACGTGAATGTGCGCCATGTCATCCCACGGGAGCTTACTCCGGATGAAGAAGAGAGAGAAAATGCCTCACGAGCTTTGCGGCTTGCGGGTTGGGCGGCTGTTTTCTACTTGATCACGACTGATATTCTTGGTCCCTTCAATGCTCCATTTGCTATTTCACAAGTTGGATGGGTTCCTGGTATGTATGTTTAACCTCTGCTATTTAGTTTGGCAATCCTGATGATTATGCGTTAGGGATCATTTTGTATTTCTTTAGTATGTATCATGTGAGATATCTATTATTGTTTATTGATGGTTTTTTAGTGGGCATCATTGCCCTTTACACTGGGCTAATTATCTGGCGTCTCTATATTCGCCTTGATTCATTAAGATATCCCTTGAGAACCTATGCTGATATGGCTGAACGCATTTTTGGCAAGACTGCTCGTCATGTTTGTACTGTCCTACAGAGTGTGCAGCTACTTGTGAATGTAAGGTACTGTTCTCTATCATATGGATAGATTCTGACATTAATTTTCAGGTTGCCACTATCTGTCTCAGTAATGGCCAAGCACTCTCTGAGTTAACCCAGAATGGTACAGGCATGGGTGGTGTATGTGATTTAACATTCCCTGAACTGTTTTTGAGCTTATCTATCACAAAAATTCATAGGTTTGCTTCTCTGTTGCCATTGTTGTCTGGGCTTTCCTTGGAATGATCATTGGTCAGATTCGAACCCTGAAGGTAAAATTCTTTCTATATGGTAGTTGGAAGACTTGAATGAACCTTCTATTTATTAGAACTTCACATGGTTGGCAAACAGCGCTGTCTGGTATGTTGAATGCTTATTTTCCAAGATAAACTCTGAGTATTATTATATGCTAGGATCAATCTAATTATTATCTTTACTTCCATGGGTTTTGTTGCACACAGTCCACCCAATTTTGCAGCTGCTTCAACATCTCTAGGTGTATCTCAAGGTCCTGTGATAACCACAAAATTCGGCCATTTGCCTCTCTTCCAACAGGTAAACCCTTCTCTCCTTCTTGAAGAAATATTCTCATTTTTTTTGTGCTTTGTGGTCTTTAGGTGAATGGTATCATGAATATGGTGTTTGCATATGGTGGTGCAATGATTTTCCCTGAGATTGTGAGGGTTTTCCACAGCCACCTTTAGATGAATTTTTAATATTGTCTGATATTAGTTGGCTGAAATGCATCGTCCAATGGATTTCTGGAAGGGAATGGTGAGATTGTCCTTTCATTTTACAACCTTTTACTGATACTTTCCAAAGGCTCTAGCCCAAGCACTCATTTTCACAGCTTATCTTCTCTATGGTGCCTTCATATATGTACATTGTGATATACAACTTCTTCTCAATGCCACTCAATCATGTTATGTAGGCATTCCAAGGACAGTTTACTCTTCCTCTTGCTTATCAGGGAGTCAGCAACTTTACATGGCAGTCAGTGGGTCAGTAGTAAGATTTTAAAATAATGGATTTCCCCTAAAACCATACTTTTTTGTGCAGGAAATGCATTGTCACTTATTACAGGAATCATTGCAGCTGGATTATATGGAAATATTGGCATCAGTTAAGTATCTCCATTTACAATCATTTTAATAAATATATTATTGACATAATTCAATGTATAGAAGTTGTGTATATCAACATTGTTGAGGACTGGTTCAATGGCCCTCGTCTGATGACTTTCAAAGGACGAATTATTTGGTCATGTAAGCTAAGATCTGCAGTTTCTTCTGCTCAATACCTAACATAATATTTAATAGCTCTGGTTTTCTTTTACTGGGCATTTGGTAACTTGTTGCCATTTTTATTAGCATGAACACTATTCACATTTTTCCAGCATTTATTATTGGATCTGCAATCCCTCAAGTTCAAACCATTACCGGATTGATTGCTGCAATTGCAATCATGCAATTCACTTACTCATTCCCCCCTTTGCTTCGACTTGGTTATGATGTTATTACAGATGCCATGGCTGCAGATAAGGTGTATGTGCCGGGACAGGGTGCCTCCGGGCGTGTAGACACTTGGAGAGACTGGTCTAGATGGCAGAGGGTATGTCCTTGATCCTCTTTCGCTATGGATTATCAGGCCAATGGAGTTGTTTGATAGGGCCTTTTCAGTGGTCGCTGGTATTTCAAGCTGTTCAATTTACTGGTTGGTTTGGGAGGACTTGCCATGGCCTGTCTAGGTAAGGATTATGAGAAAGATACACAGATGATGTCTAAATATCTGATGGCTTGATACTAGGCATGTGGGGTGCTGGCGAGTCCATTAAGGCTGTCTTTGCACTCTCAGGTGCAGCGACATCTTTTGGCTGCAAGTCACCTGTTTAGTCATAACACCTAGTTACTTTGAGTGGAAATTATGGCTAACTCTTCTTGATATGTGTATGTTTCCACTATGATAATGCCAAGTAAATCGAATTTGGTGGACAATGGTGGCTTCTAGGAATGTTTCTAAATATTAAATAACATGCATGTTGTTTATACTATCTACTTTGATTAGATCGAGTAAGGCCATTGTGCGATCAAATTGTTGAAATCTGATACTTGGATGGATTCAGTTAGACTTTGGAGGTCATCAGTTTGAAAGGTGAATTCAATTGCTTCTGTCATGGGTATCTGTATTATCATACTTCTCATCATTTACATTCCCATTACTGAGGGCATGAATATTGGAATAACCTCATAATCGGTGTGATTCGTCCCAACAAGGAATGAATTCAATACAGCAAATAAATCCTAACTTTCTAGAGCCTGTCGGAGGGCATCCGGGTGTATTTTGGTGAAGTTTAATGCTGGAAGACAATCCCTCCTTCATGCCCAGGTTCTTGTCGTCCACTTATAGGTATGCAGTTAAATTATGTATTAGTCAGTATATAAACTCCTATCCATAGCTGGCTTCGAACTCTAATCCCACTTTCTGTCCTCCAACCCTAATCCTGTCTTCGATCTCATCAACTGCACCTATGCAGTTCAGCCTACATTTCTACACTAGTGGTATCCACCCTCCACCGAACAACTCATTCGAGAGGTATAAAGTTCCAGTAGTGGTATACAGACCTAGCTAGTGCAGAAACCGCTGAGTATATCCATTGGGTCGGACACTCAGTCGTGGATTCCCCAGAATGTCACGGCAGGATATATGAATTGTCATTTCTCTTGGGCAAGGATATTAACTGCCATTTAACCCTCTTCAATCTGGCATACGTTCAGGGAGTAATCGACCCATATATCCGGCCTATAAAGTGAGTTCTGAGACTCCTGGGGTGGATATCCTCTGCCGACGCTCCCACCACTGTGTTTTAATCTTATCTACATCCTGTTGGATATATCCTATCATGGTCCATGGCTTACCAATAGGCAGAGGATTGAAATGCGCTAGTTAGTCTGTTTCTTATCAACGTAACATACGATGCCTCTGATGCGCTTTTGTGCACCATATCCGTTTACTGGATCGTTTCAACACGAAGATCGAAGATGATAGACATAAGCAGAAGAAACAATGTAGGACAGGCGTCAAGATGTACATGGATATATCAGGGAAGTGATCAATACATGGACCTTCAGCCATAAGCTCCCTTGAGGTGACCTGCTCGCTTATGTTTGACCATTAGGAATAGTATCTACAGTTGCATATAGCTCTTTGATTTCGTCCTGATACAGTTTAAGTATGATCCCTCGTCGCGCCGTCTGCTTTGACGTGTAACTGAAGGGCTTTTCCGGGCGCGAAAGAAGGATCATCTACAAGGAGCTGTGAGACAAAGACCGATCTTAAGATTTAGGGTTAAAAACCTACATTTCGCATGATGGGAGTAATCGATAAAAACAAGTCATTGGCTTCTTGCACAGCTTTCCTAAATAAACAAAAATTAGATACATACCTGGAAATGACAACACGGATTCATTTGTAAGTCAAAACATACCAAATTAGTTCGTACTGGTCGCCTGTTGCAACCCCAGACTGAGCTGGCTCTATGAGAACACCGAGCTTCGTCTGACCGGCCCCGAATATGACTGCGCCACTTATCCCTTCTTTTGAAGCGAGGAATTGCTCTGGGGTGTCATAAGTGAGCCGAAACGCAGAGTAAGAAACGGCACAACTTGCCTACAGGAACCGGATGCACCTCCAGGCTTTTAATTAGCATGCGGGATTCCTTAGAAACGCCTTTGGAATTCCTACCTTTTCCCCGTTGTTGAGAGCCATTTGATCATCCTTCCTCCCGCGGAGCCTTAGTACTGAAGGATTTTCGGGATGTCTTTCAACGAGGTCCCCACTTTGGTAAGCAGGAACGCCGTCTAATTCTGTATTTGTAACAGCCAGAGCATGATATGGACCTTGCTAAATAGAAAATGAAGATAAACGGACACCTTGGAAAAGTGAGAAACTCCCCCACCTTGAAGATTATTTCAAATATATTTGGCTCTTCATGAGGCTCAAAGTGGGGGTTAGTGAACGAAGCGAGTGTAAACCACTCGTAGCCTTCGGCAAACTTGCGTGCTGGTGGACGAGTGAGCGCTTTGTTTTAGCCGAATGAGACAATCATACGTACGTGTAAAGTGGATGATCTGTCCGTATTCAGTCCTGTAAAGGATTTCGTATTGATGTCTTTGTCAACAGGAGAGAACAGACTTACGCTCCAACAGAACAGCGAATATTCACTCCTCTTGCATATAGCTTGGTGCCAGCCTCTTTTGAGAGCGCTGCCCCAGCATATACCTGTCTCTATGAGTCACCTGGAGCCGGAAAATTAAGGAGAGAGAGAGTATACAATTGCCTTGAATTGCTTTAATGTGTCAATATCAGCATCATTGGTGGCCCATATCTGGACGTGGAAAGGGTGAGAATATCGATATAATTAGAAGAGATGTTACACACTTCGAGCGTACTTGGAACTGTGTATATAATCGTGGAGTGTGTGGCAGCCGAATGTGAGAGGAACATTGCGGGGGTGAGCCCCTCGATTTTCTCTTTGGGTGGCAAAGCTGCTCTAATCAACCTATTCGCAAGCTGAAGAGACAGAATTTCAACTCAATTCCTGATGCCACCTAGAAATCATGAACTCACCGACCACACCATTGCAAGTACACCCATAGCATCTATTATCCCATTCAATGATCCACATTAACGCTTCGTCTATTGGTTCCAACAGCACTTACGGAACATCTGGCGCCCGTGGACTGCCCATATGTCATTCTCTGCCAGGAACCCATCGTATCCTATTAATGAAATGGGGGAGAGAGAGATAAATACGGTGAATGCTCTGTGTGAAATAAGGACTCGCCTAGAGAATTTGCCCATTGAATAAGTATACCATGCGTTAGTCGAATGGGTTTAGGATTAGACGTGGACCCTAAGAGACGCATCGTAATGAGATTATGATCGAACACTGGTACGAAATTGGCCACACCTCCAGAGTGTAATATCACAGCAGGAGATTTGCGATCGGTCCTCTCGAACCCTTCGAAAGCCGTCGACTGGGGTTGGTTTGTTATCATCGCTTCAAAGACAGGCATCTTATGCACGCGAAAGTGAACCTCGGTATCGTTGGCTAGTATCTCCTCCAAGGTCCGCTCTGCAATATTTCCTGAGGCATAGATATGCTGAACATTCATTACTTTGATAAGTGATTTTGTCGCCTCAATCGATAGTCCGGGCTCGATTAGGAATGGAACAATCGAAACCAAAACGCCGGATGGAAGTCTACGTGGATGGCTAAGTCTCAAGAGTGCAAGAAGGAATATCGTGTATTCCACAACACCTATCTAGCGTGAGTAAAAGTCACCCTAGAAGCAGCATACATACTTGAGTCCGAACAAACACCAATGACAAACTGGTGGTGGTCTGCACTCGAATCTGACGGCTTTGGATGAGATATATGTTCCAAGAGGTCATGCATAATGATTGGCATAGTAATTTGAACATAGGCATTTAATTCGTTCCATGTGATAAAGCTACGAGTATTTTCCTTGGATTGACCTATGAACCACAGTCAAATTCATGTCAGTGTCAAATCCCCAATTTTACGTACCTTCTATGTACCACCGCATAGCTTGGTGGTGAGGCGATGTTGCGCTGTGCCATGGAAGTAGCTGATCTACGCTGAATGTATCGTCCAGGGGATATTTGCCTCGTATAGGGTTAATATCGAATGAAGGAAGAAAGTCAGGCATGTTGGAACTGTCTTGCACTTGAGGCGGGGTGAAACTCTGCGTGAGAGCGTTCTGAGCCTTTATCTACTTTTTCAGATCACATCGTACGCCGGTTGAGTTGCGGACTCTTTGTGTATATCAGAAAATGACATGCCTTCTCAACGAAGAGCATAACTATAATTAGACTAATCTTGTCCAAGATGGAGGGATCAAGACTATTACTAGACGACGTGGCAACAAACTGAAGAGGGCTGAATAGATCAGTCACCCGGAGAAAACGATAAGGTCCTGGAACGAATATGAGTCATATGTATATAAAATTCGGCGAACTCCGGGGACAAAGAACAACGGCACTTGACTGGAGCAATCTGAATCTTATCATCCTGTACGTTCATCTACATTACCCCAACTCATTCTGGGCTCTGTTCCTAAGCAGATTTCAGTCTGCCCCTCACCCCTCTAACTCCGTGATCCGTCTTTGGCCTTAATAAAGTTCTGCTCAGAATTCTCGTGTCCTCTGTCCTAATCAACTCGAACTCTTTTACGGCTGGAGTCGCGCCAGATATACCAGTTGAAGGATGAGGGTCACCGATTCAAGGCGTCTAACCGCAAAACCGGTGCGAATGCCCGATTCAATTGACGTTGGTGAAGCAGCTGCCATCTCGCTCCTGGATGAGAATCTGAGGTCTACTCCGACTCCCAATATGATAATTAACTCATAGACGAAGTTGCTGTCCTCGAACGGGGATAGAGGTGGATCAGGGTGGCTACTGGCGGCGACGGCGACCTTGCGACGACAACGAGGTGTGAAGAGTTTGTTTGCGAAAGTGAAGGGACATGGTGGGGATAAGGGTGACTAAGGTGCACTGGAGAAGGCTGAGGCGGACCTAATCGACGTGAATGCACCTCTAGAGCTCCGTGTCCACGGCGGTACGTTGAGGAATGGATGCAGGATTTGGAGCGTGAGAACTTGACGTGGCGAAGCCTCCACCGTGACTCCCATAGGTTAGGGCGTCACGTTGTGCCATGAGTGCAACTACGTATACTACACCATCCTGTACGCATACGGGTCAAAGAGGAAGAAACCCTGGGAACCGTGTCGAGTGCTGCGTACAACGACAACCTGACATGAGTGAGAACTGAGGCTGCTCACCCAATATAGAAACTGTTCGGTGAACACCAACCAACAGGTGGATAAAGGTAATGGCGGACAGGATAAAAATTAGTCGGATTAGCTGTTGATATACTTCCCACCATCTTTTAATCCTCGTCTACAATCTGTTTGGCTCCATCCCACCATGGCTTACCGATGGACAATAAATTCTGATCAGGTTCGGTATCTTTCGAGTTTCTCCCACATAACTGACCACGAGGCTAGAACTCTTCTGATGGGAATCAGGAGGCTCGGAGCACCGTTAGATGCTTTGATATTTTAAATACCAGATCATGATGTTTCAATAGATTAACTCTATACGACAATGGACTGATTCCACACTAGGGGCCGAAGGTGTTCAGGTAGCATGCGCAGAAATCAAACGATTTGGTTACTGAAAAGAACCTAGACATTTTCCCTCGATGAGCTCCGCGGCGTTGATACCCCACTGTCTGATGAGCCGGAGAAACCACCACGCACCTGTTCTGATTATACTTCCAGTGTGAGTTGAATAATACAGGGTCCCCTCACCTTTCAAATTCTTTTATAGACTGCCCCTGATTCTATCGGATTGAAGTTTGCTGGTTCTAGTCGCCCAGCAAGTGACTTGTATGAACCATGGGATGGCCTTGACGGCGGAAAGGGACTGGGTGGTGATGTATTTAATATTCTCCACTCAGCTGAAGATGTTTAACCTAACGAATCTGTACCAGTTTGAAGACGAACCGTGGCGTGTAGGGGATCCTTTCGCATATGCGCCTCCGAAGAACAACAGACACTGGGAGCATGTTCAAAGCTTGGGCGAAAAATACGACTGCGAAGCCTGGAGAGATGAAATCGACAAATTGTTAATATTTGTGGGTTAATTCTGATAAATTAGTGGCCGTTTCCCTGACTGAATATCCTCTGATGATAGGCAGGTCTCTTCTCTGCCGCTGTGACGGCCTTTGTTATTGAGTCTTATCGCTGGATACAGGAGGACTTTACTGTCGTATCCGCGAGACTCTTGGAACGTATTTCTGTTCAACTATCTAATCCAACGACCACCGATCCAGCCCCAGGTTCATTCGGGACCTTCGTTCCAGCCTCTGCCAATATCCGCATTAATATCTACTGGTTTCTCAGCCTCTCTATGAGCCTTGCTACCGTATTGATCGGTATACTTTGCACCCAGTGGCTTCGCGAATATCGGAGATACGGAGGGCTTCCTTTCGAGGATATAACTGCCATCCGTCAAATACGTTACGAAGGACTTCTAAAGTGGAGGGTTCCTGTCATTCTTGCCTTCTTGCCCTTACTTCTCCAGATGGCGCTGGTACTATTTTTCCTAGGCCTCATCGAGTTTCTTTGGATACTCGACGTGAGAATTGCTATTCCGGTCACCTTGGCTGTTATCACTATCCTGGTATTGATGATATTTACAACTGTCTCCCCTGGAATCCAGATATTCTTGTCGAAGGATCCAGAACTAAGGACCAGCCAATGTCCTTATAAATCCCCTCAGGCTTGGCTGTTTCTGCAATTTATTCTTGTGTGCACAGAATTTGCAAGTTACTTTCGTGGACTCGGTATGAAAGCCTTCTCCAAGATCTCGACCGCGGCTTCGAAAATGGCATTGCCTTTCACAAACAAAATAGGGAGCACTTCTGTCTTTCGCAGTGGTCAGCACATCTCTCACGTAACCGCCGAAGATTGGGTTGAACTAGACGGATACTGGAAGGCTCGCCGAAATGAGAAAAGTCCCATCGACTTGATCGCAGCTCTCGGATGGGTTAATCGAATATTCACTCAAGATATCGACGTCGTTCACTCAATATACTATTGCATCACAGAAATGGAGCCCAAAACTGCATCTCATGTTGTCTCCAAAGCATTTCCCCAGGTCAGGGGTGCGGTGGAAAGCTTCAATGAACTCACATCACTCGATGGTCTCAAGACTAATCCTGACCAGCATCTCATCGAGATCATGGGAGGTTTTTTCCTTCGTGAACACTGTGGACACCATCCAGACCTGAAACCACACGTCATGGAACTATACATTCGCCACATCAACACTATCAACCATGTACGAAAGCTAGACCGTTATCTGAAGCCTCTCATTCCAGGTAAGTGCACAAGGGTTTTTGGATTTGATGTATTTCTGATTTAGGTGCTTGCAGAACGCTTGAACCCCGATATTAGCCTACAGCTTGTGTTGGCTAGCGAACGAGCAATGCAACGGAATGTTATCTCTACCGACTATCT
>Ga0157379_10006138_pt1 | contig 10346 bp, 8 predicted proteins | sample S25metaG_FD_121802 | JGI IMG/M metagenome (GOLD analysis project Ga0157379, IMG submission 121802) | Switchgrass rhizosphere microbial communities from Kellogg Biological Station, Michigan, USA - S2-5 metaG | ecosystem: Host-associated > Plants > Roots > Rhizosphere > Soil | place: USA: Michigan... | reverse complement strand
GGGCCAGTCTCGATGGCTCCGCTTGGACCTCGACCCGCGCTGAATTATCTTTATCCCAGTCCGGCGGTTGGGGACACAGGTTGTTTGGTGGGGTTCGCCCGCTGCTCTGGTTACTGCTGCTCTCAGCGCTAATTGCTCTGCTGGCGCTGGGACGACGACGAGCAGATAATACGACCGCACCAAAGAGCAAAGCGCTGAAACCGAAAAGCGCGAATAGTTAATCCAATACTCACAACGGGAGATGAAGATGATAAAGAAACGATTTATCGGATGGACTGTGACTGCGATCATTATCGCAGGTCTAATGTCTTATGCAGTGGCACAACATACCGGCGGTCATACGGTTGAGCTGAAGAATGCAAAAGGCGAGTCAGTCGGGACGGCAACGTTGACGGCTATAAACAAGAAAGGCGGCGTCAGAATAAAACTGGATCTCAAGAACCTGCCGCCGGGGCAGCACGGCATACATATTCATCAGATGGCCAAATGCGAAGGGCCGGACTTTGCTTCTGCAGGACCGCACTTCAATCCTGACCAAAAAAAGCACGGCTTGAAGAATCCGCAAGGTCCACACGCAGGTGACATGCTCAACTTTACAGTCAGCAAGAATGGCACCGCGAAAGCGACTGTGACTGATGTGCACGTTATGTTGGGTGATGGGGCTAACGGTCTCTTCTCGAACGGCGGTACGTCGCTGGTCATCCATGAGAAAGCCGACGACATGAAAACCGATCCGTCCGGAAACTCCGGCGCCCGGATCGCGTGCGGCACGATTTCGATGTAGGTTTAAGCCACAGATAGGCACGGATAAAAGACGGATTAATCGTTAATAGGCAGATCCGTCTTTTCCCGTGTAAATCTGTGGCCTCTATGTGTAGACTGACGGCGCTGGAGGGAACTTATGAAGAGTTTGTTCTTGCTGATCGCGCTCGTCGCTGTGGTTACCGTTTACGCCAGGCAACAAACAGTTAAGATCAGTCCCGGCTTCTTCACCGGCGCAGACTATCTCGACACGACCGACACGGAGAAGCGTGCCTACGTCACCGGCGAGATCAATGGCATGCTTGTGGCTCCCTTTTTCGGAGCACCGGAAGCAAACCTCAACTGGCTGAAGATCTGTAGCGGCAAGATGTCGGATGAACAACTCGCCACGACTCTCACTCACTACATCCGCGATCAATCCAACCAGATGCAACAGAACCTGAACGTAGTGACGTTCACCGCGCTGCGTGAGGCTTGTCGAAAGCAGAACTAATTCCGCTCGAGCGTCAGAAGACCGGCATCAAAATCGAAAGTGGTGATGAAGTTTTGTAAGGCAGCGATGCCGATAATGCCGCTGTACCCTGAAGCGTTGACGTCCATTGGACTGCCCTTCGCGTAAACAGTGACCGGCACCTCAGGGAACGAAATGTTAACGAACGAAATCGCCGCCTTACCGGCGAGTGGTTCACCCTTGTCTTTTGGAGCCGATAGCCCCATTTGTTTTGCGGCGGTCGGAGTCACGGAGATCACGGTTAGCGCTCCCACGTCGAAGAGTGTCTTAATCTTCTTCCCATTCATCGTGACTTCGGCAATCGGAAGTTTGGAACTCGGGGCGTTCAACCGCAGCTCTCGCGCGACAAAAGGCAGAGAATCCATCTGTGGGTCCGGTTTCCAATCGGACAGAAAACGCATCACCTTCTTCTTGAAATCAAACTGCACCGTCCGCCCTTTGAAGTAATCTGCTCCGAGCACACCGAAGATCTCTCTCCCAATCCGCGAGCTGACTTGATTGACCAGATCCTGACCCAGTGTAAACGAAACATTCCTTGCATCCGCTTCGCCCAGACGAACATCAGATACAGGCGCGTAAGTGATCGTCTGATCGGTTGATCTGCCGGTGATAATCCCGACGCCCGCGTAGTAAGCCGGAATTTTGTATTTCACTATGCTCGAGCCGTTTATTACCGAGAACTCGGCCCCCGTAGCAATTGCCAGTTCAACGGGCGTTTTAGTATTGAGAACTTTTGCGGCCACGATGATATGACCTTTTTCGAGCGTGAACGGGACCTCTGCTTCGACTTTTGCAGCCGGCGATTTAGCGAAGAGAGGCACACTACACACGCTCAGCAGCAATGGAAGAAATAACGTTTTTCTGATTATTTTCATGGGTTCTGGCCGACCGGTGACAAAACTGTCACAGCTTACCAGATCAGGAAACTGCTGTAACAGCAATATTGGGCGCCTCCTTGGAGTCGCTTAGTTTGAACTTTTCTCTGTGCAATACGCCGAAGGCGTTGGCTAATTTCAGCCCAGGGTTGGAGCGCAGCGACAACCCTGGGTCAACATTAAAAAGCAGTAAACCCTGAAAGGGTTAGGCGGCCGGCGAACCCTTTTCAGGGTTAGTCGCATGGTGGCCGATTAGTTTCCCAGGGTTGTCGCTGCGCTCCAACCACTGGGCTGAAATTAGCCAACGCCTTCGGCGTATCCATCCAGATTTCAAACTAAGACACCACCCTCCAAAGAGATCGATTGCAAAATTTGCAGGATGACCGTAATCTATGCTCAATTCGCGAACCTCTTCCCGACTATTTTCATCTTTAAGTCGGACTCTCCCCAGGGCATAGTGTCATGCTTCGCGCCAAGTACAACTTGAACGGCCACCTGTCACTGAAGGGAGCTACAAACATGAGAGTATTCTGCCCCGAGCACAAGAGAGGATTCTTCGCTCCTCGGCAAAGTCCCATCAAATGTGAAAACCGAGGTCACGTTCTCGGCGAGATCGATTTGGAGGGCCAAGCCATAGCTCCCGTCGAATTGCAGTGGCAATATTGTTGTAACTGCGAACACTTCTGTCCGGTCGACTTCGACCAGTACGGACTACAACGCTGCCCGGCTTGCACGCGACGAAGCTCACAACTTTACTTGTGTGACCGCTGCTACGTGATCAGCTTCGAATCAAACCCACCGCTGCAAACAAAAAATTTCACGCTCACAGGTGAGGGTGTACCGCAGCCTTGGTGTCCTGGCTGTCTTAGACCAGCCTCTGCTGATTTGCACGAGCACACCTGTGACGAAGTGAACGCCTCGTTCATCACTGCCCTGAACACTTGTCCGATTTGCCAGGAGCGTCTCGATGCGGTTCCGGCATTTCCATCGGTCGTGGCAACCTACTTGAAGCGAACGAAGTCTGCTAACAAGGTCAACGTCACTTTCGATTACGAGACTGGCGCTTTTATGCCGGTTGAGGACGGCGAGCTTGTGGTAGTCACGACTGCCGATCAGGCGTTTGTGCTGCCGCGCGCGCCGAAGTTTTCTACCAAGCGAGACTTTTACGAGTTCTACCAGGATTACTATCACTGTCCCAATCCCGATGCGGGTGAAGTGCAAATCATTCAGCCCGCGTTTGTGAACCGTTCGGGCAATGGCTGGACACTAGTAGCCACGGGCATCTTGGAAGTTATCAGCGAGCAACCGAAGAAGAAGATTGTTCCTGCGCCGCCAGTTCAACCATCAGCACCGCAAGCAGCGCCTCCACAGCGGCCGGCAGCTCAGCCTCCGGTCATGAAGCGCGAACGCGAAGAAGTAGAACCAGTAGCGCCGGCAAAGAAAGAAGAGGCGCACGCCCGAGCCTGTCCAGGATGCGGATCCCTGATCGAGGAGAAGTATGCATTCTGCTGGAAATGTGGCAACGCGCTAAACGGCGGGAGCAAACCCGGCAGAACATTTTCATCGGCGTCGCTCGATCTCGACGATGAGCTGACTGTGCAGCATGAGGAACGGCGCGCAACTAATCCATTACCATGGACCACGAGATTCTCGGAACATCCTTCGGCGAGTCGCGGCTCCGTGCTAAAACTTCTTTCAATCGGCGGAGTGGCGCTGCTGCTCCTGTCGCTCGGTTTATTCGGATTGCTGCGATCGGAACCGCAAGCAGCTTCAGCCACCTCGACACCGCAGCCAGTGCCGCAGGAGACACAGCCGCAACAGCAGGCGGCTCCCGTGACTACGGAAGTATCTCGAGCCGCGCCCACGGAAACGACGCAACAGGTAAATGCCAACCCGGAAGATGAGCTCCAGAAGCTGCGCGAAAAACGAATGGCGGCAACTCCCTCGAACCGTTCAAAGATCTTTCAGGCATTCACGAAGCTGGAGCGACAATACCCCCGCGACTACAGGTTTCCGTATGAGCGCGCGAAGTTAGCCGTAAAGGTTTCGCCCGCGCGCACGGATGCTTTCAAGGCGCTTACGGATGCCGCTGAGAAAGCGATTCACACGGGCAAAGCCAACGAAATGTTGACGGGTTTGGAAACGGATAAGACAGGAGATTTCAGCAAACTGTCGCAGGGACGTTTCGAATGGGCGCGCCTCGTGGCCGCCCTGAAGAAACGAGACACAACTCTCCTCGGCGAGTAAAACCAGCCACAGATCTACGCGGATTGGTTACGGATTCCTTTGTGAAGATCCGTAACCAATCCGTGTTTATCTGTGTAGCGAAATCCTGAAAATCTTGTTATGACATGTTTCATGAAACTCTGGGCCAGCCTGGCGTCACTGCTCGTGATCTTTTCAGCAACGGCATCAGCACAGCAAATCGTTCGCATCACCGATCCTGCGGCGATCAATCCCGCCGAAGTGTCAATCGCCATCAACCCGAAGAACCCCGACAACATGGTTGCAGCCTCCTTCCAGACGGGACAGCCACCGAGACCACGCGCCGGCAGTTATCACTACGTCACTGTCGATGGCGGCAAGACCTGGAAAACAGTGCCGACGCCCAATACGAAGAACCTCACACAAGGTGACGACGTGATTGCGTTCGGCAACGATGGCGTCGCCTATCACGCTCACTTGTCGTTCGCGGGCATTCGCATGGTGCGGCCTGTGCGCGCGGAGAATGGAATGATTGTCAACGTGTCGAAGGATGGTGGTTACACGTGGACAGACGGAACTACTGCCATCAATCACGAGAACACGGTGACTCCGTTCGAAGACAAACCCGGATTGGTAGGGGACAACGCGCCGGCGTCACGCTGGAAAGGCAACGTGTACCTGGCCTGGACCAGGTTTGACGTTTACGGCAGCGCCAATCCCGAGCATCGTTCCCAGATCTATTTCACGCACTCGAGCGATCACGGCCAGACGTTCTCAATGCCATTTCGCATCTCCGACACCGGCGGAGATTGTCTCGACAGCGACAATACCGTCGAAGGAGCAGTGCCTGCGGTGGGACCAAACGGCGAGATTTATGTCGTCTGGGCCGGGCCGCTTGGATTGGTGCTCGACAAATCGATGGATGGAGGTCTGACATTCGGCAAAGACCAGGTCATCGGTAACATTCCTGGTGGCTGGGATTTCGATGTTGAAGGTCTGGGGCGAGCTAATGGAATGCCGGTCACGGGAGTCGATCTGAGCAATGGTCCAAACAAGGGCACGCTCTACGTCAATTGGATCGATGCGCGGAACGGCGATCCCGACGTGTTTGTCATGTCGTCAAGAAATGGCGGCCAGACCTGGAGCAGTCCGGTGCGAGTGAATGACGATCCTATCAAAAATGGGAAGGTGCAATTTTTTACCTGGATGGCTGTCGACCCGGTTGACGGATCGATCAACGTGATCTTCTACGATCGTCGTGAGGCGGCGGGCACAGGAACACGGCTGACTCTGGCGCGCAGCATCGATGGTGGTCGAAGCTTCGTCAACTACAAGATCGACCTGCCCTCATTCGAGGCCAACTCACGTACGTTTTTTGGTGATTACAGCAGCATATCTGCATATGGCGGGCGCGTAGTGCCGGCGTTCATGCATTTCGTGAATGATGGGAACCTGGCGATTTCGGTGGCGCTCTTTCGATTCAAACCCGGGACGCAGGACTTGTTGAAGTAGGACAGCCACACGTGTCCTTCAACTAATCGACGGCGTCTTGTCTCCTGTCTCATTAAAATACGCACGCGAACTCCAAAATGACGATAGTGCCAGATAATCCTTCTGGCCTCTCACTTGCTCACCATCAAACGACAAAGATCCATGTGCTTCGGCAGGAGCCGAATTCAAGGAGGTGGCATGAAAGACGAACAAGTACGAGAACTCTTGTACCAGGCATACGAAACAGAGCTCGGCGGCGTCCAGGTCTACACGACCGCAATCCGCTGCGCTGAAAATGAAGATCTGAAAGAAGAGTGGGAAAAATATTTAGAGCAGACAAAAAACCACGTCACGATTATGGAAGACGTACTGACGAAGCTCGATCTCGATCCGGAAGAGGAGACACCGGGCCGCAAGTGCGTACGCACCATAGGCGAAGCGTTGGTGGAATCGATGGAGCTTGCGCTGGCCGAAGGCAAACCGGGGGCAGCACAGTTAGTGGCGGCTGAAGCCGTCGTCCTGGCTGAGACAAAGGATCACCAGAACTGGCATTTGATTGGTGAGGTGGTCAAGAAAGTTAAGGGCGAAGTCGCGACGGTGCTTAAAGAGGCGCACGACCAGGTGGAACCTGAGGAGGATGAGCACCTCTATCACACGAAGGGTTGGGCGCGAGAGCTCTGGATCCAATCGCTCGGCATGAAGGCAGTGCTTCCGCCGCCGGAAGAGCAGAAGCAGGTTGAAACTGCTATTGGCGCCGCGCGTGCTGAACAGGCTCGAACGAAGATGGCATCGAAATAGTTGGTCGGCGGGTCACAGCCACAACGAGGCACAGAGGGCACTGCTTGTGTCTCTTGTGCCTTTTTGCGGCTACCCAAAAGACACGTGCCAGTGCAGGTGTTTTGAGTCCTGGTAGTTTCCGAGATTGGTCAACACGCGGCACGCGCCATGTTCCGCCAACACTTCCTTCGCCACCTCACGTACAACACCAAGCAACTCGATCAGCAACGCATTGTCAGTCTCTTCAAGCGTCAGTAATGAAGAAATATGGCGTTTCGGAATCACTACGATGTGTACGGGCCAAAAGGGACGAGTGTGGTAGTAAGCGAGCACGTTGTCCGTTTCGCGCACAACCTTCACTGCCGTGTGCCCGCTCAACACCTCATCACAGTAAAAATCTTCAGTCATTAGCCACGGATTTTACGGATTTTTTGCCGCTCGAAAACAGCGATTGTGATATTTTTTGGAACTCGCAGCAGTTTTGTAAGTGACACTGCTCAGTAAATCTACTCTCCCGCGGAGCATTCTCATGTACAGACGAATACTTCTTTTGCTGCTCTCAATGTTGTTCTGCGCCAGTGCCGCGATTGCCCAGCGACCTGGATCGTCGAGACCTGGACCGGAGTTCTGGCGCAAGGCAGCGTGCGAACCTTTCGAGCCGCGAACAAAACTCGAAGCACTTGAAGACCGGCACAGCACCGTGATCGTCAAGGGCTTCACCCGAATCACGACCGTTGAGGTCCGCGGCGTCCGCGTGGATGCAATCGAGATGCGCGAACTGGGAAATGTGGCGCGCGCGAAAGGAATCGCGGTCGTGTTAACACGCGAGGCTGGAGAGCGGACGAATGAACGGCCCGATGACAACCGCGCCTTCGTCGATTATGAAGAAATCGATTCGCTGCTGAACGCGATTGACGCTATCTCTCGCGTGGACGAGAGTGCAACGAAACTCGTCGGCTTTGAGGCGCGTTACAAAACCCAGGGCGATCTCGAAATCGGCGTGTTTCGACAGACACGCAGCGGCACCGCCGTCGTCATCCAGACCGGCATCTGCGACCGTACCACGCAAACACTATCACTGGACGATCTGGCCAAAGTGAAAGCCATCATCCAGGAAGCCAAGTCGCGCCTCGATGACATCAAATAAGTAAGCCGCAGATTCACGCAGAAGAACGCAGATTGGATTTGCGTTCTTCTGCGTGAATCTGCGGCTTATTTCGATCTAATCAACCACGCGGACTCGAATCTCATCCCCATTAGTCCGTATCTCGGGCACGTACATCGCGTGCCCCAACACCGGCAGCGCATGGAACGCGCCCGGCACCTCAGCTCTCATCTCGTAACTAACCTGCCAGATCCCCTCCGGCAGCTTATCGATGAAGAGCGCCACCTTCCGGTCTCGCAATTCCTGGTAGACCCAACGCTGCCGGCCAGTGAAACCACCATCTGACTTCAACTCGCGGACATAAAGACTCTCGCCACTGCGAATCTCCACTGCTTCAAGTCCCGCCGGCTTGAGATCTTCAAACAACAGGTACTCGTAGTTGTTCTTTGCCTCGACCGTGAGCACCACTTCAAGTCGATCACCGCTCTTCACCGTCTCGCCATCATTCAACGGCACTCTTTCAGAAACGATTCCTTTCAACAGCGTCGGATGATTCACGATCTTGAAATACTGGCGCCGCACGAAGATCTCGTTACCGGCGGGCTTCAGCGGCTCTTCCAAACTGAAGAACTCCGCAGCCGCAGAAAAGTAGATTGGGCCACTGCCGCTATTTCGCACAATGCTGATCTCATTTGCCCCATCGCGAATCAGTTCCCGCGAGATCGCAAACTTACTGGGCGCGCTCAGTGCATCTTCGGCAGTGATCTGTTTAGTCGCGACCCGATTCCCATTCACCAGCAATTGATATCCCATCACGGGCTGTACTTCCCCACTCACTCGCAGGTAATCATTCAGTGTCAGGACAACTATCGCAGTGTCGCGAGTATTGCTCCACTGTGCGCCACGACGATTCTTCACCAGCCAGTTTGTGACCGGCTCAATCAACTTGTTCTGCGGATCGATGGCCAGGAACGCACGAAGCACAAACGAGGTTGCTTCGACACCGCCATCAGACCAGCGCCAGTAAACGCCGTCCTCGCCCCAGTGCGCCGCTCCGATCACCGACGGATCTGAGGTTTGCGCCCCACGCTGGACGATTGAAGTGTCAGGTTGCGAATCCAGCTTCACACCATTCTCGAGATTTGCGACGAGGGTCTTCGCCTGATCGTGATAGCCGTAATTGTGTGCTGCGAGGGCGAGCAAAGCCCGCGTGTAAGCGTTTAGCTTGTCGCGGTTCTTCCAAAGATTCGAGAAAGCCACTGCCTGAAATTTTCCGACTTCCGACTGCTTCCGCATCGCGTGATTGACTGACAGCGCGTGCAGCATCCATGACTGCGCGTCGTAACTCGTCTCTTCCTCGACCAGTTCTTTATCGAGGTAACCGACGGCACGTTCAATCGCTTCTGACCTCACGTCGATACCGACCTGACGCGCCAGGCTCATACCCCAAACGACGTAAGCCGTCATGAAGTGATCGCTGTCGCCGTCTTTCCACCAGCCCCAACCACCGTCGCCGTGTTGGAAGTCGTAGAGTCGATCCAAACTCTGCCTCGTGATCTCGTCGAGCTCTTTCAGATCTCTGCGGCCTTTCGGGTGAGTTGCGGCCGCACTCGACTCTTCGATACCGCCAAAGATCTTGTTCATCGCCGTCTCCGGCTTAAGACCAAGATCGCGCAACGTCTTCGCAGTAATCGCCGCGGGCAGGAAACGAGACATCGTTTGTTCGGTGCAGCCGTACGGATAGTCAATCAGATAAGGCAGCGCGTCGAGCATCGTCGTCGCCATGCTGGGCGCGATTTGCACGGTGAGGTTGGTTGAGGTGGCGCGGCGCTCCTTTGGAATATCGAGTTTGATCGAAACGCTGTCGCCGCGCATCTTGCCTGAGCGCGAGACAAACTTCTCGATGCCATGCTCGAAGATAGTGAACGTCTTTTCCATCGCGTCTGCGTACTTGCTGCCGCGCGCTTCAACCTTCAACTTCGCCTCACTTGCGTGGTTCACCGCAACCAGCCAGTCGACCCGTGTTTCGCTGTTGGCTTTCAATTCTACGGGCGTTTGCTTACTACTGGCGGGCTTGCCGTCGACGAGCAGACCAGTCACAGAAAGACCTTCGGCGTTCAGCGCCGGCGTCACGCTCATCGGTTCGTCTGTGTTGTTGTTAATGACGCCCGAGACAGTCACCTGATCGCCAACAACGAAGAAGCGCGGCGCCTGTAGCCGGACGATTAACGGCTGCTTCGTACGCGTGAATGAGTTGCCAATACCGAACTGATTGCCGGTCGTGGTAACGCGCGCGGTTGCGGACCAGGTCGTCAACGAATCGGGATACTTAACCTTCACGGTTGCCGTGCCGTCAGCATCGGTTTTTACATCAGGCAGCCAAAGGATCGTGGAGCGAAAGTCGTTTCGCACCTGGACGGCTGGTTGTTGCGGTACCAACCCACCAATCCCGCCGATAGTTGGCGACTGGAGCGTCCCACTCGGCCTCAGTTCCCTATCCATCGGGTATGCCTGGGCGGTCTGGACAGCCTCACCGCGGCTTAGTTTGTTCTGCGAAAGTTCATCAATCGCACCAGCACCAAATTCGGCGCTGTTGCGCCTGCCGATCCAAGCCTGGACG
>Ga0157379_10006137_pt1 | contig 10347 bp, 9 predicted proteins | sample S25metaG_FD_121802 | JGI IMG/M metagenome (GOLD analysis project Ga0157379, IMG submission 121802) | Switchgrass rhizosphere microbial communities from Kellogg Biological Station, Michigan, USA - S2-5 metaG | ecosystem: Host-associated > Plants > Roots > Rhizosphere > Soil | place: USA: Michigan... | reverse complement strand
TCGACCAGCACGCGGGCGTCGGGATGGTCGATCACGTGCACGTAGACCGAGCATCCGCTCACCCTCGGCCAGCAGGTCGGCAACGCAGACCGGCGTGATCGTGATGGAGGCGGCGTTCATCATGTACCGGCGACCACGGTGTTCACGACTCGTCAGTGTCGGGTCGCTCGAGCGTCGCCACCCCACCCGAGGACGAAGGCTTGGGTCGCCGCGGCTCTCGTACACCGGCATCCGGTGGCGGCTTGCGAAGACCGAAGAACTCGAGCAGTCGGCTCCAAAGACCACGTCTCGGCTCGGCGCTCACCCCGGTCAGTCTACGAGCCGAGAGGCCCTGGGTTCACCCTGGAGAAGAAACGAGAAAGGCCTCCTGAGGAGGCCTGGTCCCACATGGGCGCTACTGGGCTCGAACCAGTGACCCCCAGCTTGTCGAGCTGGTGCTCTCCCAACTGAGCTAAGCGCCCGGAGCCCGCATGCTAGCGGCTTCGTCGTTCGACGTTTCGCGCGAGCGGCATCTCGTCGCGATGGAGCGCGATCATCTCGCGGATCGAGAGCGGCTTCTTACCCGTCAACGCGCGGTAGTCCTCCGTCACGACGTCCGCCTCGCCGGCGCGGACGCCGTCGTAGTAGGAGATCCCGGCCTCGATCGACCAGTCGGGACGGCCGACGCTCTTGCGGTAGGCGATCCACTCCTCGCGGTCGAGTGGTGCGTAGCGGTAGGCGTCGCCCGTGACCTCCGACGCCGCTGAGGCGAGCTCGGCCAGCGAGAAGCTCTCCGGCCCTGTGATGGTCACGACAGGCCGGTCGTCGTGCGTCGGGTCGGCGAGGAGAACGGCGATCGCCTCGGCGAGCTCGGGCCGGTAGGAGAGGCTGACCCGGCCGTCACCGCCAGGCCCCGTGATGCGACCGCCCGGATCGAACCACGAGGCGATCTCGTCGGCGTACATGCCGTTTCGCACGGGGGTGAACGAGAGGCCCGACCCGGCGAGCATCGACTCGGTGGCGCCGTGCGAGCGGGCGTGAACGAACGACGCGTCCGGCCCGGCTCCGACGAACGAGAGGTAGACGACGTGGGCGACCCGGCGGCGCGCGGCGACGTCGATGAAGCCCCTGTGGAGGGCGATCCGGCGCTCCGGGGGCTCGTGCATCGAGACCATGAAGACGCGGTCGCCCGGCTCGAGGGCGTCCATCAGCGTGTCCGGCTCGTCGTATCCCGCGAGCGCGACCTCGACGCCCCCGAGGTCCGGCACGCGCTCCACGTTTCGGGTCACGGCCCGCAGCGGGACGCCGCGGCGGGCGAGTTCGCGGGCGACGAGGCCGCCGACGTGCCCGCTCGCTCCGGTGACGACGATCAAAAGATCTCGGGGCACCACGGTGCCGCCGACGCACGAAACGCCACGTCCGCCCGTTCGATGCCGCCTCGCGCTGCCTCCTCGGCCCGTCCGGCACGGGCGAGCTGCGCGAACGAGATCCCGCCGAGAAACGCGGAGCCGAGCCCGTCGACGGCCACCCGCACGTCGGGGCGGCGGCGCGTCCGGCGCACCTCACCGCCGTCGATCGTCCAGCGGCCGACGTTCTCCGGGAAGTGCGGGTCGGACGCGACCTCGACGGTGACGGGGTCGGCAGAGGCATACGTCCGTCCGGCGAGCGCCGTCGGGACGTCGACGACACGGAGCCAGAGCGCATCCCAGACCGAGAGCCGGAGCTTGTTGATGCGGTCGACCAGGAGCGGCAACGGGTGGTCGACCGGCAGGTGATACGCGACGACGCGGTCGGTCCAGTCGATCTGCAGCAGGAACCGCCAGACGTCACGCGTCGCGGCGTCGTCCACGCCGAACGCCTCGCCGACGCGAATCGTCTTCGTCCACGTCTCCGGCGTCGAGCCCTCCTGCACGAGGCGGTAGAGCGCGTACCCGACCGGCCTCCCGGCACGCTCGAGGAGCGCGCACACGAGCGGCCCTCCTCCCCGGCGGATCTCGGGACGGTCGTCGAGTCGGCGGAGCGACCACCAGTCGCGCGTGCGAACGATCATGCCCGGACGGGCCTTGCCGACCCGGTCGTACAGCCGGGGGAACGTCCGAAGCGCCTCGTCGCTCGTGACCAGCCGCATCGAGCCGTCGCGGGGCAGGTCGCGGCGGATTGCGACGGAGCGACGCTCGGCGTCGACGTTGTGAGAGATCGACGCGAGCCCGTAGCCGAAGCGCCCGTAGATCGTCTCCTCCGAGGCCCAGAGGGCCGCGATCGGCTCCCCGCGCTCGCGGACGTCGCGGAGCTGCGTGTCCATCATCCGGCGCAGCAGGCCGCGACGACGGTGCGATGGCAGAACGCCGACGACGGTGACGCCGGCGCACGGAAGCGTCCCGCCGGGAACGGTCAGGCCGAACGGGAAGGCACCGGCGCCGGCGACGATCTCGCCTCCGTCGAAGACCGCGTGCATCCGGTCGACAGGGAGCAGCGGACGGATCCGCTCGGCGTCCTCACGCGTCGGCACCCACCCGAAGTAGTGACCGATCGCCGAGAACGCTGCGGCTTGCTCGTCGAGATCGCGAACGGTGCGGATGCGAAGCGCCACCGCCCGATCCTAGAGGCTCGCGCGGCTACAGCTTCTCGAGCGGCGCGTAGTCGAGCATGAGCCTTCGCTCGCTGCCGTCCCCCGCGAAGCGCACCGTGACGACGCCGTCCGGCTCGATCCGGGTGACGACCCCCTCGCCCAGCGACCCGTGCCGGACGGAGTCCCCGGTCTGCAGGGAGGGAACGTCACGATGCTCGCGCGGCAGGATCTGCCGGGGGGACTGCGCGTAGCCCGACCACGAGGCCGGGCGCAGACGCTCGCGGGCAACCGATGCCGGGAGCTCGTCCAGGAAGCGCGACCCGAGGTTGTACTCGCGCCGGCCGTAGAGCGAGCGGGCCGTCGCGTGAGTCAGGGTGAGGCGCTCCATCGCCCGCGTCATGCCGACGTACGCGAGGCGGCGCTCCTCCTCGACCTCGTTGTCCTCGATCGACCGGGAGTGCGGGAAGATGCCCTCCTCCATCCCGATCAGGAACACGACGCGGTACTCGAGCCCCTTCGCGTTGTGGATCGTCATCAGCGTCACCTGCGCCGTGTCGTCGGCGAGCGTGTCCTGATCGGACTGGAGCTGCACCTCCTCGAGGAAGCCCGAGAGCGCCGGCTCGTCGGCGCGGGCCCGGTACTCCTGTGCGGAGCCGACGAGCTCGGAGAGGTTCTCGATGCGGCCGCGCGCCTCGATCGTGCGCTCGGCCTCGTAGGCCTCGATCGTCCCCGACCGCTCGAGCACGCGCTGGACGAGCTCGTCGATCTCGAGCTCCTGCGCCGCCGACATCAGCGACTGGATCGTCGTCCGAAAGCCGCGGATCGCGCGGGCGCTCGCGGTCGCGACACCCGCCGCCTCGGGATCCGCTGTCGCATCCCACAGCGAGATGCCGAGCGCCGTCGCGTGGGCGACGAGACGCTGGATCGACGTGTCGCCGATCCCGCGGCGGGGCCGGTTCGCGATCCGCATGAGCGCGACGGCGTCGTCCGGGTTGTTCAGGAGCGAGAGGTAGGCAACGGCGTCCTTGATCTCGGCCCGCTCGTAGAACCGCGGCCCTCCGATCACCTGGTACGGAACACCCTGGCGGACGAGCACGTCCTCGAGGACGCGCGACTGCGCGTTCGTCCGGTAGAAGACGGCGATCTCGGCGGCCGAGTACCCGGACTCGACGAGGCGTGCGATCTCGGCCGCGACGAAGCGCGCCTCGGCGTGCTCGTCCTCGACCTCGACCACCTCGACGGGGTCGCCCTCGCCGAGCTCCGACCAGAGCCTCTTCGGCTTGCGGTCACGGTTGTTGTCGATGACCGCGTTCGCGGCCTCGAGGATCGCGTTCGTCGAGCGGTAGTTCTGCTCGAGCGCGATCGTGTCGGCCCCGCCGAAGTCGTCCTCGAAATCGAGGATGTTGCGGATGTCGGCGCCGCGGAAGGCATAGATCGACTGATCCGGATCGCCCACCGCGAACACGTTCCGGTGCTTCGCCGCGAGCAGTTGCAGGAGGCGGTACTGGGCCTTGTTCGTGTCCTGGTACTCGTCGACGAGGACGTGGTGGAAGGCGCCCTGCCAGCGCTCGAGCGCCTCCGGGAAGCGCTCGAGCACGTCGACGGTCAGCATCAGCATGTCGTCGAAGTCGACGGCGTTCGAGGCGTGGAGCTTGCGCTGGTAGAGCTCGTACACCTCGGCGACCGTCTGGTCCCAGAAGGAGGCGACCCGTGCCGTGTACTCGTCGGGCGAGACGAGCTGGTTCTTCGCGTTCGAGATCTGCGAGTGGATCCCGCGCGGGGTGAAGCGCTTCGGGTCCTTGCCGAGCTCCTCGAGGCACGCCTTGACGACCCGCACCTGGTCGGCCTGGTCGTAGATCGTGAACGACGAGCGGTACCCGAGCCGTTCGGCCTCGCGGCGGAGGATCCGCCCGCAGGCGGCGTGGAAGGTGAGGATCCAGATCGCGCGGGCCGTGCGACCGAGGATGCGCTCGAGCCGCTCCCGCATCTCGGTCGCGGCCTTGTTGGTGAACGTGATGGCGAGGATCTCGGTCGGCTTCACGCCGTGCGCGCGGATCAGGTGGGCGACGCGATGCGTGAGGACGCGGGTCTTGCCCGAGCCCGCTCCGGCGACGACGAGAAGCGGCCCGTCGACGTGGAGCACCGCCTCGCGCTGGGCCGGATTGAGGCCGGCGAGGAGCTCCTCGTGCGGGGTGACGGTCACGCGTCGATGCTAGCCGCGACCCCTTCCGGCCGAACCTGCCATCTCCGGTCGGGACACGGCATCGTGCCCGGCACGCCCGTACGCTTCGCGGCGTGATCCGGGACGGCACGCTCGACGACATCCCGCGCGCGGCCGCGCTGCGCCAGCGTGCCTGGCCGGAGTCGATCGTCACCGAGGAGGGCATGCGGCACTGGATCGCCGGCGTTCCCGCACGGGCCGAGCTGGCGCTCTTCGCATGGGAGGAGGACCGCGAGCTCCGCGGCTGGGCGACCGCCGCGCGAAACTGGTGGAGTTCCGATCCGCGGGGCGGGATCCTGGCAATCACCGTCGACGGGTCACACCGTGGAGAAGGGATCGGCACGGCGCTGGCCGAGGCTGCCGACGAGCACCTCGGCCGGCTCGGGGTGCGCACCACGCGCGCCGGGTCGCTCGACGAGCCGGGCGCCCGGGCACTCGCCGCGAGGCGGGGCTTCGAGGAGATCGCCGCCGCGACGGTGTCCGGAGTCGATCCGCGCACCGTCGAGCCCCGCCCCATCCCCGCAGGCGTCGAGCTCGTCCCGCTTGCGGACATTGACGACCCGGGGCCTGTCCACGAGCTGGACCTGGAGCTCTCCCGCGACATCCCGAACGAGGACTACGACGCGATCGAGCTCGAGGAGTGGAAGGCCACGTTCTGGCAGAGCCCGCTGATCGACGACGACGCGAGCCTGCTGGCGCTTGTCAACGGGCGGCTCGCCGGCCTGACGATGATCCGCATCGACCGGCCCAGCGGCCGCGCGCAGAACAACCTCTGCGGCGTGCGGCGGCCGTACCGCGGCCGAGGGCTGGCGCTCCTCCTCAAGTCCCACAGCCTCCGTCGCGCCGCCGAGCTCGGCGCGACGATCGCCCTCACCGACAACGACGAGACGAACGCGCCGATGCTGGCGGTGAACCAGCGGCTCGGCTACGGGCCGTTCGCCCGCCGTCTCGAGTGGGAGCGGGCCGCCGCTACCACGTCACCGTGAGCTCGACGTGCGTGCCGAAGCCGGACGGGCGCGCCACGCGGAAGGTGTACGTGCCCGCCGGCAGTGGCTCGAACGAGCCCTTGCAGTAGTACGACCCGGCGGCGCCGTCGCAGGCCGTCGTCGCCGTGTCCACAAGCGGACCGCCCTTCGGGGCGTTCTTGCCGATCACGAAGAGCTGCGTCCGGCCCGCAGTCCGCGTGCGCAGCAGGACGGAGAACGACGCGGCCTTGCGGACGACGACGCTCACCTGCACCGTGCCGCCTGTCGAGACGAACTGCTCGAGGTGGACCGAGCCCGCGCTCGCCGCCCCGGGCGCGGCAAGGACGAGCGATGAGACGACGAGAGCGGTGGCGGCGGGACGGCGCATGGCGGAACCTCCTTCGCATGGCGAGCGCGGGTGGGTGATTCAACACAAGCCGCGTCCGGCAGCGGCGTCTACCCCCTCGTGGGGAGGACGGCCAGGCGGTCGTCGACCGTCACGACGCGGACGGTGGCGCCGTAGTGCTCGCTCAGCGCGTCCTCCGTGAGCACCTCGCCGGGCGTGCCGTCGGCGACGATGCGCCCCCGCGAGAGAAGGAGCACCCGGTCGGCGTACTGCGCGGCGAGCGTCAGGTCGTGCATCGCCGCCACGAGCGTCAGTCCCTGGCGATCGCGGAGCGCGTCGAGAAGCTCGAGCGCCTGCTGCTGGTGGCCGATGTCGAGCGCCGCCGTCGGTTCGTCGAGCAGGACGATCGACGCCTCCTGGGCCAGGGCGCGCGCGACGACGGCGCGCTGGCGCTCACCGCCGGAGAGCGTCCCCAGCGGCCGCTCCGCGAGCTCCTCGAGCTCGAGACGCTCGAGCGCGTGCCAGGCGGCGACGCGATCCGCGGCACTCTCGCGCGCCAGCGGCCCGAGATGCGGCGTCCGCCCCATGAGCACGTACTCGGCGACGGTGAGCCACGGCGGCGTCTCGGGCGTCTGCGGCACGACCGCGAGGAGCCGGGCTCGCTCACGCCGATCGAGCGCCGCGGCGTCCCGGCCGTGAAGCGACACACGCCCGTCGTGTCGCAGCAGGCCGGCGATCGCGCGGAGAAGGGTCGTCTTGCCGGCGCCGTTCGGCCCGATCAGGGCGACCCACTCGCCGCGGTCGACGGAGGCCGAGACGTCGTCTACGACCACGCGGCCGCCGAGTTCCACGGTCACCCCGTCGAGCCCGATCGCCGTCATGCGCCGCCTCCACGCGTCCGCAGGACGAACGCGAAGAACGGCGCGCCGAAGAGGGCCGTGATCACGCCGATCGGAACCTCCGCGGGCGCGAGGGCGGTGCGCGCGACGACGTCCGCCAGGATCAGGAACCCCGCCCCGACGACGAACGACAGCGGCAGGAGGCCGCGGTACGACGTCCCGGCGACGAGTCGGATCGCGTGCGGGACGATGATCCCGACGAACGCGATCAGCCCGCATACCGCGACGGCCGCCGCTGTGCCGACCGTCGCGGCGGCCACGAGCGTGAGCCGCGTGCGTCGCACGTCCACTCCGAGGCTGGCGGCCTCGAGGTCGCCGAGGCTCAGGACGTCGACGACGCGGCGCATCGCGACGATCACCGCCGTCGCGACGAGGACGTACGGCGTGAGGGCGGCGACGTCGCTCCAGCCCGTGTTGGGCAGGCTCCCGAGGATCCAGGACGTGACCTCCTGCAGCGTGTCGGCGTTCTGCTGCTGGACGAACGTCTGCAGCGCCGTGAAGAAGCTCGCGACCGTCACTCCCGCGAGGACGAGCGTCGCCGCGTCGCGCGCGCGTCCGGCCGAGCGGCCGATGGCGTACGCGACCACCACCGCGACGGACGCGCCGGCGAACGCGGCGACCGGGAGCACCTGCCGTCCCGCGAGCGCATCGGGCAGGTACGCGATCGCGAGTGTCGCTCCGAGGCCGGCTCCGGCGGCGACGCCGAGGAGGTACGGGTCGGCGAGCGGGTTGTGGAACACGCCCTGGTACGTCGCGCCCGCGATCGCGAGCATCCCGCCCACGAGGCCCGCGAGCAGCACGCGAGGCACGCGAAGGTCCCAGACGATCGACTCCTGCGTCGGGTCGAGCGGCGACGTGACCCCGGGGATGCCGAGCTTCTCGCCGAGCGAGCGCAGCACGTCGCCGACCCCGAGGTGGACGGGGCCGGCGACCACGCCGACGACCAGCGCGAGGGCGAGGAACGCGAGCGAGGCGGCCGCCCAGCCGGGCGTCACCCCGCGAACGCGGATCGCGCGCGCCGGAGCGGCGGCTGCCTCCACGCTATTGCCGTCCGAGCCGTCCGAGCGCCGTGCCGACCGCACGGACGAGGTTGACGAGCCTCGGTCCCCATCGTGACGCGATCGAGTCGTCGAGGCGGACGACCGAACCCGTGCGAACCGCCGCGATCCTCGACCAGCCCGGCCGTGCGGCGACCGTCCGCGCGTTCTGCGCACAGCACACCGTGTCGGCGAGCACGATCAGGCCGGGGTTCGCCGAGATCAGGTACTCGGCCGAGATCTGCGGATAGTCGGTGCCCCCCTTCGCGGCGTCGGCGATGTTCCGGAGGCCGAACATCGCGTAGACGCGGCCGACGAACGTGTTCGACGTGAGCGTGTAGAGCGTCGGGTCGAGCTCGTGGTAGACGGTGACGCCCGCCGCCTTCGTGCGCGCCTTCGCGACGATCGCGGCGATCTTCCGCTTCATGCCGGTCACCAGTGCGTTGGCCTCGGCGGCGTGACCCGTGATCTTCCCGAGCTGGCGGATCTGCTGGTACGCGCCCGGCAGCGTGGCGGCGGCGTCCTGGTGGACGACGGGGATTCCGAGCTTGCCGAGCGCCTCCGAGAGGCCCTTCGGGTCGTACGAGATCACGACGAGGTCGGGGCGGTAGCCCGCGATCGCCTCGACGTTCGGCGTGAAGCCCGAGAGGGTCGTCCGCGGCGCGGTCCTCGGATAGTCCGACTGGTCGTCGACGGCGATCACCTGCTTGCCGGCGCCGATCGCGAACAGGGTCTCGGTCGCCGTCGCCGAGAGCGAGACGATGCGCGACGGGCGCTTCTGGATCGTCACCTGCCCGTTCGAGACGGTGATCGTGGCGGGGAACGGCGCAGCGGCGCTCCGGCTCGGCGAGGCGAGGGCGCTCGAGACGAGCGCGACCGCGAGCGCGAAGCCGGTCAGGAACGCCGCGAGGGCGAAACGACGTGCCATGGGTGCATCTCCTTCTCCCTTCCGCGAGGGCGTCGAGGCGTCTGGAGAGCGGCAGGTCTTCTGACTCGGGGCTCCCTCCCCCGCCGCCTTCCCGGCCCGCGGCCAGTGGCGTGGTGGCGGGAGAGCGTCTCCCCTCACAGCGGCGGGACCGTCCCGGATTCGCACCGGAGTTCCCTCACCGCGCTCCTCTGTGGCGGCGAGCCTACCAGAGGGCGCACGCGGTCAGAGTGACCCAGGCTGTCCCGCGATTCGTGGAATCATGCGGCCTCGCGGCGCAGGGCTACCAGCCCGTTCCCCTGATACCGGCAGGTCATCCCCGCTTCGTCTCGCTCATCGAGAGCTCCGCTCCCGCTTGGAGAAGTAGTCCAGCGCCTTTCTCGTCTTGGTTTCCTGCTCGCTGGTGAGATCGATGCCCCGTTCCGTGAGGAATGCGGTCGTTTCGGCGGCTGCCTGAAACGCCTCGGCTGGGCTGCACTTGGTCGAGAGCTCGAGAATCATCGAGTTGTCGGGGTAGAGCCACAGCTCGGCCACGAGCCTGCGGTTGAACCCCGCAGGGGCGAACTTCAGCTTGAGGACGAGGATCGGGCCAAGGATCGCGAGATCCTCCAACTTCAGCCCCTCCGGCGCGTGAGCGTCGTACAAAGCACGCTGCTCCTTCGAGAACAGCTTGCGAACGGCTCGCTCGCCCGCGAGAACATCCTTGACGTCGGTCGTGCCGAGCGTCTGCTTCATCGACCCGGAGCAGACGAAGCCGCCCGGCATCGCGTCGACTTCGACGCCAAAGTTCGGCGACAGACGTAGCTTCTTCGGCAACTCGTCCGGGACGACGGGGCGGAGTTTCACGACGGAGTCGTCGCCCTTCCGCTGAACGCGGCGTGCGCGAACGACCAAGCCCTGTTTGTTCAAGGTCAGATCGGGCGTGTCGAAGAAGAAGACCTGGCGAATCTGGCCGTCGAGCGGGTCAACGCCAAGTGCTGCGGCGCCCCGCGTCCGGTCGGCGACGGGCACGGTCAGCTTGAGTTCGACGCTGTCGGCCCCTTTGATCAGGCCGAGCAGTTCGATTCGCATGTCGTCGGAAAGCCCGACGGGGCTGAGCTTGGTGGTCATTGGCGTTCCTTTCTCTCCGATGGGTCCCGGCGGGCATGCGTTCTCCCGGTTCGCGGATCCTTCCAGCCCGGGTCACAGTCCGGCCACGATGACGGGAAACGACTCGGAGTGTTACCGGCGGTGTTACCTCCCGGCACTAGAAGCGGCTCAAACCGGCATGGTTGAGCCATCGCATACGCGGATGTCGCGGACTACCATGCCGCGGTGTCCGTTCCCGCCCTGACGACGCCGCGCTCGAGGCTCGGCGCGTGGCTGCCCGTCATCGCCTGGGCGGCGGTGATCTTCGCCTTCTCGGC
>Ga0157379_10006135_pt1 | contig 10347 bp, 8 predicted proteins | sample S25metaG_FD_121802 | JGI IMG/M metagenome (GOLD analysis project Ga0157379, IMG submission 121802) | Switchgrass rhizosphere microbial communities from Kellogg Biological Station, Michigan, USA - S2-5 metaG | ecosystem: Host-associated > Plants > Roots > Rhizosphere > Soil | place: USA: Michigan... | reverse complement strand
TGATCGGCGCTGACGACCGCGGCGCGCCGTGGATCGTCCCAGAAGCCCGGTGCCGAGAGCTGCTCGTTCAGCTCATCCAGCCGGCGGGCGAGCACCGCCGGGTCAAAGATAGTCACGGACCCACGCCAGGCGGGCCCTCAACTCCTCGGAAGCGGTCTCCAGCTCGGTCAGCGAGCGCATCTACGCAGCGCGCCCGTGGCAGCGCTTGTACTTCAGCCCCGAGCCGCATGGGCAGGGGTCGTTGCGGCCGATGGCTGCGGATCCATTGCCCGAGCTCGAGACGGTCGAGCTCGACGAGCCTCCCCCGCCCGCAGGCGTGAAGGTCGAGGTGGACGAGCCCGCACCGCCGTAGGTCTGGGGCTGCCCGCCGTCGTCATAGATCAGCTGCTCGGCCTCGTGACGCTCGAGATCGGCGTCCTGCGCGGTCACCTCGACGTGGAACAGCATCGAGACGACTTCCTCGCGCACGCCGCGCATCATGTCCTCGAACATCGCGTGGCCCTCGACGCGATACTCGACGAGCGGATCCTTCTGCGCCATCGAGCGCAGGTGGATGCCCTCTCGCAGGTAGTCCATGGAGTCGAGGTGCTCGCGCCAGTGGGCGTCGATGACCTGCAGCAGGAAGAAGCGCTCCAGCTGCCGCATGATGTCGTCGTCGAGGCCCTCGGTCTCCGAGAGCTCCTTCTCCTTGCGCTCGTACGCGAGATGCGCGTCGGCGATGCAGCGCGTGATCAGCTCTTCGCGGTCGATCTCCTGGAGCGGCCCGAGACCCTCGGCGTCGAACGAGATCGGGAAGATCTGGTTGAGGCCGGTGAAGAGGCCCTCGAGATCCCACTCCTCGGGGAAGTTCGACTCGGTGTGGGCCATGACGACGTCCTCGACGACCTCGTCGATCCACTCGAAGATCTCCTCGCTGAGGTCGTCGCCCTCGAGCACGCCGCGGCGCTCCGCGTAGATGACCTCACGCTGCTTGTTGAGCACGTCGTCGTACTTGAGCACCTGCTTGCGCATGTCGAAGTGCATCTCCTCGACGCGCTTCTGGGCGCCCTCGATGCGCTTCGTCAGCATCTTGTGCTCGATCGGCTGGTCCTCGCCCGGGCCGAGCTTGTCGAGGATCGTGTAGATGCGGTCGCCCGCGAAGAGGCGGACGAGCTGGTCCTCGGCCGAGAGGAAGAAGCGGGTCTCCCCCGGGTCGCCCTGACGACCGGAGCGGCCGCGCAACTGGTTGTCGATGCGCCGCGACTCGTGTCGCTCGGTGCCGATCACGTACAGGCCGCCCTTGTCGATCACGCCGTCGCCGAGCTTGATGTCGACGCCGCGGCCCGCCATGTTGGTGGCGATCGTGACTGCGCCCCTGGCGCCGGCGTCCTTGATGATCTGGGCCTCCTGGCCCTCCTGCCCGGTCTTCGCGTTGAGCACGTTGTGCGGGATGCCCTTGCGCTCGAGCAGGCCGGAGACGCGCTCCGAGACCTCGACGGAGATCGTGCCGACGAGCACCGGCTGGCCCTCGGCGTGCCGCTCGGCGATGTCGTTGACGACGGCGCGGAACTTCTCGTCCTCGGTCTTGTAGATCAGGTCGTTCTGGTCGAGGCGCGTGACCGGCACGTTGGTCGGGATCGGCACGACCTCGAGGCCGTAGATCTCGTGGAACTCGTTGGCCTCCGTCAGCGCCGTGCCGGTCATGCCGGCGAGCTTCTCGTAGAGGCGGAAGTAGTTCTGGATCGTGACCGTGGCGACGGTCACGTTCTCGGCCTCGATCTTGACGTTCTCCTTGGCCTCGACCGCCTGGTGCAGGCCCTCCGACCAGCGGCGCCCTTCCATGATGCGGCCGGTGAACTCGTCGACGATCTTGACCTCGCCGTCGACCACGAGGTACTCGACCCCGTTGCTGTACAGCGACTCGGCGCGCAGCGCCTGGATCAGGTGGTTGACCATCTGGCTGGAGCCGGGGGCGTAGAGGTTCTCGATCCCGAGCGCCTTCTCGGTCTTGGCCACGCCCTGCTCGGTCGGCGCTGCGGTCTTGCGCTTCTCGTCGACCTCGTAGTCCTCGCCGATCTTGAAGGCCTTCACGATCTTGGCGAACGTGTAGTACGTGTCGGACGACTCCTCGGGCTGGCCGGCGATGATCAGCGGCGTGCGCGCCTCGTCGACGAGGATCGAGTCGACCTCGTCCACGATCGCGTAGACGTGGGGCCGTTGCACGGTCTCCTCGATGTCGACGGCGAGGTTGTCGCGCAGGTAGTCGAAGCCGAACTCGGAGTTGGTGCCGTAGGTGATGTCGCAGGCGTACGCGGCCTTGCGGTCGGCCGGGTCCATCTGCGCCTCGATGATGCCGACCGTCATGTCGAGTGCCTCGTAGACGGGCCGCATCCACTCGGCGTCGCGGCGCGCGAGGTAGTCGTTGACCGTCACCAGATGGGCGCCTCCGCCCTCCAGCGCGTTCAGGTAGAGCGGCAGCGTCGCCACGAGGGTCTTGCCCTCACCGGTCTTCATCTCGGCGATCGCGCCTTCGTGCAGGACGGCGCCGCCGACCAGCTGGACGTCGAAATGGCGCATGCCCAGCGTGCGCTTGGAGGCCTCGCGCACGCACGCGAAGGCCTCGGGCAGGATGTCGTCGAGATCCTCGCCCTCGGCGAGGCGCTCGCGGAACTCCGCCGTCTTGGCGCGGAGCGCGTCGTCGGAGAGCTCCTCGATCGTCGGCTCCCACGCCGTCGTTTCCTCGGCGACGAGCTCGAGGCGGCGCAGCAGGCGACCTTCGCCGGCTCGGAGCAGCTTGTTCAGAAAGTCGACCATGGGCCTTTATGGGAAGGTGGATCGCCGCCGCAGAGGGCGACGGGAGCGCGTGGCGCTCCTGAGGGAACGGTAGCAGTTGGCACTTGCGCGCCCCGCGTGCGCGGGCGCCCGGCGGATCAGCCGGGCACGGGCTCGATCACGCCGAGGTTGCCGTCGCGGCGGCGGTAGATGACCGCCACGGCGTCGCTCTCGGCGTTCAGGAAAACGTAGAACTCGTGCCCGACCAGCTCGAGCTGCAGCGCGGCCTCGTCGGGGTGCATTGGCTTCATGTTGAAACGCTTCGTCTTCACGATCGTGGGGATCGGCAGCTCAGGCTCGGCACCGTTCGCGAGCGCGATCGAGGTCGCCTCGTCGTCGTCGGAGAGCGGCAGCAGGGCCTCGATGTCGCGCGCCTGGTGATGCGGCCGCCAGTGACGGCGCCGTTCGCGGTAGCGCCGCACCTGCCGGTCCAGCTTGTCGACGGCGAGGTCGATGGCCGCGTACATGTCGTCCGCGTACTCGTGCGCGCGCAGCACAGGCCCCCGCGTCCACACCGTCAGCTCTGCGTGCTGGTTCGCGCTGATCGAGCGGTTGCGCTCGATCGCCAGCTCGAGGTCGACGCGCGTGTCCTCGGTCAGGTGGCGTTCGATCCGCGCGAGCTTGCGTTCGGCGTACTCGCGGATCGGCGCCGTGATATCCAGGTTCCTGCCGCTGACCTGAAGCTGCATCGGATGCCTCCCCGCTCGGGTACCTCGTTACACGGAGTCTGCCATGGGGCGGCGCGCGCGCAAAGGTCCGATCGAGGGGCGTGCGGGCGAGCGTGACCACATGCACGTGCTCGGCGCCCGCCTGGCGGAGCGCGCGGGCGCACTCGTCGGCCGTCGCGCCCGTCGTGTAGACGTCATCGACCAGCGCCAGGCTGCACGGACCGGCGCGGGCGGCGAAGGCGCCGCGCACGTTGCCGCGGCGCGCCGCGGCATCGAGCCCGCGCTGCGGTCGTACGCCGCGCGTGCGCCGGAGGAGCGGCACCACCGGCACCTCCCACCAGCGCGCCAGCTCGACCGCGAGCTCCGCCGGCGGGTCGGCTCCCCGCAGGAGACGGCGGTCCCCGACTGCTGGCACGACCGCGATCGCGTCGACCGGCGGCCGCGGCAGCTCGTGCACCATGAGCGCGGCGGACAGCCGTGCGGGTGAGATCTCACCGCGCTTCCAGCGCCCGAGGAGGGCGAGTGCCGGCCCTTCCAGCCACAACGCCGAGCGCGCGGACGTGAGCCAGCGGAGCCGGCTGCAGGCACGGCAGGACGAGACTGCAAGGGCCGTCGGAGCACCGCAACGTACGCAGAGCGGGGCTGCGAGCGGGCGCAGGCGCGGGCCGCAGCGCTCGCACATCCACTCGCCCGGCGCGCCGCAGGCGACGCAGCGGCGCGGCAGCACGAGCCGGACGAGCGAAGTGAGCGACGGCATGGCGCCAGGCTAGGGCCGGTCTCTGTCGCATGTCTGTCGCCGGTGGTGCCGGAATGCGCGCGACTGTCAGGCGGCCGAGACGGGAAGGCTCTGCTCGAACGGCGCGCGATGCACGCCGGCCTCGGTCACGATCGCCGTGATGTTGGCGGCGGGCGTGACATCGAAGGCGGGGTTGGAGACGGTGGTGCCCGCTGGTGCGAGCAGCGTGCCTCCGAGGTGCGCGACCTCGTCTGCCGCACGCTCCTCGATGGGGATCCCCGCCCCGCTCGCGATCGCGTGATCGATGGTCGAGGAGGGAGCGACGACGTAACAGGGCACGCCGTGGGCGCGCGCGAGCACCGAGAGCGTGTACGAGCCGATCTTGTTCGCCGCATCACCGTTGTGCGCGATCCGGTCGGCGCCGAAGACGACGGCGTCGACCAGGCCGCGAGCGAACAACTGCCCGGCGGCGACGTCGGCGATCAGCGTGTGCGGGATGCCGTCCTCGGCCAGCTCCCAGGCGGTCAGGCGCGCGCCCTGCAGCAACGGGCGAGTCTCGTCGACCCAGACGTGCAGGCCCGGGTCGCGCGCATGCGCCGCGCGCACGACGCCAAGCGCCGAGCCATAGCCGCCTGTGGCCAGGGCGCCCGCATTGCAGTGCGTGAGCACCCGGGCGCCCGGGGAGAGCAGCTCGGCACCATGCCGCCCCATCGAGAGGCAACGCCCGACCTCGTCCTCGTGGATTCGGCGTGCGAGCGCCGCGAGCGAACGCCGCAGCTCGTCCGGCTCCTCGGTGCCGGCGATCACCTCGTCGCAGCGCTCGAGCGCCCAGCCGAGGTTGACGGCCGTCGGCCGGGAGCCCGCGAGACGGGCGCGTGCGTCGGCGAGCTCCGCGCGCAGCGCTGTCATCGTCGTCGCACCCGAGTTGCGCGCGGCCTGTGCCATCCCCATCGCCGCGGCGATCCCGATCGCGGGCGCGCCGCGGATCGCGAGCTCCTGGATCGCGAGCACGAGCTCGGGCACGCTGCTGCAGCGGCGATCGATGCGCTCGCCCGGCAGGCGCGTCTGGTCGAGCAGGACGACTGCGTCGCCCTCGAGGCGGATCACATCTGCAGGCGCGAGCACCAGTCGTGCCCGATCACGCGCCGGAGAGGATCAGGTGCCCTCGTCCCAGCTCGTGAGATAGCGCTCCTGCTCGGCGCTGAGCGTGTCCACGTGGACGCCGAGCGCCGCCAGCTTGAGCCGCGCGACCTCCTGGTCGATGTCGTGCGGCACGTCGTAGACGTGCTTGCCGAGCGTGTCGCGATTGGTGAGCGCGTACTCGGCCGAGAGCGCCTGGTTCGCGAACGACATGTCCATGACGGCTGCCGGGTGGCCCTCGGCGGCGGCCAGGTTGACGAGGCGGCCCTCTGCGATCAGATAGATCGTGCGGCCGTCGGTGAGCGTGAAGCGCTCGACGTTCGGCCGCGTCGGGGCACGCTCGGCGGTCAGCGCCTCGAGCGCCGGGATGTCGATCTCGACGTTGAAGTGACCCGTGTTGGAGAGGATCGCGCCGTCCTTCATGGCCTCGATGTGCTCGCCGCGGATCACGTGCTTGTCACCCGTCGCCGTGCAGAAGATGTCGCCCTTGGGCGCCGCCTCGGCCATGGGCATGACGTCGAAGCCGTCCATCGTCGCCTCGAGCGCACGCAGCGGATCAACCTCGGTCACGATCACGCGCGCACCCATGCCGCGTGCGCGGCTGGCGAGCCCACGGCCGCACCAGCCGTAGCCGCCCACGACGAAGACGCGGCCGGCCAGCAGGACGTTGGTCGCGCGGATGATGCCGTCGAGCGTCGACTGCCCGGTGCCGTAGCGGTTGTCGAAGAGGTGCTTGGTCTGCGCGTCGTTGACCGCGATCACGGGGAACGCGAGCCGCCCCTGGGCCTCGAGGGCACGCAGGCGAATCACGCCTGTGGTGGTCTCCTCGGAGGCGGCCATCATGTCGGCCAGCGCGTCGTCGCGGGTGGAGTGCATGAGCCCGATCACGTCGGCGCCGTCGTCGATGCAGAAGTTCGGCTTGGTGTCGATCGCGGCGTCGAGGTGCCGGTAATAGCCGTCGGCGTCGACTCCGCGGATCGCGAACACGCCGATGCCGTAGTGCACGACCATCGCCGCGGCGACCTCGTCCTGCGTCGAGAGCGGATTCGACGCGCACAGCACGACGTCCGCCCCGGCGGCCTTGAGCGTGCGCATCAGATTCGCCGTCTCGGTCGTGACGTGCTGGCACGACGCGATACGCAAGCCCGCGAGCGGGCGCTCCTGCTCGAAGCGCGCGCGAATCGCGGCCAGCACGGGCATCTGCCGATCGGCCCACTCGATCTTGCGACGGCCTGCATCGGCGAGGTCGAGCGACTTGATGTCGTGCGGCACATAGCCCACGGATGTCATCCGGAATTTCCCCTCGTGTCGGTAACGCCGGTGCAGTCTAGCCCGGCGGCGGTTCCTACTCCGCCGCCGCCAGTGCCTGCTTGAGCTCGGCGATGCGGTCGATCTCGAACGGATCGACGCCGGCTGACCGGGCCGTGTGGACGGACGCGTGATCGAGCAGCGAGAGCAGCCAGAACGTACGCGCAGTGCGCGTCTGGCCCTCGCCCGCGAGCACGCGGCGGAGGGTCGCGTCGCCTCCGATCAGACGGGGCGTCGTGGCGATGCTGGCGCGAATGGTCGGCGGGTCGTCGGGATCGGCCAGGTGGATGGCTGCGTGGCGACCGCCCGTGCGCGCCGCCCCGGCCCAGCCGACGATCTCGTTGTGGTCGGCCTCGGGCAGCTCGCCGAAGGCCGCGACGGACTTCGCGTTCTCGTTCAGCTGACTCTTGAAGCGCCGGGCAACCGCCGCGAGGGGGCCGTAGCCGTAGACCCAGGTGGTGGTCGCCGCCACTGCCTCGCCGAGCGCGCTCGCGAGGCTGCCGCCGCGGTCGCGCGCGACGGCGTCGCACGCGTGCGCGGCCGCTCGGATGTCGTCGGCGGCGGGCGGGATCGCACCCGCGTGCTCGAGGGCGGCAGCCAGTGCCCCGAACAGCGTGCCCAGCGCCGCGCGTGGCGGAAGTCCTCCGGCGATGTGCACGACCCGGCCGCCTGCGGCGCTGACGAGGTTGGCGAGCGGCTCGCCCGCGGTGACCGCGATGATCCCTGCTCCCCGCTCCACCGCCGAGCGGGCGGCCGCCAGCGTCTCGGCTGTCGCGCCGCTGTAGGACACGGGCAGCACCAGATCGCGTGGCCCGATCCAGCCAGGCAGGGAGGCCGCGCGATTCACGCTGACAGGAACGCGCGCGCAGTCGCGCCAGAGCGCCTCGGCCAGGCTGCCGCCGATGGCCGAGCCGCCGAGCGCACTGATCGTGGCTGTCGCGGGGCGCTCGCTTCCGACCGGGCCCAGGGCGGCCTGGCCGGCGGCGTAGCCCTCGCGCAGCTGGGTGCCCAGCTGGCCGACGAGTTCGAACATCTCCTCGTAGCGGCTCATCGTGTGTCGTCCGCCGTCACGCGCGCACCCTCCGGGAAGACTCGCTCGCCCGCCTCGACGTGCCCGCCGGCGGGGATCGACACGCCAGGGCCGACGATCGCGCCCGAGGCGACGTGCGCCCCGGCGCCGATGTGCGCGCGCGGCCCGATCACGGCATCCTCGACCACGGCAGCCTCCCCCACCCGCGCCCGCTCCTGCACGACGGCTCCGTCCAGGCGGGCCCGCGCCTCGATGTGCGCATCGGCCGCCACGCAACTGCCGGCGCCCACGAGAGCGCCCGCCTCCACGGTCGCCCCGGCCGCGACGTGGCACGGCGACTCCAGCACGGCCTCGGCAGAGACGAGCGCCATCTCGTCGATCCAGCGCGTATTCACGAGGAGCCCGGGCAGCTGCGAGTGGATGCGCCCTGCCAGCAGGTCATGGTGTTCGGCAACGTAGCTCTCGGGCGTGCCGACGTCGGACCAGTAGCCGCCCTGCGCGAGGGCGCCGAGCCCTTCGCCGACGAGCGAGGGGAACGTCTCGCGCTCGATCGAGACGGGACGGCCCTCGTCGACCCGATCGAGCACGGCCGGCTCGAGCACGTAGGCGCCCGCGTTGATCAGGTCCGTGTCGATCTCCTCGGGCGCCGGCTTCTCGAGGAAACCGAGCACGCGACCCTCGCCGTCGGTGCGCACGAGGCCGTAGCGTGTCGGGTCGGCGACGGGCGTGAGCCCGATCGTCGCGACCGCGCCGCGGGCACGGTGGGCCGCCACGAGGTCGGCCAGCGGGGCGTCGGCCAGGATGTCGCCGTTGAGCGCCAGGAACGTGCCGGAGACGCGCCCGCGGGCCGCGTGAAGGATGCCACCCGCCGTGCCCAGTGGACGAGGCTCCACGACGTACTCCAGCCCGAGCCCCAGCGCCCGCTCGCCGAAGCAGGCCTGAATCGGGTCCGGCAGGTAGCCGCAGCCGAAGATCACGCGCGTCACACCCGCCTCGGCGAGCCGCTCCAGCACGTAGGCCAGGAGCGGACGTCCGAGCAGCGGAAGGACGGGCTTGGGCCGCTCCAGGGTCAGCGGCCGCAGCCGCGTGCCCTCTCCTCCGACGAGCACGACGGCGTCCACGGGCTGACTCTACCGATGCCGCGGGTGGCTAATCGCCACGCCCGACGCCTTCGTAGGCGAACCCGGCGGCGCGCACGGCAGCCGGGTCGAGCTGGTTGCGGCCGTCGATCACGAGCGCCGTGCGCATCACCGACAGCAGCGTGCCGTCGGCGAACGGGGCTGTGAACTGGGGCCACTCGGTCACGATCACGACGGCGTCGGCGCCTTGTGCGGCGGCCAGAGCACTGTCTGCGAGCTGGATCCCGCGCGGCAGCAGCGCGGCGGCCTGCTGCGGCGAGACGACCGGGTCGTAGCCGGCCACCTCGGCGCCCTCGGCGATCAGCCGCGCGGCCAGCACGACACTGGAGGCCTCGCGCATGTCATCGGTGTCGGGCTTGAACGCCAGCCCCCAGAGCGCAATGCGACGATCTCGCAGCGAGCCCAGGTGCCGCTTGAGCTTGGCGACGGCGCGACGCTTCTGCAGCTCGTTGACCTCGATCACGGCGCTCAGCAGCTGGAAGTGATACCCGCTGTTGCCAGCCAGCTGCTTGAGCGCGGCGACATCCTTGGGGAAGCAGGAGCCGCCGAAGCCCAGCCCCGGCCGCAGGAAGCTCGACCCGATCCGCGCATCCAGCCCCATGCCGCGAGCGACCTCGTCGACGTTCGCGCCGACCTCCTCGCACACGTTCGCGATCTCGTTGATGAACGAGATCTTGGTCGCCAGGAACGCGTTCGAGGCGTGCTTGATCATCTCCGCCGAGGTCACGTCGGTGATCAGCTCAGAACCACCGAAGGCCCGGTAGAGACCAGCGACCCGCTCCCCCACGACGGGCTCCTCTGCGCCCACCACCACGCGATCGGGATGCAGGAAGTCCCTGATCGCGCTGCCCTCACGCAGGAACTCCGGATTCGAGGCATACGCCACACCCACAAGCCCACGCTCATCGAGCGCCCGCCGCAAGCGCGCGCCCGTACCCGGCGGCACCGTGGACTTCATGACCAGCACCGCATCGCTGGTACCCGACGGGATGGCCTCCAGCACCGACTCCACGCGGCTCAGATCAGCATCACCCGACGCACTCGGCGGCGTATCCACGCACACGAACGCGATATCCGCCCGCTCGAACAGCTCCCCAGCCGACGACGTGAACAGCAACCGCTCACGCGACCCCGCCAGCACCTCCCGCATACCAGGCTCATGGATCGGCACCTCTCCCGCACGCAGCCGCGCGAGCTTCGCCTCATCAATGTCAAGACACGCGACCTCGTAACCCGACTGCGCAAAGCAAGCCGCCGTCACCAAGCCCACATACCCCACGCCGATGACGCCGAGCCGATCACTGCCCATGCTGTACGCCCCTTCTCGAGTCCAGGCCACCAACCGTGTACGGAACGCGGCCGCGCTGCGCGCGATCGCGAGCCAGCAGGCATCTCTCACGGCGGGAGCAGCGCCGAACGTTATTGGCGGGCTACTTCGAATGCAAGCTTGCGCGAGCCGTCGTCGCGGGTGAGGCCATGAGTGCGCCTCGATCGAGGACATGCTCGAGTCTGCGT
>Ga0157379_10006132_pt1 | contig 10349 bp, 8 predicted proteins | sample S25metaG_FD_121802 | JGI IMG/M metagenome (GOLD analysis project Ga0157379, IMG submission 121802) | Switchgrass rhizosphere microbial communities from Kellogg Biological Station, Michigan, USA - S2-5 metaG | ecosystem: Host-associated > Plants > Roots > Rhizosphere > Soil | place: USA: Michigan... | reverse complement strand
GGCCGCTGGTGCCGCGCTGTCGGCTCCGGGTGGCGGCGCGGCGGCCGACGCGGCGCGCGACGCCGCCCGGGGCGCGCGCTCGAGCTCGTCCAGCACCTCGCGGGTGTGCTCGCCGAGGAGCGGGGGGCGGCGGCGGATCGCCCAGGGCGTGCGGGCGAAGACGTACGGCGCACCCCCGTAGCGCACCGTCGTGTCCAACTCCGCATGCGCGACCGGCACGAAGAAGCCGCGCGCCGCGAGCTGCGGGTCGTCGAGCAGCTGGCCCACGGTGCGCACGACAGCGTAGGGGATGCGCCGCAGCTGCGCGCCTTCCATCACCTCGCGCACGGCTTGCCCCGCCACCCAGTCATCGAGGACGTCGAAGAGGTGCTCGGCGTGGATGCGGCGGTGATTGATGTCCTCCCATTCCTCGCCGAGGAGGTCGATGCCCTTGCCGTCGCTCACCATCCATTCGACGAGCGACGTCCAATCGCCGAGCGTGCAGTGCATGAGCCAGCCGTCGCGGCAGCGCCCGACGCGGAAGTAGCGCGTCCAGTGCAGGCTGCCGGTGCGGCGGTGGACCGTGCCGTTCTGGCGGTAGAACGCGGCCACGTGCTCGACGGCGGCGGCCGTCGCCTCGAGCACGCTGACGTCGACGAGCTGGCCGCGGCCGTCGTGCTCGCGGGCGCGCAAGGCCGCGAGGGTGCCGATCGCCGCGGTGACGCCGGCGCAATGGAACGCCTGCGGCCCGAGCGGGCGCAGCGGCCGGCCGGTCGGCGCGCCGTTGACGTAGAGCATGCCCGCCAGGGCGGCGGCGACGAGATCGGAGCCGAGGCGATCGCGCCAGGGACCGGTGCGCCCGAACGGCGTGATCGCGGTGACGACGATGCGCGGCTGCCGGGCCGCGAGGGCGTCGTAGCCGAGAGCGAGGGCGTCGAGGGTGCCGCTTTCGACCACGACGTCCGCCGTGTCGGCGAGACGGAGGAACGCGTCGCGCCCCGCCGGGGTCGCGGGGTCGAGCACGATCGAGCGCTTGCTGGTGGCGTAGGTCCAGTGGAAGAGGCTGCGGTCCGGATGCGGCACGCCGTGCCAGAACGGTCCGATCGCGCGCGACGGCAGACCACCCGGCGGCTCGATCGCGATCACGTCGGCGCCGAGGTCGCCGAGGATCTTCCCGGCGAGCGCGCCGCTCGCATCGGCGAGATCGAGCACGCGCAGCCCGGCGAGCGCGCCGGAGCCGGCGGGCGAATCGGCCGCGGACATCCACGTGCTGTAGCGCTAGACGAGCGCACAGACCAGCGGGCGGCGTCGATCCTACCCCGTCGCCGCAGCGCGGACTGCCAATCTGGCTGGGCGGGGCGGACAATCTGGCGGCCCCGCGCGCCGCACCAATTGTCTGGGCCGCGAGGCCGCGCTAAAGGGCGCTGCATGGACGCCAAGGCCGGCGCGCGCGAGCGCGTCCGAAACGCTACCGAAGAGCTGCTCGCGCTCAGCCACCGCATCCACGCCCACCCGGAGCTCGGGTTCGAGGAGGAGCGCGCCGCGAGCTGGCTCGGCACCGCCCTCACCGACGCCGGCTTCGCCGTCGAGAGCGGCATCTGCGATCTGCCGACCGCGTTTCGCGCGCGCGTCGGCAGCGGGCCGCTGCACCTGGCGATCTGCGCCGAGTACGATTGCCTGCCCGGCATCGGTCACGCCTGCGGGCACAACATCATCGCCGCGAGCGCCGTCGGCGCCGCGCTGGCGCTGGCGCGCGTCGCCGACGACGTCGGCCTCACCCTGACCGTCGTCGGTACCCCGGCGGAGGAGGGCGGCGGCGGCAAGATCATGCTGCTCGAGCGCGGCGCGTTCGCCGGTACGCACGCGGCGATGATGATCCACCCCGCGCCGGTCGACATCGTCGAGCCGTCGATCCTCGCGTGCGCGCAGTTCGAGGTGCACTATACCGGCAAGGAGGCGCACGCGTCGGCGTTTCCCGAGTACGGTATCAACGCCGGCGATGCGCTCACGATCGCGCAGACCTCGATCGGATTGCTGCGCCAGCACATCCACGGCACCGACCGCGTGCACGGCATCGTCACCAAGGGCGGCGACGCGCCCAACGTCGTGCCCGCGGACACGCGCGCCAAGTACATCGTGCGCGCCCGGACGCTCGGCGAGCTCGGTGACATCCGCGGCAAGGTGATGCGCTGCTTCGAGGCCGGCGCCCACGCCACGGGCTCGACCCTCAGCGTGCGGGAGGATCACGCGCCCTACGCCGAGATGCTGCACGACGGTGCGCTCGCCGCGCATTACCGCCGCAACGCCGAGGCGCTCGGCCGCTTCTTCCCCGACATGGGGCCCGCCATGCAGCGCGCCGCGGGCTCGACCGACATGGGAAACATCTCGCTCGCGATGCCGTCCATCCACCCGATGATCGGCATCGCGTCGCTTCCCGCCGTCAACCACCAGCCGGAGTTCACTGCTCACTGTGTCACCGAGGCCGCGGATCAGGCGTGCGTCGACGGGGCCCTCGCGATGGCGTGGACGGCCATCGACGTCGCCGGCGACACCGATCTGCGCAACCGCCTCATGCAAAGGAGATGACATGCCGACTCTGTACGGAATCAGCGCCTCGCCCTATGTGCGCAAGGTGCGCGTCGCCCTCGAAGAGAAGGGCATCGCCTACGAGCACGATCCCGTCGTGCCGATGAACGTCAGCGCCGAGTACAAGAAGATCAGCCCGCTCGGGAAGGTGCCCGCCTACCGCGACGGCGATCACACCCTCGCCGACTCGTCCGTGATCATCGCGTATCTCGAGAAAGTGAAGCCGCAGCCCGCGCTCTACCCGTCGGAGCCCTACGAGTTCGCGCGGGCGCTCTGGTTCGAGGAGTACGGCGACAGCGCCCTCGTCACCGTCACCGGTCCGAAGATCTTCTTTCAGCGCGTCGTCGCACCGAAGTTCCTGAACCAGAAGTGCGACGAGGCCATGGTACAGAAAGCCGTCAGCGAGGAGCTGCCGCCGTTCTTCGACTACCTCGAGGGCGAGGTGGGCGAGGGCGGCGTCGTCGCCGGCACGCGCTTCTCGATCGGCGACATCGGCCTCGTCACCCACTTCGTGAACCTCAAGTTCGCCGGCTTCGGCGTCGACGCCAAGCGCTGGCCCAAGCTGGCGCGCTACGTCGACCACGTCATGGCGCGCCCATCGTTCAAGAAGTTCATCGACGAGGAAGCACCGATCTTCAGCGCCTGACGCGAGAGCACACAAGGTCTTTACGTTCGCAGTGGGGGAAGGAGGGCCCGGGATTCACTCCCGGGCCCGACTCCCACGAGCCCTCGCTTGACGAGGGTCGCGAGCATAGCGAGCGGGGGCGAAATGTCAGAGGTTCCAAACCACGTCCGTCCGATCCGCGAGCGCGTGCAGGCGTTCGTCGAGGAGCGCGTCTATCCGGTCGAGCAGGTGCTCGACGACACGTACTCCGAGGAGGCGCAGCTCGCGATGCGCCGGCTCATGAGCGAGGCGAAGGACGCCGGCCTGTGGGCGCTCGGGCATCCCAAGGAGATCGGCGGCGGCGGGCTGCCGTTCCTCGACTACGTCTACGTGAACGAGGTGGTCGGGCGCTCCGAGCACGCGATGATCGCGCTCGGGACGCACTCCCTGCAGGACTCGATCATGCTCAACCTCTACGCCTCGCCGACCTGGCGGCAGCGGTACCTGAAGCCGCTCGTCGCAGGCGAGGTGTTCCCGAGCTTCGCGATGACGGAGCCGGCGGTTGCGAGCTCCGACCCGACGCAGCTGCAGACCTCCGCAGTGCTCGACGGTGATCACTGGGTGATCAACGGCCGCAAGTGGTTCACGACCGGGGCGAATCGCGCTGCATATACCACCGTGATGGTGCGCACCGAGCCGAACGCACCGGACCACTCGGCATTCAGCATGATCGTCGTGCCGACCGACACGCCCGGCTACGACATCATCCGCGAGACGCCCGTCATGGGCATGCTCGGCGGCCACTGCGAGGTTGCGTACCGCGACGTGCGGGTGCCGCGCGAGAATCTCCTCGGCGAGCGCGGGCAGGGGTTCCTGATCGCGCAGCAGCGGCTCGGGCCGGGCCGCATCTTCCACTGCATGCGCTGGCTCGGGCAGGCGCAGCGCGCCTTCGATCTGATGTGCGCCCGCGCCAACTCGCGCGTCGCGTTCGGCTCGCCGCTCTCCGAGAAGCAGTCGATCCAGAACATGATCTTCGAGACCGCCGCCGAGATCCAGTCGTGTCGCCTCCTGACCCTGCACGCGGCGCACAAGATCGATCAGGGCGATCCGGCGCGCGTCGAGATCGGCCTGATCAAGGTCGTCGGCGCGCGCATGCTGCACAACGCGATCGATCGCGCGATCCAGGTGCACGGCGCGATGGGCGTCACGTCCGACACGCCGCTCGAGCGCATGTACCGCCACGCGCGCTTCGGGCGCATCTACGACGGCCCGGACGAGGTGCACCAGATGACGGTCGCGCGCCGGCTGCTGAAGACCTATCGCGACGGCGGACGCTGGGACTTCGGGGCGTGAGCGGCCCGTGGGCGTGCTCACCGGCGGCTGTCTCTGCGGCGGCGTGCGCTTCGAGGTCGCGGCGCCGCTCCTCCGCGCCAACCACTGCCACTGCTCGCGCTGTCGGCGCCACTCGGGCACCGCGGTCTGTACGCAGGCGCGGGTGCGCCGCGAGCAGTTCCGTTTGCTGCGCGGCGACGAGCTGATTCGAGCCTATCAGGGCGGCGAGGGATTCGCCGTCAAGGCGTTCTGCTCCGTCTGCGGCTCGAGTCTCTTCGGCGGGACGTGGCCCGACGGTTTCCAGATATCGATCCGGCTGGGAGCGTTCGACGGCGATCCGGGCATCCGCCCGCAATTCCACAGCTTCGCTGACTCGCGCGCGCCCTGGGACGAGATCACCGACGGCCTGCCGCAATATCCCGCCGGCTACGGCCGCGATGCGACGCCGCGCGACGGCTCCCCGACGCTCCTCGCCCACGTCCGCCAGATGGCGGCGAACAACCTCTGGAGCAACACGCGCCTCCACGCCGCCTGCGCCGCGGTGCCGCCCGACGAGTACTTTCGCGAGCGGGTTGCGTTCTTCCGTTCGATCCACGCGACCCTGAGCCACATCCTGATGATCGACGCGTGGTACCTCGCCGGGCTCAGCGGCGGGCGGCCGGGCACCGTGCGCTACGGCGCCGTCGAGCACGCGTCGCTCGCGGAGCTCACCCGGGCACAGGAAGCCTCGGACCGTCGGCTGCTGGCGTTCTGCGCCGCTCTCGACGTCGCGCGTCTCGGCTCGATCGCCGCCTGGGAGGACGTGGACGGCGATCGCCACGCCGAGCGCGTCGATCTCGTGCTGACGCACGTCTTCCAGCACCAGATCCACCATCGCGGCCAGGCGCACGCGCTGCTGTTGCAGGCGGGGGTCGCGCCGCCGCAGCTCGACGAGTTCTTCCTCGCCGCCGATGCGCCGCGCCGGGCGGACGAGGTGCGCCGGCTCGGCCTCGACGACCCCACGCCCGGCGCACGCCCCGAATGACCGTGCCTCAGGACCCGCCGGCCGAGATCGTCGCCTATCGCCGCGAGGCGCACGCGGCCGGTCTGCGCGCCTGCTTCGTCGAGCTGCAGGACTTCGAGCGCACGCTCGAGCCGGAGATGCCGCCCGGCGGGCGCGTCGCCGACGAGTATCTCGAGCGCATGCTCGATCGCTGCCGCACCTGGGACGGCGCCGTCTTCGTGGCGCTCGTCGCCGGCGAGGTCACGGGCTTCGTGTGCGTGTGGGCGCGTGTGCCGCCCGAGCCCGACGAGCCGGGCCGGCCCTACGCGTTCGTCTCGGACCTGGTCGTGCTGGAACGCCGGCGCGGCCGCGGCATCGGCCGCGCGCTGCTCGCGGCGGCCGAACGCCACGCGCGTGCGGCGAGTGCGGCGGTGCTGCGGCTCGACGTCATGGTGGGCAACGGCGCCGCGCGCCGTCTCTACGAGGACGAGGGGTTCGCGCCGCGGCGCGTGGAGATGGCGAAACCCCTGCGCTGAGCGCGGCGCGACGATCGTCGGCGTATCTGCTACGAATACTGCCCCGGGAGCTCCGCTCCGAGGGAGGCATGACATGCGAGTGACGAGAGTGGTGCCGTTGGCGGTTCTCCTCGTATGGGGAGCGTGTGCCGGGTACGCGCGCGCCGAGCAGACGGGCACGGAGCCGGCGCCGCAGCGCGGGCGCCCCGACGTCCGCTGCCCACCGACGGTGGCGGTGCAGGAGAATCTGCCCGAGCCGCCGGAGGGCTGGTCGGTGCAGCAACACAAGAGCGGGCATCGCCTCGCCGGCGTCACGTTCTACGAGGGCCTGCCCTCCGCCGAGGCGTCGCTCGTCTACGACGAGACGGCGACCAAGGGCGACGATTGGATCGCAAGCTGGCGCTTCCCGCCCAACGCCGGGGGGTACTGGATGGTCTGCCGCTACGAGGCCACCACGATGGAGCTGGCGCGCGCGCTGCCCTCCGCCGTGACGGTTTGCCACGTCGCCTACGACAAGCTCATCATCACCGATCCGCGCCACGACGAGGTGAGGAGGATCGAGTGCGAGTGAGGCGATGAAGGAGGTCCACACCGAGATCGCGATCGCTGCCGACAAGCAGCGCGTGTGGAGCGTGCTCGCCAACTTCGCCGCCTACTCGGACTGGAATCCCTTCTTACGGAGCGTCGCGGCAACCCCCCAGGTCGGCGCCCCGGTGGCGCTGACGGTGGTGCTCGGCCGGCGGACGCTGCACCTCGACGCCTCGATGCTGCGCTACACGCCGGAGCGGGAGGTGCGCTGGGCGGGGCCGATTTCGCGCCTCCGCGGCATCGTGTTTCGCGGCGAGCACTACTTCACCATCGAGGAGATGTCGTCGGGCGTTCGCTTCGTCCACGGCGAGCGATTCGACGGCCTGGCGATCCCGCTGATGCACGGCTGGATCGACCGCAACCTCGCGCCCGCCTACGAGGCGATGAACGTCGCGCTGAAGCGCCGGGCGGAGGCCGAAGCACGCTGATCGCCGACGCGTGATCGAGGATCGCGGTGAGCCTCACCTACACCTTCGGCGGCCTCACACTCGACGAGGCGCTGTACGAGCTGCGCCGGGGAGCCGTCGGGATCAAGCTCGAGCCGAAGGTCTTCGACGTCCTGCGGTATCTCCTGCGCCATCGCGAGCGGGTGGTCTCGAAGGACGAGCTGCTCGCCGAGCTCTGGCCGGGAGAGCACGTGAGCGAGTCGGTACTGCCGCGCTGTATCACCGCGCTGCGCAAGGCCGTCGGCGACACCGCGACGGGGCAACGTGTGATCCAGACGGTGCACGGCCGTGGCTACCGGTTCATCGCGCCGCTCGGGATCGCCGCGGGGGCCGGCGCGGCGGTGGGGGAGGAGATCGCGCTCGCTCGCGAGGACGCTCCTGCCGAGTCGGCGCGCGGTGTGTTCGTCGGACGCGAGGACGCGATGGCCAAGCTGCGCGCGGCGCTCGCCGACGTGCTCGGCGGTGCGGGCCGGCTCGTGCTGCTGCTGGGCGAGCCCGGCATCGGCAAGACCCGGACGGCCGAGGAGATCGCCGGCGACGGGCGCCGTGCCGGCGCGCTCGTGCTCACCGGCCGCTGCTATGAAGGTGACGGCGCGCCTGCGTTCTGGCCGTGGCTGCAGATCCTGCGCGCGGCGGGCGCGGCGCCCGAGGCAGCGGCGGTGCTGGCACGGCTCGGCGGTGGCGCCGCCGACGTGGCGCAGCTCCTGCCGGAGCTCTTCGACGGACAAACGGCACACAAGGGCCCGGCGCTGGCGCCGGAGCAGGCGCGCTTCCGCCTGTTCGACGCGGTGAGCGCGCTCCTGCGCGCCCTGGCCGCAAGCCGGCCGCTCGTCCTCGTGCTCGACGACCTGCACTGGGCCGACAAGCCGTCGCTGCTGCTGCTGCAGTTCCTGGCGCGCGAGATGGGCGCGATGCGCGTGCTCCTGGTCGCGACGTATCGCGACGTCGAGCTACGCCGCCAGCATCCGCTCGCGGCGACGCTCGGCGAGCTGGCGCGCGAGCCGCTCTGCTCGCGGCTCGCCCTGCGGGGGCTCACGCCGTCGGACGTCGCGGCCTTCCTCGCGACCGTCACCGGCGCGCCGCCGACGGAACGCACGATCGCCGCGATCTACGACATGACCGAGGGCAACCCGTTCTTCATCGGCGAGATCGTCCGCCTGCTGCTCGATCGCGGCCGCGCCGACGCCGGCGACGATCCGAGCTGGAGCCTGACGTTGCCGCAAGGCGTGCGCGAGGCGATCGGTCGCCGCCTCGGCACGCTCTCGGAGGAGTGCAACCGCGTGCTCACGCTGGCCGCGGTGCTCGGGCGCGAGTTCCGCCTCGGGGAGTTGCGCCAGCTCGCGGACCTCGACACCGCCCGGCTGCTGGAGGTCCTGCACGAGGCGGTCGACGCGCGCATCGTCGCGCCGGTGACGCGCGGCGCGGGGGGACGCGCCGCTACCCGGTACGCGTTCGCGCACGCCCTCATCCGCGAGACGCTCTACGAGGAGCTGACGGCGCCGATGCGCCTGCGCCTGCACCAGCGCGCCGGCGAGGTCGTCGAGGAGGCGCACGCGCCCGACCGCGCCCCGGTCCTCGCCGAGCTGGCACACCATTTCTACCAGGCCGCGGCCGGCGGACAGGCGGAGAAGGCGATCACCTACGCGGTGGCCGCTGCGGAGCGCGCGTCGGCCGCCCTCGCGTACGAGGAGGCAGTGGGGCACTACGAGCGCGCCCTCGAAGCGCTGGATTGCGCGCCGCGCCGCGACGACGAGCGCCGCAGTCTCCTCCTGCTCGGCCTCGGCGAGGCGCGCATGGGCGCGCGCGAGCGCGAGGCCGCGCGTGCGACGTTTCGCAGCGCGGCCGCGGTCGCACGCTCCCTCGACCGTCCGGATCTGCTGGCCCGCGCCGTGCTCGGCTTCGGCGGGCGGTCCGAGTTCGGCGTGCAGCAGGACGCCGAGGTGCGGGCATTGCTCGACGAGGCCCTGGAGCGGCTGCCGGCCCGCGACATCGCGCTTCGCTCCCGCGTGCTGAGCCGGATGGTCGGCACACCGCCCTACGGTGACACGATGGCGACGCGGGATCGGCTCAGCGAGGAGGCGCTGGCCCTGGCACGCCGCACGAAAGACCCGGCGACGCTCGCGCAAGCGCTGAACGCGCGCCACTGGGCGTTCCTCGGTCCCGATCGCTTGGAGCAGCGGCGCGCGCTCGGCGACGAGCTGCTCGCGCTTGCCACCGAGACGGGGGAGAAGACCTGGGCCTTCGCCGGGCACGACATCCACTTCACGGCGCTGCTCGGGCTCGGCGATGTGCCGGGGGCCGACCGCGTCCTCGGCGTGCTCGCGCGTCTCGCCGCCGAGCTGCGGCAGCCGCTCGAGCAATGGTTCGTGTCCTGGTACGGCGCGAGCCGCGCCATCGGCGACGGCCGTTTCGACGAGGGCGAGCGCTGGCTGCGCGAGGGCCTCGCGATCGGCGAGCGCGCGCAGCACCCGGCCGCGCTGCCGGCGTTCCGCGGCCAGATGCTGTGGCTGCGCGGCGAGCAGGGGCGGAGCGAGGACATCGCCGAGGTCGAGGACGGGCTCAGCTTCCTCCTGCCGCTGTCCCCGGCGACGCGGCCGATCCTGCAGGGCGCCCTCGTGAACCTCTACGTCGATCAGGGCAAGGTGGAGGAGGCACGGCGCGAGTTCGAGAGCGTTGCGGCGCATGCGTTCCGGGACGTCGAGCGCGACGAGCACTGGATGGTGGCCATGGCGATGGCCGCCGAGGCCGTCTCCGATCTCGAGGATGCAGGGCGCGCCGCCGAGGTGTACGCGCTGCTCGAACCGTTCGCCGAGCGCAACGTCGTGCACGACCTGCTGCGCGCCTACCGGGGCTCCACGACGCTCTATCTGGCGCTCGCCGCGAGCGCGATGCGGGAGTGGGATCTCGCCGTCGGGCACTTCGAGCGGGCGCTGGAGACGAATGCGCGGCTCGGCAGCCGGCCGTACGTGGCGCGCGCCGAGTACGAGTACGCGCACATGCTGCTGAAACGCGGCCGGCGGCACGATCGGACCCGCATCCGGAGTCTGCTCGCGAGCGCGCTCGCGACGGCCGGCGCCCTCGGCATGCGACGTCTCGAGGCGAAGGTCGTCGCCACGACGGTTCCCCGATGAAGGATCAGGCGTTCCGAAGGAAATCGTCAACAAGTCGTCGAGACACGGCCACCTCCACGAGCCTATGGTATGCGGCAAGGAGGGACGGTTCGATGAACGACACGCTGCAGATTGGCCCGCCGCAGCCGATGCGCATCGAATGGGGTCGCGCCTTCCGCGCGATCCGTGCTTTGCTCGCCGACCCCG
>Ga0157379_10006129_pt1 | contig 10351 bp, 8 predicted proteins | sample S25metaG_FD_121802 | JGI IMG/M metagenome (GOLD analysis project Ga0157379, IMG submission 121802) | Switchgrass rhizosphere microbial communities from Kellogg Biological Station, Michigan, USA - S2-5 metaG | ecosystem: Host-associated > Plants > Roots > Rhizosphere > Soil | place: USA: Michigan... | reverse complement strand
CCAAACCCTTGCAAGATCTGCGGTGTCTTTGTGGCTTCCCTCAGGTGTTGGAGAATAGCGGGATGCGCAGCTTTGTACGCTTCATAGTTGGGTTCAGGGAAAAGCGTTGGTGGTGCGGCTTTTTTGGTCGAAGTGATAGGACTAGAATCCGACATGGTGTGAATTTTGGTAGCAACGACCCGTGCACGACCAGCAAGAATCGTGAGCTCATCAATCTCTTCGTTGTTCGTATCTATGCCTCGACGGCCAAGCTTCTTGGGTGATATACCAGCCTCGACGTCGGCAGTAATTTTGTGGGCACGATCACGAGTTTTAGAGACGATATCCTACAGCAAGAAAATGTCAGAGATTAATTACTGAGTGAAATTTTCCCTACCAAGGCTCGAGCGGCCCTTGTGGACCGTCCATACTTAGCTGTTGCTTCGAATAAGGAATAGCAGGCGTCAAGCTCGGTAAGCGCAGAGGCGGCAAGCACAGAAGTAGGACAACGAGTTGCTATAGAAGCCATAATGAACTACGCCACAGATTAAAATGCCTAGCCATAGAATTAAATAACAAGACTCACAGCCGATGCCAGCAAATTATTCCAAAATATCCTGTACATAGACGTCAATATATATCATGTAGAAAAACAATAGAAGATCACGTACACGAATCGCGTTGGGAGTTCTGGCTGGAGGGAACATAATTCACTCAGTAAGGACACATATGTTGATGCACTTCTGAATATTGCCACCACCGATGGACCAAACGGACTGTGTAATATATCATTGGGATAATTTATCACCGCGCGTGCAAAATAGCGTCGATGGAGATATCTGCGTCGTGTAAATGATGAGCACTGAAAGGGGATTCTGATACTCACAGCAATGCTGTAAAACAATGTAAATCAGAACGAGTGTACAGAGGAAATGAAGAAATCCACTCACTCATCTCCCCTTGCGCTTTCAACATAAATCTCTGCAATGTCAACGGAATAGTCGCCGCTCCCAATTCATTTACACCGCCGGCGCCATTAGCTGGAATTTTGAGGACTTGGTGATCCCTAATCTTCCTATCCAACGCCAGGATAGTCGAATACGCAACACCCCGTACCCCAAGTGTCGCTCGGACCACTTGAGAGAGACATTCGGAGGTGAATTGGTATTTTCGAGAATGAACTTGAGAGAACTAGATGAAGATACTCTGGCAAGATGCTTCACTAAGATGAACACTCACAACCGGGTTTAAATTCCCCAGCTCTATGGTTTATGCGCTCTTCGGGACGAGGATATTCACAGTCACAGTAATCCAGTAAGAGCGAAGGAGGTCTTCCTAGGCTAATTGACTAGGTATTGCGAGGACATCAAAAACTCCGAGAAAAGGGGGAATTGAAGCGACTAACCTGTAATGTGCATAAATAATAAATTTCCCAGAATAAGGTCCGTCGCTCCTGAACAACGCTATCCTCCATTTTCCACTGTCTCCCATCTCGATCTGCGCCAATGTCAAAAATTCAATTCATGGTGGAGGGGAGTGTGCATACGTAATCCAATCTGAAAGGTTAAATTAAGTCAAGATCGTTTTTATCAAAATCAAAGCAACCCACATTCTCTGCCATATGTGCAGCTAGTCCCATCAGTGCCCAAACATGTTGAGCGGCGTTATGATCTCGCAATAAATGATAATATCCCATTAAAGTCTGCACAACACTCAGAATTCGATGCTAACCGAAATCAGCTGATACACGTACCAAAGCTCTAATACTCTCCATAGTTGGGTTTACCAAAATAGCGTCACAGCTCAGAGCAGTTCTTGCCAACTGATGATAGATTTCACCGGCATCATCGTCGATCTCATGTGAGAGGAAAGATCCAAGAGCGAATATCATGAATATCAATGCTGCATTATGCGCTGATACCTTTGCGAAGGAACCTTCAGATGCACTCTCGCCGTAGATGTACTTGAAAACTTGCTCAAATAGTTGATCTCGTGTAATCGGGTTATACCTTATATCATGTATCGTTAGATAGAGATGCTATGAGGACAAAGGAAGAAATTACAGCCATGCGCCATTTTCGTAATAAACGTCAATGAGCTGATGTGCCAATGGTGCTTGGGGGAGGTAAACCTCGATTTGTCCAAGAACTGCATCTTTCGAGTCGTGCAAACTTGAGAATATTCCGAGAGAATGCAACAGATTGGGAGCCGGAACAGAAGGCTTTTCGTGATGACTTGTTTCCTGCGCCTGTGATCGATCGATTGGGATATAGTCGAATGGATAAGGAAAATGAACGCACTCGGAATATACTCTTTAAAGATTGTATGAGAGAGGTATAACTATATGATAAGGATTGACACTTACTTCCATCCCTGCTGTATTTCCCAAAAAAAAACTCCTCCCGTTTTGATCAATAGCCAATGTCCCCAGCGTATCATTAATATCCTCGACCGCTTTGTCTGCCGCCGTTCCAATTGCTCCATCCAGTGCCTCCTCATCCCTCTTCACTAATAACGGATGCGCAGTGCTCGATTTCTGATTTTGCAGCTGTTCGAGTGCCTCTTCCAGTAGTCGCATTCGTTCCGTGAGTTCCGAGTTTTGTCTCGTTAGACGTTCTGCCTCTTCCATGAGGAGCCTGGATAAAAAATCAGAGGAAACGTGAGGTATTTTGTAAAATATACAAACTTTGGTCGGGTCGGTAGCGATCCTGTTCGAGAAGTTAATGAATAATGACATGGATCATGAAGAGACGTTACGCACCCTCTGGACATAGCGCAGTGAGTCCGCGTTTAACACAGTTGCCACATGGAAACTGGCCTATTCCATCCCGTAATCAGAATGGGATTGTCTAACTGAAACATACTGGTTCCACGTACGGTCACATTTCAGCTTCAGTCTGCGGCAGCCAGGATTAGTATTGGCCGATCGCATGACTGAAACAGAAGATGCACGCTACCTCCGACACTCCGCACAGGAAATAACCTTATGCCTTGGATTACCACTCTTCGATGCCATCCAGATTACTTTGTGTTTGTTTTGGGTAGAAACGGACGGTAGGTGGTCCGCTCAAGGGTATCGTCGAATGTGCTAATCAACGGTGTACTCAACAGTACATGAGGGTAAAAGGACCCCTTCGTTGTGCATCCCTTCCGATATCGCAGACCCGTTGACGTCTTCAGCCACTAGCTTGAGAATAACCAGTGAAGAACCGTTTAATTTTAGATGGCCGCGTGACATCCGTGACCAGATACCATATGCGGAAATCAAATGGCGGAGAGTAGATTTCAGGAGAACGAGGCAGCATCCGACACCGGACCCCCACGCATTGGTCGATTCAAGTTGAGGGATATGGAATGAACGTTATTGGTATCTGTTAAAATGGACTTTGTTTGCGAGAAAATGTTCCCATGGGAAAGGGGCAGGAGGTCAACACAAGAGAAAATCAGGGAGAGAGTCACTAATCAAGTGATTTCGAGAAATAGAATAGCCGAGCTACGGATTCGAAAATAATGCAATATAATGGACAAATACACTCGATGTATCCAGTAAAGAAACAGAGAAGTCTTGCGCCGCGCAAATAGTTTGATAATGATACAGATCCTTTGAAATGATCGTCGGTGTACATCCAGTGTTTTGAGCTCGGAGGGGACAGCCCTCGACTCTCGGAAGGTGGTAAGTCACCTATAAACCAGGCTCGATAAACAACTCTGCAAAAGATTGAGTCGAGAGACCGGCAATGAGGCGCCAAATTGAATTTGTCAGTTGATTCTTGAAGGCTCCTGGGATGGGCGTATATCAAATATCCAGCGAATCGTACAGTTTTGCAGAGAAAACATCCATAGAGTGGAGGGATTTAATAAGGTCAATGTAAGTCCGGGAGGCTTAAAGACACAAATGGCTTCACAGGTGTCTCTGCTTTAATAGTTTCAATGATCCTGAAGTGGGAAATGTTAAATTGTGTCTGAAAATTCAATGACTAATGGCACGCATCTTTGATCACTAGAGCCATACAAACCCACATCCCTCCGCCTAGAATGACCCAGACCCAGGGTCGTGTTTCTTTTGTGGCAAGCGCTCTGTAGTTTAACCCTCGGTGCCCTCCGACTCTCAAAGAAATATGCGTCTCCAATTTATATTACATATAAAATGAATTTAATAAGGCGTATATGACGAGACTATCTCCCGTTACATATAGTGGTATCTATATATTACTTTGAGGTCTGTTGACCCCCGAAACGATTGCAGGATACTCAATTTTGACGAGATTTAGAGGTACCTTTCTCGGTCAAGGAACTGTTAAATAAAGCTCTTTCTTAGTGAGTGATTCCTACATCTAGATATAAGCCATCTTAACTTTCGATAGATGATACCTCAGGCTCTTTCAGCGTCGCGATTGACATTCGATGTCGTGGACCGTTGTGGACCGGTCTGGGCTATCTTTAGCTGACGCTTTACTACCGGGCCGTCACCTATTGCCCATTGCCCACTCCTATGACTTTGTCGACTACCGGTAAAAGACCGAACCAAACAACGTATGTGGTCCACGGATCAAAATCGGCGCTGGTTGACTCTCTTTGTGGACGAACTAATCATGATGGGGTCGGCTACATTCCAACGCGACTCCGTCTTGGACCACATGAAAACAGAAGCGTTGCCAGTTTTGACGAGAAAAACCCGTTCATGAAATAGTTAAATAACGATTTCAAGCTTTTAAACATTCAGCAGAATCTCTGTTTTTTCCTTGCCAAGGAATTCCCTAACTGCATAATCTTCTGGCTACGATGAATCGTCTTGGCCAATTCGTCCTGGTTGTCGCAACAATCGCAACATCTGCTGTCGCCCAATCGGCGATATGGGGTCAGTGTGGTTCGTACACATTCATATCATTTTTTCTTTTTCTTTGAAACCTGATCCATGTGTGTTGTGAAGGTGGTCAGGGTTGGACAGGTTAGTGGGAACTAAAGCAATATTCATGACCTCTTCTAAGCAAGGTCGATTTCATAGGTCCTACAACATGCGTGTCCGGTTCAACGTGTGTTTTCAGTAACAACTGGTATTCTCAATGTCTGCCCGTAAGAAACACACTTGGTCGGATTCGAATGCCCTTCTGAAGAGCCTCTGTTGATATTCTTAGACGACTGCTGTGCCAACATCCACCACAACGGTATCCTCTCCATCTTCTTCAGCTCCCCCCAGCAGCACCGGCGGCGGAACGCCCACATCGACTGCTGTTATTGGCGCGGCAACTGGTCCAGGACTTAACAAGCTTGCAAAGGCAGGTGGCTGGAAGTATTTCGGTTCTGCCACCGATAATCCTGGTGACATATAATCTTCCCTTCTCCGCAATAGCTAGCTAAATATTATTGAATTCAGAATTGACTGATTCCGCCTACGTCAAACTCCTCAGCAACACCAATGAATTCGGTCAAATCACCCCAGGAAACAGCATGAAATGGGTATGTTTCATCCAAAAGTTAAATGAAAATATCAGCTGACTCTCTGCATGTTCCAGGATGCCACTGAACCCAGCCAAGGCAGCTTCAGTTTCGCTGGTGGTGATGCAGTCCTCAACCTCGCAAAAGCAAATGGACAAATCGTTCGTGGGCACAACCTCGGTGGGCTTATCTCCGGGATGCTCTTTCATTCAATGCTAATCCTTGGAATAGTTTGGTACAGTCAGCTCCCATCATGGGTCACAAACGGCTCCTGGAACAACGCCACTCTAACTGCTGCTATGAAAAATCATATCACCACCGTTGCGGGGCATTACAAGGGCCAAGTATACTGCTGGGGTAAATTTTCTCATTTAATAGAAATGGGATACAGAAACCTAATTTATCCTTCTCAGATGTCGTAAATGAGCCGTTCAACGATGATGGTAAGTAGCTAACTCTATATTATCCCTTTTTAGTGTTTAAGAAGCAACAGGTACCTTCCGCACTGACGTATTCTACAACAACATCGGTCAACAATACATCGCCATCGCCCTTCAAACTGCTCGGGCTGCAGACCCTAACGCCAAGCTCTACATTAACGGTGAGATAATATTCACACTTCCTTTGAGGTTATTGTCCTGATAAATGATTAGATTACAACATCGAATATGCCGGAGGCAAGGCCACAGCTATGATTAACCTTGTCCAGAGTTTGAAGGCTCAAGGTGTACCCATCGATGGCATCGGTGTCCAAGGACGTAAGCATCTCTGCTATCAATTGGATTGCGTCTAAGTTTATTCACACCCCTTAGATCTCATCGTTGGTCAAGTTCCTTCCAGTCTTCAAGCAAACCTGGCTGCTTTTGCGGCCCTCGGTGTCGAAGTCGCCATTACAGAATTAGATATTCGTGAGTGCCACCTAAAGGTTGATTTTGGAAACCGCTGAAAGCAGAATATCCGCTTAGGCATGTATGTGTAACTTGCTCACATATCGCTCTCGCTTTGTCTCTATAACCATGTCTCGGTAGGACATTGCCTGCCACCCCCACCTTGCTCGCACAACAACAAAAGGACTATCAAACCGTTATCGCCGCGTGCAAAGCCGTCTCTGGCTGCATTGGCGTGTAAGTAACCACCACAAATTGCGTTCGGCTCGCCATTGATTTCATTCCTCAGAACCATCTGGGATTACACTGATAAGGTGGTTCAACGTCGTATCATACTGTCGAAGTAAATTTGCTTACTGATTCACTTTCTAAAAGTACTCCTGGGTTCCTGGCGTCTTCAGTGGCCAAGGGGCTCCCCTCCCATGGGACCAGAACCTCGGAATCAAGGTTTGTGTTATTATGCCACTTTTCTTCAATCATACCAACCTCCCCGCTTTTAGCCCGCGTACAACGGTATTCTGGCGGGTTTGTAAAACCTGCGAGAACACAGACGGAAGAATCTCTCAAAAGTGATGTACTATCTCCTGGTCCCGAAGTCTTTAATTTTGCACTCCGTATCTCTTGATCTAAATGGCCTCATATTGTTCCTAAGTGCGCCTTGCCTGAGTACTCCGTAGAGTGCTGATATCTCCAAGGGTGTAATTCAAGGAATCAAATGACTGTCTCGAGGGTGTCTGCAGAATAATTTCTGGAAGAGTATGGTAAGTAATGAGTCAGGTGGCATTTCCAATGCCATGTTGAGTGGGAAATATATTTGAACTCGAAACACTGGGTGCTAAAGTTCTTTTTTAAGCACTATTGGTATTTTTGAATATGACCAAAAGGGGTGGAAGGCATCTTGTCGAGATATATTGATGGGTTCGCCGAGAACAAAGCAAAATGAGTGTTGATGAGGACCAGACACTTCTTGTGGTATGAAAGTCACAGTTTCCAAAAGATTAGCCCGATGCGGGGCTCGAACCCGCGGCTGTCAGATCACATGAATCATATTATGTGTAAAAGTCTGACACTCTACCGACTGAGTTAACCGGGCAATGTGCCAGCGATATGAGTGGGAAACTTTAGATAGCGACTTGTCACTTGTATCCGGTAACTAGGTTTTCCGGCAAACCATGACAACATTTTATGCATAGTAAGTCGCTATGTCTGTGATATACCTTATTCAGTCTTATGGTTCCCACTAGCTCTCTCAGTGACAGTTAACCACTTTCATCCCATGATATCTAACAATCGGCCATAATCGGCCTAGTACCGCCAGTGAGAGCTCTGCAAAGACTTCTGAGTGCGCAGACGTGATCCAAGTTTCTTCCTTTGTGGTCGTTCAGCTTAGGTGTTTTGAAGTAATGGATCATTAATATCTAACCTTGAAATAGAACAAGGTATCCTCACGGCTCTGGTTCTCTTCTATGTCAAGACTTTCTCTTTCACCATCAGCATCTGCAGCGGTCGACATCGGAAAACATTGTTCCTGGATCATCAATCACGGTCTAACTTACGGAGATTTTGAAGAACGTCTGGCGCTCGCCTTGTTTGGCTAAACAGAAGTGAAGGACTCCTTGTGGACGAAGAATTCACAGGGACGTCAAGCTTTGTTATGGATAAGGTGTCATTTACACGGTGTGTCTTACCAATTTGAATATTGAACAAGTCAGAAGCAAGCTCTCATATTTGCTTCTCCAAGTTGATCGATGAAAACATGCTGACTGGCCTCCCTCGTACTCTCCAAATGTGAATGATGTTGCGAATCCCTGGTCAGAAACGCCACTTGATGGTGTGATACGAGTGAACATATCGATAGGGTGCCCCATTCTATCTAAGCGCCTCCTTCTGTGTTCCCAACATTCTCCTGTTGCTGTGAAGGACATAACGAATCAAGGTCGTGATCTAGTAGCCTCCGATTGTCTTTCAGGTTGGAAAGAATTTCAAATCGCTAGTGATATATTGGTCGCCACAGTATCTCAACCATCCTTAAGAGTATAAAAGGTAGGGCATCGCGTGTTATACAAACACTGTAGCTATGGGGCACAGACTCTTTCTCCTATTCTCGGGTTTTATCGGACTCGCAAATGTCGCCAATGCAGGTCAGTCATTTTTTATATTTAAGAGGATGAACGAAATTCATCGAGTTGAAAGCGATATGCGCCGATGGCACTACTATATCCGACGCTAAATGCTGTATCCTGGTTCCTGTTCTTGAGGACTTGAAAAACAACTTCTTCGGACAGAAAGAGATCTGTCCGGGTCTAGTCAGTGCTTCTTCATTTTGCTGGAGTTCGCTAAATCTCTGGGACACAGGCCAGAAGTTCATTGCGCTTGGCCTTCCACGATGCCATAGGGTTCTCGAATACCCAGGATTTTGGAGGTGGCGCCGACGGTTCCATCCTCGCTTTCGACGAAGTGGAGATGAAGTATACGCAAAATAAGGGTCTGAAGATTACGACGAAATTACTAAACAAATTATTAGTGAAATACGATATCTCTCCTGGTGATTTGTAAGTTTCAGTTGCTCGATCCCGTGTGAGTTACAGTTAATATATCTCCTTTAGTTTGCATTTCGTTGCTGTAGTCGGTTTAAGTACCTGTCCTGGTGCACCCCGCTTGCCATTCATGCTAGGAAGACCGAAACCAACCTCACCGGCTTCACCGATGTCTATCCCAGAAGCATCGGGTAAGCCATTATAACGTTTATGCCACCGCATGAGTAAGTATTTAATTTCTTTGTAGATGCCGCGGAGGACATCTTTGGTCGATTCTCTGACGCCGGATTCACTCCGCGAGAACTTGTAGCACTCCTTGCCTCCCATTCCATCGCTGTTGGCAATGTTCGTAGCCAAATAGGAAAGGCGTGAGCTCCTATTATCCGGAATTCTAATACTTAGTTAAGTAACTAACCTCAACCTAGACCCGCTCTGGATTCCACGCCAAAGGTGTTTGATTCACAATTCTTCCTTGAGGCATTGCTTCCAGGACGGTTCCATACAAGGTACTTACTTTGGAACCTAAAGGGTTTCGTCTGTACTCATAGTTCATTAACAGAGATGCGTTGCATTTCGATCAGCTAGTATTTTCCCCGATTGAGGGGCAGGTCCGTTTAGCGTCGGATTCGGCGATTGCACACCATCCCACCACAGCTTGCGCATGGGAAGGATTCATTGGTGAACAAGAAAAAATGGTCGAGGAATTTAAATCGGCTATGACCAAGCTTTCTATGGTTGGGCAAAACCAGGAGGCGATGGTAGATTGTTCAGAGCTTATCCCCATCCCACCGGCTGCACCTCCATCCTCCGTCCGCTTCCCACCTGGTTTCGATTACAGGAATGCGACACAGTCGTGCTTAAAGCGGCAGACCCCCCCCTCCGTTCCCGTTGAGCCTGGCCCATCCAGGCCTAGTCCACTAGTGTAAGCTACCTTGATGCTGAAAGCGAAGCAAAAAAAAGTTCTGAGCGGTGATTGTAGGCCTTGTGGTTTTCATGCAGCCAACCGTGGGCTTTCTGAGTTGTGTAATGATGGGTTTGCTTCTACATGCTGCGAGACAAGTAAGGGTCTCCCTTAGCTTACCAATTCTACCTGACACTGATTTCGCATTTCTAGTTGATGCACCATCTCACTCATCTATTATCTTGGTTTTAGAGTCATTAGGTCAACGGGGTCTAGACCCCTCCAGTGGTCTGGTCGGTAGTAAGTGCCCATGTGATTCATTCGAAGCGGAATTTCATATCTTCGCTATAGCTGGTTGTTTTACTTTCCAACACGGCCGTGATTGTACAACAGGCCAACCTCTTTGCTGCCCCACCCTGTCAAACTCAACTACACACGGTTTAGTAGGGACGGCCTGCACTCCTATCGAGTTCATAGATTAGGACAAATATCGCCACCGTCCAATGAGGCATTGTAGAATGTACCCAAACTTCTGAATGTGCGTCTGCAGGATTCAGAAGTACTGAATGTATCGCCCCTTGTACGTTGCTTGCTCTGGGTTGGAATCTAGT
>Ga0157379_10006128_pt1 | contig 10352 bp, 10 predicted proteins | sample S25metaG_FD_121802 | JGI IMG/M metagenome (GOLD analysis project Ga0157379, IMG submission 121802) | Switchgrass rhizosphere microbial communities from Kellogg Biological Station, Michigan, USA - S2-5 metaG | ecosystem: Host-associated > Plants > Roots > Rhizosphere > Soil | place: USA... | reverse complement strand
GCCTGATCAGGACCCTCAGGGCGTCAGGTAAAATGGATTTTGCGACATTCTCTGGCATCCCGTAGTGAACGAGATGGATAATTTAAATTTTCCGCGACAGTGGAAATGCCCCAACCAATTGAGATACTCTAAATTAACCAGAGGCATTCCGGTCTGTTCTTTACATTATCCTTACAGATCTTACTTTGTGATTTGAACTTCGATACCTTCTGTCACCAGTCTAACAGTGCCCCAACACCACATATCTTCTGAGATTATTGGCGTTTTACTGACTGCTGATATAGTATTAGTGCTCGTTTGATCTCCCTGATTTATGGAAGAAAAGCAACTCTGGCCGTTGATCAGTCTTGACCGTACGCCTATGAAGACCGAATATGATGAAGCGCGTCGAGTTTTATCGAAAATATGACGAGGAGTTCAAGAGGATCGATAGAGATACGAGAAGCTTGCGAGGCCACCGACTCATCGCAGAACGTTTGCAGTCCCCACAGTCTCAATACTTGTTCCCGACGCCCCACCTCTTTGCTGTTGTAGAGTCCGAAGACCGGTGGACGGCGCCATACCAGATATCTGAAGTGGGGGATTTCTCTCCTCCTTGCTTTGATATGTTCTGCTCCGTATCCAGTGATTTATCCCTGGTCTCGATTGGTGTAGCGAAACTCTCAAACCCACCTAAATTTATCTCCTCTGGGTATTATGCTTGAAAGTCGTCCGCATAAGTAAGGAGAAGTTTTCTTGGACTTCATTGGTAATAATAGTTGCAAGTCCAAGAACTTCGGAAACTGGTTATCTCTGGCCAACAACCTCTTCATGCAATCGTCTGTAATCCATGACAACGGTATTTCAGAATCGAGCTGCAGCCGTCAAGCTCGCTCATATCCGACATAGATATTTTAATGTAATAGGCCATCTATGTGCGCTGGGACTTCGGATAAAATTTTCAGGATCCTATTCTCTTCTGTGCTTCACCGTGTACTCTGACTGCGGGGAGCTTCTTTTAGGAAATTTGCAATGCAACCTTTTGCCTCCGGGTGGTTACCAATCTGAAAAGGAACGGTCAATACGGTCACGACTAGGCAAGCAACCGTTATATTGGTGTATCCACGCCATCTCCATGTCCCGACGATCCTAACATGTCCTCTTCCATACCCCTCAGGAAGGTAAGGCTGGGCCTTTACAGTCTCGTTCTTGTCAGCTCAGTCATCGCTGGGGCTGGATGCATCAATGGGATTAAGAAGTGGGTGGTTTTGATGATTGGTTATCAGCGTCAATCCCGGGAATGTCCAAATTGACCTGATGGCTTTGCAGAACCATGACCGCTGTGCGCCATGGAGGCTCTGGAAAGCCGATGCTTGTGGATATGTCAGGTAATATAACCTCGTTTCATCAGTGTAAATCCATGAACCCCTTGCTAATAAACCGGATCTGGCATAGATATTCAAGGCGCGATTGTAGGATTATTTGTACTGAATTTACTGCGGTCCTTTGAGATTGGGGCATTCTTGATGGTAATGTTGAAGGATATGTACGTGAACCTTTTGATTATTTCAAAATTTAATCAATTCCTCCAGGCTCCGCCCTCATTGGTATCCTCGCCCTCTGAAAGGAACCGGAGCCTTATTCTCTACCCGCACACTACTCCAGCAGACGGTCCTACAGGTCGTCAGCATCATCGCAAGTCTTATCGTCCTAATCGTCGCCACGGCATTCGCTGCGGAAAGAGCACCCAGAGTTACAGTTCCAGCATTCATGAACGGGATGACTTTATTCGGAAGATATTGGAATCAGTTTCCAGGTATGTGTTTGGTCCCTGTGGCACTGTGTATCAATCAAATTTAATGAAAACGTATATTCTTCAAATCCCAGTCCGATTTGCCATCGTTGCTAGCTGGATAAATTTAGGATGTGCTACCACCCTTGCTGTATTCTCCTTCAGGGCCTTTTTGGACGCCAAACGGACTGCAGCGAAGACGCATATGTTAAACCCTCGAGCCAAAGTCTCTGTGGAAACCATTGCTACTTCGGGCCTTCTCAAGAATACGGTGGAAGTTCCTCTGTAATTAGCTATATCCCTAGATGATGGTCTTCCTTCGGTGGTCATCCACCATGAGGAGTATCGGTTACTTACCTTAGGGATGTTCACTTGATTGATTCTCTTTTTACTTCTGCATTGGGTCGTCCACGTGTATTTTTTAATTGTTCTCTAAGCTGGATTGACGTCTAATAATTGCTTGGAATAAGGGAAGAGTCCGAGGTCTTCATTTTGGGCAGTAGGTGTATTTATGCACCAGTCTTCGAAGGAATCCAAGGGATAACACGTGAGGTAGGGCTATTTGCGGCATGATAGGTAGAGGGAGACTTATACACCAATCAGGCGAGGAATGAAGCCATCATAATCGAAACTCGAGCATAGGTTTATTCTCACGACGGTTCTGTTGCTTCTCGCCACCATCTATCGTAGTTTGGATCAGAAGAAATCGGCATTGACTTCAATTGGCCAGCCATCTACTGAAGTATTTGAAGAAATCGTCAATATCTTGAAGACCCCGGATATCTACTGACTTTAGCTCTCTCCGCAAAGGTCTTCAAAGCCATCATCCTCCCAAGACACGTCTAATTTCTTCATATTCGAACTTATCCGCGGAATGCGCGATTATATGATTATTCGATTAAACACCCATTGCAGGCCTCGTATGTACGGAAGTTAGAGATTGCCCCCGAAACAAAATGATGTCTCTAACAAACTGCTTTTGATTACTATGTCCATTCGAGGGGCTGTGAAGAGCTCTCCCTCACAGATTCATACTCGCTTATGTTGGGAATACTCCTTCTATCTCTTACTCTCCCGCTTTAAATGGAGAGGGCTCTGGATCATATTTTGCAGGGAACCAACGCATCACCGTTCTGCCCAGAAAATTGCACTTGAAGGTACTACATTTCCAAAGCGGCGGCAGCAACCATGGAGTAGTTTTAGAAGAGGCATTGTTGATATAGTTCAACTTTTGCCATGAACTAGGCAGGCGTCTCCCACACTTATTCTGTATGAGCCTATACACCTTCTTTCTCTGAAAAAGTGCACAATGGACATGAAGCTGGGACCCTAAACTTTTTATACAAGAGGGTTGATCGCATCTTTGATCGTCATCATATAATATAGTAAATATTGTCGATAAATGTGCCTAGTGATTACAGGATAGAAACAATCATGGCCTCGAATTTAGGATCAACCTGCTCTTCCGCGGTTCTCTTCGCCTCCTCGTCCTCGTTTCCAAGAACTGTAGAAGGGACATCATAGACAATTTGTACGCCCTTCTCTCCGGGGAGCTCGATTACGACGACACGAGGTGGGATCAACAAAGGGACCCTCAAATTGTGAGTATATAGCCGCGCTGCGAGTAGAGCATTCCCGACCACAAGTTGCGCAACTCTGGGTTGGAATTCTCCCGGGGGAAGAAAGTGGTTGAATATGGTTGAAAATAGAATCTCCGAGAATAACATGAGGCCAGAAGGTCCTTCGCGCGCCTTCACCGACATTTCTATGGCTTCTCGTGTGTTCCCTTGGGGCATCCACGGAAGGGGGTCGCCCGCTTTAAAGCCAAGGGCAGTGTGCAATGCCTGTAGGACATCGTCCCAAGGGCGTTGAGTAGTGAACGCGAGACGACGAACAGTGCGGGTAGTGGAGATCGGGTTCGACATCTCAAGCTATTACTGACTACGTGGAGATGTGCTTTGGGGAATCATACTCCCCAAATGCCCTTGCCTTGTTGGATCTTAACTATTTCCCCAGCGCTGGGTGAGCCGAGATATCTCGTAGAAGAAAAGAGATTACTCAGTATCGGATGGGACGCGTATCTAGATGAATTCCGAGATATCGGAATAAGATATTTTTGGTATTGGTGGTCCAAATTAATTCGAGTTTAGAAGTTATTTTTAAACAGGAGGAATCCGGTACCGCTCTCTCACTCCTTACCTGAACTCATCGATGTTCTATCACTCCTTCGCCATTTATCTCTCGCCTGGCATTTCATTTTATGTATTTACGGAGATACACCGAACTTAGAGTTTTCGCGCAGGCCTTCGGGCCGTTCATCTCTTATTTGGCGCTCGAATTCTCTCTGGGGAGTTATCAGTCGAGATCATAAAAAGGAAGAAAGGTTTTACCCCCGACACACTCCCCGAATTTACAAACTCGACTTCTTTGTGCGCTGATGTTGCAGCGACTTACTAAAAATATCAACGTTACACTTCGGATGTCGCAAAAATCCAAATTTCCGGATATGGCTTGATATGACCTGATATGGTTCGTGACTTGGATCTGGGGACGAAGGGTGTTTAGATTGTGCTGAAAACACTGTATACCAAATCTGACAGAAGGAGGAAAAGCCCTGATATAAGTCCTGATGGAACCTGATCAGGCTGAATCAGGACCTTCAGGGCGTCAGGTAAAATGTATTTTTGCGACATATCAGGCTCGGTCGGATCTATAGACACTCACATTGAAGGGATTTTCGGAAGTGCCGACATGGAGATACCTGAAGCCTGATAATTTTTGAACGGCCAACGCATTAGGTACCTAAACAGTTTCCGTCTCTGACTCACGGAAAGCCGTCACCTGGCTGTGTAAATCCCACGATTCCTGAACGTCTTCCAACCTCAACCCCGGACCCACTATCGGCGAGACGCAGAAATAGCCATGCCGACCGTTCTTATCTTGTCTACAGAAATATTTGAAGAGATAGTTAACTATCTGGATGAACCTGCCCACCTCTTATCTTTTGCTCTGACCACACGAGTGCTCAAAGCGATCATCATCCCAAGACATATACAGTTCCGTCGCATTAGAAGCTATCCACGAAATGCTCGTTTGTGGGAGTACCTAATCCAGCATCCCTTACAGGCATCCTACATCCGTAACTTGGAGGTCGTTGCTGAACAAAAAGGAGCTCTCAATGAACCGTTACTTGTACCACAGTCGGTTCAAGGTGTTGTGAAGTTCACTCCTCCGGGCGATTCATATTCCGTGATGCTGGGCGTGCATCTATTGTCCTTGGCTATTCCTTTAATGACGTCCTTAGTCCGTCTGAGTTGGACAGACTCAACGTTGGGCAGTAAGGCTATAGATCATATTCTACATGGAATTAACCAGCTACCTGTTTGTCCTGAAGAGCTTTATGTGAAAGCGTTACCTTGGAAAACTAAAGAAAGAAACCGCAATATCACTTCAGAACAGACTTTATCGGTAATGTTCAATCTTTATGTCCAGCGTTGCACAACCAGTTCACCTTATTGAACTAGCCGAACCATATACTTGGCCTAAAGAAATGTATAATCGACACACCACGGGAGAATGAAACATTTCGTCCAAAACCCTTAATCTCATCTCTGATTACGCAGCCAGGAACTATAATGACCCATTTGCGGATTGTAGTTCCAGGATATTCTCTCTCGAGGAACCTTCTCCTAGTTGCGGATTGGCCCACGCTGAAAAGCCTATCGTTGATTTGTCATATCCAGACAGCAGAGATGCATGCCTCTAAGGTCGAAAGGCTGCATATTGTTAAAGGATTCATTTCCAAACATTCTCAACTGGAGTCACTCCTTTTGGACGGGAACATGTTTTTCGGCGACGTAGTGAAGATACAGGCAAATACCATGATCAATTTACGAGCCCTATCGTTTCCTGGCTTGTCCTTCTGGGATGGATCTGATTGGCTACCTTTAGACCTTCAGAAGACTCTATGGCACATACAACTGACTTTCAATAAACGTACACTCAATTATCTTGAACGGCTAAAGTCCCTCCGCTTTTGTTCAATTATCATCGAAGACCTCGACATTCTTAAACAGTTTGTACTCCTGGTCCCTTCATTGGAGAGGCTCAGTTTTATCTCTCACATCAAAACTCTTCTAAAGCCTGCACCTGTACGTCAATGTTCGTTCTGAAGTGATTGATTAACAGTGGTCTGTTGTAGGTGTCACTGGCACATGAGGATGTCTCTAATTGTCTAGCAAAACTAACGAAGCTCACCCATCTTGCCCAGTATTGTAAAGAAACTCCCCTCTCAGAAGACACCTTGAGAAGTCTCTGTGGGATTCGTAGTCTCCAATGCATAGAAACAGGGACAGGATGGATTCAATTGGACAGGGATGACCAGGGAAGTTATTTGTCCCATCATTCGATCAATGGGTCCCGCTGTAGTCCTTTGACCTGGGGCGGTTTTTTCTAATGCAAATAGCGAGTAGGGAATGTAATTAATTATCCACACACTTTGTTTATTCATCTGGAATGTGCAGGTCGAAGGATGATGTATTCAACTAGTCACGCTTTGGAACAATTATTCAAATACCGACGATGTTCGCTATTATAAATAAGAGTTCACTAATTTGTCCATTCTCCCATTTCGATCGCAAATCCTACCGCAATCTTTGAGAACTCCAACATATGCGTGAAGCTAAATTCCGGCGATATATCGATGCGACTGGGGAAATCTCCGTCAATGACGCCGAGTTCAAGGGTTGCAAAACAGACTCACTCGTTTTTACTGTGAACGAACGGGCTGATGTTCCGGACTTGGCTAACACTGAAGTGTTTCAGATTGTGGGTTTCCCTATTCTAATGGGGATAGGTATACATACGCTGGTGAAGAACTCGGGTACCCTGCAAGATACCAGCTCGCACTGAAACGAATATGAGTTTCATATGATAAAAGTGCCCTCTGACTTACTGGTCAGAACAGCCGTAGCCACATGTCATATCGATATGTGGAATAGTCAGATACGCGGTTATCAAATCGCGAAGGATTTGCGAAGTACTATGTTAATGCCATGGGCAATTAGTAACTCACTCACTCTAAAACTAAGTACTGAACCTACGCTGGATCGGTGAGATCCGTAAGAATTCCTATTAGACGCATAAGGATGGAAATCGTATGATATGATTTGAATCTTACCGACTTCTTCCCTTGTTCCAGCTTTTACCCATGCGGCCATGTCTATCTTCGGTAAATGTGAGGCGAAGTGTAAGTATACACGAAGGTTAGATTACCTGAGTCATGGCATAAACATTTGCTTTCCTTTTCTTGTAGGCTTTAACGATTGCTTGTGATCCCAAAAGGCCGCCTTCCTGTGATTCCAAGTCAGCACTGAAATACCGAAACTTAAATAAAATGTTCCAAACCTCCGCAGCATACCAGTGAAATTCAACTGTCCTACTGGGTCTAAAACCAGATACCAAGAGCGCACGGAGTGCTTCTAGGATGGTAACCGTTCCTGAACCATCGTCTTCTGCACCTGGAGCTGGCATCAAAGGCCCGAGATGGCTCGCACTAACCACAACGAAATGGGATGAGAATTACGATTTTACGTCTGCAGAGTGTAAGGTACCTATCGAGGTGCGCTGCGATAATGACAAATTCATCCCATTGTGAACTACCATTGATGCTGAGAATGATGGACGATTGTGGCCACGAATGCTTAAATTCTTGAATGGTTATGGCTTCGAGAATATCGTGGTTAGCAGCTTCCTTCACCGTCTGTTTCCCGCATCAATAGTTTGGAAGGGAACCGGGAGTAGTAAAATCACCTGTCGGATGAGAGATAAGAGCCACTTTTGACTTTCCACACCATACTGTGGAACACCAGTAGGTTAGCTGAAGCATAACAGTTCCTCATTAAGCACACCTGTGTCCTGTAGTCTGAGATAGTGATAGATTGAAAAGTATACGAAAAATCGCTCGATGTATTATAAGAGCTCACGTCTCGTGACGAATTTGGTGGTGAAGTCCCATAAATTCTTCTCAGGAGCTCCAGTGCTCAAATTTGATATGACGTTTCGAACTTTATCTCCATATTTCAGAGGCCCGTAGTTCACTAAATACTTCGGTTAGTTAACGATTGTCACAGTGATTCTAAATTTCTAATGTTACCGATACTATTCTTCTGTTGACGGAAGTCTGTGGTGTGCATCTCAAAAGTCTCCGTTCTGCGCCCGTGTCAAAGCATGAAAGGTAGCTAAAAAGGTTCCTTACATGTCAATAAAATTTTCACCCAATAAGAAAAGCGAGGACTTTTCCCCTTCAGTTATCCAGTGCCGTGAGCCGTTGCCAAACATCAGGAGACGTCTCTCAAGAAGAACATCATCAAGTGATCCAGCGAGCATTCCACTATCCAGTGAGTTCCATGCAACCTGACTTTGTGAAGTTGCTCGTATGGCTGATAGTAAAGGAGCGACAATAGCGATATAAATCAGGTACAACATCTGAGAATAATGTCCAGAAGGAAACAAGTAGGTTGGAAGGAGGCTGATCGACAGCCCTCTTCGTCTCAGACAAATGTACATTGCAGTATTATAAATGAACGTACCTTAAGTTTTAACCAGGATATTCGCCCTCATATAACGACTGAGAAAGAGTCAAGCCTGTCACTGTAACGGAGCGTGGAGAAAACAACCAAATATGGAACATCAGGGAGTCGGAGTCGCACCCTCGTTGATAACTGGTCTATCCGTCCCTTTGGTTTCCCTTGCTCGTTACAGACCAAGTCACACCCCAGTCGGAGCACCTGCTACTTAACTCTCGGGAGCCTGTGACCCTGGGAAAGATGCCGCATCCTTACATTATTCACCTAAGGTGATGAACACATAAACGCTAAGGCTAGAGTCTGGCGACGGTGATTGGTGGCAACGAGTCCTGGCTCCACAATAACCTCCAACTCTGATTTGAGGAGACGAGGCACATTATCTGAAGAAACAAATGTAATAATCGAGCTTCAAAGCGGTTGAATGCACAGAAAAGTAATCGCGAACGCAACTCCAGCCTAATTACGGAATTGCCATATTTCTCACGACAATCTCCACCTTTTCGTGCGGGTAGGGTTAACTCATGCTCAGTGGCATCCTGGGCCAGAGTGATCTTTCTCTCTCGGCGTTCACTTCGATTATTTGTTCCGCTAAAAAAAGGTATCGAAAGAATTCTCAGCGTTGACAACTGTCCATACAATTCATTATATTCCAGATGCCATCAGAGGCGCCTGGGAGGGCCGCTAATAGTATGGACGGTAAGCAACTCCTTACTTGTACCTACAACCAGTGATACTTACCATTAAGTAACCTCATAACAGATATTTGCATAGACGCACAGAAATGTTACCACGAGACCTATGGCATCGATCTGAATTCTGGATGCATGGTCAAATCGAGGTTCTCCATTACTCGATGAGTCCAAGAGACGATTTCACTCGCGATCTCATTCATCACTTCAATTCCCGCCCTTCAGGGAAGAAATGGCTTCAAGGCGTACGTCACACATGCTTCATATGAAATATGCAAATAGTACGCAAGATCCGGAACACGTCTACCAGTGACAGTGGGAGAGGGCCCCCCCTATGATCGCGTCCGACCTAGATAAACCTCTCCTCGAGAGTCACCAAAGTCCATCTTCAGCAGGGTCTAACTGAATAGTCTTCAGTATGCTGGATTTTCAGGCTTACCCCACTGTGGCTTCGGGAGTTTTGCTTGTTGTCGGTCTGTACTATTTTGGGAGGTATAGAGCAAGCTTACCTCTTCCTCCTGGACCCCCTCGAATTCCTCTGCTTGGAAACATCCTTAATATCCCCAAATCCTTTGAACATGTTATCTATGCTGAATGGGGAAAGAAATACGGAGACGTGGTTTACGCTACCGCTTTCGGGAGACATATTGTTATATTGAATTCAGTTAAAGTTGCCAATGACCTCCTCGACCAGAGGTCAGCCATTTACTCTGATCGGCCGTATCTTCCCATGCTGGAAGATAAGTCTATGTACGTACGTTTCAATATCCTAATGTTTACCCTCTAACATTCTGGATGAAAGGATGGATGGGATGTGGGCCTTCTCACTCCAACACTACTCTAAACGCTGGCAGCGACATCGTAGACTATTTACTAAGCACATTAATCCTACATCGGTCAGAACTGTCTTTTCGTCAATACTGACCCTGTCAATTTATCGGTTTTTGGGAGCGGTAATGGCAGACCCCGACAACCTAAGAGAACACATAATGCATACCTCGGCGAGCATAATACTTGGAGTTGCCTATGGTCGTGATGTTCTTCCAAAGGGGGATCCGATTGTGAAGATGGCAGAAGAGACCGCAACCAATATTACGGACGGATTCAGGCCCAAATATCTGGTTAATATATTACCGATACGTACGTACTTCATTTTCTAAACAAGAAGTATGGCTTACCCCATTTCAGTGAGGCACGTCCCATCATGGTTTCCTGGAGGCGGGTTTAAGAAATTCGCCCGAGAAACAGCAGAATTAGCACAGAAATCCATTTCTGAGCCATTTGAATGGACCATCCAGTGCATTG
>Ga0157379_10006127_pt1 | contig 10352 bp, 9 predicted proteins | sample S25metaG_FD_121802 | JGI IMG/M metagenome (GOLD analysis project Ga0157379, IMG submission 121802) | Switchgrass rhizosphere microbial communities from Kellogg Biological Station, Michigan, USA - S2-5 metaG | ecosystem: Host-associated > Plants > Roots > Rhizosphere > Soil | place: USA: Michigan... | reverse complement strand
GTCTACCACGTGCCGCTGCGCACCGCGCCTGAGGACCGCCGCCTGTCGGACGCCGAGTGGGCGCAGGTCGCTACCGACGTCGTCGCCCGCCTCGGGTTCGCCCGGCCGGGCGATCCGGACCGGGCGGTGCGCTGGGTCGCGGTCCGCCACGGCGACGATCACGTCCACCTGGCCATCACCCTGGCCCGGCCCACCCTGACCGTCCCGTCGCTGCACAACGACCGCCTCAAACTGCGCCAGGCCTGCCAGGCCGCCGAGAGCCGGCTAGGACTGCGCCAGACCCGGGCCGCGGACGGCACCGCCGAGCCACGCCCGGCCCGGGCCGCCGCCGAGAAAGCGGCCCGCGCCGGCCACGCCGAACCGGCGCGGACGTCGCTAGCGCGAGAAGTCCGCGCGGCCGCGGCCGCCGCCGGCGACGTCGACGGTTTCCTCGGCGCGCTGCGCGACGCCGGCGTGCTGGTCCGCCCCCGCCACAGCGAGACACAGCCGGGCGAGATCACCGGCTACGCGGTCGCCTGGCCCGGCGACGTCACCACCGACGGCAACCCGGTCTGGCATGGCGGCGGCCGGTTGGGTCCGGACCTGTCCCTGCCGAAGCTGCGCCGCCGCTGGACGGGCGACGGTGACGGCCAGGCCACGGTCCGCCCGCCGATGCAGCGTGACCCGGCACGGCGACGACAGATCCTCACCGACGCGACCGACGCCGCCCGCGCGGCCGCCCACCGAGCCGAGCCCGGCGACGAGCAGGCCGCCGGCGACCTGGCCGCCGCGGCCGCCCGTCTGGTCGAGGGCACCAGGCCCGGCCGGCTCGACCAGGCGGCCCGCCAGCTCACCCAGGCCGGCGTCGCCCCCTACGGCCGGGTCACGCCTGCCAGCGGCGGCGCCCGGGAGCTGCGCCGGCACGCGATGCTGCTGCGCTCCCTGGGCCGCGTCGCCGGCGGCCGGGAGACCGCCGAGTTGCTGGCGCTGTTGGCCGCGATCGCCGGGCTCGCCGAGGCGACCGCCCGGCTGCGAGAGGCGCAGGGCCGTCTCGCCCAGGCCCTCGACGCCCGCGCCGCCGCCACCGTCCTGGCCGCACCGACCCCGACCGCCACCCCACCCGGCCGCCCGCCGGCCGCAGCCAGCCGGCCCGCAGCACCACCGCCCCCACCGTTGACGCCCAGGAGAAGCCGATGAGCACCGACACGTCGTCGCACGACGAGCAGATCGCCGCGTTGCAGACCCAGATCGACGATTTGACCGCCACGCTGGAAGCGGTCCTGACCCGGCTCGCCCGCGTCGAGCAGGCCGCCGGCCTGGCGCCCAGCGCCCGGTGACCAGCCCCACCGGCGAGCCCGACGGCATCACCAGCGTGGCCGCCTGGCGGCGTTGGCTGGCGGCCGCCGCCGTGGCCACCTCCGGGGGTGCGAGCTACGAGCCGGCCACACTGGTCGACGTCCTGGCCGAGGTCCTGACCGCCCGCGGCTACCGGCTGCTCGACGACGCCCCGGCCGGGACCAGCTGGGTCGACCGGCCCGCCCGGGTCGTGCACCTGCCCGCCGGCGAGGCGCCGGCGCCGCGGGCCGGGCGGCTCGCCCATCAGATCGGCCACCTGCTGCTGCACCGCGCCCCGCCCCCCGCCGCCGGTGGCTGTGACGGGATCGCCCGGCTGCAGGCGGACAGCGTCGCGGTCCTGCTGCTGGCCGCCGCCGGCGTCTCCCCCGCCGCCGCGGGCCTGCCCGGACCGCCGCCGGCGGGCTGGCCCGCCGGCGTCGACGTCACCGACGCGCTGGGCGCGGCGGCGTCCGCCGCGGCCAGGCTGTCCGCCCGTCTGCTACCCCCCACAGCGGCTACTGCCCCGGTCGGGTCGCCGCTGGCGGGCCGGCTGGACGCTGCCACGGCCCGCACCGCCGCGCTACGCGTGCGGGCCACCGCCGGCGAGATCCGCACCGCCCCGCCTCCCGCCGCGCCGGCCGCCGGCGCCCACGGGCGGCTCTACGAGGCGGTCGCCGCCGCCGGCGACTGGTACCGCGCCCGGTTGCACCAGCATCCCGACGCCCGCCACGCCCGCCAAGCCCTGACGGAGCGCGGCCTTGCGCCCCTCGCTCGCTACGACCCACGCTGGTCCATCGGCTACGCCCCGGCCGGCGCGGCCACCCTGATCGGCCACCTGCGCGGTCTCGGCTACACCGATGAGGAGCTGCTCGCCGCGGGCCTGGCCCATCGCACCCGCGACGGACGGCTCATCGACCTGTTCCGCGACCGGATCCTGTTCGGGATTCGTGACCACAGCGGCCGGCTGGTCGCGTTCACCGGCCGAACCCTCGCGACCGGGCAGCAGCCACCCCCACCGAAGTACCTCAACACCCCTGCCACGGCGATCTTCGACAAGAGCACGGTGCTGTTCGGCCTCACCGAGCAGACCCTCGCCCTGGCCGCTCCCGACGCGATGCCGATCGTCGTCGAGGGACCGACCGACGTGCTCGCCGCCGCCGCGGCCACGTTGAAAGGCGGGCCGCTGATCGTCGCGGTCGCCGCCTGCGGTACCGCGGTCAGCGCCGGCCATGCGGCCGCTCTGATCCGCGCCGCGCCGCACCGGGCCGGGATTATCGCCGCGTTCGACGCCGACCAGGCCGGCGAGAACGCCGCGGCCCGTCTCTACGACCTGCTCTACGACGTCGAACCGGCGCTCTACGAGGCGGTCCTGCCCGCCGGGACGGACCCGGCGGAGCTGCTGCGTACCGGCGGGGCCGACGCGGTGCGCGCCGCGCTCGCCGACCCGGCCCAGCGCCGCCCGCTCGCCGCCACCGTGCTCGAACAGCGGCTGCACTGGTGGACCGCCGGCGACCGGCTGGCCTTCGCCGAAGACCGCTGGCTAGCGATCCGCGCCGCCGCACCGGTCGTGCTCGCCGAACCCGACCATCTCGCCGAGCTCATTGTCCACACCGCCCACCTCGTCGGGGAGACACCCGAGACCGTGCGCGACATCCTGCTGAGCACCGAGGCGATCGAGGCGCTCCCCGTCGACGCCCTTCTACGCGTGACCAGTCGGAGCCGCCCGCCCGCTCCCACTGCGAGCGGCGGCTGGATTCATGCCGTCACTTTTCCCAGCCCAGTCCAGCCCGAGCCCGACCGTCCGGACAGCCCCCGATCGCCGGCCACCCCCCGGGCCGAACCGCCTACCGCCGACCGGCAGACCCGCCGCTGACCCCTGGAGTGGAGACATCCTGTGCCCGACGCACCCCCGCCGCCGACCTACTCCGACCCGTTCGCCGCCGCCGTCGAACGGGCTGCCCAACAGGTCACCGCGGTCGGCATCGGTGGCCTCTACATCGCCCAGGCGATGGCCATGCACCGCGCCGCGCGCGCCGAGGCCGCGGCCGCCGCGACGCGCCACCGCCTCGCTCAGGAACGCGCCGACCGGCGGGAGCGCGCCGCCGCCTGGGATCGGTCCGCCGCCGAGCGCCGAAGCACCCGCGGGGGCCGCCGCCCTGGTGGGAACGACACGACCGGCCCGAGGAGTGTCGCCGAGGAGATCCTCACCGAGCGGCACCGCGCCCCGCTCCGCGAGCAGGCTATGGAGGCAACCGAACGGGCCTTCGGCGGGCAGATGGCCCGGCTGATCCATGACGGCGTCGAGTTCGACGCCTACGCCCACCGGCTCATGCAGACCGCCGCCCGCTACCACCTACGACCCGAGGTTCTGCTGGCCGCAGCCCGAGCACTCGGCCCGCTGGGCGATGGCGAAGTCCGCTCCCCCGCCGGTGCGCTGCACGCCCGGCTCGGCTGGATCGTCACCCCCCGCAAGGCCGGATGGGCGACCGCCCGGGCACGGGCACAGGAGGCCCACGACCGACTCATCAAACCGACCACCCAACGCCGCGATACCACCGTGATCGACGGCCAGGTCGTCGGCCCCACCGATCGACCCGGGCAGAAGACCGCCAACGCACGGAATGTCAACTTCCCCGACGGGCGACCAGCCCCCCAGCGACCCACGACCCCCACAGCGCGGCCGCGGACCTCACCTCCGCCACCGACGCCCGGGCGTGCCGCAGGCCGGTGACCGGCGCCTAGATGCCGCGGCGACGGCCGCCGCGGCAGCCTGTTCGACGATCACGTCCTGACCGACGCCGAAAGCGCCGCTGTCTTCGATACCGGGCCTACTAGCGGAAGCGGCATTGGGAATAGCGTTGACTCCAGGAGGTGGGCCGAGGGCGCGACGGTATGAGGGGGCGGGGCAGGCGGATGAAACCCGAGGGATCGGAGCCGGTGCTGGTGAGCCTCGCGACGCTCAACACGCGTGGCCTGCCGCTGACGGGCACGCGCCGTGCCGAGCGGTCCGCAGCCATCGGCGTGGAGCTCGAGAGCTCGACGATCGAGGTCGTCGGTTTCCAAGAGGTGTACACCTACCATCACCTCCTGCTGCTCAGGTCCCATTTGCCCGCGTTTCCGCATGTGGCGTACGCCCGCACGCCGGTCGGCCCGGCCGGCGGGGTGGCGACCTTCTCCAGGGTCCCGTTTACCGAGACGCGGTTCGAGCGATTCGGTCGCCCGCGCGAGGCCTCCGGCATGCGCTGGCGCACGAGGATCATGGCCGGGCTCAATGGAAGCCTGATCACCCGCGTCACCGGCTACGACCTCTACATCGTCAACACCCATCCGATCGCCAACATGGATGGCGACTGGAGCGAAACAAACCGCTTCTACGCGCTGCAGAGCAGCCAATACACGGCGCTGACCCGACTCGTCGGCAGGCTCGGGCCGCGCGTGGCGGTCATCGGCGACTTCAACGCGCCTCGCGTCAGCGCCGTCCACACGGCGCTGATGGACGAGACCGGTCTGCGCGACACCTTCGGCCAGCAGTGCCCGCCGACCTTTCACGCCGAATACCTCAGCGGCGGGCGCGAGCCGCAGTGCATCGACTTCATCTTGGCCAGCGGGCCGCTCGGCGTGAAGCACACCGAGCTGCTGCTAGCGGAGAAAGTGTCGATGCCCGGCGGCGCGGGCTTCGTCTCCGACCACGTCGGGCTGCGCGCCGACCTGCTCGTTCCGGGGCCCAGCTAGAGCTTCGGGCCGGCGGAGGGGCCACGGGCCGCGTCGTTTATCCGGCTCATGATCCGCTGCGCGGGCGGCATGACGTAATGCTTGGCCGCGTTGGCCATCCCCGGGGGGAGACGGGTGAGCAGCTTTTCCCAGGCCTGCTTGGATCTGATAAACAGCGGATACTTCTCCTCACGCACCCGGCGGTACTGGTCGAAGCCGCGTACGTCGGACGCGCTGAAGCGGGTGGGGGCCGTGCCGGAGACGATCGCCGCCGACAGGGCCTCGATCTTCGGCACGTCTTTCTTGCGCACGACCCCGCCGATGGTGCCGAAGGTGTGCAGCAGAGTGTGTGGATCAAGAGTCTTGATCTGATGGTCGAACAGCGTCGCGGTCTGCGGTTCGAACAGCTCCGAGCGCACCGGGAAGTTGAGGTCCCGGTGGGTGAGGTAGGAGTAGGGCTCATGCGGCCGATAGTCGATGTAGAGCTGGGCGCCGGCCGTGTCGACCTTGAGCGGGAGGGAGGCAGACCGTGCCTGCGCGGCGTAGTCCTGCACGCGCGGTATCGCCTCGCGGGGAACGAGCAGATCGATGTCCGGTATCCGCTGTGTGTCGTCGAAGGCGTGCTTCCGGTTCAGGTCGAGTGAGGCGCCGCGGTCGGTGTGGGCAGCCACCCCGATGCTGCCGATGATTGAATAAGGAATCTGCTGCTCTTCGAGCCATCGCTCGAGTTGGGTGACCACGCCGAGGAATTCGGCGCGGGCCCGCTCGTCGTCCTCGCTCACCGGTCGCTCCCCTCGGGGCGTGCTGGCTGCCACGGCTCACGGCGCGGCCACCAGGCAGCCGGCGGCGCGTCGGACGGGAGCGGTTGAGTCGGTGTGTGCTTGGTCGAGGTGCACGCGGCGAATGGGCCGTCAGCCGCGGTCAGAACGGCGAGGTTCGGGTTGAGGTGGTCGCGCACCCAGCCGGAAAGGTCCCGGCCGGGGGCGGCCATCGCTATCTCCCAGCTCGTCCACAAAGCATCGAGGCGCAGCACCGCCTCCGGGTGGTCCCACCACTTTGCGCACCACCGGTGCCCGACGGGTCCCTCCTGTAGTCGGCCGAAGGTCGGCGCGAAGTAGCCGGCGACCCACGCGACGAGGTTTTCGAAGTGCGGTTCTGGTACCGGCGCGGACTGCGGGTCCGTGACCCCGGAGGCCTTGCGCCAGGTCGACCTGTACACCGCAGCCATCGCGCTGCGCACCCGCTCCTCGTCGTTGGCGTCGAGATCGTCCTTGTCCCGCATATGCCCCTCCAGGTGATGGTCTTGGCTACAGGTTGTCCGGCCAGCCGGCCGGTGGGCGGACGACGGGCAGCGGCCGGTCGGGTTCGTGGGGCCGGTCATGGCGGTCAGGCTGACATCGGGCGAACGGGCCGGTGGGTGCCATGATCCGGGGGATTTGGTGGTCGGCGTAGTCGCGGAGCCAGACGCCCATGCCGGTCTGGGGGTCCAGGCGCAGGCTCTCCCACGAGCGCCACAGCGCTTCCAGGCGTAGGACGGCTTCGATGTGGTCCCACCAGTGAGTGCACCAGCGGAACTCGCCGCCGAGCGGGCGGGCGAACGTCGGCACGATGTACTGCTCGACGAAGGACGGCAGGTCGGGGAAGACGGGCTCGCCAGCCTCGACCGGCTGGCTGTCGGCCGGCGACGCCGGGAAGGCCGCTTTGGTGGCGACCGCGTCAAGGGCGTCGACGGTGGTCTCCAGGCGGGCGACCCGCGCGGCGATCTCCTCCACGGCGGCCGGGGCGGCGGTGGCGGCCACGTCGAGGGCCTCGACGGTGGTCTCCAGGCGGGCGAGCCGGGCGGCTATCTCGTCCAACGGCATGGACGTGGGTGCGGTCATCGGCTGCTCCCGGCAGGTCAGGGCATGGTCGGCATGGTCGTCGCGGGCAGGGCTGATGATCCAGCGGCCCGGTTGGTGAGGGTCTGCTCGGCGGCCGCGGCGGCGGCGGCGATCCGGCGGCGGTCGGGGCCGGTGTACCAGGGGCGCAGGGCGATCGCGGCGACGCGCAGGCCGGTGGCCAGCAGCAGGGCGGTGCCTTTGGGGATGGCGCGGATGTCGCCGGGTTCGAGGATGCGCTGGCGGCGGTCGGCCAGCGACAGGCTGCTGCCCGTGGAGCTGTGGGTGACCGAGACGGTGTCGACGTCGTGCTCGCCAGCGAGGCGGGAGAGGTCTTCGGCGAGGCGGGCGTCGTCGATACCGGCGCCGACGACCTTGATGGTCGCCGCCGACCACAGGGCGTCCATGCCGGATTCGCCCCACACCCGCACGCCTTGGCGGTAGGACTGCAGGATCGTGATCGGGATGATGCCGCGCGAGCCGAAATGGCTGTAGAGGGCGGGCAGGTCGCCGATCTTGCAGATGTTCGCGGCTTCGTCGAGGACGGCGACCAGCGGTGGGTCGAGCCGGCCGCCGTGGGCCTCGGCGCGGCGGACCGCGGCGCGGAGAACCTGGTCGGTGAGCGCGGCGACCAGCGGGCTGGCGGCGCCTTCGTCGTCCTTGGACAGCAGGTAGAGCGTGTCGCCGGTCGAGGCGGCGAAGGTGGTGACGTCGAGGCCGCGGGTCACCGTGCCGGGGGTGACCCAGGCGAGGATCTCCGCCGAGCGCAGGCAGCGGGACGCGGCCCGGGCCGTCTCGTAGACGCCCTCGCGGGTCTCCGGGGCGCCGGCCTGGCGGCCGCGCAGGCCGGCGGCGACCGCGGGAAAGCCGTGGGAGGCGAGCAGCTCGGCGGGCAGTGGGGCGGCGGAGTCGTTGAGCCAGCTGTAGACGTCGACGAGGGTGCGTCCGTCGACGGCGGCGGCCAGCAACAGGCTGGCGAGCAGGTCGCCGGCGGCCGCAGCCCAGAAGTCGGCGCCCTGGTGCTGTTCGCCGCGGATCTCCTGGATGAAGTGCGACGCGAGCCGGTCGGCGTCCTCGACGCCGTGTACGGCGGCCAGCGGGTTCCACCACCAGGTCTGTTCGGCGTAGGCGATCCGCTGGGGGTCGAACACCCACGCCTGCCCGCGTTCGGCGCGTAGCTGGGCGGTCGTCGCCCACAGGTCTGCCTTGTTCGACGTGGCGATCACCGGGCCGGGGGCGTGCAGGATCGTGGGCGTGGCCAGCGCGGTCGTCTTGCCGGCCCGTGGGGCCATGACCGCGAGTGCGACGTCCTCCCAGCCGGCGCGCAGCACCGGCCCGGCCGGCAGCAGCTCACCGATCACCCACCCGGTCGCCGCCGGGTCGAGCCGACGGCCCGCGGCAGCCAGCGACGGGCGCAGCCGCCGGGCCCGCGCCGCGACCTCGGCCGGGCCGAGCGGTCCCATCTCAGCCGGGGAGGCCAGCGACCGCAACGCGAGCCGCCAGGTTGACCGCCGGCGTCGGCCTACGGTCCACCGGCGCAGCGCCAGGGCCAGCGGCACGCCGGCGGCGACGGCGATGGTGGCGAGCACGATCCCGACGGCGATCAGCCAGCCGGTGCCCACACCGGGCCAGGCCAAGTCTGTGCGGCCGCGGAGCAGGTCGGAGGCCATCGCGGCGGGTGCGGCGACGTGGCCGCCGCCGAGGACGGCGGCGAGGCGGGCCACCGCCCAGACGGCGCAGACCACGGCGACCAGGCCCCACAGCAGGCCGAGGACCACCCAGGGCAGCAGCCCGGTGCGCGCGGTCGCCGTCTGGTGGGTGCTCACCGGGTGAGCTCGCGGCGGGTCGGTGGGGCGGGGATCTCCCGGATCGCGGCGTCCGAGTCGTACAGGTCCAGCTCGGCCGCGGTCAGGGTCATCTGCACGGGGATACCCAACCTGCCCCCAGTTTTGATCATGTATTTGCCGCGGCCGGGGTGGCGGGCTCCGGCCCGCCAGGAGTCCGGCGCCGACCAGGACGCGATCATCGCCCGTTCGGCGTCCGTCAGCGGGGCGACCTCGTGGACCCGGTCGAGTTCCCGCGGCGGCAGGCCGGCCAGCACGGTGATCGCCGCCCGGTCGATGAAGCCGATCGCTTTGGCCCGGTCCTCCGGGGTGGGCAGGGCGTCGAGGTCGGCGAGGGAGTGGGTGACCATCAGGCTGGCCATGCCGCGGGCCCGCGACAGCCGGGTGATCGCGTCAGCGTGCTCGACCAGGCCCGGCCCGCCGCGCAGTGCCCGCCACAGCTCGTCCATCACGGTCAGCCAGGTGCGGCGCGGGGCGAGGCCGACGTCGGCGAGCGCGGCGGCGGCGTCGACCTGGGCGTGGCCGTAGGCCCAGGCGCACAGCAGCGCTGCGGCCAGCAGCGTGTCGCCGGCGGCGCCGACCCGGGAGATGTCCATCGACACCGCCCAGGCGTCCGGCTCGATGGGCCGGCTGGTCGGCCCGTCGAACACCCCGGCCAGGCTGCCCTCACACAGCAGAGACAGGGACGCGACCAGGTCGCCGACCCGGTCGGCGTAGGTCCTGGGGTCCTCGGCGCGGGCGGCGGCGCGGACCAGGTCGGGTCCTTCGTCGAGGATGTGCAGCACGTCGGGGACGGTCGGGTCGCGGGTGAGGCGGGCGTCGAGGACATCGACGCAGCGGCCCAGGATGACCTCCTCGACGTTGGGGACGCGGGCGCCACGGACCAGGGTGATCAGGGCGAGGAGCAGCGCGAGGCGGCGGCCGCGGACCTCCCAGCGCAGCTGCGCGGCGGCCGCCGGGTCGAGCTGGTCGAGGATCTGGCCGAGCGGCCCGGCGTCCAGCGGGTTGATCCGGTCCATCCCCCGGCCGATCCGGATGACCTGGCCGCCCAGGGCGCTGATGTGCGCGGTGTAGTCGGGTTTGGTGTCACCCATGATCAGCACGCGGCTGCCGGCGGCGACCTCGCCGGTGATCAGCCGGTGTACCAGCGCGGACTTGCCGGTGCCCGGCTGGCCGAGCACGAACATCCCCGGGTTGGTGACCAGGCCGCCGCGCAGCCAGCCCAGCGGCGACAGGCACACCGTCTCGCCCCACAGCATGTGCCGGCCGACCGGCGTGCCCGTCGACGGCGACCCGGACCCGGCGACGAACGGGAACAGCCCGGCGACCTGGGTGCTGGTCGCCTGGAACTCCGGTGCCGCCTCGACGTGCGCTGCCCGCCCAGCATCCTGAAGCCGCCAGCCCCAGGCCGGCGCGAGCGGCGTGCCGGCGGCCTGCGGCATCGTCTCTCCCGGCTCGATCGCCGCTGCCGGCGGCTCCAGCCGCACGGGCGGCTCCACGCGGCCGCGCCGCGGGCTCATCGGGGCCACCGGGCCGCGAGCACCGGCGGGCAGATCCCGACCGGCAGCGTCGTCGCGAACGCCGCGCTCTGGCTCGCGTAGGCGCG
>Ga0157379_10006125_pt1 | contig 10354 bp, 7 predicted proteins | sample S25metaG_FD_121802 | JGI IMG/M metagenome (GOLD analysis project Ga0157379, IMG submission 121802) | Switchgrass rhizosphere microbial communities from Kellogg Biological Station, Michigan, USA - S2-5 metaG | ecosystem: Host-associated > Plants > Roots > Rhizosphere > Soil | place: USA: Michigan... | reverse complement strand
TCGATCTTGGAAAGATCTATCTCGGTGCCGGCAAACTGCAGGACGCCAAAGACCGTGCTCTGACGGTTCTCGAGAAAAATCCTCAGGACGTCAATGCCAAGATGCTGCTCTCTTCAATTGAAGCATCACTTGGCAATCAGAAGGACGCTCTGGCCGCCGCGCGCGAAGCCCTCGCCATCGCTCCCAACAATTCCGCCGTGTACGTCAACCTCGCGGGCCTGCAGCAGAAATATGGCGCCTTCGCCGAAGCCGAAGCCAATCTGCAAAAGGCTCATGCTCTCGATGCCAATTCTCCCGTTCCCGTCCTGCTGCTTGGCGCCCTCTATGAAAGCCAGAAACGTTTCGACGACGCGCGCAAGCAATTCGAATTGGCCATCCAGCTGGATCCCAAAAACTCCTCTCCGCGCAAGGCATTGGCTGCCCTCTACTTCGCGCAGGGACAAATCGAACAAACCGAAAAAGTTCTCACCGATGCCAAAAACCAGATGCCCGATGTTCCCGCTGGTTACCGCATGCTTGGGGACTTCTACTTGGCGCGCGGCGATTCTGCCAAAGCCCTAGCCGAATTTTCTGCGCTGAGCGCCAGCCACCCGAATGATTTGGGCGTGCAGAAAACTTATGCTGATCTTCTGATCCTCGATCGCAAAGTCGACCAGGCCGCCCCACTCGTAGATAAAGTATTGAAGGCCAGTCCCGGCGACGTCGACGCCCGCATTCTTCGCGGCCAGATCTTCCTCCAGCAGAAAAAGACTGACGAAGCCATTTCCATTCTGCAGACGGTCGTGAAGGATGCGCCCGAAAACGCTCCGGGCCACTTGCAGCTTGGCCTTGCCTACCAGCAACGCGGCGACATCAATCAAGCGGAAGGCGAATGGCGGCAAGCTGTCAAACTGCGCGAAGCATTTCCCGAAGCCTGGCGCGCCCTGGCCGGCGTGGCGGGACAACGCAAGGACTGGAAAGAACTTGAAGCAGCTTCCAATCAGCTCATCAAGTTCAACCCCAACAGCGCCGAAGGCTACATCCTGCGCGCCTCCGCTCGCGCCAATCAGGGCGATATCGCGAGCGCGGAAAAAGATCTGAATCGCGTAATCGCTGCGTCTCCACAAACCCCCATCGGCTACATTCAACTCGGCTTGCTGCGCACCCAGCAAAAACGTTGGGCCGATGCCGCGAATCTCTTTCAACAAGCCCTCGCTCGCGATCCCTCTTCCCTGCAAGCGCAGGAAGCCTTTTCGCAACTCGATTTTCTTCGCGGGCAGCCCGGTGCCGCGGTCACCCGGATGCAGCAGCAAGTCGAGAAGTCCCCCAACAACGCCGGCTATGTCTACATGCTCGGTCAGGCTTTCTTGGTCAACAAACAGCCCGCTGAAGCGGAAAAATATTTCGCCCGCTCCGCCGAACTCGATAAGTCGAACCTCGCTCCCATCACCGCTCTCGCTGCGGTTCAGTCCGCGCAAGGCAAAACCGATGAAGCCATCGCCAGCTACAAGCGCTCCATCGCTTTGGCTCCCACCAACCCGCAGTTACTCGTCTCCCTCGGCTCGGTCTATGAAACGAAAGGCAACTGGCAGCAGGCACAAACGATCTATCAGCAGGCCTTGAACATTCAGTCTGATAACGCTGCAGCCGCGAATAATTTGGCCTATCTCCTTCTCGAACACGGCGGCGACCCCAACCTCGCGCTTAGCCTCGCCCAGACCGGTCGCAAAGGTCTGAACAATTTGCCGAATTCCGCCGATACTCTCGCCTGGGCGTATTACCGCACGGGCGCCTACTCCAGCGCCGCTCCTCTTCTGGAAGAGGCAGTTAAGAAAGTTCCAGACAATCCCACGTATCGGTATCACCTCGGCATGGTCTATCAAAAACTGAATGACACCGCCAAAGCGAAGAGCGCTTTTGAGGCAGCCATCAAAGCCAAGCCCGACAGCCCCGCCGCGGAATCGGCTCGCAAAGCGCTGAGTGAACTCGCGGGCACCTGACCTTCACAAGCATCTTTACATGCAGGCATTTCGAGCTTTGAATGATTAGAGAGAGGAAATCTCATGGCGGCTGAAACCGCAACGCAACAAGCGCAAATCATTCCGCTCGGCACGCGCCACGGCATTGAGATGGGTATTCTGCGCCGCGACGCAAAAACGCAGGGCAAAATTATCGCCAGGCCCGATTCATCGGATCTTATCGACGGCGTCCAGATCGCGCCGCTCGCGGTTTATCCCGACGACCGCGGATTTTTCACGGAGCTGGCGCGCCTGGGCAAAGGCCTCGCCGCAAAAATGGTTCCGGACGGCGCGCGGCAAATCCAGGTTTCGCTGACGCTCACTTATCCCGGCACCATCAAAGCGATTCACTATCACTCCGAACAAACCGATTTGTGGGCGCCGTGCTCCGGGATGGTGCAGGTTTTTCTTTACGACTTGCGCGTCCGCTCCAAAACTTTCGGCGCCATCAACACGATTTTTGCGGGGCGTTTTCAGCCGTGGGAAATTCTGATCCCTCCCGGCGTGGCGCACGGTTACAAAGCGCTGGGCGTCGAACCCATTCAGTTGGTGTACTTCACCGACCGTCACTACAATCCCGCCGATGAGCTGCGGCTTCCCTACGATCATCCCGACATCGCCTACGATTGGGAAACGCAGCACAAGTAACCATGCGCGTCCTCGTTCTGGGTGCCACGGGAATGCTCGGCACCGACCTCCTCGAAGAATGGAACCACACTGCATCGGCCGGCGCTGAATCGCGCGATGACTTCATCGCGGCTGGCTCCGCCGATGCCGACGTTCGCGATGCCGCTCAAGTCGAACGGCTCATTCAGAAAGAGCGACCAGACTGGGTCGTCTCATGCGCGGCGTACACTGACGTGGACGGCTGCGAGAAAAATCGCGAACTGGCCTTTGCGGTGAACGCGACGGGCGTCGAAAACGTGGCGCGGTCGGCGGAAAAAATTGGCTCGCGCGTTTTTCTGGTCAGCACCGATTACGTTTTCGACGGCAAAGGCACGCGGCCTTATGAAACGAGCGATCCGATCGCGCCGATCAACGTTTATGGCGCGTCAAAAGCGGCCGGCGAAGAAGCGCTGCGCAAAAATTCTTCGCAGTGGTGTTTTGGCAGAACGTCGTGGCTCTTCGGAGTGCATGGCCCGTCGTTTCCGGAAAAAATCCTGAGAGCGGCGGAAACGCGTCCGGAACTTACCGTGGTGAACGATCAAGTTGGTTCGCCGACGTACACGCGCGATCTGACTTGCGCTATTCGCGATCTGGTCCGCAAAGAGGCTCGCGGGATCGTACACATCAACAACGAAGGCGTCTGCTCCTGGTTCGATTTCGCCAAGGAGATTCTGGCGCAGAGCGGCCGCGGCGCCATTCCCGTTCTTCCCATCACCACGGATCAGTCCGCGCGTCCGGCGCGCCGCCCCCATTATTCCGTCATGTCTCCGGCGAGCCTGCATGCCTACGGGATTCGCCTGCGTCCGTGGCAGGAAGCCCTCACAGCGTTCCTAAGGAACGAGGGACCGCTCCGGTCTGAGTGGTCCGTACCTACCCCACCCCCTGTTTTCTGTAAGTATGAGAAACAAAGGACTTAACGGAACCGCTTTCTGTAAGGATGGGATCTAAAGGACTTATGGGCGCGGGGGAAATCAGCTTGGCGGGTGTGAAGTGGTGAGTGGCGAGAACGGAGGGGTTGGGTACCCCCTGGCCTTTTTTGGATGTGCGGCAGGCAAAGGACTTAAAACCACGTGTTTTTCGGATGTGAGGCAACTAAAGGACTTACCTTCGATCGCCAGTAGCTATCTGGGGGCAAGCAGGCGTGTTTTTTGATGTGCGGCAAACAATCGAGTTAGCGGAAAAGTCTGTCGAAGCACGAAAGACAGAGAAGAGCGTGCGGGTCTTTTTTCCTGGGCGCCTCGGCGGGCTTGGTGAAACGGACTTACAGCTTCGATCGCCAGTAGCTATCTCAGGGCAAGCAGGCGCGAGTTGCGGAAGTGGGCAGGGAAAGGACTTAACGTGAGGAAACTGAAAGGGCGGAGTGGGGTGCGATCTTCACGAAGCACGATAGCGCGAAATTTACTGAATATCAATAGACAGCAGGAGTACCGTTTTGGAAAAAGCTCCACCCCGCGGAACTAATTGAATGCAAGTAATACTCGAGCCTAAATGCCGCAGTTCTAAAATGGGAAAATTGAGGCGGACAGCTTCCGGATGCAATCCTCATTTGCGGATCCCGGAGTTTCCAGTCAGTGCCTCCTAGGCTTAGACAGATGCAAGTTTGAAATTGCTCGGGCTTTTGAGCAATTCTTCAACGAGGACGTGCCTTCTGTGTAGATGTGCGTTCGATCGGCGGACAGATAGGATTTCTCTTGTGTCGCGTTGCCTAGGGCTACGATAGTGCTCTCGCCTATCGGGATTAGCGGAAGAGCCGCAGCTTGATACTGATCAGAGAAGCAGTCATGGTCCTCAGTTGTGGTAGTGATGTCACAGCGACCGCCGTCGTAACGAACGCTTTTTGCGTGGCGCGTTGTGCTGTCTTCGTTTTGGTCAATAGAACGGGCCAATAGCTCAAGCCGGCCGAGGCAGGCTGGTGTGAGGGCCGGATGCGATGATAGCGACCGGCAATGCCCCGGTACGCCAGCCGGCCGCGCCTAGAGCTTGTCCGAGGACGGTCAGCGCCTGCAGATCGCGCTGGGCGGAGATGCCTTCCTGCGAATTAGGATTTGGAGAAGATGAAACTGCGACGAGCAACGCAACCACGAGCCGAACCACTCTCATACGGCCTCCGGGTAATTGGCCACGGAGGCCCTGGGGGTTAGCGGCCGCACGTGGGCAGCGATTTAGTGATAGAACCCGCACGATGCTGGTGTTCGTGGCGGATCCTTTGAAAAATTCCAGGTCAACCAGAGTTAAGTAGGAGCCTGTTTACGGCAGCGGTTCGACAAGTCTTTTAAGAGATACGGAAAAGATGTCAAGAAAAAAGATGTTCAGCAGGTTAAGGTTGAAGGGTTTGTGTAAGTGCCTGAAAAAGGATCGACCTCGCCAGTAAGGAGGAGCCGTGGCTACGCGACAACGCAAAACTGGGACTCAGGCCGATCGCGTGCAACGAGGTCAGACGCTCTTCGGCGCCGCAGTCCGGATCTTTGCGGCCAACGAGCGGATGAACCAGATGGTTATCCAACATCTTGACCCGGCCGCCTGGATGGCCAAACCGCCCGGCAAAACGCGCACCATTGCCGCGATCTTTACGCACACGCACAACGTGCGCTGCAAGTGGATTCGGCTTACGGCGCCGCACCTGAAGTTTCCGCGGCAGCTCCACCGCGCGCGCTGCACGCAACGGCAGGCCCGCACGGCATTAGCCGAGAGCGCCGCTGGTTGCGCGGAGATGCTGGCTGAGGCCCTGGGCGGCAGCGGGCGCATCACGAAGTTCCACAGAGACGGATGGGCCAAGCCGTGGCCGGTTGGCCCGGAAATGCTGTGCTACATGCTTGCCCACGAAGCCCACCATCGCGGGCAAGTGTGTATGCTCGCCCACCAGCTGGGATTTCCGCTGCCGAAAGAGGTAGCTTACGGCATATGGAATTGGGAGAAGTTGTTGAAGGAATAAGGATGGCTGTTGCACGGATGAGCGAGCCGAGCGTAAACGAGGAACGGCGACACAAGCAAAAAAACGCGGGGAGGAGCAAATTGCTCCTCCCCGATTGCGTTTGAGTGAAAAAGCCTTTGCGAACCGATTCTATGGGACTACTGCGGGGACTTCGTTGGAGTAGACGCTTTCGTTGCCGCTGGAATCGACGGCGGTGGCTACGTAGTAGTAGGTCTGTCCGGTCTGCACGTTGGAGTCAGTGAAGCTGGCGCCGCCTACTGGCGAAGAGTTGAGCTTGGAGTAGGAGCTGCCGCTGACCGAACTGCGATAGATGTTGTAGCCGGCGACGGACGAGGAGCTGGCTCCCCAGTTGAGCGCAACCGTGTGGTTGACTTGCGGAGCGACGCCCGTACCGCTGAGCGAAACGCCGCTGGAGCCGGTGGCGTTGCTGAGGACGCTGACTGCGCCGCTGGCGGAGCCGGCAACGGTTGGCGCAAACTGCACGCTGACCGAGGCGCTCTGGTTCGGCGAGAGAGTAACCGCGGAAGCGCCGCTGACGATGCTGTAGCCGGCGCCGGTGGCGCTGACGCCGGAGATGGAAACGTTGGAGTTGCCGGTGTTGGTGACGGCAAAACTCTGCGCGGCGGTGCTGCCATTGTTGACCGCGCCGAAGCTGAGGCTGCCCGGGGAGACGCTGAGAGTACGCGTGGAGGCTACGCCGGTGCCGCTGAGCGAAACCGCGGCCGGCGAATTCGGGGCATCGCTAACGATGGAGACGGAGCCGTTCACGGCGCCCGCCGCGGTCGGAGCGTACTGCACGTTGAACGTGCTGGTCTGGCCCGGAGCGAGTGCGAGCGGCATGGATGCACCGGAGACGCTGAAGCCGGAGCCGGTCGCCGTAACCTGTGAAACGGTCAAGCTGGCGGTGCCGCTGTTTTTCAGCTGAATGGTTTGCGAGTTGGTGCTGCCGGTAACGACCGAGCCGAAGGTGGCGCTTGTCGGCGTGACGCTGAGGCCGGCTTGCACACCGGTGCCAGTTACGGCCGCCAAGACGTTGACGCCGCCATCGTTGGTCACCGTGACAGTGCCAGCGACTGCGCCGCCCGCTGCCGGAGCAAAATTGACAGTCAATGGAACGGATTGCGAAGGAGCGATGGTCGCGGGAAGAGCCAGACCGCTAACGGAAACGCCCGCGCCCGCTGCAGCCACTTGCGTGACAGTGAAGCTGGTATTGCCCGTGTTGGAAAGCTGAACAGTTTGTTTGGCGGTGCTGCCAACGTTGAGATTGCCGAACGCAACGCTCGTTGGATTGAGCAACATGCTGTACGTGGCGTTCACACCGGTGCCGCTGAGCGCAACGCTGGCTGACGAAGTTTGCGCGTCGCTGGCGATGGTGACCGACCCGGTGGCCGCACCCGCCGCTGCAGGAGCAAACGTCGCTTGTAAAGCAGCGGACTGCCCCGCGGGCAAAGCAAAGGGAACCGCAACTCCGCTGACAGTGAAACCAGCGCCGCTGACATTCAGTTGCGAAATGTTTACGTCGCTGCTGCCGGAATTTTTCAGGGTGACGGCTTGCGTGCTGCTGCCATGGACCAAAACATTGCCGTACTTGAGGCTGGTGGTGCTCAAGGAAAGTTGCGAAGCGGTCTTGGCGGAGTTGCCGTTGAGTTTCACTCTGGTGGAGCCGCCGCCGCGCGAGGTCATGGCACTCAGCGTTCCTGAAACCGCGCCACTAGTGGAACTCTTGAACGAAACCTTAAATGGCGTAGATTGCCCGGGGCCGAGCGTCAGGGGCATGGCGATACCCGACGTGGAAAATTCCGACGATGACAAACTCAGCTGCGTGATGCTGACTGACTTGCTGCCGGTGTTGGTGAGCACGGCGGCCTGCGTCACCGACGTGCCGACGCTGACGTTGGGAAATGTCAACGACGCCGGCGTGATTTGTATTTCATCTTGAGGCGTAAGATTCGCGTTTGAAGTGTTGGCCAATCCCGCGCAGCCGCTCACAAACCCTGTACCCGCGAGAACCACACCCAACAACGCGCCAAGGCCCCCCTTGCGCGTGCGAACCTGCCCTGCAAACTTCTTCGAAATCCCCTCTGCTGTTTCCCCTCGAACCATCTCTCTGCCCTCCACTTCGGTCCTTCTGTCCGGGGGCAGAGTAAGGTTTCGACGCGCGTAAAAAATACTGGTGAAGGGTTCAAATTAGGGACAGGCGTTCTCCTGTCCCGCGGAACATGCCGTGCAGCCGTACCTTTTCCTGCGCTAGAAAACAGCTGTACGAAAGGACGAGAAATTTTTTTCCAGAAACTGGACGAACGGGCGGGTTACTGTACGTCGGAACAGGCGAGCAGTTTTATGAAAAAATCACGACGCGAAAAATTTTTTGGAAGATGCGCAATCTTACGATTGCGAAGCGAGTGGTTCGGGTTTTCGGGGCGCTGGACGCCGTACCACCAGCCCGGCATCGCGAATTTTATAAATCATGGCGCGATAGCTGATCTTCAAAGCCTGCGCGGCCTTGCGGCGGTTCCAATGATTGGCACGCAAAGCTTCAACAATTGCGTTGCGCTCCATTTCCCGGATGGCGTCCTTGGTAATTTTCTTGAGCGGCACCGGTCCGCCATGTACGCCGGAAGGCAAGAAAGCAACCGGGCGCGGACGGACGGACTCGCGCTGCGCTAGACTTTCCGGGCCGATGACAATGTAGCGCGCGATGCAGTTGGAAAGTTCGCGCAAGTTGCCCGGCCAGGCCAGATTTTGCAGGTAGCCGACCAGTTCCGGCCCGAACGGATCACACTCTTTATCAAACTGCTGCATGTGCAGCTGGCGAAAATGTTCGGCAAGCTGCGGAATGTCTTCGCGGCGATGCGCGAGCGGGGGCATCTCGATCTTCAGAACGTTGATTCGATAGAAAAGATCGGCGCGGAAGCGGCCGGCAGCAATTTCCTCATCCAGACGCCGGCCGGTGGCGCACATGACGCGCGTGTCCACCATGCGTTCGGACTGATCGCCAAGGCGCGAGAAGCATCCGTCCTGAAGAAAGTGGAGCAGTTTGCTTTGCAGCGCTGAATCCAAGTCGGCAATTTCGTCCAGGAAGAGGGTGCCGTTGTGCGCGCGTTCTACGCGACCAGGCTTGTCGGCATGCGCTCCGGTGAAAGCGCCTTTTTCGTGGCCGAAAAGTTCGCTCTCCAGCAGGCTGCCGGGAATAGCCGCGCAGTTTACCTTGACGAACTCGCCAGCGGCAAAAGACGAGTTGGCATGGAGCCAACGGGCCAACACTTCTTTGCCGGTGCCGCCATCACCTATTAATAGGACTGGGACGTTGGTGCGGCAAATCTTGAGCGCCCTCTGGCGGACCTCTCGCATGGACGGGGAAATGCCAAAGACAATGGCCTCCGGCGGAAGCGCGTTCGCGTCTACCCGGACCATTTTGGTTGCGGCTCTCGAGGACATGATGTTCCGGCAAGAAGTAATGCATTCGGAGCACCAGCCGTTTGAGGACGCGGCAGAGCCTGTCAAAGGCGTGCCGACAGCCCTGGACCAGGTTAATCGACTCATTTTAAATGGCTTATTAAATTGTCGTTTGATAAGGTTATAGTACTAAGGTAGGGACAGAGTAGTCCAATGGTTTCCCGCGAAGAGAAAGAATATGCCTGAGGGAAGAACCACTCTTCCTGTGACCACAGCCGTTAAGGCTAGTGTTTTCAACTTGAAACAGGGCTATAGGCAGACTTAAGCCGAGGGCGACCCGCGCATAATGTCGTACCGCTCAATGATGGCTGCGACTCCCCGGCGCAGCGACCCATCCTCGAGCCGTTCTTCAACGCGAACCACCTTACCCGAGGCCTTCACCAACACTTCGTCGCCGTTGGTCATTTCTCGAGGCAAAGTGAGCATGATGTCGAGTTCTGAGCCGTCCCGCAGATCCTGATCGATTACGAAATATAGACCCCGGGTGGAAATGTCGCGTGTCTTGCCCTTTTGCGTTTCCGCCATACCTGGGGCAGCGGCCCGAATCATGATCGGCAGGGAAAGATCGTATCGCCGTGCATTGCGACGTTCGGACATCAAACCCATTGCCCACCAAAAACGCGAACGTTCCGATGAAGTCCGCGGTCCTTTCGGAATAAATTTTCGAGCGACAAAATGGCGAAAGACTTAGACAAATCCTAGTACCGGCCAAGGCGTCCGCGCCTGAAGCTTTCCCGCCGAAAGCGGCGATCGCTGCATGCCGACCGCCACGGTGTTGCCTCACCGGACCTATCCGATGGAAGTTAAAATACTCTGTCCGAGGCCTGGCACCTAGCAAAATTTGCCAGTGGTTGTTTGAAATGTATCTCTACGCGTTGGGCGCTATTCGGTAGAAGCGGCGGGCACTGGCACAGGTTCCTTGGTTGGTGCCGCAGGCGCGCGCCGGTTGCGCGGCGTATCCAGATTGAATTGCCGCATCTTGTAAAGGAGCGCCTTGTAACTGATGCCCAACATCTTGGCGGCGTCTTTGCGGCACCACCTGGTCTTCTCCAGCGCGTCGGCGATGGCTTCCATCTCCGCTTCATCTTTCAAGCCGCGCACCAGCGCTTTGAGCCCCTGCTCTTTGGGAATCACCGGCTCTTGGCGCGGCGAGGTGCGCTGCCGTGTGGCTGACATCTCCACTAACTCGCGCAAGCTGCCTTCGTCGTCTTCCAGAATGACGTAGCGCTTTACGAAATTCTCCAGTTCGCGAAGATTGCCCGGCCATGGATAGTTCAGCGCAGCATCCAGCAAATGCTTAGAC
>Ga0157379_10006123_pt1 | contig 10357 bp, 10 predicted proteins | sample S25metaG_FD_121802 | JGI IMG/M metagenome (GOLD analysis project Ga0157379, IMG submission 121802) | Switchgrass rhizosphere microbial communities from Kellogg Biological Station, Michigan, USA - S2-5 metaG | ecosystem: Host-associated > Plants > Roots > Rhizosphere > Soil | place: USA... | reverse complement strand
GCGAAAGCGGCAGCAATAGCGGTCGCGGCAAAAAGAGCGTGCAGGCGCATGAAATCCTCCCAAGTGTGACGGTTGGGGCAATTTTCGGCGGCTTGCCAAGGTCGTGCAAGGGGCCGGCCAGACAGTGGCAAAATTTAATCCGCCGCAAAAAAGGCGGCGAGTTCCTGCCAAGCCTGGGCGGCGGTTGCGCTTTGCGGCAACTCCGTCAGATTGGCGCCGGTCAAATGGGCTTGGAATACAGTTTTGAGCGTCTCATCGCGCCGGCCCAGCGGCAACAGGCCCAAGTGACGAACCCGTGACAGATCCTCGGTCGCAACTGCTCCCAACATGGCTGCCTGCCAGGCCGGGTCCGCAGGCTTGCCCGCGAAAGCGGCAGGATCCAGGGCATGCACCAGGACAAGCCTTGCGCCGGCCGGCAGCGTCCGGGACAAAAGAGCGATCATCATCGCGCTGCCTGGGGCGTCATAACTCACCACCACCGCGGCCTTGTTGGCGCCGCGCGGACCCATGGCGGCACAGTCCATGAACAAAGGCTTGCCGTCGGGCCCCTTGGCGGGATGAACGCGCGCCACCGTCTCGACATGGGCCTTTTCGCAGGCCGCGATAAAGGCGCGCCGCGCGGCACGATAGCTGTTCTGGCCTGGAGGGCTTCCGGGATCGCCGCGCATTGTCCTAACTTGCTCCCATGACGGCCTTCGGTGTCCTGGAAGAATTGCGCGCCCGTCCCCTGGGCGATCAAGCCCCTTTGCGCGCGGCGCGCAAGGGATTTCGCACCCGTATCGCCATCGCCCGCGACAACCTTCTGTTCGGCGAGACGGTGGTGGAAGCGCGCACCCTGGGCCTTAAGGGCGAGAATTTTTATGCCGGCAGCCGCAATCCGCCCTACTGGCAAAGGATCGAGGGCTCCGTCGATCGCTTGTGGCTGCGCCAAAGCGTGGCGGAGAGGCTTGCCCAGGTGAATGCGCGGGCGGGCGGCGTTGGCCTGGAACTGTTCCTGTTCGATGCCTGGCGGCCCCGCGCGGTGCAGGCCTATTTCCATGACGTGTGGATGCCGCGAGAACTCAAACGCCGCAATCCCGGCCTTGCCGGCGAAGCGCTGACCGAGGAGGTGGAGCGTTATTGGGCGGCACCGTCCGACAGTGCCGACTCCCCGGCGCCCCATGCCACGGCGGCGGCGGTGGATCTCACCTTGCGCTGGAAGGATGGCGAGCCCTTGTGGATGGGATCTTTGTTCGACGATGCCACCGCGCTGGCCCATCGCGACCGTTTCGAAAACCTGGAAGCCGGAAATTTTTCATTCTCCGACCAGGAGGCGCGCGCCAACCGCCGGCTGCTGCATTGGCTGATGGCCGAGCAAGGCTTTGCCGGCCATCCCGACGAATGGTGGCATTTCTCCTGGGGCGACCAGATGTGGGCGGCGCTGACCGGCGCCCCCGCCGCGCATTATGGCTTGGCGTCGGTGCCGGAGTAGGACCGATGCTGTTGAGGTGTTCGGCTTTGATGGCCCCTTCCCCTCACCATGGGCGGGCGTCGTTACGCTGTCGCTAACGACCCCAGCCCATCCAACTTTGTTCAACAAAAAGAAAGTTGGATGGCCGGCTCACATGCTCGCTAAGGCTCGCATAGGGCAAGCTTTTCTAATTCGCTGACGCTCATAAGAAAAGCTAAGCCAGGCCGGCCATGGTGAATGATGAAATTGGATGACGAAGAAACTTGGGCCGCACCTACTCCAAAATCGGCCGAAAGGCCCCGTCCCATTCCACACCCGGGGGATTGCGCTCGTAATAGGCGATGCGCGCCAGGTGCAGTTCGTACAGGGCCTGGTTGGCGCCCGACAGTTTCCGGCACTGGGCGATCAGTTCCCGGGCCTGGCGCCAGTTCTGTTTGCGGATCGCCTGGAAGAGATGGTCGTGAAAGACGGCCAAGGCGCGGAATTTGGGCGATACCAATACGCCGCTATTGCCCATCAGCGCATACAAAGTGATGGCGCCCTGGCCCGTGGTGATGGTGTCGATCTCCAGCAAGGCGGCATTGCGGCCTGCCAGTTTTTGGGTCGCGCCCGCAACCAGGACCGGCGCGCCATAACGATGCGCCAGCGCGCGAAGGCGTTCCGCCAGCAAGGGCGTTTCGCCCTGAATGCCATAGCCGCCATGACCATGGACAAAGTCGCCGCCGCCCGCGATCACCTCGCCCGTGGCGATGCCAACGCTGATCTCCTGCGCGGTCCCGGGCTCGTCCCTCGCCAGTTCCGCCGCCGCCAGCGCAATGCCATTCGCGGCGTCACAGGCATGGCGGGCATGCTCTTCATCCTCCAAGGGCGCATTCCAGAACATGGCAAAGCCATCGATGCCGACCCGGTCCAGGGTGCCGCCTTGCGCCAGCGCCTGGTCGATCAGGGGCGTGAGGATTTTCTTTTCAAGGCTTTGGGCTGCCAGTGACGCATGCAGGCCGCAAGCCAGATAGGTGACGGTGCGCCTTTCCCCTCCCGGCTTGAGCAGGCCTGGATTGCGCGCGATCTTTTCCAGGCTGGCGCGGGACAGGGAATCGGCAAAGGCCAGGCGCAGCCTGGAATAAGTGAGTTGCAGATCGTAAAGCCTGGAGAGGACGGCGCAGGCAAAGCTGGCGCCCAAGGATACGCAAGGGCTGGCCCAATCGATCAGCAAACCCTGCGCGAGATAGAGATACCAGGAGAGAAGGCCCGCCAGCGCGGCAGACACCGCGACCAGCAGTGCCGACCAACCCAGGCCAAAGCGCAGCAGGTAAATCATGGCGGCGCCCGCGCCCGCCAAAAAAAGCGCTTCGGCCAATTTCGCCCAGGCCGGGCGTGCCAGCACAGTATTGCCCAGGAGATTTTCGATGGATGCGGCGACCACGCTGGCGGTGCTGGCCGGGCCCAGCGGGGTTTGCACGACTTTGCCTTGCAACCCGATCACCGCCACCGTGCCCTTGAGCGGCAAGGCCCCCAGGGCATTGGGATCAAGCGGCTGCGAGTCCCCGGCATAACGCAACCAGGCGCGGCCGTCTTTGCCGGTGGCGACCAGCCCCTTTGCGCTCTCCAGTCCGGCTATGCCGATACCCGACAGAAAACTCAGGGGATCGTGTTCGTCGCTGACCACGCCGATCTCGGTTCTGCCGGACAGCAGGCGCAACACTTCTGCCGCCATGCCCGGAACCAGGCCATCGCCCAGGCGGAACGCAACCGGTATGCGCCGAACCACGCCGTCGCGATCCGGCGCCAGGTTGGCGGCGGCCAGGCCCGCGGCATTGCCTGCCAGCAAGGCGGACGGACCGCTGGCCGCGCCAAAGCGCGGGGCGAATCCGAACGGATCGCTTGTGCCGCGATAGACAAAGCGTGATTTGACCTGGGGTGCCTGCCCCGCCTGGCCCAACTCCACCGGCAGCACCGCCTTGGTTTGGGCGATGGCCTGGGCCAGATCATGGCCCGGTTCGGGCAGCGCGGCCAAGGCGGCGCGCGCCGCATCGCTGCCGGGCGGCAGCCGCGCCAACAGGCTTTGCGGCGAAGGACCCAAGGCGGCGGGGCTGGTGAAAACGATCAGCCGGACGCCTTGAGCAGACAGAGTGCGCGTGACTTGAACCAGCCGGTCTTCATCGAAAGAGGGCAGCTCCAGCACCCGGATTGGCGCGCTGGAAATTGTCGTGTTGGGCCGGCTGGCATGGCGCTGATAGGCGTCAAACAGGCGCTGGCTCAGATCCGATTCCAGCCCCAGCCCGTCGGACAGGATGACGAACACGCCCAGCGCCAGCAGCAGCATCGGCGCCAGCCAGGTGCTGACGGCGCGCGTCCAAGCCAAGGGAGTCGCGGACGAATCCATGCCGGCGCAGAATATTCTCGTTGGCGAGGTAGAGCCAGCTTGGCCGCGAAAGGCGGCTACTTGCCAGTCACTCGGATGGCGACCTGCGCCAGCAGAATTTTGGCGCCTTTTTTCTTCAAGGCCCGGTCGGTTACCGCCTGCAGCCGGTCGGCGATCAGGCCCACATCGGGCTGGCTGTCGGTGCGCACAATATTGGCGGTGAAGGTCATGAGGTTGCGGATATAGGCATCCCGCAGCACCGGCATGGAGCGGGTGACTTCGTCCCTGAGTTTGTCGTCGGGCACATCCAGTCCGGCGCCCACCATCAGCATGCCGGCGGAGCGGTTGTCCGCCACGATGGTCGTGTAGATCGGGTCCAGCTGGACGTAGCTCTTGGATTGGGTGGTTTTGTGCTCTGGCGCTTTCTGGGCTTTGTTGGCATCCTCGGCGCGCACGGGAAGGCTCGCCCCGGCCAAGCCTGCGATAGCGGCGGCAATAACAAGAAAAATGGGGCGAAGGCGCATCCCGGCACCAGGTCAGCTTTTCGATCGTGGATCAGTAAGCGCTGGATTGGTAAATCGAATTTTAACGGGAGCGACTAATGACCAAATTTGGAGCGATGATTTCGACTGCGGCTGTGGCGCTGTTGTGGGCCGGTGCGGCCGTTTTTTCCGCTGACGCGGCTGGGGCGGCCGACCATCCAGGCCAGAAATTCACCATTTCCCCCGCCAGTTTGGCAAAGCCTTATGCCACCCCAGCCGTGGCCAATGAGTCCACCAGTGTTCCCCGCCCTGCCGGCACCATGCCGGAAGTTCCCCAGGGCTTTCAGGTTTCCGCCTTTGCCGACAATCTGACCGACCCCCGCTGGATGGCGGTGGCGCCCAACGGCGATGTTTTTCTTGCCGAGCCGCCGGCCGGTTATAAGGCCGGCGGTGGCGGCAAGATCACGGTCCTGCGGGATTCCAATGGCGACGGCAAGGCGGACAAGACCTTCACCTTCCTGCCGGCCTCGGCGGGATTTGTCTATCCGCACGGCCTGGCCTTCCATGACGGCTATCTCTATGTCGGGGATGTGCGCGGGATCTGGCGTTTCGCCTATAGCGACGGCCAGACCGCGGCGGGCAAGCCGGAAAAGGTCACCACCAAGGTTCAGGACCTGCAGCCCAAGAACGGCCATATCACCCGCAATATCGCTTTCGCTCCCGATGGCGGGCTGTATCTGGCGCTGGGCTCCAAGGACAATATCTCGGACTACAAGCCCGGTGCCCAGGTGTTCAAGATCAATGCCGATGGCAGTATGAGCGAATTCGCCAGCGGCATCCGCAATCCGGTGGGCATCGCCTTCGCGCCGGGGACCAGCAATCTGTATGTCGTCACCAATGAGCGCGACGGCTTGGGCGACGATCTGCCGCCCGATTACCTGACCAGCGTCAAGCAGGGTGGGTTTTACGGCTACCCCTACGCCTATATCGGCAAGAATCCCGATCCGGTCTGGGGCGCCAAGGACCCGGGCGGCAAGGTCGCTTCCACCATCACGCCCGATGTCCTGTTCCACGCCCATTCCGCACCGACCGGGCTTGCCTTTTACACCGGCTCCAACTTCCCGGCGGACTATAAGAACGACGCCTTTGTCTCCCTCCACGGTTCGTGGAATGACGGCAATCCCACCGGCTACAAGGTGGTGCGGGTGCATTTCGTGAATGGCAAGCCGGTCAATGGCTATGAGAATTTTGCCACCGGTTTTTGGAATGGCATGGGCAATACCGGCCAGCCGGCCAAGGTTTGGGGCCGCCCGGTCGGCTTGGCAGTGGCCAAGGATGGCAGCCTGTTGATCGCCGACGATGTCGCCAATGTGGTCTGGCGGGTGACATATACTGCTAAGTGAGGGTTCCGGTGGGGAAATCCAGGGCCGCTTGACGGCATTGGGGGCCGTCCCTAAAACCCCCGCTCCGGTTCGGGGCTGTAGCTCAGTTGGGAGAGCGCCTCGTTCGCAATGAGGAGGCCAGCGGTTCGATTCCGCTCAGCTCCACCATCCTTCGCCCGCTTCGCGGGCTTCGGATGGCAGGCCCGAACCAATCCCCATCTTTTCCTGAGAAGTTCCCGCCGCTACAAGGAGAGCCATGCTGAACCCCATCGCCTTCCTGATTTACAAGCTTCTCGATGTCTATGTGTACGTCATCATCGCCGCGGTGATCGTGAGCTGGCTGCTGGCGTTCAACGTCATCAACTATCACAACAATTTCGTTCGCACCCTGCTGCGTGTCGTGTCCGCGCTGACGGATCCGGTATTCCGCCCCATTCGCAAAGTTATTCCGCCGATGGGTGGGTTGGACCTCACGCCCTTGGTTGTTCTCTTCATCATCATGGGCATCCAATACACCATGACATGGGGCCCGGTTTTGGCCGCTGGTTGGTAGCCTATGTCCGCCACCATCATTGACGGCAAGGCCAGCGCCGCGGGCTTGCGTGAAAAGATTGCCGCCCATACCGCGGCGTTGAAATCCAAGCATGGCCTGCAGCCGGGCCTCGCCACCGTGCTGGTGGGCAAGGACCCGGCCTCCGAAGTCTATGTCCGCAACAAGCGCAAGACCGCCGAGGCCATCGGTTTCAAGTCGGTTCATGTCGAATTGCCCGCCGATGTTTCGCAAGCGGAATTGCTGGCGCGGGTGAAAGCCCTGTCCGGGGATTCTTCGGTGCATGGCATATTGGTGCAGCTGCCTTTGCCAAAACACCTGGACGAGAACGCCGTGCTGGACGCGCTCGACCCCGCCAAGGATGTCGATGCGCTGACACCCGTGAATGCCGGCCTGTTGCTGTCGGGCCGCGCCCATCTGGTGAGCTGCACGCCGTCGGGGGTGATGCTGCTGCTCAAGGAATATGCCGGCGACATCACCGGCAAGGACGCGCTGGTGATCGGCCGCTCGCTCTTGTTCGGCAAGCCGGCGGCGCAATTGCTGCTGGCGGCCAACGCCACCGTCACCATGGCGCATTCCCGTTCCAGGGACTTGCCGGCGCTGGCGCGTCGCGCCGACATCCTGGTCGCCGCCATCGGCAAGCCGGAATTCGTCAAGGCGGATTGGATCAAGCCAGGCGCCATTGTCATCGATGTCGGGATCAACCGCGTCGACGCGGGCGATGGGAAAACCAAATTGGTCGGCGATGTCGATTACCAAGCCGCGAAAGAGGTTGCCGGAGCGATCACGCCGGTGCCCGGCGGGGTGGGCGCGATGACGATTGTGTGCCTGATGCACAACACGCTGATTGCGGCGTGCGCGCAGAATGGGCTGCCGCTGCCGACGGCACTCTGAATCCCAAATTGTCATCCCCGGCGAGTGCGAGCGTTAGCGAGCACGAGGGAAGGGGACCCAGGTATTTCACCCACGCGGGTTTCCGAAACTATCAGCGCTGTTCTTTCAACAGTCGTAGTTGGCACCTACCTGGGCCCCCTTCCCTCACAGCGGCTCCGCCGCTGTTCGCCGGGGATGACAAGTGAGGTTAAATCTTCGCCCGCAAATCCTTCGCCAAATCATCCGGCGAAACCGCTTCATCATAGAAGCTCACCATCTTGCCGTTCGGTCCCATCAAATAGATCACCGACGAATGATCCATGCCGTAATTGCCGCCTTCCAGCGGCTTCTTGGCGGCATAGACGCGGAATTTCTTTTCGACATCCTTGATTTCGGCCGCACTGCCGGTGAGGCCGACAAAGCTGGGGCCAAACGACTTCATGTATTCGTCCAGCACCTTGGGGGTGTCGCGCTCCGGGTCGATGGTGATGAAAATGGGCACCACCTGCCGCGAGCGGTCGCCCAGTTTTTCCAGCGCCTGCGCCATCACCGCCAAGGTGGTCGGACAGACATCGGGACAGAAGCTGTAGCCGAAATAGATCAGCGTATATCGGCCGCGAAAATCCTGGTTGCCGACGCGCTTGCCATGCTGGTCGGTCAATTGGAACGGGCCGCCCACATCGGCCTGGCCGGTGGTCACCACCCGTCCCAGGCCTGGCACTTGTCCGCTTTCATGCCACAACACGCCGCCTGCCAGGGCCGCGACCAGCAGCAGATAGGGGATCAGGGCCTGGCGGTTGCGCAGCATGGAAATGATGCTCTAATCGGCTCGCAACAATCATGGAAGAATGCGTGGCGCGCAAGAACATGGCGAGAGGCTTCGCGCCGGGGGCCGGTGCCCGTGGCCGGGTGCGCTTGCGCACCCTGTCCAACCTGCGCTGGCTTGCGGTGGCGGGCCAGTCGGCAGCCCTGTTCCTGGTCTATTTCGCGCTGGGCTATTCGCTTCCCATTCTATATTCGGCCATCGCCATCGCCATCAGCGCCGGGCTGAATGCTGTCCTGGCGCTCCGCTATCAGCCGTCGCACCGTCTCACCAACCGCGAGGCCACCTTCTATCTGGCCTTCGACGTGCTGCAGCTGGCCGCCTTGCTGTATTTGACCGGCGGCATCGCCAATCCCTTTGTCGTGATGTTCGTGGCGCCGGTGGTGATCGCCGCCTCCACCCTCAATCTGGGAAATGTGCTGATCCTGGCGGGCATCGCCTTTGCTTCGGTGTCGCTGATCGCCATCGTCCACCGTCCGCTGCCATGGCCGGCGGGTGAGGAATTGCTTCTGCCGCAACTGTACCAGGCCGGCATCTGGACGGGGCTGGTGATCGGCATCGGCTTCACCTCGGTCTATGCCTGGCGTATTGCCTCGGAGTCCGCGCGCATGTCGGCGGGCCTGGCCGCCACCCAGCTTGCCTTGTCGCGGGAACACCGCCTGGCATCGCTGGGCGCTTTGGCCACCGCCGCGGCGCATGAGTTGGGCACGCCCTTGGGCACGATCGCAGTGGTGGCGCGCGAGTTGGAGCATTCGCTGCCGGAGCATTCCGCCGAAGCCGACGATGTCCGCCTGTTGCGCGAACAGGCTGAGCGCTGCCGCGCCATCATCGCGCGCCTGGCCAACCCGGAATCGACCTTGCTGGGCGCGACGGCGCGGCTGCCCTTGGGTGCGTTCCTGGACGACATTGCCGATGCCCATCGCGGCGAAGACCTGGAAATCCGGGTTACGGTCGTTGCCCCGGCAAAGCATGTGGCGGAAAAGGAAGGCTCCGTGCCTCAGGTCTGGCGCGCGCCGGAGCTTTTGCATGGATTGGCCAATATCATCGAAAACGCCGCCGACTTCGCCAATTCCCTGGTGCAGGTGACTGCCGGCTGGGACGAGCAGTTCCTCTATATTTCCGTGGCCGATGACGGGCCGGGATTTTCGCCGGAAATCTTCGAGGCGCTGGGCGAGCCTTATATCACCTCGCGACCGGGCCACCGCGCGCTGGAGGAGACCGATATGGGCCCGGAAGGCCGCCTGGACGAGCATGAAGGCATGGGGCTGGGCTTTTTCATCGCCAAGATCTTGCTGGAGCAGACCGGCGGTGTCGTTAACGCCGAAAATCCGGTCGCGGGCGGCGCACAGGTTTCCATCCGCTGGCCCCGGGGCGTGATCGACGGACCCCAGCCCCCCGCCCAGTCCGAACCCGCATAGCGGGTCCGAGGGACGATTTGTCGCGAAATGTTTGACGGGCTGGCAAAAGGGTACTAAAGCGCCCCCCGAAATGACCCCCGAAGACAAGACACTTCTCCTGGTCGAGGATGATCGCCCCCTCCGCGAGCGCTTGGCCCGCGCCATGGAAGCGCGGGGTTTTACCGTCTTCCAGGCGGAATCGGTGGCCGAGGGCAAAGCCCGCGCCAAGGAGGCGCCGCCTGCCTTTGCCGTGGTGGATTTGAAGCTGGATGACGGCAATGGGCTGGATGTGGTGGAAACCTTGCACACCACCCGTCCCGAGAGCCGGGTGGTGGTGCTGACGGGCTTTGGCAATATCGCCACCGCCGTGGCGGCGGTGAAATATGGCGCCATCGACTATCTGCCCAAGCCGGCCGATGCCGACGACATTTTGTCGGCCTTGATGGCAACGCCGGGCTCCAAGCCCAAGCCGCCGGAAAATCCCATGTCGGCCGATCGCGTGCGCTGGGAACATATCCAGCGGGTCTATGAACTCTGCGGCCACAATGTCTCGGAAACCGCGCGGCGGCTGAATATGCACCGGCGGACCTTGCAGCGGATCCTGGCGAAGCGCAGTCCGCGGTAGGGTGAGCCTTGAACCAATTCTATTCTCTCACCATGGGCGGGCTTGACCCGCCCATCCAACTTCGCCTCAACAAGTAGAAAGTTGGATGGCCGGCTCGAGGCCGGCCATGGTGAGTTTTGTTTGGTTCTTGAATGCCTAACGTTTCTTCACCTTCTTCGGCGCGATCTTCTTCTTCGTCCCAACCTTGCGCAGCGGCTTCTTGCGCTTTTTCACCTTGTCTGCGCCTTCCGCCAATTGCGCGGCGCGGCCCGCAACCAGTTCCTTCAGCAGCGCGGGCGTCAGCGCGGAAAGCCGCGCCAGGACGAAGGGAAAATTGCGATAGTGATCGGTGATGTAGAATAGCTTGGGCTCGGCCTGGAGCATCATGTCGCGCATTTCCATCGAGGAGACGCGGAAAGTCATCGCCTCTTCCT
>Ga0157379_10006113_pt1 | contig 10365 bp, 7 predicted proteins | sample S25metaG_FD_121802 | JGI IMG/M metagenome (GOLD analysis project Ga0157379, IMG submission 121802) | Switchgrass rhizosphere microbial communities from Kellogg Biological Station, Michigan, USA - S2-5 metaG | ecosystem: Host-associated > Plants > Roots > Rhizosphere > Soil | place: USA: Michigan... | reverse complement strand
GCGCCGTTGGTAGCGATCCGAATCTTATAAATATCTTTCAGGATGGAATTTACCGCCTGAATGTTGGCCGGGGCATCATCTACCAGCAGGACAGTCTTCTTTTGATCGTTCTGGTCCACGTCTGCTATTGTCCGTTCCGCTGGCAAAGCTGGGCGATTTCCTGGAGCTTCAGCAACGCCTGCTCAAATTCGAAGTTATCGATGGCTTCGCTAAGGTCATCGAGATGCCGTGTGTCGACCACCCCGCCTACGGCCTCGTGCAGCACTTGGAAGGCTTCTTGAGATTCTCCGTCATTAGCTTCGAGCAATGCTTCGAGGCGGCTTACCGCAGAAGCCGCGCGTTCCCGGTCGAAGGGCACCGTCACGGGCTGAGATGGCGCTGAGTGGGGAAGGGCTTGGGTGATGGAATTCACGTGTACACGCAACGTGATTGCGAACTGGTCGAGTAGCATCCGCACGGAGTCCTGGCCTTCGCGGATTCCCTTCTCCAGGTTCTGGGCAGCGGATTGCACGTCTGAAATTCCAAGATTGCCGGCGACACCTTTCACCGTGTGGGCGATGCGCTCGGCGCGTTTGCGATCACCGGCGTCAAATGCGGCCGCAATCTGGGTAGCCGCGCCAGCCTGCTGCGAGACAAACTGTGATAACAACTTGACGTACAGATTGCGGTTGCCGGCCACGCGATTGAGGCCGGTGGCAACCCTAACGCCGGCAATCTGGGGCAGGGCCAACTCCCCGCCGCTTTTCGCCGAGGGGCTCTGCGACGGGGACGCGGGTAACGTCTCAGCCGCTGGTTTCGGCTTGGGCTGGGCCCATCTCAGCAGACTGGAAAACAGAGCATCAGGATCGATCGGCTTCGAGACGTGATCGTTCATACCTGCGTCGATGCAGCGATTACGCTCCTCCACCAAAGCATGTGCAGTCATCGCGATGATCGGGATTTGCTTTAGGTGGGGATAGCTGCGCAGGAGTTTTGTGGCCGTGATGCCATCCATTTCCGGCATCTGCAGGTCCATGAACACGACGTCAAACGGAACCGGTTGATCGCCCTCTGTCAGAATTTTTACCGCTTCCGCACCATGTGTGGCGAGAGTGACGATCGCTCCAGCGCTCTGCAACAGCTCGGTCGCGACTTGCTGGTTCACCTCGTTATCTTCGACCAGCAAGACGCGAATCCCGGTGGCATAATGCGCGATGGCGCCGGCTTTCGGCCCACGAGGCCGTTGCTCGGTGGGCGCCATACCAAACAAATCGACTAGCGTGTCGTACAGCAGAGAGGAATTCACGGGCTTAAGCAAATAGCTGTCAACTCCGATTTCTTCAGCCTCATTTCTTATGTCCTCTCGGCCGAAAGCGGTCACCATCACAATCTTTGGGACGTTTTTAAGACGATCGTTGCGCTTGATGATTCGGCTGGCTTCGAGACCATCCATGCCCGGCATATGCCAATCCATCAGAACCAGACGATAGGGATCTTGAGAATCGGCAGCCGCGATTTCGCGTACGGCGTCCTGGCCAGACGCCACCGAATCTGCGCGAAGCCCAAACACGCGGAGGTCGTCGGTGAGAATTTCACGCGCCTGAGCATTGTCGTCCACTACTAGGGCGCGAATACCCGCAAGATCCGGGATGAACTGCTTGCGTTTCTGGCCGGATCTAATGCCGAACCTAGCGGTGAAACAAAATGTGCTGCCCAAACCAGCTTGGCTCTCCACCCAGATGTGGCCGTCCATCATTTCTACGAGGCGCTTGCAGATGGAAAGCCCAAGGCCGGTGCCGCCGTATTTGCGAGTGGTGGAAGTGTCGGCCTGGGAAAATGCCTGGAAGAGTCGGGCACTCTGCTCGGGCGTCATTCCAATACCGCTGTCACGCACCGAGAATTTGAGCTTGACGTTGTCGGTTAACTGCTCCTCCATGGCGACCGTTATCAGTACCTCGCCGCGATCAGTGAACTTGATAGCGTTATTCGCAAGATTGATAAGAATTTGCCCGAGACGCAGTGGATCGCCCACAAGGTTGGGCGGAATGTCGTGCCGCGCCGAGATCAAGAACTCAAGATTCTTACCCTGCGCCTTCTGACTGACGATGCTCGACAAGTGGTCGAGGACGCTTTCCAATTGGAAATCTGTCTTTTCAATGTCGAGCTTGCCTGCTTCAATCTTCGAGAAATCTAGAATGTCGTTGATAATGGCGAGCAGGGATTGCGAAGCGGATTTCACCTTGTTGAGATAATCTGCCTGTTTAGAAGACAGGTCGGTTTTCAACGCTAGATGCGTCATGCCGATGATGGCATTCATAGGCGTACGAATCTCATGACTCATGTTGGCCAAGAAGTCGGACTTGGCCTTAGTGGCGGATTCTGCCACCTCCTTTGCAGCCCGGAGTTCTGCATCGGCGCGCAGACGTTGAGTGATGTCGCGGAATGTAACGACGGTTCCGACCACCTTCCCATCCTTAAGGATGGGCGTAGTGGAGTATTCGGCCGGAAACCAAGATCCATCTTTACGCCAGAGAACCTCGTCGCTTACCACTCGATGTTTACCGTCCTGCGCCGTCTGGTACATGCTGCACTCTTCCCAAGGGAAAGGAGAACCATCAGCATGGGCATAGTGAACGAGCGCATGCATCGATTGGCCAACGAGTTCCTCTGGAGCGAAACTCAACATTTGAGCTCCCGCTGTATTTATAAAAGCCGTCCCTCCTTCAGGAGTCAGCCCGCAGATGCCTTCATCCACGGAAGACAAGATCAGTCGGGAGCGTTCCTCAACCATGGCTAGATTCTCGGTCTGCACCTTCGTTTGTTCGAGAAGCCTGCTCGTTTCCAACTTGCTGGTGAGAATGGTAGTGTTCAACGCCACTATGGGTAACAGTGCATCAAGGAGCATCTGTTGCCTCTCCGAGACCGAAGCTGAGGGAGCGAGTTCGATGACCGCCAGCGTACTGTCTTGATGAACAACGGGGATGAACAGGACACAAGCGGGTTGCAGGCTGCCGATCCCGGTGGAGACTTGGAGTTGCTTGTCAGATTTCGGGCCGAGATGCAGGGTGCGGCGCTCAGCGGCCGACTGTCCCACCAATCCATCGCCGAGTGCGAATTCACGCGGCTCGGCTGCGATGTCAGCCGCGAAAGCACCGATGCGGGTGAGCCGTGTGTGGCTGTCATCCGCGAGGTAAAACGCGCCATAGAGCAAATCCAGATTTTCAGAAACTCCCGACAGCAAGTTCTTAGCGAATGCGGTGAACTGCTCGGCCGACTGTAGTCTCTGCATCATGGCCGCCACTTCGGCCTTGATCCAGGTTTGCGTCTGGCGCTCGCGGGCGGCGACCTGCAAGGTTTGCAATGCGCGGCTCATTTCGCCAATCTCGTTGGGACGATCGAGGTTGCCAACCGGCTGGTCCAGGCGTCCTTCCGCAACATCCAGAATTCGACCGCGGAAGGACTGAATGACTTTTACGACCTCGACGTGCACAATGGACAGAGCGGTGCCGAACGAGATGAGCAGGCCAAGTGTGATGACAATCCATGTGGTCTTGATGGTTCGAACCGTGCGGGCGGTCAGTTCTTGAGACTGCCGATCGACCCTCCTATGTACTTCCTCCTGCAGCCCGATGAGTGCGGTGCGAGCCTTGGACCATTCCGGATCATAGACCTCCCGCATCAACCTCATTGCCTTGTCGTTCAGCTGGCCCTGAGTTGCAGCCCGTATCGGCCGAGAGTCCAAAACCGACCGATCAAATAGTGTCGTCGCGGCGTTGATTTCGGAGGTCAGGTCCGGACTCTCGTGCTTGGCTTCCTCCATGTCTGAATGAAATTTAGTACTGGTTTGCTCGAGTTCGCCATCGATGACTCGCATCTTGTCCTGGTCGAGCTCAGCAATCTCTTTATAGAGAAAAAGTCCGAATCGGTTGTTGTCCGCTTGGGCGAGGCTCAGCCTTTGCAGGGCCTTCACTTCGTTGTCAAGGAGTGAGCGGTAGCGACCATCAATGGTGCTCATCCGGTCAGACGAATAAAGCGCCGCAATGATTACCATAGTGGCCAGCGGCAACAAAGCGATGAGCACTTTGGTACGGATTTTGAAGTTCGCCAGAAGACCCATCTCTGCAGTCCTCTCTGGGCAATCTCTTTGAGAGCAGATCTATCTGAATCTCGCCTACCAAATGCAGCAAGTTCTCGCCTGCCAACACACGGTCCAGAGTCATCAGTAATTGACGCGAAATAGCCTTGAGGTTGCCCACTTCAAGGCAATCACATCCTGCCGATTTTCTCCGTGAGCAGAGTGCTCGAGTCCAGCTTGCCATTCCGAGCGGTAATTTCACGGTATAACAACAGGAGGCGAAGGCCGGCACTCGACAGATAGTCGACCCGCGACATGTCGATTACGATCTTCTGAGCTTGCTGGAAGTTTGGGGAAAGCTCTTCGCCGATCTGATGAGCCGTTTTTCCGTCTATGCTACCTTCCAGCTCGACGCGAGTGACACCTAATTCCGGCAGAATCGTGACGTTCATGGCGCTGGCGCTAACTCATAACCTAGTGAGCTTGAAGATATGGAGGAACTGTCAGAAATACTAGGATCGCCCGGAGCGATTGTTCAGGATTTGAAGGTAACGCTCCACGAATCGCGCGCCTTCACCTCATGGCTGCGGGTACTGTTCCGTCAAGACTGGGTCGTCTATGCCAAGCCTCCCTTCGGTGGTCCGGAACACGTGTTGCGCTATCTCGGTGCCTACACCCACCGCGTCGCCATCTCCAACCACAGATTGGTCGCTCTTGCCGAGGGCAACGTAACCTTTCGCTGGCGTGACTCCGCTCACGGCAACAAGAAGCGGCTCATGACTCTGTCGAACGAAGAGTTCCTGCGCCGCTTCCTCCTGCATCTGCTGCCACGCCGCTTTATGCGCATCCGCAACTTCGGCTTTCTCGCCAACCAGCGGCGAGCAGAACTCCTTCCGCTTTGTTTGCGGTTGCTCCAGCCATCCGGTCCGCCAGTAGCAGGCGCCACCCCGTCCCCGCTCCCCATTCACTCGCTTTGGCAATGTCCGCTTTGCGGCGGAACCATGCAGGTTGTCGAGCGCCTCTCTGCCACGCAACTCCTCCTCAGATCTCCGCCTCATCTCAGCCGCTGCGCAACATGAATCCACATTTCCAGTTTCGATTCTCTCTCGTGCTGCGGCGCGCACACTGGTTCTGTGTCTCGCATTCCTCAGAATGCACGATGGTTGTGCGGTCCACACTGTCCGATGCTCCGCCCCATGACCATTCTCTCTGCGACTCGCTACGGAAACCCAAGCGCTCTGACAGCAACGGCACACTCGCAAACCATCAAGACCGGCTCATCCAGATACAAATCCCATAGTCCCCCGGGGCGGCTTCCTTCAAGTCGCTGTATCTAAAGCGCCCCTCCCACAGCGCCTCAACTCCCAACTCTTCGCTCGTGGGCGCCTCAGATACAGCACTAAGACTTGTCGGTACCGATCCGCATGTCCCAATCTGGATTACTCTGGGTAGCCGACTAATCGGGAGTTGGCTCGCGTTGGACCACAACCAAGAACACGACACCGACAATGGTAAACATTCGGAACGCCTCTTCCTGCCCATTCCACATTTTCGACTGCCACATTAGAAACCATTCGCCCCCGATATCGAGGAATGCCACCAACCACATCAGTAGGCTCGTCGTCAGCGCAATCATGGCGACGTTCAGTGCAGCGGCGAATTGCGCCCTGTCCGCACGATACGATTTCAGCAACCGAACACCAGCCCACCAGCATAGAAGCATAGTGACTGATTCCCAGGCGATGATGCCGATGTAGAACACCGTATGTACGAGCGGCGAATCGACGGCGCGCCACATGAGGTGGTTCCCTGGAAGGGTTGAGTCCATCATCAGGACGTGGCGGACATACTCGTGGTTGGACCCGTAATCCGTGAGGTTGTTTAGGACCAGAATCGTGTAGAAAAGTGCGATTGCAAAAACGAGAACCGCTTTGGAAAGGCGAAGCGCCATCACATGCCGCATAGGTTGTCGCATTATATCTCTCGGTGCTTACCGCGAACTCTTGGAGTGCGCACAAGTCCTGATTAAGGGGTAACCCTTCAATAATCCAATGTGCCAGCGTTGGCTGGCAATTTTCTGACCGGGCTACACTGGAGGAGGCAGAACGTGTCAGGCATGAGCGGAAACCATCGGAGCGATTTTCGGGAGCTCGTTTGAGGATTACTTCCGGATTGCCGACGATCCTTCCAGAATCGATCAGAGTGTTTGGGCGGAACCGCGTTCAAGATCAATTGGGAATGCCGGGCGGGCCGAGGATTTCGATGCCGAACTGCGCTGCAACGGATGCTGCGCGATCGGGGCTGGGCAATGGGACCGAGGCCGGCGGAACGGTTCGAGCGGCAGCAGGCTGGCCCAGGATTCGCACGAATTCTTCGAAGCCTGCTGGCTCAGCCACTAGCAAAAAACGGGCTTGCGGAGAGGTCACCAAGAACGTGTGGGGAATTTCGCGTGGCCCGTACACGAACGAACCGGCGGACGCCTGGAAAATCTTGCCGCCAACCCAAAACGTGACTGCGCCTTCGGTGATATAGAACCATTCGTCTTCGTTGTGGTGGACGTGCATCGGCGAGGCTACGCCTTGGGACGCAAGATGTTCGATTACGGCGACGCGCCCGCCCGTCGTTTCGCTGGACGCTTTTATGGTGACGAGCGCTCCAAAAAACCAGAGAGCCTCACCCTCGTCGTTCCCCAGTGCAATTGGCATTAGCGATGGTCTTGCGCCTTCGGACATAGGCATCATCTCCTCAGAGCGGTGGCTCGTTTCTCGTCTAGTCCGTCTTCATTAAGTGCCAGATCCAACCGATGAAAGTGAAAACAAGAAACGGATAAGCGTAGAACGGCAACGGCGCGGAAGTTGGCAAAACGTGTTGGCCCCAAAATATTCTTGCCGAAGTGATGGCGAAAAGAATGCAACCAAGCATGCTCAAGGCGCGAACCCAGATGGGGAATTCCTTTGGGACACTTGTGAGCAGGAGGGCCGCGGCCCAGAGCGCGGTGCCTGCGGCAAAGGAAGGAGCGCTTTCGGCGAGAGCGGTGGCTGTCCCGGAAAGCATTACAGCCTCTCCGATGGAGAAGACAAGAAACCCAGCAGCAACGATATCCCGCTCCTTTCTGAAGAATTGCAACGCGAGCAGAGCGGTAGCCACGACCAGGCCAACACCGTCAATCCCCCAGCAGGCAGCTTGGACACGACGTTCGGTGACCAACGTCCCTATCATTCCGAAAGTCCCGCCCAGAGCGAGACCAATCACAGCAACGATGTTCGCGGGCTTTTTCATGTCGGCGCCACATCATATAGCACAATCGCGTTGGGAGTAATGCGGGGGGAGCCTCAGATGAGAAGCCTTCAACAGCCTATCCTCGATGAGTCTGCAGTGCGTACCGATTGCGGTCGGATGGCGGGCAAACCAGAAGTCAACTTCACAATTGCCGACCAACCGGGAGTAATCTCAAGGCCTCCAGGGATTCCTTTCATAAAGCGTTCTGGACTCGACACGGCTCAATCACCAGCACCATTAGTTGACCAGCAATCGCCTCGTCCGTAAGATGAATCGACCGGAGGCAAAGCCCTTAGTGATTGGCCAAACCATTTCCCACTATCGCGTTACCGTAAACCTGGCGGCGGCGGTATGGGCGTGGTTTACAAAGCGGAAGACACGCGACTGCACCGCTTCGTCGCTCTCAAGTTCCTGCCCGACGAACTTGCCCGGGACCCGCAAGCCCTCGCCCGCTTTCAGCGCGAAGCGCAGGCCGCTTCTGCATTGAATCATCCGAACATCTGCACGATTCACGACATCGGCGAGCAGGACGGCAAGGCGTTCATTGCCATGGAGTTTCTAGATGGAGTCACCCTGAAGCATCGCATTGGCACGAGCCCGATGGAACTGGAAGCACTGCTAGACTTGGGAATCGAGATTGCCGACGGACTGGATGCCGCACACGCCAAAGGCATCCTTCACCGCGACATCAAGCCGGCAAACCTTTTCGTGACCGAACGTGGGCACGCCAAAATTCTTGATTTCGGATTAGCGAAGACCCGCGCGACGGCGACCCCTGAGGGTGCCACCGTCGCCGATCCTCATCTCACCAGTCCCGGCAGCACTCTCGGCACCGTCGCCTACATGTCTCCCGAGCAGGCGCTGGGCAAGGACCTCGACGCCCGCACCGATGTTTTTTCCTTCGGGACAGTCCTGTACGAAATGGCAACCGGAACGCTGCCCTTCCGCGGAGACACCACGGCGGCAATTTTCGATTCCATGCTGCACAACGAGCCCGCGCCACTGCTCCAGCTCAACCCCGATCTTCCGCCGGAGTTGGGACGCATTATTCGCAAGGCCCTGGAAAGAGATCGGGAGATTCGCTATCAAAGCGCCGCGGAAATCCGCGCAGATTTGAAGGGCCTGAAGCGGGACAGTACCTCGGGCAAAGTGAGTATTGCGGTCGCCACTGCCACGCTATCTCCAAAACCCAAGCGTCGCTGGCCGTGGCTCGCGGCAGCGGCAGCGGGGTTGGCGGTGGCAGCGGCCCTCATCTGGTTCTTCGTTCCGGCTAGACCGCTAAAGGTCCTCGGCATCACACAGATCACCCACGACGGGTATCCCATGGGAAATATGCTGACCGATGGCGCGCGTATCTATGTTACCCAGTGGCGTCCCGAAGGTCTGGCATTGGAGCAGGTTTCGACGACTGGAGGCGAGACCTCGTCTATTCCGTCGCCGATCAAGAACATGTGGATCGACGACATCTCCACCGACCATTCCCAACTCCTGGTAAATACAGCGGTGTCCACGGGCAGCAGAGAGACGCCTTTCTGGCTCCTACCCTTGCCCGCCGGTTCTCCTCGTCGTCTGGGCGACCTCACGGGCCGCGATGCGAACTGGTCGCCTGATGGGCGGCAACTCGTGTTCATCAAGGCTTCTGATTTGTATCTTGCGAACGCCGATGGGACCGGCTCGCGCCGTCTCGTGTCGGTGCCTGGTTCCCCCTTCGGCGCCGGTTTCTCTCCCGATGGAAGCCGCATTCGATTCTCTCTTCATGACCAGGCAAACACTAATTCATTGTGGGAGGTCCGCACCGACGGATCCAATCTGCATCAACTGCTGAAGGGATGGCATACTTCGCCCAGCGAATGCTGTGGGCGATGGACGCAGGATGGCCGCTACTACCTTTTCGAAAGTAGCGCGGGCCAGGCCAACGATATCTTTGCTCTCGCGGACTCCACCAGCATTTTCCGCAGGGCTTCCGCACTGCCTACTCAACTGACGACCGGACCCATTTTGTACTCAACCGTTCTGCCGGACAACAATGGCCACAAGCTATTCGTCGAAGGGACTCAGCCACGCGGGGAGCTCGTCCGCTACGACGCCGCGGCAAAGCAATTTGTCCCTTTCCTTGGGGGAATATCCGCCACCGACGTGGCATTCTCGCGCGATGGCAAGTGGGTCGTCTATACCATCATTCCCGACGGCACGATGTGGCGCAGCCGCGTGGATGGCAGCGAGCGGCTGCAACTGACCTATCCGCCAGCGGCGGCCACGCTTCCAAGTTGGTCGCCCGACGGAACCCAAATCGCTTTCATCTCCGCTGAAGTCGGGAAGCCGTGGAAGATCTTTCTGGTTTCCGCACAGGGTGGCTCGCCGGAGGAGCTATTACCGGAAAAGGTTGGGGAAGTAGATGCCACCTGGTCCCCCGACGGTGCGCAGCTTGCCTTTGGGCGTGTATCCTCCTTGAATACCGGAACCATCGATATTCAAATGGTGGATATGAAAACCCGCCAGGTCTCCACCTTCCCGGACTCCAAGGGCCTGTTTTCCCCGCGCTGGTCTCCCGATGGCCGCTATCTGTCGGCCACCAGCGCCGAGGGCTCACATCAGCTCATGCTCTATGATTTCCTCGCGCAAAAGTGGTCGGTATGGATTGCCAATGTTAACAACATTAATTATCCATATTGGTCATCGGACAGCCGCTATGTTTACTACGACAACTTCGCAACAGAGAATCCGCAGTGCCACCGGATAAAGGTCGGAGAAAACCGCCCCGAGGACCTCTTCAGTTTGAGCGGCCTGCACCGCTTTTTCGGAATCTGGGGATCGTGGAGCGGCCAGGCGCCGGATGACTCGCGGCTTTTTGTGCGCGACGCGAGCACCCAGGATATTTACGCGCTGGATGTGGACCTTCCCTGAGAAGTCGCGGTGGAGTGGTCCCCGGCGACTGATCGCTCCTGGTTAACGCTAGTGCTTTTTCGGACACGACGCCGGGATGAGTGCTTGAGGCCGAAGGAAGGTGTGGGGCGTCGTGTTCGAAAAAGCCG
>Ga0157379_10006111_pt1 | contig 10368 bp, 5 predicted proteins | sample S25metaG_FD_121802 | JGI IMG/M metagenome (GOLD analysis project Ga0157379, IMG submission 121802) | Switchgrass rhizosphere microbial communities from Kellogg Biological Station, Michigan, USA - S2-5 metaG | ecosystem: Host-associated > Plants > Roots > Rhizosphere > Soil | place: USA: Michigan... | reverse complement strand
GTAACTGCAGGTGTATATTTATTAATACGTTCATCTCCCTTAATAGAGTATAGTTCAACGGTATTAATACTATGTTTATGATTAGGTGGTATAACAACGGTATTTAGCTCTCTTATAGGATTATTTCAACAAGACATTAAAAAAGTTATAGCTTATTCCACAATGAGTCAATTGGGTATGATGGTGATAGCAGTTGGTTTGTCTTCTTATAATATAGCTCTATTTCATTTAATAAATCATGCTTTTTATAAAGGATTGTTATTTTTAGGTGCAGGAGCAGTAATACATGGAATGGCAGACAATCAAGATTTTCGTAAATACGGAGGATTAATATCTTTTTTACCTTTAAGTTATTCAGTTATTCTAATAGCAAGTTTGAGCCTAGTAGCTTTTCCTTTTATGACTGGGTTTTTTAGTAAAGATTTTTTATTAGAATCAGCGTACGGTCAATATTCTTTTAGTAGTATTTCTATATATATTATAGCAGTTATAGGAGCAGTATTTACAACTTTATATTCCGTCAAAGTTCTTTATTTAACTTTTTTGACGAATCCTAATGGATCTATAATGTATTATAAACATGTACATGAAAGCGATATTTTTATTAGTTTACCTTTAACAATATTAGCTGTATTTTCCATATTTTTTGGAATTATAACTAAAGATATTTTTATAGGATTAGGTTCAGATTTTTTTATGGATAATAGTATTTTTATTCATCCTTTACATGAGAAAATTATAGATACAGAATTTTCTATATCTTCTTATATTAAATTACTACCTTTTTTGCTTACTATTATATTTAGTTTGTTAGCCATAATATTATCAGAATTTTTATCTGAACTTATTGTAATATTTAAATTATCAAGTTTAGGTAAAACAATATTTGGTTTCTTTAATCAAAGATTTTTAGTAGAATATTTTTATAATAAATATATTACAAACTATGTATTATATTTAGGAGGACAAACTACAAGAATTTTAGATAAAGGTAGCATAGAATTATTAGGACCTTATGGATTAGAAAAAAAATTAATTAATTTAAGTAAAAGTATAAATAACTTAAACACAGGAATCGTTTCAAATTACGGTCTATATATTTTAATAGGATTCCTTTCATATTTAACTATGCTATCAACTATTAATATTAATTTATCTATTTTATCTGTTATATTGTTAATAATGATTAATCTAATAAAACAATATAAAATATAATAATAAATTAATCATAGATTTAATAAAAACTTTACTTTAAATTTTATTCCTACTATCTTATAGAGTTTAAAAAAGGCTTAACAGCCAAAATAATACAGATAAATATTTTACACACACGATCTCTATATAAATATAAACATATAAATAAAACCCCTTTTTGAGAGCATTAAAATCCCATTCCTTACTGAGGCTTTTCAATTCATATGTTGTAGATGCCTCTCAACCCAGTAATATAAGCTTTTTATGAAATTTTGGTTCATTATTAGCTATTTGTTTAATTATACAAATAATAACTGGAGTTACTTTAGCTATGCATTATAGCCCAAATGTTCTAGAAGCTTTTAATTCAATAGAACATATCATGAGAGATGTAAATAACGGATGACTTGTTCGTTATTTACATAGTAATACTGCATCTGCTTTTTTTTTTTTAGTATATTTACACATAGGAAGAGGTATATATTATGGATCTTACAGAGGACCTAGAACTTTAGTATGAGTCATAGGTACGATAATATTAATTCTTATGATAGCTACAGGTTTTCTAGGTTATGTTTTACCATATGGTCAAATGTCATTATGAGGAGCTACAGTTATAACTAATCTTATTAGCGCTATACCTTGAATAGGTCAAGATATTGTTGAGTTTATTTGAGGAGGATTTAGTGTTAATAATGCAACTTTAAATAGATTTTTTGCTTTACACTTTGTGTTACCTTTTATATTAGCAGCCTTAGTTTTAATGCATTTAATAGCTCTTCATGAAACAGCAGGTTCAGGTAATCCTGTAGGAATTGCAGGTACTTATGATAGAATACCATTTGCACCTTATTACTTATTTAAAGATCTAATTACTATATTTATATTTTTTTTTGTTTTGAGTATATTTGTATTCTTTATGCCTAATGTTTTAGGAGATAGTGATAATTATATTATGGCTAACCCTATGCAAACACCTGCCGCTATTGTTCCAGAATGATACTTATTACCATTTTATGCTATACTTAGATCTATACCTAATAAACTGTTAGGTGTTGTAACCATGTTTGGTGCTCTTTTAATAATATTAGTTTTACCTATAGTTGATCTGGGTAAGACTAGAGGACTACAGTTTAGACCCCTAGGTAAGTTCTTTTTTTATGTTTTTGTTGTTAACTTTATTATTTTAATGCAATTAGGAGCTAAACATGTAGAATTCCCTTTTATTGAATTAGGTCAAATAGCAACAATAATATATTTTAGTTATTTTTTAATAATCGTGCCTTTTTTTGCATTTTTTGAAAATACTTTAACAGGTATAAGAGAATATTTTATAAAAAAAAGAATGGTAAATACACCAAACATGACTCTTAGTACTCTAGATTCTTCTATAAGTATATATACAGAAAGATGACTTCTATCTACTAATGCTAAAGATATAGGAATATCTTATTTAATATTTGCCATGTTTTCAGGATTATTAGGTACAGCTTTTTCTGTTTTAATCAGAATGGAATTAAGTGGACCAGGTGTTCAATATATTGCAGATAATCAATTATATAATAGTATAATTACAGCTCATGCTATACTTATGATATTCTTCATGGTTATGCCCGCTTTAATAGGAGGTTTTGGTAATTTTCTATTACCTTTATTAATAGGAGGTCCCGATATGGCATTCCCTAGACTTAATAATATAAGTTTTTGATTATTACCACCTAGTTTAATATTATTAATTTTATCTGCTTGTATTGAAGGTGGAGTAGGTACAGGGTGAACATTATACCCTCCATTATCTGCAATACAAAGTCATAGTGGGCCTAGTGTTGATTTAGCAATTTTTGCTTTACATTTAGCTGGGGTTAGTAGTCTATTAGGTGCAATCAATTTTATAACAACGGTTGTTAACATGAGAACACCAGGTATAAAATTACATAAATTATCTTTATTTGGATGAGCTGTAGTTATTACAGCTGTATTATTATTATTATCTTTACCTGTTTTAGCTGGTGCTATAACAATGGTTTTAACAGATAGAAATTTTAATACTTCATTCTTTGAGCCAGCTGGAGGAGGAGATCCTATATTATTCCAACATCTATTCTGATTTTTTGGTCACCCAGAAGTTTATATCTTAATTGTACCAGGGTTTGGTATAATAAGTACAACTATAGGTGCTAATTCTAATAAATCCGTCTTTGGGTACATAGGTATGGTATATGCTATGATGTCTATAGGAATATTAGGATTTATTGTTTGATCTCATCATATGTATACTGTTGGACTAGACGTTGATACAAGAGCTTATTTTACAGCAGCTACTTTAATTATAGCCGTTCCAACTGGAATTAAAATATTTTCATGATTAGCTACATGTTACGGTGGTTCTATAAAATTAACACCTTCCATGCTTTTTGCTTTAGGTTTTGTATTTATGTTTACAGTTGGAGGATTAAGTGGAGTTATTTTAGCTAATGCTGCATTGGATATTGCATTCCATGATACTTATTATGTAGTGGCTCATTTTCATTATGTTTTAAGTATGGGAGCAGTATTTGCATTATTTAGCGGATGATATTTCTGAGTACCTAAAATATTGGGATTAAGTTATAATATAATGTTATCTAAAGTTCAATTTTGAATTTTATTTATAGGTGTTAATTTAACATTCTTCCCTCAACATTTCTTAGGTTTACAAGGAATGCCACGTAGAATAAGTGATTATCCTGATGCTTATTCAGGTTGAAATTGAATAAGTAGTATTGGTTCAATTATAAGTGTAACGGCTACTGGTTTATTTTTATATATTGTTTATACACAATTAACTTCTGGACGTGAAGTAGGAAGATATATTTGAAGATCTTATGAATATTTCACTGATATTCTAAGAGGTGATTTAAATAGAAGTTTCCCTAGTTTAGAATGAAGTATGGTTAGTCCACCTAAACCACATCCTTTCATAACTCTTCCGGTACAAAGTTAAAAAAATAATTTATATTATACGTTGACGATAATCGTTTTTACGGATTATCGTTAATTCTTATTAGCTCAATGGTAGAGCAGAATACTTCTAATATTCCGATTTTAGTTCGAATCTGAAATAAGAATTAAATAACAAAGTCATTTTATTTTATTATTAATTTTAATTATAAATTTATAAAATAAATAATTAATTACAATAAATTTAAATGTTAAGCTTATCTATACTAGAAATTATTATATTACTTGTTCCCGTTTTACTTGCTGTGGCTTATGTTACAGTAGCTGAAAGAAAAACGATGGCAAGTATGCAAAGAAGATTGGGACCAAATATTGTAGGATATTATGGACTTTTACAAGCATTTGCTGATGCATTAAAGCTTCTTTTAAAAGAATATGTAGCACCCACACAATCTAATATGGTTTTATTTTTTTTAGGTCCCGTTATTACTTTGATCTTTTCATTATTAGGTTATGCGGTTATACCTTATGGACCAGGTATAGCTATTAGTGATTTAAATTTGGGTATATTATATATTTTGGCTGTATCATCTTTAGCTACTTATGGTATTTTATTAGCTGGTTGAAGTGCTAATAGTAAATATGCTTTTTTAGGTTCACTAAGAAGTACAGCTCAGTTAATAAGCTATGAATTAGTATTAAGTTCTGCTATTTTATTAGTAATTTTTTTGACAGGTAGCTTAAATTTAACTATTAACATAGAGGCTCAAAGAGCGGTTTGATTTATTTTACCTTTATTTCCTATATTTATTATATTTTTTATAGGATCTATAGCTGAGACAAATAGAGCTCCATTTGATCTAGCTGAAGCTGAATCAGAATTGGTTAGTGGATTTATGACAGAACATGCTGCAGTTGTATTTGTATTTTTTTTTTTAGCGGAGTATGCAAGCATAGTACTAATGTGTATATTAACTAATATATTATTTATGGGTGGATATTTACTATTAGACTATTCACAAATATTTCAATTTATACATGAAATATTTTTTAATTTATTATTTGTAAATTGAATTAATAATTTCCAAAACTACATAGAAAGTATAATAGATAGTCCTTTCTTGGAAGGACTATTTTATGGTTGTTGTTTAGGATTTAAAAGTTCAGTAATGATATTTATATTTATTTGAGCTAGAGCTTCTTTTCCCAGAATACGTTTTGATCAATTAATGGCATTTTGTTGAACAGTTTTACTGCCTATTGTATTTGCTTTTATAATATGAGTGCCTTGTATTCTATACAGCGCCAATATATTACCTATAAATATAAATTAAAGAAACCTCAATTACATTATAATCACGAAATTTTCGTTAGGATGCATAGTTTTTTTTATATTTAGGGAAAATATTAATATTTAATTTAAATGTTATTATCGTCTTTATTATTAATACCTATTACAGGTATTTTTATAATATTTAGTACAATTTCTGATCAATCGGAAACCTTAAAAATAACATACTATAAAAATGCTGCCTTTACGTCTTCTATTTTAACTATGGCTGTATCCCTAATAATATATATATTATTTGATTTTAGTAGTAATCAATTTCAATTTGTTCAAGAACATTACGATTTAAATTTTTTTAATTTATATTTAGGTATAGATGGAATTTCTATATATTTTGTACTTTTAACTACAATAATAATGCCTATTGCTATGTTATCAAATTGAAATTCTATTACTGAAAATTTAAAAGCATATTTAATTATAATGTTATTATTAGAAACTCTTTTACTTGGAGTTTTTTTAGTTTCTGATATATTATTATTTTACATATTCTTTGAAAGTATATTACCTCCTTTATTTTTATTAATAGGTCTATTTGGATCTAATAATAAAGTAAGAGCTAGCTTTTATATATTTTTGTATACCTTATGAGGATCTTTATTCTTATTATTATCTATATTAACAATATCTTCTATAATGGGTACTACAGATTTCGATGCTTTATTTAAAACTAATTTTGATTATAATACACAATTATTTATATTTTGTGGAATATTTATAGCATTTGCTGTAAAAACTCCTACTATTTTTTTAAATAATTGATTGTTAAAAGCACACGTTGAATCTCCTTTAGGTGGAAGTATAATATTAGCAGGTATTGTTTTAAAATTAAGTTTATACGGTATATTTAGATTAATTTTACCTATTTTACCTAAAGCTTTTTTAGATTTAACACCAATAATTTACGTTATAGGTGTAATAACTATTATATACGCTAGTTTTAGTACATTAAGAACTACAGACATTAAAGAATTAATTGCTTATAGTTCGGTATCTCATGCTGCTGTTTATTTAATAGGAGCCTTTAGTAATACAATAGAGGGTATAGAAGGAAGTATACTTTTAGGTTTAGCACACGGATTCGTATCGAGTGGTTTATTTATATGTGCAGGAGGTATATTATACGACAGATCTGGTACAAGATTAATATATTTTTATAAAGGTATTGCTCAAATAATGCCTTTATTTTCTATACTCTTTTTTATACTATCTTTAGGTAATTGCGGAGCTCCTTTAACTTTAAATTTTATAGGTGAATTTATGTCATTATCAGGTGTATTTGAAAGATTATCATTTTTAGGTATTATGGCTAGTTCATCTATTGTACTTTCAGCTGGCTATACTATATATATGTTTAATAGAATAGCCTTTGGAGGTACTTTCAGTAAATTTTTTGAAAATAATATAAGCGATATTACCAAAAGAGAATTCTTATTATTATTTATTTTAGTTTTATTAACAATAATTTTTGGTGTTTATCCATCTTTTATCTTAAATGGATTACATTATAATGTTGGAAGCTTAATATATTCTATATAAGATTCTTATAACAAAATTAACTTCATTAAAATTATTAATGCTTTTACTTAATATACAGAGTATTTACAAATTAATCAATAAAAACTAAAATGCCACAATTAACTCCTTTTTATTTTATTAACGAAGTAACTTTTACTTTTGTGATAATAACTATAACTGTATATTTTTTATCTAAATATATATTTCCAAGATTCGTTCGTTTGTTTTTATCTCGTGTCTTTATATCAAAACTTTTAGATACATCTAAAAATAAATAATAAATCCAAATATACCCTATTGCTATACTTAAGATAAAAATAAAATAATTTTATTTTTATTTTAATTAATTTGTATTAAAATACAACATGAGTCTGCTAAGAATTTATTAAGGTTTATATTAATAGCTTATAGTATAAATGAATACTTTAAGCTTAATAAATTATCAAAAAGAAATATTTAGTCCTTTAGATCAATTTGAATTAAGAGACTTAATATCTTTAGAATCTCCAATATTAGGAAATTTACATTTTTCCATTACAAACATAGGATTTTATTTAATAATAGGATCAATATTTATATTTAGTATAAGTATTTTAAGTACAAATTTTAATAGATTAATAAGTAATAATTGATCTATAGGTCAAGAATCTTTATATGCAACTATACATAGTATTGTAGTGAGTCAAATAAACCCAACTAAGGGTCAAATTTATTTTCCTTTTATTTATACTCTATTTATTTTTATTTTAATAAATAATTTAATAGGTATGATTCCTTATAGCTTTGCATCAACAAGTCACTTTATCTTAACTTTTTCTTTAAGTTTTACAATAGTTTTAGGTGCAACTATATTAGGGTTTCAAAGACATGGTTTAAAATTCTTTGCTTTATTTGTTCCAGCTGGTTGCCCTCTAGTTTTATTACCTTTATTAGTATTAATTGAATTTATTTCATATCTTGCCCGTAATATTTCATTAGGGCTAAGATTAGCTGCTAATATACTATCTGGTCATATGCTTTTAAATATATTAGCTGGATTTACTTATAATATTATGTCTTCAGGTATAATATTTTTCTTTTTAGGTTTAATACCTTTATCTTTTATAATTGCCTTTTCAGGATTAGAGATAGGTATTGCTTTAATTCAAGCACAAGTATTTGTAGTTTTAGTTAGTAGTTATATAAAAGATGGATTAGATTTACATTAAACTATATTATATATAACGGTAAAACATAATACTTAAACTTTTTTTTATATAGGGAAAAAAATATTGAATGTTATAATTCAGGGAAAGTATACAGTTGAAAAAATATATAAATAAAATTTTAAAATTAAAATTTAAGGTATTAAATAGAAATTAAAAAATATTAAAAAATAATTTATTATTAAATTTTATAATTTATCTGCGGACATGCAAGCTTATATACAACTTTTTTTTAGAAAGATATAATTTACAAGATGTTGCTTAATTTTTACCTATATGATAGGTAAAATCCTATCTTTTTAATAACAAAAAGTTTTTAAAATTATTTTAAAAACTTTTTAGTGATGTAGATGATACTACGTCAAAAATATAAAGGAGTTTGGTGATGGCTCTGAATGAACGCTGTCCAAATGCTTGACACATGCTAATCGAACGTTTAATTTAACAACATCTTGATACAATTGTATCAAGATGCTATTAAAAGTGGTGAACAGGTGAGTATTAGATTGTTGATCTTGCCTTAAAGAGAAGGATAAATCCTTCATATAATAAAGAGGGCAAATATTGCACTCGCTTTAAGAGAAACAGGATATATCGTAGAGATAGGTTGTTGTTAAGGTAACGGCTTAACTAGCCCGTAATTCTCTTAGTCGAAGCTGAAACGGTTGATCGACCACATTGGGGATGAAAAAATCCCAAGGCAAGCGAGTACAGCAGTGAGGAATTTTGGTCAATGGCCTAACGGCTGAACTGGCAACTTGGAGGAATGTCTTTCGTAGGGAAAGATAAATCGATTTTTTCGAATAAAATTTTGACTATATAATTGATAATGACAATATATATATATATGTCTTGACAAATTGCGTGCCAGCAGTCGCGGCAATACGTAAGAGACTAGTGTTATTCATCTTAAATAGGTTTAAAGGGTACCCAAGCAGTAAAATTATCTTAAAAAAAAAGTACAATTTTTCTAGAGTTTAATATAAGAAGGTCGTACCAGAGGAGTAGAGATAAAATTTTTTTATACCAATGGGACAGGCAAAGGCGAAAGCAACCTTTTATGTAAAAACTGACGCTGAAGGACGAAGGCGCAAATAACGAAAAGGATTAGGCACCCTAGTAGTGGTAGCAGACAATGATGAATGTCATAGGTTAGATTATAATTTAGTCTATAAATGAAAGTGTAAGCATTTCACCTCAAGAGTAACGTGGCAACGCGGGAACTGAAATCACTAGACCGTCTCTGACATCAGTAGTGAAGTATGTTGTTTAATTCGATGATCCACGAAAAACCTTACCACAATTTGAATCATTAACTTTTTTGTTTATGAACAAGAGTTGCACGGCTGTTTCCAGTTAATGTTGTGAAACTGTGGCTTAGGCCATGGAACTAACAAAAACCCTTGCTTTATTTGTAAAATTTAATTTGATAGAGCTGATTTTACTACAAAAAGTGTAAAATAAAAGGGACTAATACAAGTCATCATGGCCCTTATATTGTGGGCTACAAGTGTGCCACATACTCCTAAACAAAGAGAAGCGAAAATGCAAATTTAAGCTAATCTCAAAAAATAGGATAAAATTTTACAAAATGGATCATAGCCTGAAATTCGGCTATGTGAATAAGTAATTACTAGTAATCGTAAATCACCATGTTACGGTGAATACAACCTCGGATTGGTACTAACCACTCGTCGCATGCTGAAAAAAATGCGTGCAATAAGTTTGCTTTTCTATTATAAGAAAGTAAAATCATAGGATTTAGATGTTATAATAGGATTCTTCGTATGCGCGATTTTAATTAGTGTTAAGTCGAAATACGGTTCGTGTAGTGGAAGTTGCACGGGTTTAATAAAATCTAACAAAAAAAAATTTGTATAATTTTTATATTATACATTAAGGAGGGTTCCTTTATTGGTTGTAGGGCCAAACTGTAAATTTGGTACAATTTTTTGTCTTGAGAGTTCGAATCTCTTCTCTCCTATTAGGCGTTTTATATAAGAACAGATCATTGGGATTTTCAATAATTGCTAGGTTCAATTAGAACTTTTTTATAAATAAAATAATAAAATTAATGATAATGAATATAAAAAACATTAAGGATAAATTAAATTCTTATTGAATAACAAGCTTTATAGATGCTGAAGGATGTTTTTGTGTTAG